>JAAUYD010060984.1_pt1 | contig 17253 bp, 14 predicted proteins | sample 7278101 | NCBI WGS metagenome assembly JAAUYD01 (sample SAMN14350128, study PRJNA611818) | marine sediment metagenome | isolation source: surface marine sediment (0.6m) | place: French Polynesia: Moorea | collected 2018-08 | reverse complement strand
GCCGCTCGTCCCAGGCGATTTCCTGGAGGTGGTGGGCGGCGTCGAGGTGATCGGCTCCCCCGACTTCTCCGCAGCGGGCGCGCCCCTGCGATTCGGCTTCTTCGTGAGCAACGGCACCTTCGGCACGCCATCGGTCAACGAGGGCGGCGTCGACAACTGGCGCGTCGCGATCACGCGTGCGCCGGAGCCCGCCCTCACGCCGCTGCTTGGTTCGGCCGCACTGCTCTTCGGTCTGACTCGCGCGCGGGGCCGAGCTCGCTAGACGGCTCCGGGCTCGACTCGCGCTGGAGCGAGTTGCTGTGACCGATGCCGTCACCTCTGCGACTCCGCGCCGCTCACCCGCGGGGGGATGACTGCGCGCCGAACCTTCTCCCGCGCCTAGTGCATGGCGGTCCGAGGAGGCATGTTCTCGGGCGGCGATCGGTAGGAGCAACGGTGAAGGACGACGAGAGTGGCCGCCGGACGGTCCAGGGCTCGGTGGCGATCGGCTTCGAGTCGGTGAGACAGCTTGTCGAGCGCGAGATCCAGAGCATGGAGGAGGAGAACCTCCAGCTCTGCGTGTTCTACAAGGGAAGGCAGGTGGTCGACCTGTGGGCCGCTTCGACGGACGGCTTCTCTCCCGACTCGCTCGTGAACGTCTTCAGCAGCGGGAAGAGCCTGGCCGCCATCGCCATCGCGTCGCTGGTCGGCCGAGGACACCTCGCCTACGACGCGCGCATCGCCGACCACTGGCCCGAGTTCGCCGAGAACGGCAAGGGCGAGCTCACGGTCTCCGACCTGATGCGGCACGAGTGCGGCCTCGCGGCCTTCGAGACCTCGATCCACCCCGAGGACCTGCACGTCGAGAACATCAAGCAGAACCGCGTGGGCGCGATCATCGAGCGCCACCCGGTGCGCTTCCGCAAGAAGGGGGGCCCCCGCGAGTACCACGCGGTGACCCGCGACTGGATCGCCAACGAGCTCTTCCGCCGGGCCGACCCCGCCGGGCGAACCATCGGCGAGTGGCTACGCGAGGAGATCAGCGGCCCGCTCCAGGCCGACGCGGTGATCGGCGTGCCCGAGTCCGATCTGCATCGGATCTCGCGGGTCAAGCCCCTGGGCTTCCGCTTCCACTTCTGGGAGAGCCTCAAGCCGCGCTTCCTCGGCAGGAAGATCGTGCATCACTTCTTCCAGATCCTCGGCCGGATCCTGCGTGTGCTTCCCTCCTTCCGGCACGCCACCAGCCGGGGCGCTCCGCCGCCCTTCGAAGGGATGAGAGGCATCGGCTTCTTCAACCAGCACTCCGTCGCGATGGGCGAGACGCCGTCCGCCGCAGCGAACTGCTCGGCGCGAGGCCTCGGCAAGATCGCCGCGATGATGGCGGCCCGCGGGCGCTTCGGCGAGCACGAGTTCTTGAACGAGGCGGGCTGGAAGGCTCTGCACGCCGACCCCGTCGAGGCCAGCATGGGCTTCAGCGCAGCGAACTTCACCCAGGGCGGGGTCAACGCCTTCAAGCCGACCGATTCGCGCAGCAGCCGCACGGATCGCGAGTTCAACGAAGGCCGCGCCGGCTTCTACGGCTGGATGGGCCTCGGAGGCTCGATCTTCCAGTGGCACCCCGAGCACGAGATCGGCTTCGCCTACGTGCCGACCGCCCTCCACGTCCTCGACATCTTCAACGAGCGGGGAAAGCGCTACCAGGCCGAGGTCCTGCGCTGCGTCGAGCGGCTGACTCACTGACGCGCTCGCTCGGCCCACTGGCCGCGCCACCGCTTCCCGCGGCTACTGCTGCGGCCCCATCGGGCACGCGTCGAACGCGCCGCCCGAGGCGCGGCAGCTGTTGCCGCCGGCGTTGTTGCCGCCGTTCACGTTGCCGGCCTGGTTGTTGTCCAGGTAGTTGTCGCTGTAGAGCGCATCCGGGCCGGACGCAGCGAGGTTGAAGCCGAAGCCGTCGTTTCCGATCACCGAGTTGCCTCGCAGATGGGAACGCCGCGCGCTGGTGCAATCGACGCCGTCTCCCGTGTTGTCCTTGATCACGTTGTCGTGGACGGCCCCTCCGCCGTTGCTGAAGCGCTCCAGCAGGAAGATCCCGTCGCCCGTGTTCTCGTAGACCGTGTTGTCGTGTACCAGGCTGCCGTGGAACGCTTCGATCCCGCCGGTGTCGGCGGTCGAGCCCCCGTTGGTCGCGACGGTGTTTCCGCTCACCGTGCTGCCGGCCTCGACCCGGATCCCCCAGGCCCCGTTGACGCGGACCGCGTTTTCGCGGACGACCGAGTTCGGGCCCGCCTCGATCCCGATGCCACCACTCAATAGAACCGCGTTGTCGGACACCGTCGATCCGGAGAGGACCGAGATCCCCATCTCGGCGTTCTGGCCGACCGTGTTCCCGAACACGTTGGACGAGCTGTTCGCGAAGATCCCATCCTTTCCGTTTCGGAGGGACGTGTTCCCGGAGACGACCGACATGGGCCCGACGAAGATCCCCGTCGTCCCGTTCTGGTACGCGAGGCTTCCGACGACGCGGGACCCGTCTCCCACGTCGATCCCTGCTCGCCCGTTCCACCGCACGCGAACGTTGCGAACCTCGCTCTGATCCTCGAGCGAGACCCCCTGTGCGCCCATCCCGGTGATGCTGCCGTCGTGAACCGCCACGCCTCGGATGGAGAGGCTCGATTTCGAGACGCCCGCACCGATCCCGATCGGCGGCGTGCAGTTGGTGGTCGCGCCGACGCAGCCCGCGCCGATGATGGCGAAGTCGTTGAGGTCGATGGCGACGTCCGACGCGCCGACCACGATTCCACCCGTGTCTTCGGGGACGATCAGGTTGCCCGTGAGGCGGTAGCTGCCCGACTCGGCCACCTCGACCGGGTAGCCCGCGGCATCCCCCGGGAAGCAGCCCGTGCGGACCGCACAGGTGTCGTTGATCTCGAGGGTGCCGTCCGCGGCGCCGGAAGCCGAGGCGAACGCCAGCGCGACGGCGATCCCGAGGGCTCGGAAGCCAGTGGGGGAGAGACCCATGGCGCGCTCCCTGCCAGGCTGGGACCCACCCAGCGTACACCCCCCGGCGCGCGAATCCCATGAACCCCTTCGGGCCTTTGCGCGTAAGGGGGCAGCAGAAGGGCCATCGCCGATCGAGTGCCGATCGACGGCCGCCCACGTCCTTCGAGGAGCCTCCATGTCCGTCCAAGACGAACGCAGTCCGCGTCTCACGACGCGACGGAAGCACGGCTCCACCGCGCCGCACTCCTAGTCCTCCGCCGTCCGGAGGGCGCTCCGGAGAGCGAGGCCGGTCGAGTCGCTGGCCGACGGACCCTCGGTGGGTGCCGTCGACAGGAGTGGTGCGCCCGCCCATGGGAGCGGGCGCCGGAGGGAGTTTCGCCGTGGCGAAGCGACGAGTGCGGACCCGCGACCGGGTCCGCCGCACGATCCCCGAGCGGGTTCGGAAGCACATGGCCCGCCTCGCCCTGCGCGACGCGGCGCAGTACGTGGCGTGGTGCGAGGCGCGCGGCTTCCGCACCGGATTCATGAAGAGCTGGGGCGAGCTCGAGCGGGAGTGGAGCGTCCACACGCGGGAGCTGGCCGAGGCACGGCTGCGCCTGCGCGTCGATCGCGACCCGGGCGCGCTGCTGGCGGCGATCGCCGGCGGCCAGGCCCGATCGTCGGAGGTGTCGCGGCCGCACTGGCGCGCATTGGGCGAGCGCATCGAGCGTGCGCGGCTGGACGCGGCGGAGCGCGGGGCGCTGCGCGTCGTGATCGAGGTCGCCAACCGGCGCGGACAGCTCGTGCTGGCCGAGGGCCGCTACGGCGATGACGCCTACCCGTACCTGGACGGGCTGATCGCGCTGGCGCGCGCCCGCCACTGCTGGATTCGCGAGCCGCGGGAGTGGCGCGCGCGCTCGCACAACGCGCGGCGCCAGTTCACGTCGCTCGTGCGGCACGTGGTGGCCAAGTACTTCGTGCCCGAGTTCCTGGACGCGGCCTGGCTCCGCTCCGACGCGGCGGCCGCCGGCTTCCGCTCCTGGTTCCTGGCCGTCGCTCGGGGCGAGAGCATCCGGCACACGGCCGCCCCGATCCCGTTCACGCGACGTTCGCTGCACCACTTCCTGCAGGCGCCGGCCGACTACGCCATCGAAGAGGCCGTACGCTTCGGACAGGTGCGCGCGATGGGGGGGAGCCGGGTGCTGGTGGACGCGGTGCTGGGCTCGCGAATCGGCACGCGCTTCGAGCACGACGGGTTCTGGTCCACGGTGCTGCAGTTCTTCGTGCGCCACCCGGGGCTCGAGCGCCACGTGGGCGCCATCGTCGACTACCTGCACGAGCAGCGCTTCGTGTCCCAGGAGATGTTCGTCGCACCGGGCGTCCGCGGAACGATCCCGCCGGCGCAGCCCAACCTGTCGATGCAGGGCCGCTCGGCGGAGAGCCTGCTGCGGCAGGTCGAGCGCTGGCACCGGGAGCTCGCGCGGACGGGTGCTGGCGGAAGCGCGCAGTGGGAGGCCTCGCCGGTGGGCGAGCTGGCCTTCGAGGCCGGCAAGCCGGGCGAGAACCTGCGCATCTGGCGCATCCGAGAGCTGCGCTCGGCCGCCGAGCTGCGGGCCGAGGGGCGCATCCAGCGGCACTGCGTGGCGAGCTACACGCAGGCCTGCGAGGGCGGCTGGGCGTCGATCTGGACCCTCGAGCGCCAGGGATTCGACGGCATCCAGAAGCGGCTGACCATCGAGCTCCGCTCAGGGCAGCGGATCGTGCAGTGCCGGGGCCGGCACAACCGGACCGCCACGGGCATCGAGCGCGAAATGGTGCGGCGCTGGGCCGAACAGGAGGGTCTCGAGATCTCGAAGCACGCCTTCGGTGTCTGATGGGGCGTCTGCTGACTGGATCCCGGGCCGCCATCGCGTCTCGCGGTGGATTTGGGATCCTCCCAGCGGGGTGGGAGCCCGGAGGGGCTTCTCTGCGCCGGCGCCCGAGCGCGCGCGGCTGGAAGGGGTTTTCGAAGGATGAGATCGATGGGATTGCGCGGGTTCTTGATGGTGGCGGTTTTCGCTGTGGGGGCGGGCGGTTGCGCCACCTCGGGCGAGGTCCAGGAGCTCTCCGATCGGGTCGCTTCGGCCGAGGCGAGTGCCCAGGCGGCGCGCGAGGCGGCCGAGTCGGCGGCGCTCGACGCCCAGGCGGCTCGTGACGCGGCGGCGGCGGCGCAGGAGCGGGCGGTGGCGGCCGAGGCCCAGGCGGCGGCCGCGGCCGAGAAGACGGAGCGGCTCTACCAGCGCACGCTTCGGAAGTAGTGGCGGGCCCCTCGCGGCTTCGGCCCGGGCCGCTGGCGCGGGCCGCGGCCCGTCTCCTCGGTCTCGCCCTCGTGCTCGGGGGCGGGGCCTGGCTGGCGGGGCCCGTGTGGGCCGACGACGCCAGGCTGGCGGCGCCCGTGTGGGCCGACGACGCCAGGCTGCCCGAGGAGGGCTGGAAGGCCGAGCGCGTCGTGGTTCGCAAGGGCGCGCGCGAGCTCGTGCTGCTGCGCGAGGGGCGGGTGATGCGCCGCTACGACGTCGCCCTGGGCTTCGCGCCCAAGGGGCCGAAGCGCGAGCGCGGGGACGGGCGAACGCCCGAGGGCGAGTACGTGCTCCACGGCCGGAACGCGCAGAGCAAGTTCCATCGCTCGTTGCGGATCTCTTATCCGAATGAGGAGGATCGCGCCCGGGCCGAGAGCCGCGGGGTGCATCCGGGAGGCGAGATCATGATCCACGGGCTGCCCGAGGGACGCGAGGAGATCGGCTCCGATCACACGACCGCGGACTGGACCGATGGCTGTGTGGCCGTCACGAACGAAGAGATGGACGAGATCTGGGAGCGGGTCGATGACGGCACGCCGATCGAGATCCGGCCCTAGCGTGCGCCCTGACGTGCGCCCTGGCATGCGCATCCGGGCGCTCGGTCTCGTCCTGCCGCTCTGGGTGGCGTGTGCCAGCACGCCGGACGGCCGCCTCCTGGCCGGAGGCGACCTCCACGGCAGGCTCCACTCGGTCGAGGCGACCCGGGACGACACCCTCACCGACCTCGCGCGGCGCTTCGACCTCGGGTACCTCGAGCTGGTGTCGGCCAACCCCGACGTCGACCCCTGGCTACCCGGCGGGCGCGACGTCGTGATCCCGGCGCTGCACCTGCTGCCCGACGTGCCGCGCGAGGGCATCGTGATCAACCTGGCCGAGCAGCGGCTGTACCTCTTCGAGGCCGACGGGCGCCTCGCGGCCACCCACCCGATCGGCGTCGGACGCGACGGCTACGAGACGCCGCTCGGCACTACCACGGTGGTGCGAAAACGCGAGAAGCCGACGTGGTACCCGCCGGCGTCCGCCCGCCGCGACGACCCGACCCTCGGGCGATCGGTGCCGCCGGGCCCCGACAACCCGCTCGGCGAGTACGCGCTCTACCTCGGGTGGCCGAGCTACCTGGTGCATGGCACGAACGAGCCCGACGGCGTGGGCCGGCGGGTGAGCCGCGGCTGCATCCGGCTCTTCCCCGAGGACATCGAGGCGATCTACGCCCGGGTGGAGATCGGAACGCCGGTGCGGGTGATCGACGAGCCCATCAAGCTCGGCCGCCGCGGCGAGACGCTCTACCTCGAGGCGCATCCCTCGCTGCGCCAGGCCGACGCCCTGGAGCTGGGAGAGGCGATCCCGACCGAGGAGGTGCCCGGGCTCACCGCGCGCCTCGAGGCGCTGGCGGCACCCGGCACCGAGCCCATCGACTGGGAGGTCGTCGAGCGCGCGGTCGCTGCACGCGCGGGCGTACCCGTTGCGATCACGCGCGTGGTCGCGACCGAGCGCTCCTTCTGGGAAGGGCTTCGGACCTTCGGCGGGCTCTTCGACTCTCCGACGCCCACGCCGACGGGATCGACCGGCAGCTAGCGGCTACTCCGTCACGCCCGGGCCGGGCGGGCCCCCGATCGAGGGCCGGAAGACGGCGAAGAAGTCGTTGGGTGCCACGAGCCCGTCGCCGTTGAAGTCCGCCTCGGCGCACTGGGGCGCCGACGCCACCGAGAGGCCGATGCACGGGCGGAAGACCCCGAAGAAGTCGTTCGGGGCCACCAGGCCATCCTCGTCGAGGTCGGCGTCGCAGGCGTCGCCGTAGTGCTGCACGCCGGGAAGCGAGGTGTCGTCGTCCTCGAAGGCGTTGGCGTCGGCCTGGCTCGGGTTGGGCACGTTCACGCAGTTGTCGCCGCGGTCGAGCAGGCCGTCGCCGTCGCTGTCGGCCTCGACCACGTGCACGGCATCGAGGTCGGTCGGCCCGAGGCTCGCGTACTGGACCGAGCCGTCGTACTCGAGGCCGATCTCGCCGAGGCTTCCGGTGGCGTCGATCTCGAGCAGATCCTCGTCGGAGAAGGTGACGCCCCCCGCGATCCCGGTGCCGTCGAAGGACACGAGGACGTCGGCATTCGAGAGCACGTAGACCGCGTCGAGATCGAGGGCCGGGTCGATGCCGGCGCTGCTCGGTGCGAAGAAGAGCGACGCGTCGCCGGTGCCGGCGTGGATGCGCACGAGGTCCTCGTCCGCGAAGGTCGTGCCGTCGAGCTGCACCGTCACGTCGAAGGACAGCACCAGGTCGCCCACGGGCGTGACCGACAGCGCGTCGATCTGGGTGCCCGCCGGGACGCCCTCGGCGGAGCCGTCGAACTCGAGGCTCGGGACGCCGCCGGACACGCGCACCACGTCGGCGGGCGTGGCGACGACCCCCTGCACCGAGACCGTGGTGTCGAGCGAGAAGAGCGTGTCGCCGTCGTCGAACCGGTGGAAGCCGTTCAGGTTGGTCCCGATCGGGAGCGTGAGCCCCGGTCCGGTGAAGGTGACGGTCCCGGCCAGGTCATCCTCGCCGGTCTCCTCGGGCCCGAGCACCTCGCCACCGAGATCCGTCGTGATGTCGGGGGAGAGCTCGACGGTCTCGGCCGCGAAGACCGCGGTCGCGTGGAGCCAGGCAGCCAGCAGGAAGAGGGAGAGGGCCGGGTGCTTCATGCCAGCATCCTACCAGAACCAGCGGCGGGCCGATGCCTCTGGGCCAGACGCGCAACCCCGCGCGAAGATGGCTGGAATGCCGACGAAATCGGCGACGGATCGGGGCGGTCGGGCGCCCCCCGAGCGGTCAAGATGGTGCGGGCTCACGTCGATGAGCCCGAAATGGAGACCCTGGGACTCCTGGCGATGCCGATCTTCATCCTCACGTCGGGAGTCGTGGGGATGCGGCTGCTCGTCCTGAGCTTCCGCACGCGGGAGATCCCGGAGCTCGCCATGGGGCTCTCGTTCGTGCTCTCCGGCTTCATCGGGCTCGGCCTCTCGGTCGCGCCCACCTTCTTCCCCAACCTCTCGCCGATCCTGAGCATGGCCGCGAGCTACATGGGGCTCATCCTGGGCTCGGCGGGCTACGCGGCGCTCGCGACCTTCACCTGGCGCGTTTTCCGTTCCGCGAGCGGAGCCGCACTGCTCGGCTACCTGGCCTGCATCTCGACGCTCATCCTGGGCGGCGTGCTGCGCATCGCACTCTCCGACCCCGGCGGCGAGACCGGCATCCACGCCGGCCACTGGATCCACACCCTCGCGTGTCTGGCGATCTACGGTTGGGCCGCCTCCGAGTCGGCCCACTACGGGCTCAAGCTGCGGCGCCGAGCGGCCATCGGACTGGCCAGCCCGCTCCTGGCACGACGCATGATGTACTGGACGCTCACCACCGGCACGGTCTTCCTGATCTTCCTGCGCCAGGCCTGGTTCCTGGCCTTCCCCGGCGCGCCGCGCGAGGCCGACTTCATCGTCATCGCGACCCTCGGGCTGCTGAGCGCGGGGACCACGTGGCTCGCGTTCTTCCCGCCCCGCAGCGCCGCACCGGCGAGCGCCTCCACCTAGCGAAGCGGGCCCGCAGGCATGGCGTAGACTCCGGCGATGGGCCGGCGCCTGCGCCTCGCGAGCACACTCGGAGCGCTCGCGGTGTGGCTTCTCGCCTGCGGAGGCGACGGCGACCACGGGCTCGCCCTGGTGGGCGTCCGCGTGGTGCCGATGACCGGCACCGGGGTGCTCGAGGACCAGACGGTGCTCGTCCAGGAGGGCCGGATCCGTGCCCTCGGCCCCCGCGACCGCATCCGCATCCCCCTGCGCAGCCAGCGGATCGACGCACGAGGGCAGGTCCTGCTGCCCGGCCTGCTCGACATGCACGTCCACCTCACCAGCCGGCGGGCGCTGCGGCGCCGTCTGGCCGATGGCGTGACCACCGTGCGCAACATGCGCGGCGAGCCGCTGCATCTCCGCTGGCGCGACGCCGTCGTTGAAGGGCGCCTGCTCGGGCCGCGGATCGTGACGGCCGGACCCGTCCTCGACGGGCGAGGCTCGCGCCTGGCGGCCGCGGTGGAAGTCGAGACGCCGGAAGAGGCGCGTCGCGCCGTGCTCGCCCAGGCCGAGGCGGGCTACGACTTCATCAAGGTCTACGACGGGCTCTCCCGCGCCAGCTACGCCGCGCTGATGCAGGCGGCTCGCGACGTCGGGCTGCCCGTCGCCGGACACGTGCCGCGCGCGGTGGGGTTCGAGGCGGCGCTGCGGGCGGGCCAACGCTCGATCGAGCACAGCGAAGCGCTGGCCGGACAGAGCGCCGAGAGCGTCCGCCGTCTGGCCCAGCTGTCGGCCCGCGAGGGCGTCTGGCTGTGTCCCACCCTGGCCCTCGATCGCTTCTTCGGGAGCCCTCCGCTCCGGCGCCGCTCGCTCGGGCAGGTGTCGCGCTTCCATGCGGCCGGGGGCGCGCTGCTGGTGGGCACCGACACGCGGCCGGACCTCCTGATCGCCGAGCTCGAGGCCCTGGTCCGGGCCGGACTGACGCCCTTCGAGGCCCTCGCGGCGGCAACGCGCGACGCAGCCCGATTCCTCGGGCGACACGACCTCGGTCAGGTGGCGGTGGGCGCGACGGCCGACCTGATCCTCGTCGCTGGCGATCCGCTGCAGGACCTGGGAGCCTTGTCCCGGGTGGAGGGCATGGTGCTCGGGGGCCGCTGGCTCTCGAGCCGACGCTTGGAGCGCCTCGCGTCCGCGCCCTGACCCGCATCCGGCTCCGCCGAGGGCCTTCTCCTGGTCTCCCGATCCTCCCGATTCGGCCCCCTCCGAGCTCGGCACGCTCTGTGCACAAGTCTCCGCGCAAGCGCCCCGAGCCCCAGGAGAGAGCCGAAAAACCATGGAAGCACCTCAGATGTTGGAGACTCCGGTGCAGTCGGGAGGCGACGCGACTGCAGTCGATTCGCTGCAGTCGGCCCCGTCGAAGGCCCATCTCGAGCGGGGCGTCCTGCTCGCCTATGGCGGCCCCTCGGCCGGCCACGGCTTCACCTTCCTGCTGACCGGCATCTACCTGATGAGCTTCAGCACCGACGTGCTGCTGGTGGCGCCGGGCTCGATGGCCCTGATCTTCGGCCTCTCGCGGATCTGGGATGCGATCTCCGACCCGCTGGTCGGCTACCTCACCGACCGCACGCGCCTTCGCTTCGGCCGGCGGCGCAGCTGGATGCTGGTCGGCGCGATCCCCATGGCCCTGGCCTTCGCCATGCTCTGGAGCCCGCCCGCCGATCTCTCGGGCGGGGCCGTCACCTGGTGGCTCGGCATCGCACTCATCGCCTTCTACACCGCGTCCACCGCCGTCGACGTGCCGCACTCGGCGCTCGGCGCCGAGCTCTCTCCGGATTATCACGAGCGGACCCGGCTCTTCGGCTACCGGCGCATCTTCTTCGGCCTGGGCTCGCTCCTCGCGGTGGGCGGCGTGTGGGCGTTCGGGCAGTACGACCCGCGTGCGGTCGGGCGCGCGGTCGGCATCGGCGCGGGGCTCCTGCTGATCGCGCTGGTGTTCGCGTGCGTGTTCCGGGTGCGCGAACGCAGCGACTTCCAGGGGCGGGGTGCGCCGACGCCCTGGGCCGGGCTGCGCGACGTCTGGGCCAACCCCCATGCCCGCATCCTGCTCGGCGTGTTCCTGCTCCAACAGCTGGCCGTCACCGGCGTGTCGGTGGCGATCCCGTACTTCTCGAAGTACGTGCTCGGCACTCCCGAGTGGACGTCGCTCTACATCGGCGCGCTCTTCCTCTCCTCCCTCGTGAGCGTGCCCGTCTGGATGTCGATCGCGCCCCACTACGACAAGCGCATCCTGGTCACCGTCTCGATGATCGGGGCGGCCGTCGCGATCTCGTGCCTGGGGTTTGCGCCGGTGGGCATGCCGCTGCTCGCCGCCTCGATCGCTGCCCTCGGCGGCCTCGCGGTGGGAGGCCTCGACGTGCTCTTCCCCTCGATCCAGGCCGACGTGATCGACGTCGACGAGCACCGGACCGGCGAGCGCAAGGAAGGCGCGTACTTCTCGGCCTGGGCCTTCTCCGCCAAGACCGCCGGCGGGCTCGCCTCGATGGCCGTCGGCGGGGTGCTCGCGGCGTTCGGCTTCCAGCCCAACGTCGAGCAGACGCCGGCCATGCTCTTCGGCATGCGCGGCGTCGCCGGGCTGCTGCCCGCCTTCCTGTACATCTGCGGTCTGCTGCTCTTCCTGCGCTTCTCCCTGAGTCAAGGCGAGCACGAGCGGATCCGCCGCGACCTCGATGCCCGGCGCGTCGCTGCGGATGGAGGCGGGGTCGAGGGGTAGGGCGCCGAACGGTCCACGCTGGACGCGGGTCGGGCCAAACGGGACCCTCCGGGTCCATGAGTCGTCTCCCGTCGGCCGGCGTGCGCGCGGCCGCTCTCGCGCTGGCCCTCGGGTTCGCGGCCCTGGGATGCAGCGGGCCGCCGCCGGCTCCCGCGACGGGCGGCCGCTGGCACGTGCTCGAGGCGGGCGAGACGGTCTACTCGGTGTCGCGCCGCTACGGCGTTCCCGTCTCCGACCTCATCGCCGCGACCGACATCGGCGACGTGCGCGACCTGCCGATCGGCGCCCGGCTCTGGATTCCCGACGCCCAGTCGCCGGACGATCCCTGGATCGCTCCCGGAACCGAAGGGCGTCCGCCGCGCCCGCTCCCGGCCCCGCGCACGAGCCCCTACCAGCGTCCCCTCGAGTTCGCCTGGCCCCTGCGCGGCCGCCTCACCTCTCGGTATGGGGCGCGCCACCGGGGGCTGCACGAGGGGATCGATCTCGCCGCGCCCCCGGGCACCTTGGTTCGCGCCTCGGAGGCCGGCCGCGTCACCTACGCCGGCCGGCTCGGAGAGTACGGCCTGACGGTGGTGGTGCGGCACGATGCCGAGTTCTCGACGGTCTACGCCCACCACCGGAAGAACCGGGTCGCGGCCGGTCACTTCGTCGACAAGGGCGACGTCGTGGGCGAGGTCGGAAGCTCCGGCAACGCCACCGGCCCGCACCTGCACTTCGAGATCCGCCGCAACCAGCGCCCGACGGATCCGCTCGAGTGGCTGCCCTGAGCCGAAGCGTCAGACGGGCGGGGTGTCGCGGTTCTCGGTGCCCTGGCCGGGGGTGATGAAGAGCATGGACGTCGGCCGCTTCGGGAACGCCGTGTGCCAGGCACCCTTGGGGACCACGGCGTAGCTCCCGGGCTCGTCGAGCTCGAGGCGCCGCTCGCCCGCTGCGTCCCGCAGCCGGAGCTCCACGGCGCCTTCGAGCAGGTAGACGATCTCGTCGCCGGCCGGGTGCATCTCCCACACGCCCCAGGGCTCGTCGAAGGCGAACTGCGAGAGGAGCACGTGGCCGGTGAAGTCGCCGAGGTTCTCGAAGAAGTCGGGTGTGATCGTCTTCGCGACGGCTTCGTGCTCGGGCGTGAGCACCATGCGGGTCTTCTCGATGTGGAAGGGGCCGGGGTCGGTGGGCATGGCGGGCTCCTGGGGCCGATCGAGTCGGCGTCCCGAGGATACGCGAAGCGCCCCCGCGAGAGGCCCTAGGGCCCGAGTACCTGCCCCCGCGCCTCGGCCTTCTCCCACATGCGGATGTAGCCCTCGGCCGAGCGGAAGAGCGGCTCGAGCTCCGCGTCGCTCACGCCGGCGCCGCGGACGTCCTCGATCAGCTCGGCCACGAGCCCGATGTGCACCATCCCCTCGGTGTTGAAGTCGATGCTGCGGTTGCCGACCCGGGGTGCCTCGAAGACGACGTCTCCGGCGTAGGAGGTGAAGGGGTAGGTCACCGGGTCGGTCTGAGGGCTGCCGCAGTTCGCGTCGGGGCCGAAGCGGGGGCCCCGCGCCCCGGCAAAGCCGTTCAGGTCGAAGCCGAAGCCCTCGGCCGGGTAGGCCCCGTTGGCCTCGATCAGCCGGATCCGATCGTTGAACCCGTCGGCGACGCGGCTCGGGTCCGCGGCGTCGCGGCAGGTCCCGAAGCCCGTCTTCGACACGCCGCCGAGGGCATAGAGCGCGCCGTCGTTGTTCAGCCCGTGGGTCCCGGCCGCGGGATAGTCGGCGTTCTGCAGCATCTGGAACGCCTCGGCGTAGCTTCGCCGGGGCAGGTGGTCGATCTCGAGGATCATGCCCCGTCGCATCATCTGGTCGATCAGGAAGGCGCCAAGCTGGGTCAGGCCCGCGTTCTGGCAGACCTCCTCGGTCCCGGGAGGGTCGAGGAAGAGCGGCAGGAACGGGACCAGCGTCCCGATCGGGTTCATCGCGAAGCCGGTGGTGTCGTTGGGCGGCGGCGACAGGAAGTCGTCGCGCGGCATGATCAGGCCCGGGAAGCTCGACGGCCCCCGGTCGAACACGGTCGGCACGTCGATGCAGTCGGGCGTGAAGTTCAGGAAGTGCCCGGTCTGGATGAAGTTGCCGAGCTCGATGAAGAACTTCTGCCCGTCGCCCGCCGAGAAGGCGTTGTCGTACTTGTGCACGGGGAAGATCGCGCGCACCCCGAGATCATGGTAGTGGTCGAGCCGGTCGAGCACGTCCTGCTCGGTGCAGGCCGGGAACTCGGCCGACGGCACGGCGAAGCAGTCGAAGAGATTCGACGTCTCGATCCCGAGGATCACCGCCATGTTCCCCTCCAGGATCTCCTGGCGGGCCTGGGCCGGGCTCGTGACGATGCGGAACCAGCCGCGTCCCGGGCCGCCGGACTGGGCGTCGATGTAGTCCTCGAGGGCGTAGGTCTCCTCGATGATGCGATCGACCGCGACCATGTCGTTGCACGAGTAACGGACGTCCTGTGCGTCGAGCCCGGCGATCAGGTCGCAGATGATCTGGTTGCTCGTCGCATGCTGGACGACGAGCCGCATCCCGCTCAGGTAGGCGCGCTCGAGCCAGCGGTAGTACTGCACCTGGTGGGTCGAGCTGTCGGGCGCGGACGGCCAGTCGGTGAAGGTCGGCCATCCGTCGGTCGCGTGGTTGGCGTCGGGCGTCTCGCCGAAGAGGACCGCGCCGAGGAAGTCGCCTACCGGGAGGTTGCTGTTGTCGAAGCCGAACCCGAAGAGATCCCGACGTCCCTCGGGCCCGTGATAGAGCTCGCAATCGGGGAGCGCGTGCTCGATGCCGAGGGGGTGGAAGGGAGCGCCGTGGAAGATGCCACCGCCACCGAACGAGAAGTTCGAGAGGATGTGGGAGTGGGTGTCGACGAAGCCGAAGAGGGTGCCGTCCTCGAATTGGGTCTTCGTGACGCGGCCCGTGGCGTCGAGGCTCGCCTCGGGGAAGTCGGCGCAGCCGGAGACGTCCTGGGCGACGAGCAGGGCCGCCTCCTTCTCCGTATCGACCAGCCCGGCCGGGCCCAGGAAGCGGCCCGACTTCCGGTGGCGGAAGCGGAGCCTGCGGGCATCGATCGGGCCGGTGCTGTCGAGATCCCACTCGGCCGGTGACTCGAAGCTGTCGTCGATGAGCAGCACGTCCGAGAGCAGGTCGGACTCGCGCAGCAGGACGTCGCCGTCCGAGGTGACGTACGACTGGCCAGGGTCGTACAGCAGGTAGCTCCCGAGCCGCGAGGCCTGGAGCCGGAAGGGCGTGGCCGGGCCGAAGCCCTCGTCCGTGAAGCCGTAGCTGGCGCCACCGACGTCGATGGCCAGCACCTGGGCCGAGCCGGGATCGGCATCGAGCCGCAGCACCACGCAGCGCTCGTCGAAGGTCATGACCGGGGTGTCGCCGGGGTTCTCGCAGGAGAAGAGGGCGACCAGGACAGCGAGGGCGCCGCGAACGGACGACATGGGACAGCTCCAGCAGTGGCGGCAGGGGTCGGGCGAATGTACCCCACCCGACGGGCTCTAGTGCGTGATGCTCTCGAGCTCTCGTTGCTTCGTCTCGGGGAAGAAGAGCAGCACCAGGCCGCCCACGCCCACGGCGAACGCGAGGCCGGTGGTGAGGGGCACGAAGTCGCCGACGCCGACGCTCCCGAAGTACAGGACGAAGAGTCCGGCCGCGCCGCCCAGGGCCTCGAGGATCGCGTAGAGGCCCGAGGCCGAGGCGCGCTGGGAGGTGGGGAAGAGCTCGGTGGCCAGGGCGCGCACGATCACGCGGCCACCCTGGGAGCCGAAGAGGAAGCCGATCCAGGCCAGCGGCACGGCCCAGCCCGGGCCGTTGTAGAAGAGCGCGACGAAGAAGGGGAACGAGCCGAGGAGGGTGATCCCCACGACCCGTCGCCCGAAGCGATCGGCGAGACGGCCGGCCACGATGTTGCCGAAGATCCCGAGGAAGCCGCCGAAGAACACCATCGCCGCGTACTGCCCGGGCGACCAACCGTGGACCGTCTGGGTGAAGTAGCCCGTGAACTGGAACGCCCCGACCAGCCCCACGGCCGGGAGCAGGCCGGCCACGGCGATCCCGACGGCGCGCGCCGGATACTCCCGCGCGATGAGCACGAGGGGCGCCAGCGAGTAGCTCTCGCCCGTGGCCGCCGGCTGCTGTTTCGCGAAGCGGCCGGTCTCCGGGATGCGCCGGCGGAAGAAGGGGAGCAACAGGAGCGGCAGCACGCCCACGGCGTAGAGCGTGCGCCAGCCGTAGGGGAGGCGATCGATCTGCGAGTAGAGCCCCATGGCGATGCCGTGCCCCGAGCTCGCGAGCGCACCGAGCATGCCGATGCCCCAGCCCCGATGCGGCGCCGGGAACTCCTCCACGATGATCACCACCGCCACGGCCGCCCCCGAGACGAAGAAGGTGCGCGTGATCATCTGACAGATCACGAACTGTGCGGGCGTCTGGCTGAACGCGGTGAGACCCGTCGCGAGCGCCGTCCCGACGAGGGCGATCAGGAAGACGCGCCGCCGTCCGATCCGATCGGCGTAGGGGATCAACACGAACGCCGGGAGCGCCCCCAGCCGGATCAACCCCAGATAGAGCCCGAAGTCCGGCTCCGCCATGTCGAGGGTCTGCGCGATCTGCGGCAGCGCCGCCGTGAGCATCGCCAGGTCGTACTCCTCGAACAGGAGCGCGATGGCCACCGCACCGAGCAGCGAGAAGTGCGCCTGGCTCAGCGGCGGAACGGGCCCGAGAAAGGGCGGAAGCCACAGCGGTCGCTTGGCGGGGACGTAGGCCTCGGAGGACGACCCCGGACCGGAGGGCGGCATGGCGCGCAGCCTAGCGTGGAGGATCGGCAGCGGACATGCAGGAAACGCGTGGCAGCGTCCGCGTAGGCCGGGTTGCGACGACCCGCAGGAGCTGAGACCATCGTGAGCTGCGGGAGGGGACTCTTCGGAGCGTCCATGTCGAAGCCCCTGCTGCACCTGTGCCGAGTCCTTCTTCCCGTCGTCGCCCTCGCACTCACCGCCGCCGCGACTTCGCATGCGGGGGAAGGCGTCCTCGAGATCAACCAGAGCTGCGCGCTCGTGGGCTGCTTCGACGGAGACCTGCCCGGCCTCCCGGTCGAGATCACCGAGGCGGGGAGCTACCGCCTCACGGGCAACCTCAACGCCAACGGCAGCGCATCGGGCGGCATCCGGGTCCTGGCCGACGGCGTGACCCTCGACCTCGGCGGGTTCACGGTCGGGTTCTGCCAGGGACTGAACCCAGTCTTCTGTGCCCCGGGCGGCCTCGCCGACGGCATCGACGGGGGGACCGCGACCGAGGTCACCGTGCACAGCGGCGTGGTGCGCGACTTCGCCGGGCGCGGCATCGACCTCGGCCAGCGCGCGCGCGTCGAGGGAGTGAGCGTCGTCGGCAACGGGAGCGGCGGGCTGCGGGTGCTCGACAACTCGCTGGTCGAGCGCAACCGGATCGCCTTCAACGACGGCATCGGGGCCGCGCTCGGCTTCGGTACGGCGTGGGGCGCGAACGTGCTGGCCGGGAACGACACGGACGTCGCCGGGACGCCGACCGCGATCGCACACAACCTCTGCAGCGGCCGGCGCTGCGGCCGCGTCCAGGCGCGCAAGTACTACCTGACCGAGGCGCGCTTCGACGGGTC
>JAAUYD010225891.1_pt1 | contig 17255 bp, 19 predicted proteins | sample 7278101 | NCBI WGS metagenome assembly JAAUYD01 (sample SAMN14350128, study PRJNA611818) | marine sediment metagenome | isolation source: surface marine sediment (0.6m) | place: French Polynesia: Moorea | collected 2018-08 | reverse complement strand
TGAAGGCCAACATGAAAGGACTTGATTTTTCAGATATCAGAAGACAGGAAACAGTCCGTTATTTGGACAATGTTGCTACCATCGCCGATACCGATTTCAAACGCAAGGTAGATGCACGCGTTCATGACTTAAATGTAAGCTTGGAAGCCAATAAAATATTTGAGAACGGTAATTCATGAAAAAACTAAGGGAAGCGGGATTATTTGGGGGTGCTTTGGTCACCCTTTCCGGGTCGTTGGCAAAACGCTATAATGAGTGTTTGGCCATGCTAGGGGTCACGCCTACCAAATTGAAGACCTTTTCCATTGACGGCATGGGTTGGAGTCCTGAAGTTGCCGTGGAGAAGAAGGAAAACTATTATTTAAACACGGGGGAAGCCAATGTAAATGCCATAATTATTTCCCCTGATCAGCAGGGCAAACCGGCACATATGCCCTCCCATAGTTTTGATCGAGATGTCATCGAGGCGGTTTTTGTCGCTTATGGCAAGGAGATCCGCGACATCACGAAAGACTCCGCCTTGGTTTTGCATTTGGATCAGAAAATCGATGCTTTTTTTGAACCCTTTGATCTCTTGCGATACGATAAAATTGAGGTCACTTTTGCCTTATTGAACGATCTGGACAAGAAGCAGATGGAGCAACAGGCCTATATCAACCTGTTTGAGCGTGATAATAATTTCATTGATCGTGAAGTGCATAACCAATTGTTGAAATCGGTCAAGGAATTTGGAGATCTTAGGGGGCGTAAATTGCAATTAGATCCGTTTACACTGAATCTTCGTTCCTTTTATACGCGAGCCTTTGGAGGCGTTTTTGTGTTAAAGGATTTCAAGGAGGAGATCTTGATTTTTGAAGACAAGAAAATATTCCAAAATGCCATTGACGATACGGCCCATGATGTGCTGCTGTTCCATAAGGACCATGATGAATTGTTGGAAGCCTTGGTCAACAATAGTGTGCTTCATAGAGATTTTAAGGATGCGATCCGAACGCCAAGGTATGATCGAATCAAGAAACATGTTTTTGTAGAGGAAATAGAAAAAACGGATCATCCGTTAAGTGAGATTCTGGACAGTCATTTTTTATTTAAGAAATACATGAACACACTTCCCCAAGAAATTCAAAAGAGAATTTCGGGTGTGGAACGTTATTTTCAGAGGCTTATCGTGGACAAAAACCTTAAGTTGCAGGATTATGTGGATGAGCATTTTGTGAAGATTTTACATGAACCGCATCCATCCTTACAGGAAGAAGAGGAAGAATTGGTTTGGAAACTACTTTCAAAAATAGTGCCCAAAGATCCGGTGCACATGTATTGGTATGATAAGGAACAGTTTTATGTAATGTACGGTAGCTGGAGACCTGATTATCAGGAATGGGTCATTGAAGAAATACTCGAAAACAATAAAAAACAAGGCGCATGACACTCGAAATCATTGTATTCATAGGAGCAATTCTTTTCGGTATTGTTTGGTACTGGAGGGAATCAAAAAACAACGCCATATATCGAATTGCAAATAAGATTACGCATGCAAAGACCTTACAAATGAAACCGGAAAACAAAAAGGGGTTTGTTCATCAACAACCTTTTTTAATGCGTTTAGTATGGATAACCCTACTATTTGCCCTGGGCGCTGGTATCGTCACTTTTGTGACCCCCATAAACGTCTTTTTTATCCAATATTTTGCGTCGGCCATTGTGGGGACATTGATAGGTACTTATATCGCTTCCGCCTTTGTTTTTGCCAAGGATACCACAAGCAAGGAAAATTTGGAAAAGGCATTTGACAAGGGAAAGGAGTTTGTAGAGGATTTGATAGATGGAGATGAAGCGGTTGCAGAATCCAAGACGGATATTGAGAACGAACCTCAACCAGCACCAAAACCAAAAAAATCGGCCCGTGATCGATTTAAGGATAAAGGCATGATAAAGTGATTTTTCAAATGGTGATCAGGTGATTCAATATGTATACTGGGCTTTGTTCATTTTAGGTTTTGTGGCCTTATATTTTGCCTTCAAACTTTATAATGAAACGGAGGACCTTTTGAAAACAGGGGTTAAGACTAAGGCTGTAGTCAAGAATCTGATTGAGGTTCATGATGAAGATGGCACTATGTATAAACCGGTATTTGAATTTCAGGATACATCCAATATATCCAGGGAATTTGTGAGTTCGGTAAGTTCTAGACCCGCTGCTTACAAAATAGGGGAAATGGTAAAGGTGGTTTACAATCCGAAAGATATTAAGGAAGTAAAGGTCGTCTCTTATTGGGGGTTGTATCGTTGGAGCATCATTTTATGCTGCATTGCAATTCCGCTTATAATTATTGGTGGAGGCTATTTGCTTTACACCTAAGGATAAATACCCAAAAGAAGTTTAAAATAGCATACAATGATAAAATCATACTGGCAGAAAGGGAAAAAACAAAAACGCATCGTTCTTATAAGCGCTATCGTACTGATTTTACTGTTGTTCTTTCTTCGGGATGATTACCAGCCAGCGCTTTTATTTCTGAGGAAATACATCTTTATTATCCTCCTTAGTGCTGGGTTTTTGTGGTTTACGCTGAATAGGTTTCGCAATGCCATAAGTGCGGGTAGGCGTGTCCTGATTTTGGTGGGTATTGTAGCATTCTTTGCTACCCTTTGGTTTTTTGGGTACAAAATGAACCTGTATGGTTATATGCAAACCTACAATGTGTTCAACAATCTGAATCTTGAGGAATTGGATGAACTTCCGCTAACCCAGAACGAGAGGATCCAACCGTTCAACAATATAGTGACCATGGCGTATGAATCCGTCGGCGAAACCCAAGAGGTCTCCTTGCCTCAACTGGTGCGGGTGGATGGTACAAATCAATGGACCATGGCCGTGCAACCTGCCAAGGAATACACATGGCAGCGCATCAACGATAATACCGAAGAGATTTTTTTGGTCGAAAGTACGTCACCGTTCCCGAGGTTTTCAAATGAAAATCGGGTTCCAGTGACCTTTTCCATTGGGGAATCCCTGGCCTTTAGTCGAAACACCTACAATGCTGTAGTACAACGTTTCAATATTTTTCAGTTGTTTACCATGGAGCCCAGTGACGTTTTCTATATGAAAAACGACGAGGGCAACTGGGTGCAGGTTGTCAACCTGATTAAATGGAAAGGCTTTTTCTTTCCCTATCCCACCTATGGAGGTGTTATGGTGATAGAGGCAGGGGAGCACGATTTTAAGGATTATCTGGAAAGGATTACCATAGGCAAAGGAATCTATATTCCTCCTGATAGAATTAAGGATTACCCCTTTTTAAAGGGGCAGAATACCCTAGCAGAACGCATTTCCCAACTGCAGGCACAGTCCTTGCAATTTTTGGGAGGATTCACCGATCCCTTACCATGGAATATGAAGACAGCGGTAAAAATTCCAGAGTTGCCCCAGGACCAGAACCAACAACCCTACGTGACCGATTTCAATTTTGAAGGAATGCCGACCAATGCGGTCGACGGACTTTACCATTGGTTTGGTTTGGAACCCATTGGCGATGCACGTACCAGTTTGGCCTTCAGCGTAATGATCCCTGCGGATGGCACCCAAAAACTATACTACTACAATCATGCTGGAAAAAAGGAAGGGTATGCAGGAGTGTCGGCCATGCCCTTAAAGGTCATAGAGTCGCGCAAGGAATATGATTGGTCCGCCAATAAACCGGTGGAATTTCGCCCCTTTGTAAAAGACATCGCCGGCAAAAAACGCATGTTTGTTATCGGAACGGTGGCTGCCGTTCGGGATAGCAGCAAGCAGTTTGATGGGTCCGCCACTCCAGATCTGGCCTTGGTGGATGCCGAATATCGTGATGTCATTTGGATAGATGCCAAGCATCCTTCAAAATGGACAGAGACCATCTTAAATCAATTGGGGGAAACGTGGAAAGCCTCCGAGAACCTTTCGGATGACGTACTGTACCCAGAAAGGAACAACATGGATTTAAAACCATTATCTAAAATTGATTCGATCCCCGAAATGAAAATCGATTCCATGGAAAGGAGGGCAAATGAAATGTTGTCGGATAGCTTACAATAAGAATTTCAAAATTGTGGTATCAGACTTATTTATTTAAGCATAATAAAGTGGTTTAAAACGATTTATTCCGATGCACAACAAATTGTATTTTTGCAACTCAAAAATAAGCTATGCCAAAAGGAGTGTTATTGGTCAATTTGGGTTCTCCAGATAGCCCCACCAAAAAAGATGTTAAGCCGTATTTAGATGAGTTTTTGATGGATGAAAGGGTCATTGATGCCCCTTATTTTCTTCGGAATTTATTGGTACGGGGAATTATATTGAATACAAGACCTAAAAAATCTGCTAAAGCGTATTCCAAGATTTGGTGGGACGAAGGTTCTCCTCTGATTATCATTTCAAAACGTTTCCAGGAAAAAGTTCAAGGGCATACTGAACTTCCTGTTGCTTTGGGCATGCGTTATGGTAGTGGAAGTATCAAGGAAGGTTTGCAAGAACTTCATGAAAAGGGTGTGGATGAGGTACTTTTGGTGCCCTTGTATCCGCACTATGCCATGTCGTCCTACGAAACCGTAGTAGTGAAGGCTTTGGAACAGCAGTCCATTCACTTCCCGAACATGCACATTACTACGATGCCTGCTTTCTATAAAAATAGGGACTACATCAAGGTGCTGTCAAAAAGTATCGCTGAAGGTTTGGAAGGTTTTGAATACGATCATGTACTTTTCTCCTATCACGGAATTCCTGAAAGGCATATTCGTAAATCGGACCCCACCAAGTTCCATTGCAAGATTGATGGTAACTGTTGTAAGATAAACTCCGTGGCGCATCATACCTGTTACCGTCATCAATGTTATGATACCACGGATTTGGTAGTGGAGGAATTGGTGATTGATCCCAAAAAGACCAGTACTTCTTTCCAATCCCGCCTGGCGGGTGATCCATGGTTAAAGCCCTATACGGATTATGAGTTTGAGCGCCTTGCCAAAGAAGGAAAAACCCGATTGGCTGTGATTACTCCAGCTTTTGTCTCGGATTGTCTGGAGACCTTGGAAGAAATTGCCATGGAGGGCGAGGAAGAATTTAAGGAAGCTGGGGGAGAGAGCTACAAGCATATTTCATGTCTTAACGACCGTGATGACTGGGTCGCTTTAATGGCCCAATGGATAAAAGACTGGGAAAAGAGGGCTCTACTTCCTGTTTAGATTTGTCAGGTCGAGCTGTCCCCCTGAGCGCAGTCGAAGGGCGAGACCTCAATTCAAAACTTTTCATATCTCGACTGCGCTGGATATGACAGCATACAATTCATGGCCAAAGTATCATCAGAACAACTCGGCACTGAACCTATAGGAAGTTTGCTCATTAAACAAGCTGTTCCTGCCTCTATTGGCATTCTGGTGATGTCACTTAACATTTTAATTGACTCCATTTTTGTGGGCAATTGGATAGGCTCCATAGCCATTGCAGCTATAAACGTAGTCCTTCCCGTTTCCTTTTTTATAGGTGCCCTGGGGATGGCCATTGGGATTGGTGGATCTAGTATCATTTCTCGGGCCTTGGGTGCAGGAAACAAGGCGAAAGCCCTCCAAACCTTTGGTAATCAAATTGCCTTGACCCTTTTAGTAACCATTTCCATGGTGATTTTGGGGCTTTATTTTGTAGATGCCCTAATCCCTGCTTTTGGGGGCAAGGGAGCGATATTTGAACCCGCAAAGATCTACTATATAATTGTTCTATACGGGGTGCCTCTACTAGCACTTTGCATGATGGGCAATACCGTGATTCGCGCAGAAGGTAAGCCCAGATTTGCTATGATAGCCATGATCATTCCGTCAGTGGGCAATCTATTTTTGGACTACCTGTTTATTTACGTATTTGATTGGGGCATGCATGGGGCGGCCTGGGCCACCACTGCGGGTTATTTTCTTTGCCTATCCTATATTGTCTACTTTTTTCTCTCAAAGAACTCCGAACTTAAAATAGGCTTTCAACATTTTAAACTGAAAGCTATAATTTTAAAAGAAATCGGTTCTTTGGGGGGAGTTACCCTGGCAAGACAAGCCGTGACTAGTGTCATTTACCTTTTAATGAACAACATATTGTTTGGATTGGGTGGGGAGGCCTTGGTAGCAGTGTATGCCATTATTGGGCGTATGTTGATGTTTGCCCTGTTTCCTGTATTTGGGGTGACACAAGGATTTTTGCCCATCGCCGGATTCAATTATGGCGCCTTTAAATATGACCGTGTAAAAGAGTCCATTTATACGGCCATTAAATATGCCGCTTTAGTGGCTACTTTGGTCTTTATCGTTCTGATGATTTTCCCAGCTGAAATTGCCGATCTGTTTTTGAGCGACCGGACCGATTTGCCCGAAAAAGAATTGCTCACCAACGCATTTGTTCTGGAACACTCCCCATTGGCCATGCGATTGGTCTTTGCGGCTACACCTATAATCGCTTTACAACTCATAGGGGCTGCCTATTTTCAGGCAGTGGGTAAAGCGGTACCCGCCTTGTTGTTGACCTTGACCCGCCAGGGCTTCTTTTTTATACCCCTTATTTTAATCTTGCCCACTTTTATGGGCGAGCTTGGCGTTTGGATATCGTTCCCCATTGCTGATGTATTGTCGACGATTGTGACAGGCATTTATCTACGAAAGGAGATAAAAACGAACCTGGTGGAAGGGTAATCGGAAGGATTTCATGTATTTTAGAGGGTAAAATAACCACCTGAAATGAAAAAACTTCTACTACTTTCTTTTATAATCTTATTGTTTTCCTGCTCAAAAAAAGAAATACCCATGCAAACCTTATACGTTGGTACGTATACCGATGGCCCCAGTGAAGGTATATATACCTTGCAGTTCCATCCGGAAACAGGAAAATTGGACTCCCTCGAATTGAAGGCCACATTGCCCAATCCTTCTTTTTTGGCCCTTTCAGCTGATAGAAACCATCTCTATGCTGTTCAAGAAACCGCAGATTTTGATAGCTTGGGCGGTGGGGTAACTGCTTTTTCTTTGAAGGGAGGGGTTTTTGAAGAACTAAACAGTAAAGGTTCCGGTGGAGCACATCCTTGTCACGTAGCCCTTTCAAGTGAAGGACAATTGGCCGTATCGAATTATACGGGAGGTAATCTGGCCATTTTTGATTTGAATGCTGATGGTGGTCTGGGTGACCGTCAATTGATTGATCACTCATCGGCAGATACTACGAAAGCCCCACATGTGCACAAAGCACATTTTAATGCTGACGGACTTTACGTGACGGATTTGGGATTGGATGCACTCAAACGGTACACAAAACAACCCCATGGTTGGATTCCCGCACAACAAGCTAAGCTTAATCTCCCGGATGGAGCGGGACCCAGGCATTTCACTTTTAATACCGATAGGTCTTTTTTATATGTAATTAATGAATTGAACGCCACCATTACTGTGTTTCAAAAGGATAGTGAAGGTCGAAATAATGAAATTCAAACGGTGGGTACGTTAGAAGAAGGGTATGAAGGCCCAATAGCTTGTGCGGATATTCATCTTTCTCCAGACGGTAAATTTCTATATGGAAGTAATCGTGGCGAAAATACGATTGTCATCTTTTCGGTAGATGAAAACTCTGGACATTTATCACTTGTCGGTCGTGAGTCCGTTCAAGGCGATTGGCCGCGCAACTTTACTTTAAGTCCTGACGGGAATCATCTATTGGTTGCCAATCAGAGAAGCAATAACATCACTGTTTTTAAAAGGAATACTGAAAATGGAAACCTAGAATATACCGGTCAGTTTGAAGTTGGAGCGCCGGTTTGTTTGGTATTTGAATAGATGGGAACCTCAACAATAAAAACTAGTTCACTTTGGCCGAAGTATCTGCGATGACTTTCCATTCCCCATTGAATTGCTTTACGACCAACATAAAAATGCCATTGGTGTCTCCAACACTTCGGGTCAAATGATATTCCCCCATTACGTAATAACTGTCCTCTGAAACCTGTGAAACGTCATTGAAGACAAATTTTAATGTACCAAAGTGCTCTCTGGTTGGGTAACTTTTTTTGTAACGGTCCAATGTAGCTTGCCAACCTTTGATCACACCTCCGCTTCCATAAAATGTAAGTTCATCTGATTTCCAATAACCTTCCATAAAGGTTTCAATATCGTAATTGTTCCATGCCTCCTCTTGGGCTTTGAGCACGGCTAGAATGGCCTTTTCATCTTTTTCAGTAGAAGTAGTTTGAGCAAAAGTGATGAGGGAGAAAAAGAATAAAAGACAAGTTATTTTTTCCATTATTAAATGACTATGTTTTCTTTAAAAATAGAGAAAAGATGTTCAAAACCTTGTTATTTACTAAGCAAGACGATAACCGCTACGACTAAAATACCCAACAGCACAGCAAAGAATATCTTCCAGAAACTATAGGGCCGGGTTCCAGAAATTTGTCCGTTTTCGCCATTGACAAAGAAATTGTATTCTTTCCCGTTATACTGGTACGAGCTGATATAAACGGGCAATAAAATATGTTTAAAGGTTTCTTCGGACAGTTGCATGTTCATGCTCGTCACCCTTTGGGTATCTCCTCCAATATCCTGCCTGCACCATCTTCTGGCAATATCCTGGGCCTCACCTTTGGCCGCTAAATGCCCCTGCTTTAAGGGGATGGTATATTTTTCAGTGACAAAGCCCCTCAAAAAGCTTGAATTAAAGGGTTGCAACAATTTTAGGTTCCATCGTGCAATTTTTGAGGGCACACGACCCTTTCGTTGTTTGGAGGCCTCTACCAAGGTATCGTCCACAAATCCGGAAACCTGACCGGAAGCCGGATACCATCGCGTTTTTCGCACCCGTTGGGTGACCATTTTACCCTGGGAATTCCGAACCCTTTTCGTTTCATTATAATATTCCCCGCGCTGCCCCGTCTAGGTCGCTTTCAGTCGGGCATCAAAAGTCCAATAGGGCAAATAGAGCCCTTTGGTAAATTGGGGATCAAGAGCTGCTTTTTTCAAATTATTGGGGGCAAACCACAGCCTTTTTACCCAGCGTTGAAATATTTGGTAGGATTTCTTCTGATCAATTTGAAAAGGGAGCACCGCCCCCGGTAGAATCCATTCCTCTTTGTATTGATCTTCCAAAACTAAAGGCATACTGCAGTACACACAATGGAGCGATTTATAGTTCTCTTCGATATGCTGGGTAGCGCCACAGTTTTTACATTGCAACATCGAAATCTCCTCACTGTGCTTTTGGGCACCCATTTCTTTGAGGTAGGGATAAAGCTCTAACTCCTCAAAACCTTTTTCATCGATGTTGATGGTTTCTTGATGTCCACAGTATTCGCAGGAGATGTTTTTGGTACCAGGTTGGTACTTCATCTCCGCTCCGCAGTTGATGCAGGGTTTTTTGAGTTCGGTATTTTTTATGGTTTCTTCCAAGGGTATTTGCGTCTTGAGTTTTAGCTCCTCCCCTCAGTCGAGGGGAGGTGGCTTCCGCAAAGCGGGAGACGGAGGGGTTGCTTTCTTACAACCTCCCCTTTCTTCCTATCCGCCTTTGGCGGACGGAATTCATTCCCCTCCTCAACTCAGGAGGGGAGCTATTTTGTCTTACGCTCCTGGCAATGGCGGTGGGGTATTTCCTCCCAAAAACGATTTGAGCTCTTCAACCTCTTGAAGGGCCGTCCAACTAGCCATGCCCTGTTTCCAGACCAGACTGTCCCGATTAATGGTTCGGCTAGCAAACAAAGAACGTAATTGGTCAATGGTAACCGGTCCTTGTTGGGTTCCATTAACGGCATAATAATACATCACTTGAGCAGGCATCGGTGGAGGAACTGCCGTTCCGGTCGCTTGCGGAAAACCTGTTTGTTGTTGGCCCATGGCGCCTCCCATCATATTTCCCATTTGCTGGGCGAGTACAAACCCCATGCCCATGCCCATGCCGGCCCCGGCGGTACCACCTTCGTTTTTGGCTGCTGCTTCCATGGCCTTGGCCGCTTTGAATTGTGCGAGCTTTTGCATATCAAGTTTGTCCAATCGGCTGTATTCGAAAATCTCTTTTTTCAAATCCTCAGGCATGGAGACATTCTCGATAAAGAATTTTTCCAATGAAATTCCGACGGATTCAAATTCGGGCGCCATAACCTCACGACAGGTTTCCGATAGTTCCGTGGTGTTGGCCGCATACAGTTCGATGGGCAGATTGGCCTCACCCACAGTATCGGTAAATCGAGTGGCAATCAAACTTTTAAGGTGCTCGTTGATCTCAAAATTGGTAAAGTTGTTGTCGGTACCGACAATATCGACAATGAATTTTCCTGCATCCGAAATTCGGAAAGCATAGGTGCCAAAGGCGCGAATTTCTACCAGTCCGAAGCGTTCATCACTTAAGGTCACGGGATTTTTGGTCCCCCATTTTTCATCGGTAAATAAATGGGTGTTTACAAAATAGACTTCCGCTTTAAAAGGGGAGTTGAAACCATATTTCCAACCTTTTAGCGTTGCCAGAATGGGTAGGTTCTTTGTGGTCACATCGTAGGTGCCCGGTGTAAATACATCGGCCAGTTGCCCTTCATTGACAAATACTGCTGTTTGCCCTTCACGAACAATGAGCTTTGCTCCGTTCTTGATTTCGTTCTGGTAGCGTTCAAACCGATGGGCAATGGTGTCGTCGGTATAGTCAAGCCACTCGACAATGTCAATAAACTCATTGCTGAGTTTTTCCTTTATTTTTCCAAAAATATCCATGAGTATAGTGTTTATTAATTAGGATTTTAAAGCTACTAAAAGCGACTTGTATTTCACTATTCTATTCGTATGAATTTTTCTGAATTGTTACAATGATGTTTTAGTCATTTTGAAGGTAGTGAACCTGCCTGCCTGCAGGCAGGGAACCTATAAAAGGATTTTAGGTATAGGTTGAGGACTCATGGGGAGCCAAGAATTTGATGGGGAATAGTTATTAAGGGGTGCCATTGGTTGGTTCCGTTTACCGTTTATGCTTTGAGCGCACTATGATGTTAAGATTATTTATGTTTTGTCCATTTTGTCTTGACACAAAATGGACTAAAAAGTCAAGAAGATTTTAAGGAAATTTTTGGCTGCGCCAAAACCATGGCTGCTGCTATCGCTGCATGCTCTTTTTCGCGTCGCGAAACGCACTTCCGCTGGCAGCCCCAGTTATTTCTGGAAAATCTTCGGGTATTTCACAAATTTAAACCCCTTGATTTCTAGCAAAACTTAAATTAGAGTGGTTTTAAGAGCTCCCCTCTTTGGAAAAGAGGGGAATGAATCTGCCGAAGGCGGAGAAAGGGGAGATTGAAAAGTCAATCCCTCCGTATTGATTTGCTAAAAGCAGAACAATCCACCTCCCTTTGCTAAAGGGAGGAACTCTTTATTCAATTTTCCCCGCTTCCCTGAGTATTTTTAGCACTTTTTCTTTTGGAAGGGCTCGTATCGTATGGCCATCTCTTCCCGTCATGGTTTTGGCAGTAAAAAGGGAATTGAGGATGGCCTCCTCAGTAGCTTCGATGGTGGCCAGGAATAAGGGCGTCATGGCCTCGTTTCGTAAAGTGGGCATTTTTTGGATACGTTCTTTACTGCGATAGGGAATGCGACATTCTTCCGCTGTGGAAACTGCAATGACATAGTCACCACTGCCGTTGCTGGCAATACCTCCAGTTCGGGCCAGCCCTAGCATGGCGCGTTTGGCCAAACGTTCCAAGTTTCGTGAATCCACAGGTGCATCCGTCATGACCACCATCATACAGGAACCATCAGGGGAATATTTAAAACCATCGGAGTACTGGCCCAGTTGCTTCCCGACCTCCACTCCTGCGATTTGAAGCACCCCGCCAAAATTGCTTTGCACCAACACGCCAACGGTATAGCCTCCCGCTTTTTTAGGGAGTACCCGGGATGAGGTACCTATACCTCCCTTAAAACCAAAACAGATGGTTCCCGTGCCTGCTCCTACATTGCCTTCATCAAGTGCTCCGCTTTTGGCACTGGCAATGGCTTGGAGTACTTCATCCTCGGTGATATGTCGGCCTCGAATATCATTCAGATATCCGTCATTGGTCTCGCCGACCACTGCATTGACTGAGCGGACATTTTCATTGCCCTCTTGTTCTAGCGTATAGCCAATAAGAGCATTTACAGCGGTAGGCACGCCAAGGGTGTTGGTCAAAATAATGGGGGTTTCCAGATTGCCCAGTTCCATGACTTGCGTGTAACCGGCCAGCTTTCCAAAACCGTTGCCAATATATATGGCCGCTGGGACTTTCTCCTGAAATACATTTCCGGAATGCGGCAGGATGGCCGTAACCCCCGTTCGAATCGAATCTCCTTCGATTTTGGTAAAGTGACCGGCCTGTACCCCGGGTACATCGGTAATGGCGTTCCATTTACCCGGTCGCAATACCCCAATTTCAACACCATAATTCCGTATACGTTCTTGGGCATGTGCCAATGAACCAAAAAGAACCAAAGCAACCAATACATATCTCATCTTATAATATTTGAATGACCAAAAAACCCAGATAGGTGCCCAAGGCATTTCCCAACGTTCCAACCAAAATGGCGGGTAACATCAATTCTTTTCGGCCAAAGGTTTCGGCGAGGGCCAAAGCTGTGGGACCACCACCCACATTCGCCTGACTGGCAATGGCAATCATGCTCCAGTCCCGATAGAATAAGCCCCCCAAAAGAATAATGAGGACTCCGTGAAACAAAACCGCTATGGACGTGAAAAGAAAAAGGGTCACGCCCAAATCCTTTAACGCCACTACGGCATCAATTTCGCAGTAGGCCCCGATGACGGCCAAAAACAGGTAGACCATGTACAAGCCTAAGGTGTGCGCGCCGCGCAATTGGGAAATAAATTTTGTTTGCGCCAATAAAATTCCAATAGTGGTCAATGTCAAAATGCTGGGGATTGCGGGGAAAAGCGTGGAAAGTCCTTCAGCAATACCAAAGGTGGCCAGTCCCAAGAAAAGCAACCACATCAGCGAATGCAAATCCATTCCTTGGGTTTTGGTTTCTGAATGTCCATCGGTTTTATGGGTCACGCCCTTGCTGTCTTTCCAAATTCGACGAAGCAATCGTGGAAACACCAAAGTCGCCACAATCCAAACGGTGGTCACCACGTTGTCCACCGCAATGGTTCCCGCATAGAGCGCCCCCTCTTTTTGAAAATCATATTCCAGGGCGATGGCATTGAAGTTAACGCTTCCTCCCGTGTAAGTACCGGTCAACATGCCGGCAATTATCGGTGCGTTTTTGCCCAAACTCAATTCCGGCGAAATCAGGTGCCATGCCAATACAATTCCCCCGACCGTAGCCAAAGAACCCAAAACAAAAAGACCGATCATGGGCAGGCCTGCTTTTCTGATGGCACTCAGATTGACACCCAACATCAGGTAAAATATGGAAATCGGAGCGATATAGGTAAAAATACCTTCGTATAAAGGGATGCTGTTGGAAGCAGAGGGAATCAGGCCAGCATTGGCGACCACAGCTGTAAATACTATGGCCAAAAGGGCCGCCCCCAATTGTTTTCCCCATCGGGTCTTTTCGGCATAAATCGCCAAAAGCACCAGTAAGGTAAGTACAGAAAGCACGTAAATGGGATGCTCCAAGAAGGCCATGGGTTTAAAGTTAATTCATTTGAACCGCCGGTTCGAATTTTTCTGTCAGACTGAGCTGTCACCCTGAGCGGCTCCGCTGAGCCTGTCGAAGCGCAGTCGAAGGGGCAGTCGAAGTCCAGAAGACCCACCGCGCTTCCGATTACATCGGAACCACCACTGCCTAAATAAGGAGGGGAGCGGTCACATACTCTTTATTTAAATTTCTGACAAAACTTAAACAACCATCCATTTTTTAGCTACCAATGCCCTGTTCCGGGTTCGCCTTTGAACGGACCTACCAGTTCTTTGGTGATCCATCCGGCATAGAATGTGCCGAGTTGTGGGGTCACACGCTCGCCACCCAAATAACATTCCAGCTGTTGGGGATAGAACGCCAAGTAATCCGCCAAGGGTTCAAAAGGAGGGAAGGGTTTTGAGTACGACCAAGCAATGGCTTTATCGGGTTGCGTCTTCAATGCCCAATATTGTGACGCGCCCTTCCATTCGCAGAGGGAGGTCTTACCTTCCATGGGAACCAGAAGTTCAGTGTTTAAGTCTTCTGGGGGAACATAATACGTGGGTGGACTTGCGGTTTCCTGAACGGCCAAGGCGTTTTGAGATTTCGCTATGATTTCCCCATGATGCTTGACTTCCAACAACCTAGGTTCCGTGACCAAAGCTGGGGGTCTGGGAAAATCCCAAACGGATACCTGCCCCGCTTTGGGCACTATGGCAAAATCAGGGCGTTCTTGTCCGAAAAATTTCCATTTGTTTCGGGCTTGTAACAACCAATCGGGTGGGGTGCTGGATGGTTTTTTCATCCCCATATCTAGAACCACCCCTGTTGCGAGCCAATCAGAACCAGCGAGAGCACCAAAAAGGAAAATGCGGGAAAGGAACTGCGCATCGGATCGTTGATTTTGATGTGCATGCTAATGGCACCCGCCATGAGCAGGGCCATGAGTCCCGCTGCAGGAAGGGTCAATGAGGGCACCCAGATGGAGACCAACAAGGCAAAAGCGCTCAACACTTTTAGTCCGCCCACGATATACATCATGGATTCGGACAGGCCGTAATTTTTAAATTCCTCCTTCATACTTGAGGCATTTCCGCCACGCCATGAGGTGGACTTGTTGAATCGTATGAACCAAACATTGATGATGCTAACAAAGATGATGATCTTGATAGCGATGATTAGATATTCCATTGTCTTATTTTTAGGGTTTTATATTTAGTGTTCTCAATTGTGAATCGACATTTATGGACCTTATACTTCAAATAGCCATTGTGTTCTCGGCACTATCGTTTCTTTTCTTCGGCTACGCCTGTTTGACCTCTCCGTTGATGGTGCTCGAATTTAAACGGTACGGTCTGAGCCGTTATCGCACCCTCAATGGGTATCTTCAATTGGCCGGCGCTTTGGCCTTGCTCTTCGGCTTTTTCTATGCTCCCCTCTGGTTGCTGGGCAGTGGCGGATTGGGCTTATTGATGTTCTTGGGCCTACTGGTGCGCATCCGTTTGCGGGATAGCCTTCTGAAATCCTCCCCGGCCTTTTTCTACATGCTACTTAATATATTCATTTTTTGGAGGATGTACCCATTTTTAATTAATGTTTAACGATATTTCAATAAAATTAAACAAAATTTGTATCTTAGGGGCAAATGAGTGAAAAATAAGGGTTTACCTATGGTAATCTTCCTCAAAAAAATTGCTATGAAAGAGAAAACATTTTATATGGTCAACCGACCTTTGGCGGACATGCACATGGATGGTGTGCGATTCGACCCGAAAATCAAGGAAGCCTTAAAAAGTCAGCGCGCCAATCAAGAATTGAACGGCGATAACAGATAATATGCCCAACAACGTTTTAGGAACACCACTTCAACCGTGCTGCTTCGACCCTAAAACGGGCTATTATCGCGATGGGTATTGTAAAACCGGTGAAGAAGATATCGGTACCCATGTGGTCTGCGCTATCATGACCGAGGAATTTCTACGCTTTACCAAAAGTCGGGGCAATGATTTGAGCACACCGATTCCGTACTATCAATTTCCTGGCCTAAAGCCCGGGGATAAATGGTGTTTGTGTGTTTCCCGTTGGAAGGAGGCCTATGTAGCAGGTTTGGCCCCATCCGTTGTTTTGGAAGCTACCCATGAAAAAGCATTGAACTATGTTACCTTTGAGATGTTGTTGGAGCATAAATATGTTCCAATCTAATCCATCATGAAATTATTTCCTTTTCGCAAAAGGTCCAAATGGTTTGATTTTCTGCTGGGGGTATTCATCGTGCTGTTGATCATCCCTCAAACGGGACAACCCATTCGAATTGGCATCAATCGACTGAAGACCATGGTATGGTCGCCAAGTATTGAGAAAACAGAAGAACAGGTCCATATTCCTGCTTTTGAGTATTCCTTACGAAATCTGGACCAAGAGCGAGTGACTCAACGTATCGGTGACGGCCAAATTACCTTCTTAAGTTTTTGGGCGACGTGGTGCGCCCCCTGCGTAGCCGAATTGCCCAGTATTGAAACCTTGTACCAAGATTATAAAGACCGGATTAATTTTGTACTGGTGACCCATGAAGACCCTGAAGTGGTACAACGGTTTTTGGACAAAAGGAATATTGACCTGCCAGTTTGTTTCCCAGTCTCCGTACCACCAGAGGTGCTACAATCCAAAAGTATTCCCACCAATTTTTTGATTGATGCGGAAGGAAACATCCGCATTAAAGAAACTGGGGCTGCGAATTGGAACAGCAAAAAAGTGAGGGAATTGTTAAACAAGCTATTGAAAAACCAAAGCAATTGATGGGCACCATCAATTGGGGCTAACCCGATAGGTAATCCTGCGATTGGTTATGATAGTAGCTACCACATCGATGTTAACGACCGCCTCATCGCACAGCACGCTGGCATCCACAATTTCCATACTGCATAATGAAGGTGTTGTGCGGCCGGAGCCATCCATTCTATTACCAATTGTTATATCGGTGGTCAAACTGGTGTCCAATGGGGAATTGGCAGGTGCCAAAGCAAATACCGTTGTAGTACCATTGGCCGTATAGGTGATTTCGCCCGTTATTTCACTATAGGCTACCGTATAGGGATTGTTTCCGCTCAAAAAACTACCCAATTCCATTGAAAAATTTTCGCTCAGGCCTGTGACTGAACTAATCACATCGATTTCGATACCCACAGCATTGGCGCGAACATGATACACCCTAAAATTCCCTGCGGTGATAATATCGGCTTGGCTTTCCTGGTCTTGATAATCAAAGGAGACCTCAAAACTGGTAAAATCAAAAATGCCCGAAGTGTTGGGTACGACCACATCAAAACCCGTAGAACCTCCTGCCCCCGACGGAAAGTACATACCACAGCCTATTTGGGCGGCATTGGGATTTATCGAAGTTGCATTGGGCCCAATGGTCGCATCGGTCAAGGTCGAGGTGTCGAAGTCGAACCGTGATACCACCGTATTGGGCGTACCATCATCACATACCCGATAGGTAAAACTATCAGAACTGGCATAGCCCGCATTCGGGCTATAGGCAAAACTGCCATCCCCATTTAGGGTTAGTGAACCGTTGTTGGGGCCGACGACAGGTGTCGTTTGAACGCTCAAAG
>JAAUYD010295222.1_pt1 | contig 17262 bp, 16 predicted proteins | sample 7278101 | NCBI WGS metagenome assembly JAAUYD01 (sample SAMN14350128, study PRJNA611818) | marine sediment metagenome | isolation source: surface marine sediment (0.6m) | place: French Polynesia: Moorea | collected 2018-08 | reverse complement strand
TGGAGGAACGCTTTCTCGACTGGGGCCTGACCCCGGCAGAGCGGGATGTGGCGTGGTTTACGCTGAAAGGGTTCTCAAACGGCGAGATTGCGGAGCTACGCAAGACCAGCGAGGGCACGGTGAAGGCACAAAGCAATGCCATCTTCCGCAAGGCTGGTGTGTCCGGACGCACCCAATTGATGAGCCTCGTGATTGAGGATCTCCTGTCCGGAGGACCGGACGCGCAATCCCAGAGCGCCTGAAACCATAACTTGGCGACCCGCCTGCCACGCTTCCGTTGCCAGGGGCGAAACGGCGGTGGAGGGCACGCTCGAGGGTCGTAACACACACGGCGCCTCTTGGGCTGCGCTCCTGTCTGAGGTAGAGATACACTCATCTGCCCCAGCCCATAGGTCTGCTCATCTTCCGCCTCTCCGTCACGCTCGTCCTTGGCCTCTTGGGCGCTGGCCTTGCCTACGCGCTCGGCTTTCCGGCGCCCTTTCTGACAGGACCCGCGGCCGTCGTTGCCGTGGCCAGTTTGATGGGTGCTGAGACAGACATCCCAGATCGCCTGCGCGACATCTGCTTTGTTGTGATCGGAATTGTCCTTGGCTCCAGTATCACACCAGAGCTGCTATCGGCCGCGCGTGCCTGGCCCGTAAGCCTATTGGCCATGTGTGCTGGCGTCGGTCTTGCAATGATTGCAGGGGGCTGGATGTTTCAGCGATGGTTCGGGATGGACCGGCGCACAGCATTGTTGTCTGCAAGCCCCGGGCATCTGAGCTTCGTTCTATCTTTCGGCACTGAGATCGGTGCGAATGTCGGGCTGGTCGCCATCGTGCAGTCGCTGCGCATCCTCATCCTGACGCTGGCTGTGCCCGTTGCGGTCGCGGTGCTGACAGATGCGGATATGTCGATGACCGAAGTGGCGGGGCCGCGCCTCTCCTACCCACACCTTGCCCTGGTGATTAGCGGTGGCGGGCTCACTGGCCTTCTGTTCAAGCGGTTCAATGTCCCGGCGGCCTTCCTTCTCGGTGCCATGGCGTTCTCTGCTGCAGGTCATGGCACCGGCCTCACGCCGGGCATTGTGCCGCCAGTTCTCTCCACCGCGGCCTTTGTGATTATGGGAACGTTGATCGGGACGCGGTTCAGCGGCGTCACGCTGGCGGATCTGAAGGGCGCTGCGATGGCAGGCATTCTGTTGACGCTGCTGGCCCTCTGCATCTCCGTCGCTTTTGCCGGGCTCGTCGCCACGCTGACTGGTCTGCCCCTGGTCGATGCGATCATCGCCTTCGCGCCGGGCGGCCTGGAGACGATGGTTGCCATGGGTGCGATCCTCGACGCGGATCCCGCCTACGTTGCCATGCACCATATCGCGCGGCTGGTCTTTCTGAGCTTTTTCGTCCCCGCAATGCTCGCGATCGGTCCGAGAGGCGCAGAAGACTAGCCGCCGAGGACCGTATGTTCCCCATCGCGCACACGGTAGATGACCCCTTGCCCACCCGGCAGTTCGTTTAACTCTGCCATCGTCCAACCCATGGCAATGGTGCGTAGAAACCGCGAAGTGATCCCGTGTGTGACAAGTACGGCCGGACGGTCGAGCGCCTCCAAAACACCGCTTGCGCGGTTCCAGAGCGCCTCGAACCCCTCCCCACCGGGTGCGTGCTCATAGAGCGAGAGGAGAGGTGCATCTTCCGGCAGCGCCGCTTCGGCCATCACATCATCCGCCCGCTGACCGGTCCACTGCCCGACCGAGATCTCGCGGAGGCGCGCGTCTTCGATCACATCTATGCCGACGGCCGCCGAAACAAATGCAGCCGTCGTCCGCGCGCGACCGAGGGGTGAGGCAAAGAGGTCATGCGTGTCCGCCCCAACTCCCGCCGCACTCAACGCCGCGGCCATGGACTGCGCCTGTTGCCGGCCGACCTCGGTCAGAGGCGAATCCAGATCGCCCTGCCAGCGGCCGGCCCTATTCCACTCCGTCTCACCATGGCGAAGAACGATGATCTCGGGAATAGACACAGCTGCACCTGACGTGCGTTAAAGGTTGAGATGGTGGGTGATGAGAGACTCGAACTCCCGACATCTTCGGTGTAAACGAAGCGCTCTACCAACTGAGCTAATCACCCGACCGCGCCCTTTTAGCGTCAGGCGGCTATTCGCTGCAAGAGCGATTCTTGCGCGATCAGTCCGGATTTGCCATCCATCTCTGGGGGCCGGCACCCGCTTTCCCCAATTCGTCGTCGGGGTTGTAGAGCGGACAGGACTTGAGCGACAGGCACCCGCAGCCAATGCAATGGCCAAGCTGGTCGCGAAGACGGGTCAGGAGCGCGATCCGGTCATCCAGCCGCTCTGACCACATGGCGGAAGCGGCCTCCCAGTCCTTTCGGGTCACCGCCTTGCCGCGGGGCACGGCGTTCAGATAGCTGCGGATCTCCGCCAGCGGAATGCCGACCGTCTGGGCAACACGGATGATGGCAAGACGACGAAGCTCGCTTCGGTCATAGCGGCGATGGTTGGCGGGCGTGCGCCAGCTTTGGATCAGTCCCTCGGCCTCGTAGTAGTGAACGGTTGAGACCGGGACACCTCCCCGCTCTGCAAACTGGCCGACTGACAGATCCGAGGTTTTGACGCGCGTCATGCCATTCCTCAAGTCAACTTCAGCTCAAAGGCTGGCAGCGAGGGGATGTGAAGGCAAGGGAGGAGTTTGCCGATCCTGGTGCGGCGTTGCCCCGACCCTTGGCTGACATCAGGTCCGAAGCTATACGTTGTGTCATGAGATATCTTGCTCTCGCCGCCGTAGTCCTGCTCGCCGCCTGCGATGCGACGCTGGTCCAGGCTCCGCGCCCTGCGCCGACGCCGGCAGCTGCCCCGGCGCCCGTTGTGACACGGTCCGCCTCGTCCGCGCAGGCCTCGTTCCAGCGAAGTGTGCGCCGGATTGAGCCTGTGGCCGAGCAGACCTGCCGCAGCCGCAACCCTGAATTTCCGCCCATCGCTTGCGATTTCCGCTTCAGCATCAGCACCGATCCGAAGCTGGGACAGAACGCCTTCCAGACCATCGACAGGAAGGGGCAGCCGCAGGTTGTCTTCACCCTCTCGCTTCTGCAGATCCTGGAAAACGATGACGAAGTGGCGTTCATCCTTGCGCATGAGGCCGGGCACCAGATCGCCAAGCATCTGATACGGCAGAACAACCAGCAGCGGCTGGGGGCGACCTTGCTGGCAGGCCTCTTGGCGGCCACCGGCCAGGCAAGCCAGGAGAGTGTCAATCAGGCGGCCAATATCGGCGCGTTTCTCGGCGGTCGGGTCTATTCGAAGAATTTCGAGCTGGAGGCCGACAGGATCGCCACCGTGATCACGGCGCAGGCGGGCTACGATCCGGTCAAGGGTGCGGCCCCGTTTGCCCGGTTCGAGACGGGGTCGAGCGGTGTTCTCTCCACCCATCCCCCCTCCGCTCAGAGGCTGGAGGCAGTCGAGGCCACCGCCGCAAGGATTGGCGCCAGATAGGGCTTGAACCCCGGCACCCCCCTGCCCCATCTTTCCCGCAGAACCTGCTGAGGGAGAGGACCATGGCACTGCGCATCAACGACACGGCCCCGGATTTCGTGGCCGACACGACCGAAGGTGAAATCAGCTTTCATGACTGGGTGGGCGACGGCTATGCCGTGCTGTTCTCGCATCCCAAGGATTTCACCCCCGTCTGCACGACAGAACTCGGCGTCATGGCAGGGATGGCCGACGAGTTTGCCAAGCGGAACACCAAGATCCTCGGCATCTCGGTCGATCCGGTGGAGGATCACCTGAAATGGAAAGCCGACATCCAGAGCTATTCCGGCAATGCGGTGGACTATCCGATGATCGGCGATCCGGACATGAAGGTCGCAAAGCTCTATGACATGCTGCCGGCCGAGGCGTCGGGCGACCCCAAGGATCGGACACCGGCCGACAACCAGACCGTCCGCTCGGTCTTCGTGATCGGGCCGGACAAGAAGGTGAAACTGTCGCTCACCTATCCGATGACGACGGGCCGCAATTTCGATGAGATCCTACGCGCCATCGACTCGATCCAGATGACGGCAGCCCACAAGGTCGCGACCCCCGCCAACTGGAACCAGGGCGAAGATGTGATCATCACACCGGCCGTCTCGGACGAAGAAGCGACCGAGAAATTCGGCACGTTCGAGAAGGTGCTTCCCTACCTCCGGAAGACGAAGCAACCGGGTTGACCGGTTGGGGGCCGTCTGGACCGGCGGCCCCTTGAACGAGGCTTACCCGCCTTTCTTGATCGCAGACCTGACCATCTTGCCGAAGGCCCGCTCCCGCGCGCGCCGCTCGGCAAGGCTTTCGCGGTTCAGCCGCTCTTCTGCGGCCAGCTTGCGCCAGCGCTTGAGGCGGGCGGGATCCAGTTCCGCCGCGGCCACCGCCGCCTGCACGGCACAGCCGGGCTCTGTCTCATGCGCGCAGTCGGCGAAGCGGCAGTTGCGGGCCAGATCGTGGATCTCGGCGAAAACATCCTCCAGCCCCGCGGCGGCATCGGTCAGCTGCAACTCCCGCATGCCGGGCGTGTCCATAAGCCAACCACCCTGCGGCAGAGGGTGGAGGGCGCGGGCAGTTGTCGTATGACGGCCCTTGGCATCGTCTTCGCGGATGGCCTGTGTGGCGATATCCGCACGCCCGGTCAGCGTGTTGACCAGCGTCGACTTGCCCACCCCGGAGGAACCAAGCAGCGCCACGGTCTGCCCCCGCCCGCACCAGGGCAACAGACAGGCCACGTTCTCCTCATCCCGCGCATCAACCACCTCGACCAGCAGGCCGGGCTGAATTTGCCGGGCCTCGGCTGCAAAGCCCCCCGGATCCTCCGCCAGATCAGCTTTGGTCAGGGCGACGACCGGGTTGACCCCGGCCTCCCGCGCCAACACGAGATAGCGCTCCAGCCGGGCGAGATTGAAATCTTGGTTGCAGGAGCTGACAATGAAGACCGTGTCGACATTGGCTGCTATCAATTGCAGCTTGCGTCCGGTCCCGGGCGCCCGCCGCTTGAACAGACTTTTCCGCTCAAGCCGCCGCCGCGGCAGATATGTCTCTCGATCAAGCAGCAACCAGTCGCCCACGGTCGGCAGCTCTTCTTCACCAGTGGCATGGGCCATATAGGCGGGCACCTGTCGCTCCAATCCGGGGGCTGCGACGGTTAGAGCGCCCCGATGCACAGCCGTCACGCGGGCGGAAACATAGTGGTCGATTTCCTCACTTGAGAGTTGCGAGGAAAAGAAATGGCTCCAGCCCAGATCGGGCAGATCATTGGTTTGAGATGTCATTGGTCTTCACCGGGAAAGTCGTGCCCGCAGACACAGGACATGTTTCGCACGCGCCAATGAGGTGGCGCGGCGGCGTACTGGTCCTGACCAATGATCTCAGCGCAGCCGAAAGGTGCGCAGAAGCTCTTAGCGGTGCCCGGCCAGGCCAGTCCGTTTGACAACAACCACCCGCATACTGTTCCTCCTGCCCTGCTGTGCCTGTCCTTTAACGTAGGCCCCCACCGCATCCGCAACAAGTGCCCGGCCCATCGGACAAGCTGACCACAGCCACAGGGCGCCGACGCGCGGCCAGGTGGCCGCGCCAGACATAGACTTGCGCCGCAGGCGCTCATTTGAGGAGCAGCCCCCGCCCGAGCGCCTTGCAACACGCAATTTTTTGTGGTGCGCCGCCGCGGCATGTGCAAACTGCCCGAAGAGCCGCAAACGGCCATGTTCAACACGGGAGACATTGATGACATCCAAGGCACTGAAAATCCTGACCGTATCCGCGCTGACCCTCGGCATCGCCGGCGAGGCCGTGGCGGTCGAGTGGAACGTCTCGCTCTGGGGCAAGCGCCGGGCCTTTACCGAGCATGTGGAGAAACTGGCTGAGCTCGTGTCCGAGAAAACGGGCGGCGAGTTCACCCTCAACATCTCTTATGGCGGCCTCTCCAACAACCGGGAGAATCTGGACGGGATCGAGATCGGCGCTTTTGAGATGGCGCAATTCTGCGCGGGCTACCACCGCGACAAGAACCCCACGATCACCGTGCTTGAGCTACCCTTCCTCGGCGTCTCGACCTTGGAACAGGAGCGCGAGATCTCGATGGCGGTCTACAACCATCCGGCCGTTCAGGCCGATCTGGGCCGCTGGAACGCAACGCTCCTGATGCCCTCGCCCCTGCCGCAGTATAACATTATCGGTGTGGGCGATGCCCCTGAGGCGCTGGCGGACTTCGCCGGGCTGTCCGTGCGGGCCACAGGGGGTATCGGTGCTGCGATGGAGACAATCGGAGCGGTTCCAACCTCGATGTCGGCCACGGAAGTCAGGCAGGCTCTCGACAGCGGGGTGGTCAAAGCGGTGAGCTTCGCGCCGCATGCCCATATGTCCTTTGGCACCGTCGAGAATGCCACCTGGTGGACGACGAACCTGAACCCCGGCACCGTCAACTGCCCGGTGGTCGCCAACACTGATGCGCTCGACGCTTTGTCGGATGAGCATCGCGAGGCGCTGATGTCCTCCATCGACGAGGCGCTCGACCACTACATCACCTACTACAACGATCAAACGATGGCCGCCTGGGGGCCCCTTCTGGAAGAGAAGGGGATCGAGCAGGTGACGTTCACAGACGCTGAACTGGTCGCCTTCAAGGAGGCCGCCGCAGGTCCCGCAGCCGAGGCATGGCTGGCCGATATGTCCGGCCGTGGGTTGCCGGCGCAGGAGCTTTACGACCTCGTCACCGGCATGATCGCCGAGTGAGCCACGCCGTGCCCGGGGCCTGGCGCCCCGGGCATTGCCAACAAGGATCCCGACCATGGCAGGCTCCGCCGCGGTTCTGGAAGATGGCAGTCTTCTCAGCCGCCTAGACCGCATCCTTCATGCCTTGGAAAGGCAACTGGCGCTGGTCTCCGGCCTCGCGGTCTTTGCGCTCATGTGTCTCGCTGTCGTCTCGGTCGGCGGACGGAACTTTTTAAACCAGCCCCTGCCTGGATATGTCGACTGGATCGAGCAGGCGATGCCGCTGATCGCCTTCATGGGGATTGCATACACCCAGCGCCAGGGTGGGCATATCCGCATGGATATCCTGATCGGGCTTCTGCGCGGCCGCCTGCTCTGGCTTGCGGAGTGGATCACGACGCTCGCCATCCTGATCCTGATGGTGCTGCTTGTCTGGGGGTCCTGGTCGCATTTCCAAAGAAGTTTCGATTTCGCCGCACCGATGTGGAGCCGCGACAGCTCGATGGATATTGCGCTGCCGATCTGGCCTGCAAAGCTGCTCGTGCCCGTGGCTTTCTCGGTTCTGGTACTGCGGCTGGTCCTGCAGCTTTGGGCCTATTCGGTCGCCCTTCTCAACGGCACACGGCGACCCGTTGCAGTTCCGCTGATCCGGTCCGCAGCCGAACAGGCGGCCGACGAGGCCGACACCCTGCTCGACGTCGACAAGGGGCGGTTCTGATGGAGCCCATCGATATCGGCATCATGGTCTCGGCCGGCCTGCTGGTCATGGTTGTCCTTGGCATGCGGGTCGCCTTTGCCGCCGGTCTTGCCGGGCTCGTGGGCCTGATCTGGATCTTCTGGGCGCGCAAGGGCTATGACGGAGGTGAGTTCATCTGGGCCCTGACCGTGGCTGTAAAGACCGCCGGACAGGTGCCGCATTCCAAGGTCTCGTCCCAGGCCCTGTCTTTGATCCCGACCTTTATTCTCATCGGCTATCTCGCCTATTACGCGGGGCTGACGAAGGCCCTTTTCGAGGCGGCCAAGCGCTGGGTCGGCTGGCTGCCGGGCGGCCTTGCCGTTTCGACCGTGTTTGCGACAGCAGGATTTGCGGCGGTCTCAGGCGCCTCGGTCGCGACCTCCGCCGTCTTTGCCCGGATCGCCATCCCCGAGATGCTGAAGATCGGCTACAACAAGAAATTCGCCGCCGGTGTTGTGGCTGCGGGCGGCACGCTCGCCTCGCTGATCCCACCTTCCGCGATCCTGGTGATCTATGCCATCATCGTTGAGCAGGATGTCGGCAAGCTGCTGCTGGCAGGCTTCATCCCCGGCGCTGTTTCGGCCCTGATCTACGGAGCGCTGGTTGTCGGCCTCGCACTGACCATCCCGAATTTCGGCCCGCCAGTCGGCGGCTTCACATGGGGTCAGCGCTTTGCCGCCCTGCCCCCGGCGCTGCCCATCGTCTTTGTCGTCGTGATCATCATCTTCTTTATCTACAACCCGTTCGGCGGCGATGCCTGGGGCACACCGACGGAGGGAGGCGCGCTCGGCGCCTTTGTCGTCTTCTGCATGGCGGTCTGGCAGGGCATGAGGTGGCCGCAACTCAAGGATGCGCTGATTGAGACGGCCAAGCTCGCCGTCATGATCTTCACGATCATCTGGGGTGTCCTGATCTATGTGCGTTTTCTGGGTTTTGCCGGTCTGCCGGACGCCTTCGCGGACTGGATCGCCGGCCTCGACCAAAGCCCGATGCTGACGCTGGTGATGATCCTGCTGGCCTATGCTGTGCTCGGCATGTTCATGGACGCCATCGGTATGCTCTTGTTGACGCTGCCGGTGGTCTACCCGGCTGTGATGGCGCTGAACGGGGGTGAGTTCGTATCTGCCGAGGACAGCGCCTTCGGAATGTCTGGCCCGATGTGCGCCATCTGGTTCGGGATCCTCGTGGTCAAGATGGCGGAGTTCTGTCTGATCACGCCGCCCATCGGTCTGAACTGTTTTGTCGTCGCGGGCGTACGCGACGACATCTCCGTTCAGGATGTGTTCAAGGGCGTGACCCCCTTCTTCATCGCCGACGCGATCACCATTGCGACGCTGGTGGCCTTCCCTGCAATTGTATTGTGGCTGCCGAGCCAGGCCCTATGACACCTCTAAGGCAAGCACTACTGGCCTACGACGGAAAGGACACGGACACGCTGCTCAAGGTGTGGACGGAAAGCGGTGGCAATGATCTCATGTTGCTTGCGGAGCTGGTCAGCGACCCACGGGTCAGCGAAGGTGCAAGCTGGTTGTTGAAGGCAGCGTTGGAAGACCACACGGATGTTGATGCAAGTCTATTGTGCGCCCTTGCAGACGCTTTGCCAGCCAGCAATTGGGTCACCGCCCTACACATCTGTCAGATATTCGCGGTCCACGCGCCCCCTGCGGAGTGCGCTGACAGCACGGCCTCCGAACTGCTTGCATTGACGGAACATGCACGACCGTTCGTGAGGGCTTGGTCGGTCAGCGCATTTCATGCCTTGGCCGAGCGTACGCCGAACTTGCGTGCGCAGGCAAACGCTCTTGTCGAGAGAGCGTCCGCAGACCCGGCCGCCTCGGTTCGCGCGCGCATGCGGCATTTGAAAGCCCCTGGCTGACTACCAACCCTGTGTTCCGGGGGCGCCCTTAACAATGCCGTCCAGGTTGGGTGTAATCCAACCACCATAGAAGCCGCCGGGCTGGGGGATTACTGCGATGCCACCAACAAAGCAGTCAAGCGCACCGGCATAGAAGGCGATATGGTCCTTGATCTGCCCGAAGGAGGAGGTAGGCGCCCGGTAGGTCCAGCAGACACGACGGAGTCTGGTGGTGCCGCTTATGAGATCGAAATACTGCGCCTGCCCCTTCCACTCACAAAAGCTTCCACCTCCGGTGTCCTGCAGTAAGGCGGTCTCAACATCGTCCGGTGGAAAATAGTACGTTGGGGCGTGGTGCGTTTCCAGAACCCGCCAACCTTCTGTCGTTTGTGCGACAGGCAAGCCTTGCAACAAGACAGAGAGCTTGTGCTCCACGGGTTCCAGTCGCGGCGGACGCGGATAGTGTTGCACATTCTCGCGCGGGAGGTCGGTCATCCCTGGGATATTGGCGCACATACGCGAAAGTTCAAACGGCCACCGGCGGACATTGCCGGCGGCCGCGAGAGTGACCGGGCTCTCTCAGACCGGATTGTCTGACCGAACGATCATGCGAACAGTCCCGGACACCGATCTGCTCCAGTTCAACCGGACGCTGCCGCCGTCATTGCCGACTTCGGTCTCAACATACGGCTGATCGAACACAGCGTTGTTCGAGCTGTCGGCGATCCTGCCATGCGGCACAACGCTCTGGACCGTCATGGCCCGACCACCGAAGGGGAGTTTGTCTGACACGTTGACCGTCCACGCATCATCGAGCGAGCCTTGCGTGTAGTCCACATAAGCCGGTGATTCTGCACGGATTCCGACACGCCGAAATGTGTTGGAATGGAAAGCCAATTCCTCCGTCTGCGTGTGATCAAGATCGCCGTTGGTCGTGTCAACACTTTCAACCCGGTCCAGAAAGGCACCATTGAACTGCTGAAAAGTATTTGCCGTCACCGAGAGACCCTGAAGCTTGTAACCCGTGCCTGGGGGACGCACGATAATGTAGGTGAACCAACTGGGCACGAACTGGGCGGTGAATATGTTGCCCGTGATTGTCAACTGACCAATGTCGTCAAAGCCTTGCTGCGCTACTGTATCGGTGCGATGCTCTGGCGAGAGCTCAATTGTCATCGTGTCAATGTAGTTGCCAGTAACCGTCGATTTTGACGTGAGCCTTGTGAAGACAAGGCCTGCAGTCCGCTCCCCTTGAGGATCAGAATCAAGCTGCCAAAAGTGGTTTCCGACAATGAGGTTGCCGGAGCCGTTGATGATCGCGAAGTGCCGGAACTGTTCGGAGCGGTTGTCCCGAATCTTCGCGTCGTTGGCATTGATATTGAAGCAAGTCGACACCCGGTCCTTTACGAGAAGATCCGAATCCGCAGCCGCAAATTGGTTACGGTCGATAGAGATGCCTTGGCAGGCACGACCTATAGATGTGATCGCACGCGTACGGGGACGTGTGAACCAGCAATCCCGAATGGACCACGCGATGCCGGCGTCTGGCAACATGACACCGTTTGCGCGAGCATTGCCGAGGAACTCGATGTCATCGATGTTGAAGCGGTTGATCCGCGGCATGCCAGAGAAATCAAGCAGGTAGCGGAAGCGGGTGAAGGTGTATTCCTGCGAGGGCTGCGCCTTGCCCAGCGACTGGCTCAAAGTCAGCGTCTGATTGTCAACATCACGTGAGCGAACATAGACGTCTCGTCCAACGCCAAATCCTTCGACAAGTGAACCAACCTCGATGCTCGCAACATTCACCACATTTGTGAGTGTTGCTGCACCCGAGCCGGCGTAGGTCGCCGTGGAAACAACGCTCGACGGATCCCAGCCGGCTGAGTCTGTCGCCTCAAGCTGACCGTTTCGAATAGCGCGACGGTTGCCGACATTGTTCAGGGTCGGGTTCAACGCCCGAACATCGACGGGCTCGTCCAGTTGAATACGCCGTCCCCCAAGGTCGAAGGACTCATGATCGGCGAAACCAAAGAGTGCCTGGAGCCCTTTCTTGAAAGCCAGCGTCTCGTCCCCGAAGGCTTCCACGTAGCTTGGATAGTCAAAATTGCCGCGCAGGACAAAGCGGTCATCGATCGCTTGAACGATCGTGCCTTCAAAACGCGCGCGTGAGAGCAGCGTCAAACCGCGTCCGATAAAGTATGTGCCTTCTGGGATAATCAGATCGCGGCCATCAGCGGCAGCGTCCGCCGTGAGGAACGCATCTGCATCATCCGTCACGCCGTCGCCGACCGCACCATAGTCACGAACATCAACCCAATCCATCAGCTTGCGATGGAAGACAGAGGTCTTGTCTTCGACCGAGATGGATTCGACGCGAACGACCGCGCCGTTGTCGCCAAGAATGTCGATCCCGAAGTGACCAAAGACGGGGCGTGTACCCCAAACCAGATCGACGCCGGTCCGATCACCAGAGCCTACGATTGCTCTGACCGTGTAGACGCGGCCGTACTGATCGAGCGAGATCTGAGGGCCAAGGGTGTTCACCACACTCTCAAGGCTGGAGCCGTCCGTGTCGCCGGCGTAGGCTGCAATGCGAACCTGAGGGAAGGGCCCCGCGATCAGCTTCACGCGTGCCGTGACTTCAAGATAGCAGCCGGGCAGGATCGGCGTCTCACCATTGTGGCGGTGCTGCTGCGGATCATCGGCTTTTATGATTTCAATACAAGGCCCGAATTCGGGATCGCTGGCGACAAGCGTTCCATTGGGATCATTGTCGTATGTGGTAGATCCGGGCGTACCGTCGCCACTGGACCAAGCATCCAACCCGTCAATAAAGGCGGGCGGCATTAGATCCAGCCCTTCGGTAATCGCCTTGTTCATCGGTCTTCAATCCTTTTGGCACCAATATCTCCAGTGCCCGCGAAAGGGCGGGCAAACCCTGCGAAATAGCAGGGCACATCCGGCAATATCTCTTGATGGAAAACATGAGTGCTGCTCTGCGCAGCGAAACAGGATCGAGGGATAGCAGATCCTGGTTAAGGCTTAGTTAAGTGCGCCCCCGGGAACCCGCGAACGACGTTTGCTGTCAGGCTCCAATACCGGATGGACGGCGGAGCGTTACGCCGTTGATCTGCCATCCATCCGGAGTTTGAATCATCTCGTAGTCAAGAAGATGGAGGCGTCCGGATTGGTCGGTCACAAGGACGGTTTGCACCATCCGACCGCCCCGCTCAGCAAGCCCAGCAAACTCGACCTTGCTGGGCCGCCAAACCATCGGATAGCCCTCGCGCACCATCACACCAAAACGCTCAGGTGTGCCGAAAAGCGACTTGATCATTGGTGAGGCAAAGGTGAACGCCGTCGCGAAATCGTCGATCTCGAAAGCCGAGATCTGGTCACTGATCACATCCTGTATACCGTCGGCCGGCGACTGCGCCCGTGCGGCTCCCGCGACGCTAACCGTGAACAATGCGGCAAAGACGATGCCCTTAAGCATGGCAATCTCCTTCCTCTCTTCTTGTTCAAGAAGATACGCAGAAACCGGCGAAGTGGTTTTACGCGCCGTCTGCGGCCCGATCAAAGACCAGTCTGAGTGTCACCGGTGCAGCCCGCGTGATCCCGGGCAGTTCGGCCAACTCCATGAGCTTGTCGATACCTGGGTCGATGTTCAACTCTTCGGTGCTGATCATGATCATTTCATCGGTGGCGACGAGCGCGCGGTCTTCGCCCAACCTTGCGACGAACATGGTTGTGAAGATGCCGACTTCTTCAGGTCCGAAGCCTAGGGTTCCGTCCACCTCCAGCACCTTTGTTTGTCCGATCTCGAGCGCCTCAATAGCGTCCATGTCGATCTCTGCAGTCAGCGTCGCCTTCGGGATCGCGCCAAAGACATGCTCACGCATCCGTTCGTTGCGGATATCAATCCAAGTTTCGACTGACATGAGGTCAATTTCGATCTCAACCTTACCCTCAGCACTGACCTCTCCGCTGACACCTGTGAAATGGTTTACTTCCCCAAAGACGTCTTTCTTGATCGAACCGTACGCAATCTTGGAGTCGTCCCCTGACAAGACCCATTTGTCACCAGCGTAAGCAGGCGCAGCCAATGTCAGCGCCACACAAAATGATCCAAGAAACTTGAGCATTGTGTCCCCCATTATTCGGCCTAGGTCCCAGTGACCGGCCCTTTCGAATGCTGACGGATTGTCCGCCCAACTCTTCGCACGGTCAGGCTACCGCAAGCTGAGGAAAACGCGCAGTCAATTCTTGGTTCGTAAGCGTTCAGGCTGAGGTCGTCTCACGGCTGAGGGCTTGATCGATCAGATCTGCAGTCTCTTCCAAACCGAAAAGCGCGATAAAGCCGCCAAAGCGCGGGCCCTGTGACGCGCCGAGCAAGACTTCGTAGATGGCAGTGAACCAATTGCGAAGCGGCTCGAAGCCATGCGCCTTTCCAACGGCGAACACCATACTTTGCAGAGCCTCGGCCTCGACTGGCTCACTCCATGCGATGAGGCGTGACCGAAGATCCGCCAAAGCCGCGCGCTCCAGTTCAGTCGGCGTGCGGTAGACCTTGGTTGGTTTCACCCGGTCCTGGAAGTAGCGTACCGCATAGTCGGCCGCGGCATCGAGACCTGGATGGGTTGCAGGTGTCGCGTCTGCATACTTGCGAATAAAACCCCACAAGACATCCTTGTTTTCCGCACCTGCCGCTGAAGCCAAGTTCAACAGCATCGTAAATGGCACCACCATATCTGATGCGGGCGCGTTGTGGCCATGGATATGAAAGACCGGGTTATTGAGCCGCGCTGCATCGTCTTGCGTGGCATAGGCGCGAAGATGCTGATGATACTCGTCCACCATCCTGGGGATCACATCGAAGTAGAGCCGCTTCGCCGTCTTCGGTTTCTGGTACATGAACAACTGAAGGCTTTCTGGCGTCGCGTAGGTCAGCCAGTCGTCGATTGAAATTCCGTTGCCTTTGGATTTCGAAATTTTCTGGCCATGCTCATCCAGAAAGAGCTCAAAGCCGAACTGCTCCGGCGGACGACCCCCCAGGATCTTGCAGATCTTAGAATAGATCTGATTGTTTGTGGCATGCTCTTTCCCGTACATCTCAAAGTCGACACCAAGAGCCGCCCACCGCGCGCCGAAATCCGGCTTCCATTGCAACTTTACATTGCCACCCGTCACGGGCAGAGTGACGTCTGTCCCATCCTCATCCTCAAATGTAATAGTACCGTCAGAGGCGTTCACATCCTTCATCGGGACGTACAATACGCGCCCGGACGTGGGAGAAATTGGCAGGAAGCAGCTATAGGTTTGCTGGCGCTCCTCGCGCAGGGTCGCGAGCATTACCTCCATGATTTGATCATAGCGCTCAACCGCTCGGAGGAGGATCGCATCCATTTTGCCGGTGGTATAATAGTCTGTCGCACTCGCAAATTCGTACTGAAAGCCAAAACCGTCCAAGAACCGTCGCAACATTGCGTTGTTGTGAGCCCCGAAGCTCGCGTACTCGCCAAATGGATCAGGCACAGCGGACAGCGGTTTCTGGATGTGTTGCTCAAGCATCTCCTGCTGAGGGACATTGTCCGGAACCTTGCGCATCCCGTCCATATCATCCGAAAAACAGATCAGCTTAGTCGGAGTGTCTGACAGCATCTCAAAGGCACGCTGGACCATTGCCGTGCGCGCCACCTCGCCAAAGGTGCCGATATGCGGCAGGCCCGACGGGCCGTAGCCAGTCTCGAAAAGGACGTAGCCTTTCTCGGGCGCACGATCTCGGTACCTTTTCAACAGCTTGCGGGCTTCCTCAAAGGGCCAGGCTTTGGAGGAAAGTGCTGCGTCGCGAAGCGTTGACATAGACATTCTGCTTTCTTCTTGCGCTCCAAACTATCCGGCGCGGAACGTCCCTTCCGGATCACAGTGCAGATAAGCGCTATTGCGGTTGACTCCCTCTTGCATATATCTAGGCCGGAGTTCAATTCCAGGATGCCTTCCATGACTGTCCGCGATGACATGCCCCCGTCCCTTAGCCCACAGGACGCACTCATTGCGGTCATGGTAGCGGCCTCCGCTTCGGACGAGAGCGTGTCGACACCGGAACTATTGTCGATCATGCGGATTGTAGACAGTCTTCCGATTTTCGAGAGCTATGACCGGGAGCGGATATCATCCGTGTCGAGTACTGTCTTTGATCTCCTGGAGGTCGAGGATGGGCTGGACGCACTCTTTGGCTTGGTGCGCGAAGCGCTGCCGGAGACGCTTAACGAAACCAGCTATGCGCTGGCTTGCGACGTGGTGGCCGCCGATGGCAGCACACAGGATGCGGAGCTGCGCTTGCTGGAAGAGATCAGGCACGAACTGAACATCGACCGGCTCCACGCGGCTGCCATCGAGCGCGGAGCGCGGGCGCGCTTTGCCCATCTGCCCGATGCCAGCTAGCTTCGCACGCCCTTACAGATAATCCCGCGCCCACTGTCGCAGAAGCTCCCGCTCTTGCAGACGTGCGGCACTTCTCCATGACGCAGCGCCACGCGGTGCGCTCGGGTTGCGCGCTGGAATTCCTGCACGCGCATCCATGTCAGCGGAGATAATCGTAAACGCCAATTTCTTGCCAGGACCCTCCAGGTAGCCCGCAAGGGCACGAGCGAAGTAAAGTGTCCCCGTCTTCGCCCGGACTCTCGCACCGGGCAATGGCGCCTTCTCCCCTTCGCGGATACTCAGGGGTATGTCCTTTAGCATTGCCGGGAGGTTCGTATTCGCTGCTATATCAAGCACCTGTACCATCTCGTCGGCTGTCATCCGGGTTTCATCCGTCAAACCGGAGTGATTGCGATAATCCGCCCGACGCAAACCGTAGCTTGACCTGATCCAGGACGTCATCGCAGCACCGGATGCGGCCAGCGTCCTCGGCGACAAACCACGTATCTGACTGGCACGCAGCCCTACGACCTCAGCCGTGAGGTTGGTCGAGTACTTCAGCATGTCACGCAGGATTCGTTCGTTGCTGAAACTTGTGTGTTCCGCAATCTTGCGGGCGGACGCCGCAGCGCGATTTACCGACTGAAAGGGTGGCATCCGCACGCCAAAGCCATGTGAAAGCGTGCGAAAGACTTCGCTTGCGTAGTCTGAGGGATGGCGAACCGGCAACCAACGGCTGCCGCTGCGCCCAAGGGCAGAGCTTGCAACGGTCCAGCTGTCCTTACCTTGTGCGTCGCGGAAATCGTAGACCGGAGTTTTCCGCTGGGCGAGGCGCAGGTCGATGCTATTGACCTGCGGATCAAATCGACGACCGCGCGCCGTCAAAGCGATTGAGTAGCCTTGTGACGCACGTGTCCACTGAAAGTGGACGCGGTTAAAGTTCAAGTTCAGGCCGGAGATTGCCGGATTGTAGCCGACGTGAAGCGGCTGAGCCGGATCGATCACTCGCAGATTTGGCAGGCCAGAGTCGACAACATAGCACTTACCCCTGACCTCCCGGATGCCCGCATCAACAACCTGTTTGGCCAAGGACGCCAATGCGTCTGTGTCAAGCGTCGGATCGCCCCCGCCAATCAGGAAGAGATCGCCCTCCAGACGGCCGCCCGAAACACGGCCTGCAACTGCAACCGACGTGCTGAAGCGATAGCTCGGCCCCATCGCATTCATTGCATACAGGGCTGTTGCGACTTTGGCCACAGAGGCGGGCGGCAAGCTGAGATAGGGTTGATGCTGCGCCAGGACGCGTCCAGTGCTCAAATCCCTGAGAGAAAAACCGGTGACGGCTGCCAGACCTGTACGGGCCAAAACGGAGGGTGAAGATCGAACCCGAAGACTAGACGGCCGTAACTTAGGCCGCCACGAGTGCTCCGTCGCTCCAGCCAATCCAGGTGCAGTTGCCGCCAGCCCCGCCAAAAACACACGGCGTTTCATAAACATCGCCCCCATCTTATCCGGC
>JAAUYD010211834.1_pt1 | contig 17265 bp, 13 predicted proteins | sample 7278101 | NCBI WGS metagenome assembly JAAUYD01 (sample SAMN14350128, study PRJNA611818) | marine sediment metagenome | isolation source: surface marine sediment (0.6m) | place: French Polynesia: Moorea | collected 2018-08 | reverse complement strand
CGGTTCGATGACGCGCCGCATCGGACGCGTCGACAGCGACGCGTCACCGACCAGCGTCGCAGCGAAGCGCTGACCGGCGAGCAACCCGACCATCAGGCGCATCGCCGTGCCCGAGTTGCCGAGATCCAGCGGTGCGTCCGGTGCCTCGAGGCCGTGCATGCCGACGCCGTGAATGGTTACGCGACCGTCTGTCGGTCCGTCGATGTGCACGCCCATGGCACGGAATGCACGCAGCGTGGCCAGGCTGTCGTCACCTTCGAGAAAGCCGCTGACCCGGGTCACGCCGTCGGCCAGCGATCCGAGCATGATCGCGCGATGCGAGATCGACTTGTCTCCGGGCACACGCAGGCTTCCCGACAACTGCCCACCGGGCGCGACGACGAACTGGAGATTGCTGGCAGACAACAGAAGGTCCAAAACGGGCTGACGGCCGGCAAGGCTAGTCGCAGACGCCGAAAAACTCAAGTATTCGTTTGAAAAACATGACGTTAAGCCCGCCGTCGTGCGAAACCGACCGGCCGTGCACCGCGACCCCTCGATCAGCTGCTGTCGACGTAGCGGTCGCGCGCCGCCTTGGCGCGGTCGAAGATCTCCAGCAAGGCCTCGCCGTCGCCGGCGCCGATACGCGCGGCGAGCTCGTTCATCTCGTCGGCGAATCCCGCGAGCATCGGACCGAGCGCGTCGCGGTTGGCGATGCAGATGTCGCGCCACATCACCGGGTTGCTCGACGCGATGCGCGTGAAATCGCGGAAGCCGCCGGCCGCGTAGCGGAAGATCTCGTCGTTTTCCTTGAGGCGCGCCAGCATGTCGACGAGACCGAATGCGAGCATGTGTGGCAGATGGCTGGTCGCGGCGAGGACCTCGTCGTGGTGAGTCACCGACATCTCGGTGACTTCGGCACCGCAGATCTCCCACATCGCGCGCACGCGGCCCACGGCATCCGGCGAGTTTTCGGCGAGCGGCGTCAGGATCACGCGCCGGTCGCGGTACAGCGCCGCGAACGACGCCGCGACGCCGTTCTTCTCGGTGCCGGCGATCGGGTGGCCGGGCACGAAGCGCGGCAGCAGCTCCGGCGCCGCGTGCCGACAATCGTCGACGACACTGCCCTTGGCGCTGCCGCCGTCGGTGACCAGCGCACCCGCCGGCAGGGCCTCGCGCAGCGCCGCGAAGGTGTCTCGCATCGCACCCAGCGGCACCGCGACGAAAACCAGATCGGCACCGGCCGCCGCGTCGGCGACGTCGTGTGTGTAGCGATCGATAACACCGAGTTCGACGGCCTGTTCCAGGTTGGTCTTGCCGCGGCCGCAGCCGACGATCTCGCCGACCGCGTCGGCGTCGCGCAGCGCGCGTGCCAGCGAACCGCCGATCAGGCCGACGCCGATGACCGCGAGCCTGTCGATCCGCAGCGTCAAATCACCCGCTCCAGCGCATTCAGAAATCGTTCGTTCTCGTAGGCCAGGCCGACGCTGACGCGCAGGTGATGGGGCAGACCATAGTTGCCGACCGGCCGGGTGATGACGCCCTGTTGCAGCAATGCGTGATCGATCGGGCCGGATTCGCGACCCAGGTCGATGGTCAAGAAGTTGCCGCTCGACGGGATGTAGGCGAGTCCGAGGCGTTCGACACCATCGACCAGCTGCCGCATTCCGGCAGCGTTGAGTTCGACAGAGCGGCGCAGGTACTCGCGATCCGCGAGCGCGGCAATGGCACCCGCCTGGGCGAGGCTGTCGACATTGAACGGCTGACGCACACGGTTGAGCAGGTCGGCGACGTCCGGGTGCGACAGGCCATAACCGACGCGCAGCGCCGCGAGTCCGTAGGCCTTTGAAAAGGTCCGCGTGACCACCAGGTGCGGGAACTCGTCGAGCCATTGGCTGGCGTCGGGGTAGTCGTCGGCGTGGACGTACTCGAAGTAGGCCTCGTCGACGACGACGATCACGGTCTCGGGTATGTCCTCGATGAACGCCCGCAGCGCATCTCGCCCGACGCGCGTGCCGCTGGGATTGTTCGGGTTGGCGATCCAGATGACACCGGTGTCCGAGTTGACCAGCGCGCGCATCGCGTCGAGGTCGTGACCGTAGTCCTGCGCCGGCGCGATCGTCAACTTCGCGCCAACCGCCATGCTACTGAGCGGATACACCGCGAACGCATATTGCGAGAACAGGCTCTCGCGGCCGGCACCGAGGAACGTGCGCGCGATCATGTCGAGCACGTCGTTGGAGCCGTTGCCGACCGTGATGCAGACCGGGTCGACGTCGTGATGCGCGGCCAGTGCATTGCGCAGCGCGAACGCGCCACCGTCGGGGTAGCGCGTCAGGTCGTGCAGCTGTGCCTGGATGGCATCGACCGCGTGCGGGCTCGGGCCGAGCGGGTTCTCGTTCGACGCCAGCTTTATCGAGTCCGTGATGCCGAACTCGCGTTCGAGTTCCGACAGGGGTTTGCCCGGCACATAGGGCTGCAGCGAGGCCAGGCCGGACGCTGCCAGATCGATGAATCGGTTTGTCATGGCGTGGAAGCCCTTCCTCTGGTCGCCGCTGCTGTCGTCTTACCCGACCCGGCAAGCAGGTGGCCGTTCACAACACGGCCTTGGGGTAGGAGCCGAGTACCTTGTACATGCCGGCCTGGCGGCTCAGGGCCTCCAGCGCCGGCGCCAGGCTCTCGTCGTCGCGGTGGCCGTGCACGTCGACGAAAAAGACATAGTCCCAGTTGCCGCGCCGCGACGGCCGCGACTCGATACGCGTCATGCTGATGCCGTGCTCGGCCAACGGTGCCAGCAGACGGTACAGACCGCCGGCCTCGTTGCGCGTAGACAGAAGCAGGCTGGTCTTGTCGTCACCGGATGGCGGCACTGCCTGCCGGCCGATCACCAGGAACCGGGTCGTGTTGTCCGGCTCGTCCTCGATGTTCGGCGCCAGGATACGCAGGCCGTAGAGCTCGGCGGCCATGATGCCGGCGATCGCCGAGGCGTTGTCGCGGTCGCAGGCGCGCTTCGCCGCCTCGGCATTGCTGCCGACCGGCACCCGCTCGACGTGCGGGAGGTGGCGGTCCAGCCAGCCACGGCACTGCGCCAGCGACTGCTGATGCGAATAGACCACCTCGAGGCTGTCGATGTCGCCGTCGCATCCGAGCAGGTTGTGGTGGATGCGCAGCGTCACCTCGCCGCAGATCTGCAGCGGCGACTGCAGGAACATGTCCAGCGTGTGGCTGACCACGCCCTCGCTGGAATTCTCGACCGGCACGACGCCGTAGTGACAGCTGCCGCTCTCGACCTCCTGGAACACGTCGGAGATCGCGGCCATCGGCACCGTGCTGACCGCGTGGCCGAAATGCTTGAGCGCGGCCGCCTGCGTAAAGGTCCCCGCGGGACCGAGGAAGCCCACCTTCAACGGCAGTTCGAGGGCGAGGCATTCGGACATGACCTCGCGAAACAGCCGCGCCATCGCCTCGCCGTCGAGCGGCCCGTGGTTGCGCTCCTTGACCATGCGCAGTATCTGCGCCTCGCGCTCGGGCCGATAGAACACCGCGTCGGGATCGGATGCCAGTTTGATCCGCGCGACTTCTTGCGCGGCACCGGCGCGGGCGTTGAGCAGCTCCTGGATCTGGCGGTCCAGGTCGTCGATGCGCTGGCGGATCTCGCCGAGCTGATCGTGATCGGTCATACGCCGATTCTAACCGCTTGGGCGCATTGCGCGACGGCGGCGTGCCGCCCGCCCAGCGCGATGACGACGCCGGGGATCAGGCGCCCGCCTCGCAACCGAGGCAGCGCACCGAGAGCACGCCCTCGATGCCGGCAATGCGATCAACGGCCTCCTGTGACGGCTCGGCGTCGACATCGATCAGCGTCACGGCAATCTCGCCGCGGGACTTGTTGAGCATGTCGATGATGTTCAACCCGGCATCGGCCAGGTCGGTCGATATCTGGCCGAGCATGTTCGGCACATTGCTGTTGACAACGGCCATGCGGTAGCCGCCTTCGGCGCGCGGCAGGTTGATCTCGGGGAAGTTCACCGAGTTCGTGATGTTGCCATTCTCGAGCCAGTCACGAACCTGGTCGGCGACCATGACCGCACAGTTCTGTTCTGCCTCGGACGTCGAGGCGCCGAGATGCGGCAGCGTGATGACGCGCGGGTGATCTTTGAGCAGGTTGCTCGGGAAGTCGCAGACGTAGGCATACAGATGGTCGTTGTCGAGCGCCTCGACCACAGCGGCGTCGTCGATGATGCCGTGGCGCGCGAAATTGAGCAGCACCGACTGCCTCTTCATCAGCTTCAGGCGGTCGGCGTTGATCATGCTGCGCGTGGTGTCGGTCAACGGCACGTGGAAGGTGATGAAATCTGCGCGCGCGACCAGATCATCGACAGACAACGCCTGTTCGACGTCGGCGTCCAGCGCCCAGGCGGCGCGTACCGTGATCGTCGGGTCGTAGCCGATGACTTTCATCCCCAATGCACGCGCCGCGTTCGCGACCTTGACACCGATGGCACCGAGGCCGATCACGCCGAGAGTACGACCGGGCAGCTCGAACCCAACGTAGTGCTTTTTCCCCGCCTCGACCGCCTTGTTGATCGTGCCGTCGTCGCCGTCGAGCGTCGACGCGAAACGCCACGCCTGGCCGATGTTGCGCGCCGCCATCAGCATGCCGGCTATCACCAGTTCCTTGACCGCGTTGGCGTTCGCACCGGGGGCGTTGAACACCGGGATACCGGCCGTGGTCATGCTGTCGACCGGGATGTTGTTGACACCGGCGCCGGCGCGCCCAATCGCCTTGACCGTCTCGGGCAGACTCATGTCGTGCATTTTTGCCGAACGCACCAGTATCGCATCGGGGTGTGCCATCTCCGACGCGATCTCGTAGCAGTCGCGCGGCAGGCGATCGAGCCCGGCCACCGAGATATTGTTCAATGTCTGAATCTTGTACATGTTTCTCATCCAGCATCGAGTTTCGAACACAGAGGCCACAAAGACTCAAAGAACACAAAGCGCTACAAAGCTTTGCGTCCTTCGAGTCTTTGCGTTCTTCGCGTTACGAGACTCCCATTCAACTAGGCGCGCGTACGCTCGAACTCGGCCATGAAGTCGACCAGCGTCTGCACACCGGCCTCCGGCATCGCGTTGTAGATGCTGGCGCGCATACCACCGACCGAGCGGTGGCCCTTCAGCGTCTTCAGCCCCGCCTCGCCGGCCTGCCGCAGGAACTCGCCGTCGAGATCCGGGTTGGCCAGCGTAAACGGCACGTTCATCCACGAACGGCACACCGGGTCGACCGGGTTCTGATAGAAGCCCGAGTTGTCGATCGCCGCGTAAAGTGTCGTCGCCTTGCGTTCGTTGATCTCGGCCATTCCACTTAGCCCGCCCTTGTCCTGCAGCCACTTGAAGACCAGGCCGGCCAGGTACCAACCGTAGGTCGGCGGCGTGTTGTACATCGAGCCGGCGTCGGCCATCGTCGCGTAATTGAACATCGTTGGCGTGCCGCCGATCGGCTTGCCGACGAGATCGTCGCGCACGATCACGATCGTCAGCCCGGCAGGGCCGATATTTTTTTGCGCACCGGCATAGATCAGGCCGAACTTCGCGACATCGATAGGCCGCGACAGGATCGTCGACGACATGTCGGCGACCAGCGGCACGCTGCCGGTATCCGGCACATACGGGAACTCGACGCCCTCGATGGTCTCGTTGGGGGTGTAGTGCACGTAGGCCGCATCGTCAGAGACCGTGAAGCCGTCGGCCGCCGGCACGCTCGTGAACTTGCCGTCGACCTCGCTGTCGACGGTCACCTTGACGTCACCGAAGCGCTTGCCCTCGGTGATCGCCTTCTTCGACCACGATCCGGTGCGGAAGTAATCGGCGCGCCCGGTGCGCCCAACCAGGTTCATCGGGATCATCGCGAACTGGCTCGACGCCCCGCCCTGCAGGAACAGCACCTTGTAGTTGTCGGGTATCACCATCAGCGAGCGCAGGTCGGCCTCGGCCTGTTCGGCGATCGACATGAACTCCTTGCCGCGATGACTCATCTCCATCACCGACATGCCCGAGCCATGCCAGTCCAGCATTTCTTGTTGGGCCTGCTCGAGAACCGCTTCGGGCAGCGCCGCCGGACCGGCGCTGAAGTTGTATACACGGGTCATTATTCTTTGTCTCGTTAAAGTTAATCGTCTCGAAACCCAAACAGACGGGGAAGCGTACAGCACACGAAGAATCTCGATGCTGTCGCTGGATTCTTAGAACTCTGCACCCCAGCCTCGCCCTTCGGCTATCACCAATACGCTTCGGTTTGCCGCGAACCGCCAAGCCTGTCCGCCGCCACTGCCGGCAATAACCTGTATCCTTGGCGCGCTCGCGGCCCCGGTATCCGGGTACCCGACGCGCGATGCGGCCAGCGTGACCTCCGCGTCCCGCTATTCGGTTGTCGGTTCGTCGCCGGGCGCGTCGCTGTCGCCGTTCTCACCGTCGAGCGCCTCTATGCGCTCGATACCGATCAGGCGCTCGTCCTTGGACAGCCGGATCATCGTTACGCCCTGGGTGTCGCGACCCATCTGCGAGACGTCGGCGACGCGCGTGCGCACCAGCGTGCCGCCGTCGGTGATCAGCATGATCTCGTCGTCGTTGTCGACGCGCACGGCACCAACCTGATCGCCGTTGCGCGGCGATGTCTTGATCGAGATCACTCCCATGCCACCACGGCCCTTGATCGGGAACTGCTCGATCGCGGTGCGTTTGCCGAAGCCGTTCTCGGTCACGGTCATGACGTCGCCATCGTTACCGATGATCAGCGAGATCACGCGTTGTCCCTTGCCGAGCTTGACGCCACGCACGCCGCACGCCGTGCGGCCCATCGCGCGCACGTCAGACTCCTTGAAGCGTATCGCCTTGCCGGCCGACGTGAACAACATGATGCTCTGCGTGCCGTCGGTGATGTCTACACCGATCAGCTGATCGTCGGCGCGCAGGTCGACCGCGATGATGCCGCTCGAACGTGGTCGCGAGAAATCGACCAGCGGCGTCTTCTTGACCGTACCCGACGCGGTCGCCATGAACACGAAGTGTTCGCTGTCGTATTCGCGGACCGGCAACACCGCATTGATGCGCTCGCCCTGTTCCAGCGGCAGCAGGTTGACCATCGGCCGGCCGCGCGCGGTACGCCCGGCCTGCGGCAGTTCGTAGACCTTCAACCAGTAGCACTTGCCACGGCTGGAGAAACACAGAATCGTGTCGTGGGTGTTGGCGACGAACAGCTTGTCGACGAAGTCCTCGTCCTTGGTCGCGGTCGCGGTCTTGCCCCGGCCGCCGCGGCGCTGCGCGCGGTAGTCGCCGACCGGCTGCGATTTCGCGTAGCCCTGGTGCGACAGCGTGACGACCACGTCCTCCTCGGTGATCAGGTCCTCGAGGGTCAGGTCCATTTGGTTGAGCACGATTTCGCTGCGGCGCTCGTCGCCGAACTGCTCGACGATCTCGAGCAGCTCGTCCTTGATCACCTGCATCAGCCGCTCGGGGCTAGACAGAATGTCAAGTAAATCCGCAATTTTATCCAGTATATCCTGGAATTCATTGATGATTTTGTCCTGCTCGAGACCCGTCAGCTTCTGCAGCCTGAGGTCCAGAATCGCCTGCGCCTGGGTCTCCGTCAGCCGGTAGCCATCATCGGTCAGGCCGAAGCCCGGTGGCAGGTCCTCCGGCTTCGACGCATCGGCGCCGGCGCGCGCGAGCATCGCCTCGACGGTGCCCGACTGCCAGCCGCGCTCGACCAGCTGTTTCTTGGCCTCGGCCGGGCTCGGCGCCGCCTTGATCAGCGCGATGACCTCGTCGATGTTGGCCAGCGCGACCGCGAGGCCTTCGAGGATGTGCGCGCGCTCGCGCGCCTTGCGCAGCTCGAACAGCGTGCGCCGCGTCACGACCTCGCGGCGGTGGCGCAGGAAGTATTCGAGCAGCTGCTTCAGATTCAGCGTACGCGGCTGGCCGTCGACCAGCGCAACGACGTTGATGCCGAACACGTTCTGCATCTGCGTCTGCTGGAACAGGTTGTTGAGCACGACCTCGGCGACCTCGCCGCGGCGCAGCTCGATGACCATGCGCATGCCGTCCTTGTCGGACTCGTCGCGCAGCTCGCTGATGCCCTCGAGCTTCTTGTCCTTGACCAGCTCGGCGATCTTCTCCAGCAGGCGCGCCTTGTTGACCTGGTACGGCAGCTCGCTGACGACGATGCGCTGACGACCGCCGTCCATGTCCTCGATGTCGGTGCGCGCGCGGATATAGACCTTGCCGCGGCCGGTGCGGTACGCCTGGCGCACGCCGCTGATACCGTTGATGATGCCGGCGGTCGGGAAGTCCGGGCCGGGCACGATCTCCATCAGGTCTTCGATCGACACCTGCGGCTCGTCGATGACCCTGATGCACGCGTTGATGACCTCGGTCAGGTTGTGCGGCGGGATGTTGGTCGCCATACCGACGGCTATGCCCGACGAACCGTTGATCAACAGGTTCGGGATCTTCGCCGGCAGGACCTGCGGTTCCTGCTCGGACTCGTCATAGTTCGGCGTGAAGTCGACCGTTTCCTTGTCGATGTCGGCGAGCAGTTCGTGCGCGATCTTGGCCATGCGCACTTCGGTGTATCGCATCGCGGCAGGCGCATCGCCGTCGACCGAGCCGAAATTGCCCTGCCCGTCGACCAGCATGTAGCGCAGCGAGAACGGCTGCGCCATGCGCACGATGGTGTCGTAGACCGCAGTGTCGCCGTGCGGGTGGTACTTACCGATCACGTCGCCGACGATACGCGCCGACTTCTTGTACGGCTTGTTCCAATCGTTGTTGAGTTCGCCCATCGCAAACAGCACGCGCCGGTGTACCGGCTTGAGGCCGTCGCGCACGTCCGGCAGTGCCCGCCCGACGATAACGCTCATCGCATAGTCCAGGTAGGACTGCTGCATCTCGTCTTCGAGATTGACGGGGAGGATTTCCTTGGCGAATTCGGTCATTAGGCGGCGTTCCCGATGCGCGCCGGACGACCGCTCGGTCGTATCCGGCCGCCCCGTGGTTTATGTCTTGCTTTGGGGGCGAATCAAGCTGCGCATGATATCACAATGCCCCGGGGGCGCTACAGCGGGAAAGCGTCTCAAATCGGCTTACAGGGCGCGAGAGCGCGATCGCGAGTCACCCGGGGCCGGGTTTTGCCTTCTGGCCGAGCGCCAAATCTGCCGCGAACAGCGGGCGTCTGGCCGGCGCCCGGCATCAGCCCGGTAGCGGCAGCGCGGTCGTGTCCACGACACGGCGCATCACGAAGCTGGAGTGGACGCCGCTGACGCCGTCGATGCGCGTGATCTTGTTCAGCAACAGCGCCTGGTAGGCCTCCATGTCGCGGACGATCACCTTCAACTGGTAGTCGGCTTCCTGGCCGGTGATCAGCAGGCACTCGAGCACCTCGGGCAGCGCCGCGACCTTGTCCTCGAAGTTGGCGAAGCGCTCCGGGGTGTGGCGGTCCATCGAGATGTGGATCAGCGCCAGCAGCGTCAGCCCGAGCGAGCCGGCGTCGAGCACGGCGCGGTACCCGGCGATGACCCCCGCCTGTTCGAGCGCGCGGACGCGGCGCAGGCACGGCGACGGCGACAGGCCGATGCGCTCGGCGAGGTCCTGGTTGCTGATGCGGCCCTCGCGCTGCAGGACGTCGAGGATACGCCGGTCGTAGCTGTCGATCCGCATGCTGTGCCGTCGCCTCGTTACCGCATCAGCAGAAAATTCCGGTTGATGCGTATGGATTGACATTTTCTGCCGATTATTATCACGATATCGGCGTATTTTGCAATCAACAACCCACCTGCCTGGCCTATCCTTTCACCGTCGACCAAAAGTCGGCAACCCGCTGCCCGCCCACGAGGCCCGGCGGCAACCGCAGCGCCCCACGAGGGCCCGCAGACCCCGAACCCTCCCCCGTCGTGGGGAGGCGCAGGGAAGCACCGCCACCATCGACGACGGAGCCGTGAGCCGTGACACCGTTCGACCACCGCAAGTACCGCCGCGCGCCGGCGCCCGCACTGCACGACCGCCGCTGGCCGGACTCGACGCTCGACCGGGCGCCGATCTGGGCCAGCGTCGACCTGCGCGACGGCAACCAGGCGCTGCTCGAACCGATGAACGTGATACAGAAGCGCCAGCTCTGGGAGCTGCTGGTCAAGATCGGCATCAAGCAGATCGAGGTCGGCTTTCCGGCGGCCAGCCAGCCCGACTATGACTTCGTGCGCTGGCTGATCGATACCGACCGGATCCCCGATGACGTGACGATCCAGGTCCTGGTCCAGGCCCGCGAGCCCCTGGTCAGGCGGACATTCGAGGCCCTGCGCGGCGCGCGCCGCGCGATCGTGCACGTCTACAACTCGACGTCGACGCTGCAGCGCGAACGCGTGTTCGGCCGCGACCGCGACGGCATCAAGGCGATCGCCGTCGACGGTGCGCGCCTGCTCGCCGCCGAGGCCGCGCGCTATCCCCAGACCGAGTGGCTGTTCCAGTATTCGCCGGAGAGCTTCACGAACACCGAGTGGGATTACGCGGTCGAGGTCTGCGACGCGGTCACCGAGATCTGGCAGCCGAGCGCGGAACGGCCGTGCATCATCAATCTGCCGGCGACCGTCGAGAGCAGCACGCCGAACCTGTTCGCCGACCAGGTCGAGTACTTCTGCACCCAAGTCGCCCGCCGCGACGCGATCGTCGTGTCGCTGCACACCCACAACGACCGCGGCACCGCCGTGGCCGCCGCCGAGCTCGGCCTGATGGCCGGCGCCGACCGCGTCGAGGGCACGCTGCTGGGCAACGGCGAGCGCACCGGCAACATGGATATCGTGACGCTGGCGATGAACCTGTACAGCCAGGGCATCGACCCATGCATCGACCTGTCGAACCCGGACGAGATCGTCAGCGTCTACACACGCGCCACCGGGCTGCCGGTTCACCCGCGCCACCCGTGGGTCGGCGAGCTCGTGTACACGGCGTTCTCCGGTAGCCACCAGGATGCGATCCGCAAGTGCCTGCGGCAACAGCGCGCCGACGAGCCGTGGCGGGTTCCCTACCTGCCGATCGATCCGCGCGACATCGGCCGCGACTACCAGGCGATCATCCGCGTCAACAGCCAATCGGGCAAAGCCGGTGTCGCGTTCGTGCTCGAACGCGACTACGGCCTGCTGCTGCCGCGCTGGCTGCAGGTCGAGCTGGCGCAGATCGTGCAGCGCGAGAGCGAGACACTCAGCGGCGAGATCGGCAGTGCGCGGATCCATGCGCTGTTCGTCGAGCACTTCGCCGGCGCGACCGGGCCGCTGGCACTCGCAGGCTATCGGCTAGACGGTCGCGACGGCAGCGACGCGATCGAGGTCGAGATCGTCGACGGCAACACGACGCAGGTGCTCCGCGGTCGCGGCCAGGGCGCGATCGAGGCCTTCGTCGATGCCTGGGCAACCGGCTTCGGCCAGCAGCTGAGCATCGTCGACTACAGCGAGCACGCGGTCGGCGAAGGCACCGACGCCGAGGCCGTCGCCTATGTGCAGATCAACGTCGACGGCAAGCGCTGTACCGGCGCCGCGTTCGACCGCGACACGGTGGGCGCATCGCTGCGGGCGGTGCTGGCGGCCATCAACAACGCCGCGCGCGACCGCCTCGCCGCCTGATCCGGCGCCGCGAGGCCTGCCGGATTGCGAGCGCCGACCTGAGCCCGGCGAGGACGGGATCGCCGTGCCGCGTCGACGCCGCGGTATCGGCGCGCCGGAACAGCGAGGTACGGAGCGGCCACACCGCGATCGGCGCCACACCGCAGCGTCGTCGGCGCGTTGCACTGGTCGGCACCTCGCCGCGACATCGCCTCGCCGACGCAACGCGTGCCGGCCCGCTGATGACGCGGAGCCGCGTCAGTCGCCGGCCATGTGCGCGGCGATCTTCACCCGGTCCGGGTGTTCGATGACGCCGCGCTCGGTGACGATGACATCGACCAGCGCGGCCGGCGTCACGTCGAACACCGGGTTCCACGCCGCGACGCCGTCGGCGCTCGTGCGTCGGCCGGCGCATTGCAGCACCTCGTCGGCCGGGCGCTCCTCGATCGGGATCGCGCGGCCGTCGGGCGTGGCGAGATCGATCGTCGAGGTCGGTGCCGCGACCATGAAACGCACGCCGTGGTAGCGCGCCGCGACCGCGAGGCTGTAGGTGCCGATCTTGTTCGCGACGTCGCCGTTGGCGGCAATCCGGTCCGAGCCGACGATTGCCCAGCCGATGCCGCCGCCGGCCAGGCGTGCCGCTGCGGCGCCGTCGGCGATCACGCTGACCGGGATGGCATCGCGTGCGAGCTCCCACGCGGTCAGCCGCGCACCCTGCAGCCAGGGCCGCGTCTCGTCGGCATACACGCGCCCGATGCGTCCCTGCGCGAAGGCGCTGCGAATCACGCCAAGGGCCGTACCCCAACCGCCGGTGGCCAGGCCACCGGTGTTGCAGTGGGTGATCACGTTGGTCGGGCCGGCGATCAGTGCGGCACCGAACTCCCCCATGCGGCGGTTGTCGGCGCGGTCGCGTGCATGCATGGCCTCGGCCTCGGCCAGCAGTGCCGGGAACGGGTCGGCGTCGTCGAGCGTGCCGATCAGGCCGCGCATGCGCTCGATCGCCCAGAACAGGTTGACCGCGGTCGGGCGCGCTGCGGCGAGCACGTCGAGATCCCCGGCCAACGGTTCACGCCATGCGGTCGGCGCGCGCGCCGCGTGCTCGCGCGCCGACAGCGCGACAGCGTAGGCCGCCGTAATGCCGATCGCCGGCGCGCCGCGCACGACCATCGCCCGGATCGCGTCGGCCGTGGTCGCCGCGTCCGGGCACGCGACGAACACCTCGCGTGACGGCAGCTCGCGCTGGTCCAACAGGTAGAGGCCGGCATCGCGCCAGACGATCGCGACGTCGGCGGTGACTGGGATATCCAGGGAAACTTGGCGCATGGTGCATCGAACGGTGGCGATTTGCGGTATTTTACCCGGCTCGTGACTCGCAACGGCAGGCAATCGTGCACGCAGATCTCATCGTCCACCCCGACTGGCTGATCCCGGTCGACCGGCCCGGTGTGCTCGAACGGCACAGCCTCGCGGTCAGCGATGGCCGCATCACCGCGGTCGCGCCACGCGCCGAGGCCGAATCGCAGATCACGGCCCACGCCGAGCTGGCGCTGCCGGGCCACGTGCTGATTCCCGGCCTGGTCAACACCCATACGCACAGCGCGATGAGCCTGTTCCGCGGCCTCGCCGACGACCTGCCGTTGATGAACTGGCTCAACGAGCACATCTGGCCGGCCGAGATGCGCTGGGTGCACGAGGAGTTCGTCGCCGACGGGTCGCGCCTGGCGATCGCCGAGATGCTGCGCAGCGGCACGACCTGTTTCAACGACATGTATTTCTTCCCCGACGTCACGGCCCGGGTCGCCGCGCACGCCGGGATCCGCGCGACCGTCGGCCTGATCGTCATCGACTTCCCGTCGGCCTGGGCGGCCGACACCGACGGCTATTTCGACAAGGCGATCGCGCTGCACGACCAGCTGCGAAACGACGCGCTGGTCAGGACGGCGTTCGCACCGCACGCGCCGTACTCGGTATCCGACGCACCGCTGCAGCGCGTGCTGCGGCTGGCCAACGAACTCGACCTGCCGGTACATATGCACGTCCACGAGACCGTCGCAGAGGTCAAGGGCAGCATGGAGCAGCACGCCTGCCGACCGCTCGAACGCCTGCGCCGGCTCGGCCTGCTGATCCCGTCACTGATCGGCGTCCACATGACCCAGCTCGACGACGACGAGATCGGCGTGTTCGCACAGTCCGGCGCCCAGGTCGTGCACTGCCCGCAGTCCAACCTCAAACTGGCATCCGGCCATTGCCCGGTCGCTCGCCTGCTCGACGCCGGTGTCAACGTCGCGCTCGGCACCGACGGGGCCGCCAGCAACAACGATCTCGACATGCTCGCCGAGATGCAGAGCGCCGCGCTGCTCGCCAAGGGCATCGGCGCCGACGCCTGCGCGCTGCCGGCCGACGTCGCGCTGCGCATGGCGACGCTGAACGGCGCGCGGGCGCTCGGCATCGACGCCGACTGCGGGTCGCTGACGGTCGGCAAGTCGGCCGACATGGTCGCCGTCGATCTCGGCCAACCGGAAACGCAGCCGGTCTACAACCCGCTGTCGCAGCTAGTGTACGCGGCCGGCCGCGAACAGGTGCGGCACGTCTGGGTCGACGGCCGGCAGCTGTTGAGCAATCGCCTGCTGACCAGCATCGACCTCGACGCCACGCTGGCGCGCAGTGCCGAGTGGCAGTCCCGAATTGCCGCACAAGACTGACGGGTGCCGGCACCACGTCGTGCGGTATAATTTCGACCATGGGCTGTCGGGTCGCAGAATCATGAATGCCGCAGGTAACGTCGATCAGACCGAAGTCAGCAAATTCGAGCAGCTGGCGTCACGCTGGTGGGACACCGACAGCGAATTCAAACCGCTGCACGAAATCAACCCGCTGCGCCTCGACTATATCGACGCCCTCGCCGGCCTGTGCGGTAAACGCGTCGTCGACGTCGGCTGCGGTGGCGGCATCCTCAGCGAATCCATGGCCGCGCGCGGCGCGACCGTGACCGGAATCGACATGGCAAAGGCGCCGCTCGACGTCGCCCGCCTCCACCTGCTGGAGAGCGGCCTCGACGTCGATTACCGGCAGATCGCCGCCGAGCAGCTGGCCGCCGAGATGCCCGGGGCGTTCGACATCGTCACCTGCATGGAGATGCTCGAGCACGTACCCGATCCGGCATCCGTCGTCCGCGCCTGCGCGACGCTCGTCAAGCCGGGTGGTCACGTGTTCTTTTCGACGATCAACCGCAATCCCAAGTCCTACCTGTTCGCGATCGTCGGCGCCGAGTACCTGCTGCGCATGCTGCCCAGGGGCACGCACGACTATGCCAAGTTCATCCGGCCGTCGGAGCTGGCCGGCTGGATCCGCGATGCCGGGCTGTCGACCGACGACATCAGCGGCATGACGTACAACCCGGTGACCGGCGTCTACAAGCTGGACTCGCGGGATGTCGACGTCAACTACCTGGTAGCCGGCACACGCCACGCATGACCCGCTTCGTGCGGCCACGCGCCGTTCTCTTCGACCTCGACGGCACGCTGGCCGACACCGCGCCGGACCTGGCCGCGGCACTGAACCGCACGCTCGAGCACTACGACCGCGCGCCGCTCGACTACGCCCGCATCCGCCCGGTCGTGTCCCACGGCGGCATGGCGTTGATCCGCCTCGGCTTCGACATGCAGCCCGACGAACCGGGGTTCGAGGAACGCCGCCAGTTCCTGCTCGACGTCTACGCCGACAGGCTGTGCGAGCAGACGCGCCTGTTCGACGGCATGGAGGCCGTGCTCGAACACCTCGAAGGTGCCGGTATCGGCTGGGGCATCGTGACCAACAAGCCGGCCTGGTTGACCGACCCGCTGATCGTCGCGATGCGGCTCGATACGCGCGCCGGGTGCGTGGTCAGCGGCGACACCTGTGCCAAGCGCAAGCCCCATCCACAGCCGATCCTGCACGCCTGTGCGCTGATCGACAGCGAGCCCGCCGAGACCTGGTACATCGGCGACGCCGGTCGCGACATGCAGGCCGGGCGGGCCGCCGGCTGTACGACCGTGGCCGCACTGTACGGCTACCTGCACCCGGACGACCCGCCGGCGCGCTGGGATGCCGACCTGCGGATCGATGGCCCCGGCGAGCTGCTCGATCTGCTGAGCGGTGACGATGTCGCCTGACCGCGCCGAGTGGGCGTTTCCGAACCGTGCGACGCCGCTCGGATCGCCGGCCTACTACGCGGTGCGGTTCTCACCCGAGACGCAGCGGGAACGCAATGCGCTGCTGCTCGGCTGGCAATCGCTGATCGACGACATCGCGGCGGACCCGCACGACCCCGGTGTCGCCCGCATCAAGCTCGACTGGTGGCGCAGCGAGGTCGAGAGTCTCGACAACGGGCGGCCGCGCCACCCCCTGCTCGGCGCTCTCGTCGACGCCGGCGCGAACGCCGCACTGCTGCCGCCGATGCACCGGCTCATCGATGCCGCCGAGGCCGCGATCCGCACACCGCAACCGCACGACGACGACGCGTTCGTCGACGCCTGCCGCGCATCCAACGGTGCCTTTTTCGCGCTGCTGGCGGCAGCCACGCGCGATGCCGCCTACGATGCGGCCGCGTGCGACGAGGCCGGCGGCTACTGCGCGGCGGTGGCGCGCGTGCAACGCCTCGCCGAGGCGCCACGCCGCGTGCCACCCGACGCGCAGCCGGCAGCGCTGCAGGGCCTCGACGCTGCACAACGCCGGGCACGGCTCGACGGCCTGCTGAGCCGCTTCGTGCTGCCGCAGCGGCCCGACAATGCACTGCCCGACCTCGCGCACCGGCTGACCGCGCTGGCGACGGCAATCCACCGCAAGATGCAGCGCAAGGGTTATCCTGTACTCGATTCCCTGGTCGACCGCGCGCCAATTGCCCACCTGTGGACGGCATGGCGCTGCCGTTGACCCCAGACGACGAGACCTACGATGCACGCCGACTACACGCCCACTGACGACGTCCTCGACGACCGCGTGATCCTGGTCACCGGCGCCGGCGCCGGCATCGGACGTATCGCCGCGAAGGCCTTCGCCGAGCATGGTGCGACCGTGGTCCTGCTCGGCAAGACGGTCGCCAAGCTGGAAGCGGTGTACGACGAGATCGAGGCCGCCGGAGGCCCGGAACCGGCGATCTACCCGATGCATTTCGAGGGTGCGACACCGCACGACTACGAGGAGCTGGCGCACATCATCGACGTCAATTTCGGCCAGCTCGACGGCATCCTGCACAATGCCGCCAACATGCCGTACCTGAGCCGCATCAAGGACTACGACGCCGAGGACTGGATGAAGGTCATGCAGGTCAACGTCAACGCACCCTTCCTGCTCACGCAGGCCTGCATGCCGCTGCTCGAACGCTCTGCAGACGCCAGCATCGTGTTCACGGGAGACGCCGTGGGACGTGCGGGCAAGGCATTCTGGGGCGCCTACGGCATCTCCAAGCACGCCATCGAGGCCTTTGCGCAGATCCTCGCCGCCGAGCTTCAGAACACCAGGATCCGCGTCAACTGCATCGACCCCGGCCCAACCCTGACCGGTCTGCGCAAGCGCGCGTTCCCCGGCGAGACCAATGCCGACGTCAAGCCGCCCGAGACCGTGATGCCGCTGTACCTGTGGGCAATGGGCCCGGACAGCCGCG
>JAAUYD010253269.1_pt1 | contig 17268 bp, 13 predicted proteins | sample 7278101 | NCBI WGS metagenome assembly JAAUYD01 (sample SAMN14350128, study PRJNA611818) | marine sediment metagenome | isolation source: surface marine sediment (0.6m) | place: French Polynesia: Moorea | collected 2018-08 | reverse complement strand
TGGTACTGCCTTCTTAGATTTGATTTTTCCCAAGGCAGATGCCGCAGTATCACGCACATAGGAGTATTCATCTTCCAGAAGTTTAATTAACCCTGGTACTGCGGCATTAGATTTGATTTTTCCCAAGGCAGATGCCGCAGTATCACGCACAGAGGAGTCTTCATCTTGCAGAAGTTTAATTAATCCTGGTACTGCGGCATCAGATTTGATTTTTCCCAACTCTTCTGCCGCAGTATCACGCACATCAGAGTCTTCATTTTCCAGAAGTTGAATTAACCCTGGTACTATGACATCAGATTTGATTTTTTTCAAGGCAGATGCCGCAGTATCACGCACATAGGAGTATTCATCTTCCCGAAGTTTAATTAACCATGGTACTGCCGCATCAGATTTGATTTTTCCCAAGGCAGATGCCGCAGTATAACGCACATAGGAGTCTTCATCTTCCAGAAGTTTAATTAACCATGATACTGCCTCATTAGATTTGATTTTTCCCAAGGCAGACGCCGCACGAGAACGCACATAGGAGTATTCATCTTCCAGAAGTTTAATTAACCATGGTACTGCCGCATTAGATTTGATTTTTCCCAAGGCAGATGCCGCAGTATAACGCACATAGGAGTCTTCATCTTCCAGAAGTTTAATTAACCATGGTACTGCCTTCTTAGATTTGATTTTTCCCAAGGCAGATGCCGCACGAGAACGCACAGAGGAGTCTTCATCTTCCAGAAATTGAATTAACCCTGGTACTGCGGCTGATGATTGACTAATTTTTAATAACCTAATTCCCAACAATTGCGGCAAATTTAAATCAGCAATTAACTTAACAGTTTCCTCCTGCCATTCTGGTTTAACTTTCCCTGCTAACCTTGCACCTAATCGCCAATCTACTACTAACGCCAACTTCACCAAATGCACCGCTTGAGATTGCTTATCTACCAATTGCATCATCAAGGCTACAGGTTCCGTCCACTTCAAATAATTCAAATAATCCCACTGCAATTGCTCATCACTAAGATTTGGTAACACCTGCAATAACCTTTCTGCGGCGTAATATTCTTGTAGCAGTTGATGGCGAAACTCGATTTTATTTTCCGCTCCTACTTGAATCAGATGATGCTTGAGTAAGTCATCTAACCATACTTCTGCATCCCTTGGCTGATGATAATCTTGCTGTTTGAGAAACTGCGTCAAAATATCCCTAGCTTGTTGCTTGGGAATTGCAACCAGAATCTCCGTTTTTAAACCAGAATTATTCCCCTCTCCTACAAGGAGAGGGGTTAGGGGTGAGGTTCCTCCTTGTAGGAGAGGGGTTAGGGGTGAGGTTCCTCCTTGCACGAGAGGGGTTAGGGGTGAGGTTCCACCATGGGTCATCACCCAAGCTAAATGCTGTAACAACCGCTTCCACCAACGACGAGATTCATCCGATACGGGAATATCTTGTTTCAGTTTATTGTCATAAATCTGCGTAAACCGACGAAATACCGAACCCAAATTAGCAGGTACTTGATTCTGGTTATCCACAAACACCGAACAAAGCATCCATAACAGCAGAGGGGTTTCTCCCAACTCCCGCAAACGTCCTGACAACTGCTTTAACATCTCTTCCCCTTGTTCGGGGAGATACCCACAAACAAACTCCCGCATCTGTTCTTTCGTCAGGGGTTGCATTTGCAACTTTTTCTCTATTTTTAAGTCACCACCCACCCACAAGTCTCGCGTGGTGAAAACCATCGGTATGGTGCTGCGGTAATCTTGGTGAAATTTCTGTAAATCCCCCCGCGCTGCTTCTGATGGTAATTCGTTCACCCCATCCAGAAGTAACAAGAATTGTCCCTGAAACAGCAGTTGTTCTATTTGGCAGCTTTCCAGCAGTATTTGATGGCGTTTGAGGAAGTCGCGGATTAAATCGAGGATGGAGGTGTGGTAATAACGCAGTTCTACAAGGACGGGGATTTTCTCGCTTTTCCCTTGTGCTTCTCTCGCAATGACAGCCTGTGCTTTCTGTGCTGACTCCAACAGCAACCTTACCAACGCCGTGGATTTACCCGAACCCGGACGACCAATTAATAATACGTGGTCACGAGCATATTTGCGCAAACCTTCCAGAACCGTTAACCGTTCGGTTTTTTCTTCCTGTTCTCCCCTGTTTTCCTTCTCTGGCTTAACCCTCTCCACTATCAAATTATGAAGTAGGGGCGATCGCGTAGCGGCTCCTACAGAGCATCGCTTTTTTTGCTCATCCCGCTTTTTCCCCACCACATCTGTAAAGGTGTAAGTATCCCACCATTGGGCGTATTTCTCACAGATTGATTCCAGGTAAGGCTTGAAGTTAACCACTGTCACAGGTTGAAGGTTCGTTTTGGTGAAATTACGGGGAAGGTAATGAAATTATAGCGGTTATGATTTGGATAACGTGGAGATTTTTTCTTGTAGCCTGTGTAACCTGCATTGGTAGGGGCGCTGCGGCTTGCGCCCTGATTGTGCCACCCTGAAATTTATTTCCTTGCGGTTGAGGATTTTACATTAAATTGACACCTATGAACATCCTGCTTTACCGTTACCTCCCCTAGATATCAAATAAAATATAAAAAAATATTATTTTTGTTTCCTAATTCAATTGAATTCTCAAAACAATCAACTTTTTTTGTCAAGTTTTTATCGAAAAAAATTCTTAACTATTCACGCAAATGCGTCGTTTCAGCCTATAATTAAAAATCATAATTGTGGCTTAGTATAACTTTTTTCGCCTAAAAGCCCTGCAACCCTTTTAATATCGTTGCTTACTTCCTATGTCCCCGTCCACAATTAGCCCTTTTTTAGGTTGCTTTTCCCCTTGAGTGCCTGTCTGAGATATGTGTGTATTTGACATTTAGCAAATAATATGCATCAAAAACAAAAAAATTAAGTTTTGTAAAAAAATCGAACCTTTTTTGGGGGTTTCCTGGTATCATCAAAAGATGAAAAATAAGTATCTTATATAATTGAGTGGTGCTTTTTGAAAAAATTTTGGCACCACTCAATTATAATATAATTTATTTATAATCATATTTTCCCACAACAGACGATTAATTCATACACTTCGCGCGAATAAATTTACAAAAATTAAAAAAGACCCGATAGCAGGGCATGGTATCCAAAAACTTTTGATGAAATAACCCCCTACCTGTACTTTCCCTAGAATCTGTTTTCGTAAATTATATTTAGTTGTCTACCTGAGATATATGGAAGTTTGACATTTAGAAATCAACTTTCTTCGGGAGAGGGAACTCTTAACGGGCAACAGGCTTGGATTTAAATCCCCCATCACACGCACTCCTGTTCCCTGTTCCCTTTTCCCTTTTAATATGCTTTCTCAAAAAAATTAAGTTTTGTAAAAAAATCGAACCTTTTTTGGAGGTTTCCTGATATTATCAAGAGGTGAAAAATAAGTATCTTATATAATGGAGTGGTGCTTGTTGAAAAAATTTTGGCACCACTCCATTATAATATGATTCATTTCTAATCATATTCTCCCACAACAAACCATTAATTCATATACTTGCCGCGAACAAATTTACAAAAATTAAATTTTGAGGGGACGGGCAAGAATGCCCATCCCACAAGAACTAATAATGATTCCCTGATTTACGGTGATGCACTGCAGTCACACCATCAGGATTAAACACCTGACCATCTTCCACCGCTGCATAAACCAACCAATGGTCACCGACTTCCATCCTATCCTTCACCGAACATTCTAAATAGGCTAAAGCATCCGTGAGAATGGGAGAACCATTATTAGCAGTATCGCTCTTCACATCGGCAAAGCGGTCTTGTCCTGGTGCGAAAGGCTTGAGGAAATGCTTCATTAGCCCCAAATGATTCCCTTCCTTCAAAATATTTAAGACAAATTTATTACCAGAATGCATCAGTGATTCCAACGCCCTGTCCTTTGCCACCGCAATAGTTAAACCAGGAGGATTAAAACTTGCCTGGGAAACCCAAGATGCTAGCATAGCGCTAGATATATCCCCTTGCTTGGCTGTCACCACACATAGAGAACCAATCAGTCTTCCCACAGCTTGTTCTACACTGGTAGCAGGTTGGGTAGCTGTACGTACTTTCTTACTTTTCTTCAGTGCTTGAGCAAAGTCAGTTCCCGCTTCCTCGCACATTTGCAAGGTGACATCATCAGGCTTAAACTTCACCCGAATGGGGTCAAAACCAAAGCGGTAACCAGCATCTTTGAGTTTAGCTTCAATAATATCGATAGCTTCCCCACTCCAACCGAAGGAACCGAATACCCCAGCCAGTTTGTTATTTGTAGCTGTGGAAAGCACGATACCCAAAGCCGTTTGTACTGGTGTGGGTGCATGTCCTCCTAAAGTTGGGGAACCGATAATAAAACCTGAAGCCTCCTCTACCGCAGCTTGGATTTCCCCTGGTTGTGCGAATTCACAGTTAATGGACTCTACCCTAATACCAGCTTTAGTAATCCCGTGAGCGATCGCCTGTGCGACTATAGCGGTATTTCCGTAAGCGGAGGCATAAATTAAAGCGACTGTTGTATCTTGAGAAGATTGTTGTTTACCCCATTGACGATAAGCATCAGTCAGTTGGATAAAGCCATAGCGTACCAAAGGACCATGATTAGGGGCATAAAGTCTCGCTGGTAATTCCGATAACTTCTCTAATGCTGTTTCTACTTGACGAGCATGGGGAGCCATCAGACAATCAAAATAATAGCGTCTGTCTTCTAGAAAAGCTTGCCAGCCTTCATCAAATACCTGGTCACCACAAATATGTGCCCCAAATAGCTTATCAGAATAGATAATTTCCGTTTGGGGGTCATAGGTACAAAGGTGATCTGGATAGCGGGGGTTAGGGGTGGGGATAAATTGTAAATGATGTCCCTTACCTAAATCGAGGGTTTCTTCCCCCTTCATCACCAAAAGTGGTAAGTTATCATCTTCTAGAGCTTTGCGTAAATTTATGCTCCCAGGATTAGAACAAACAAAAGTAATTTGGGGAGCAATTTCCCGCAAAGTCTTTAAAGTTGATGCTCGGTTGGGATTGACATGACCAACAATTACGTAATCAATCTTTGTAACATCAAATCGTTCTTTTAAAGCATCTAAGTAAATTTGCGTAAATGTTTCCCCAGGGGGGTCAATCAGTGCGGTTTTGTCCCCTTCAATCAGATAGGAATTAGCAGTAGTACCCTTAGCTAAGGCATATTCAATTTCAAATCGCAATCTTGCCCAACTGCGCGATCGCAAAACTCTGGTATCTGTGGCAATGGGGAAAACTTGAACGTCACGGGGTTTTGTGGATGGCATGGCTATTTAGAGAGTAGGGGGAGTAGGGGTGGGGTTTCCCCACCCGGGAGTGGGGGAAGTGGGGGAAGTAGGGGCGGGGTTTCCCCGCCCGGGAGTGGGGGAAGTGCTAAATTTTTCCTATTCCCTGTTCCCTATTCCCTGTTCCCCTGTTCAATAGTGATTACCGACTTTACGATGGTGAACAGCAGTCAAAGAGTCTGGTTTGGAAACCTTTCCAGCGTAGATGGTGCTATAAACTATCCAATGGTCACCACCGTCCATACGACTGGCAACTTCACATTCCATATAAGCTAAAGCATCTGCAAGGATGGGAGAACCATTTTCCGCTTCTTGGGTTTTCACTCCTGCAAAGCGATCGGCACCAGGGGCAAATCTTTTGAGGAAGTGTTTCATTAATCCTTGGTAATTGCCTTCTTCTAAGACGTTGAGAACAAATTTATCACCCACTTGCATCAGTGATTCAATTGCCCTATCTTTTGCCACTGCAATTGATACTCCCAAGGGTTTAAAGCTGGCTTGGCTTACCCAAGAAGCTAACATAGCACTTTGCACATCGCCTTTTTTGGCAGTAATAATATACAATCCACCGCTAATTCTACCTAGGGATTTATCCAGGTCAGCACCAAGGGATTTCATCTGTTTGATGCTTTTATCCCTAGTTACCCATTGTCCCAAGTCTGTACCTGCTTCTTCACACTGTTTGTAGGTGTTTTCCGTGGGAGTTTCTCGAATTTCAATCACTGGGAATGCGACACTTAAACCCAAAGCGCGGAATTTGTTGAGTAAGGGATAAGTTGGTTCGTCATCTCCACCACCAGTTTCAAATATACCAATGGCTTGTTTTTCTTTAACGGAACCTAAAATTGTACTCACAGCAGCTTGGATATTAGCATCCCCAGCAGCAGGAGTCATTCCTACCACAATTCCCGTACAGCGACTGACAATTTCCCGCAATTCTTGTAAATCAGCATCTCCTCGCAAGTCTACCATTTCTACAGCGACATCGGTTTTGCTAATACCACTGGCAATGGCTTCTGCTAATTGGTTACTATAGCCGTATTCGGAAACATAAAATACCCCAATGCTGGTTTCTGCTTTGGCTTGGGATTGACTCCAACTGCGGTAACGTCCAGTCAACTCCTTAACATTGTGCCGCAAAAGGGGTCCATGACCAGTGGCGATGGTATTAATTGTTTCCAGTTTATCCATCCGCTTCATGGCAGACAGGACAGAACGGGCGTTTGGAGCCATCAAGCATTCGTAATAATACTGATAGTCTGGTGATATTGCTGCTAAATCTTCATCAAAGGTATCATCACTGCAATAGTGCATCCCAAAAGCATCGCAGGTGTAGAGAATTTGGGTTTTGCGGTCGTAACTAAAAATGGTATCAGGCCAGTGTAAATTAGGTGCAGTGACAAATTCGATTTCATGTCCGTTACCTAAATCGAGGATGTCTCCACTTTTGACTATCCGTCGCTTAAAGGGTTGATGTACCAGATTTTCCAGAAACTGAATCGCTACCTTAGAAGCGACTACGGTAATTTCCGGTGCTAATTGCAGAATATCTTTAACCAAGCCACTGTGATCTGGTTCTGTATGGCTGATAATCAAATAATTAATTTCTGTGGGATTGATTAAATCCTGGAGGGTATCTAAATATAGCTGACGAAACTTCTCATGGGAGGTATCCACTAATGCGGTTTGCTCACCGCGAATGATAAACGAATTGTAGGTAGTACCATTTTGCAAACCAAACTCAATATCAAAGCGATCGCGATCCCAATCCAAAGAACGAATGACTCTGGTATCCGCTGCAATGTCCCCAGTCTGGATGGTTAACCTTTTTTTCGTCTTATCGGTGAGCGCTACCATAACTCCCCTCCTTCGCACATGAGTATTTTTTCTGCTGCTCTTATTGTGACACGGGTCTATTGTAAATAATTATTAAAAATTTTATGGGTGGGTTAAACAAAACCAAAGAGTGCTATGAGGATCTTTGAGAACCAAAGTACCCATAGGTATATAGCGGTTTTCGCTTGAGTGAGGTACACAAATTTTACCTCACCCCCTTCCCCTCTCCTTACCAAGGAGAGGGGTGGCTTTAGCCGGGGTGAGGTAAGCGCATGTATTCCATCCAAGTGAAAACCGCTATATTTTGCACCTTAGGACTAAATTCATATTCTCAATCAGCAACGCCAAAATGAGCTATGCTGCACGTTTTGATTAAAATAGGAAGTCTTGCTGAAATTAAATCAAGGATTAACATTTAATGTCTGGAGCATTTTCTCCCTCAATTCCTCCAATTCCTCCGGTTCAGTTTCAAAAGGCAATGATATTTATTGACGGAACTAATCTTTTCCATCGTTTGGATGGTGTCAAACTTCAACTAAAGGAGAAGCTATCAAATATTGTGGAGTCTTTTGTCGAAAACCGCCAGGTGGTGCGAGTCTACATGTACACTTCTAAACCGTATTTGCAACATGCAAAAGAAAAACATGGAGATTTAATTTCAGACGGGTTGCGTGTCGTACAAGGGGATGCTGTACCTAAGAAAGATAAAGATGGAAATTATGATGGAAATTATAAAGAGAAAGGAGTAGATGCTCTTCTGGTTGCTGATTTGGTTTATCACGCAGCAGTTAAAAATTATGATTATGCTTTGCTTGTAAGTACTGATACAGATTTTGTACAAGCACTCAAACGTGTTGAAGACTTCGGTTGTCGAACAGGTGTATTGGGATTATGTTGCGATATTCCTGATAGACTTAAGGAAGCATGTGATGATACAGCCATCCTAAGTAAAAGTGATATTCTCACTAAAGGATGGGCAATAGAAATATAAAAAACCAAAAGTTAGGGACTTCCAGTTAAAACAATATCCCAAAGTTTTACGGTGGTACAGGCATCCTTACCTGTATCAAAGGGGCAGGCAGGGATGCCTACCCCACAATATGGGACAATTTATTTCTTGGTATTCCCTTAAATTCCTTCCTCTCCCTTCATCGCTGGAAATATTTCCTGGGATCTTGCGCAACCCAACCCAAGGATGAACTAGAACGCATTTCAAAATGCAAATGAGGTTGACTAGAAGTAGGAGTACCAGTTATACCTACAGTTCCCAGTACTTCTCCTTGTTGGACTTGCTGACCTACACCTACTTGAATCGTTTGTAGATGGGCATAGCGGCTTTGCAATCCCCCACTGTGATTAATAATGACCAAGTTACCATAACTACCTTGCCTCTCAGCAAATACCACAGTTCCAGGGGCAATTGCTTGTACGTTGCTTCCTTTTGCTGCTAATAAGTCAATCCCACTGTGAAAAAAAACTTCCCGGTTAGTAAGATTCATCTGCCAACCATAGGATAATCCTACCCGTGCTACTTTTGGTAAAGGGTAACCAAGCTGTTGAGGAGGTTGAGGAGGATTGGCTGTTTCAGTAGAACTAGAACTAGGGGTAGCGGGGGATGCACTCACCGGGGGAAGATATGGCTTACCATTAACCACGGGTACAAAAGCTATATTTGAGGGTGGTTGACAACCGTTTAACTCAAACAACACATCCGCACGTACTTTGTATTTTGCCCCTAATTTTCGCCAAGTTTGACCCCTTGCTACTTCCACGACTATACCATTGTAGGGAGGAATTAAAATGTCACTACCAACAGTCAGTCTGCGGTTACGCAAGTTGGGATTCATGTTCAAAATACTGCTTGGTAATAAATTGTAAGCTGAGGAAATGCTATTTAAAGTTTCACCCTTCTCAACTGTATGACGTAGGAAGCGTTCTAAGGCTGGTGTAGGACAATTTACACTACTATTTTGGGCTACTACTAACTCTGAGGGTGCTGATACTATACCCAAGCTGCTGACTAGGCTACAAAGAATGAGTAAACGAGGTGCAAAAGTCATGTATATCAGTTAATGTGTATTTTTATTAACTTTGAACAAAAGCATCAAGCCTTCTCAACCATAAGCAAAAATGTGGGCATCTATCCTATTTGAAGGCAAAATCCATCATTTCGTTCCTCAGAAGTTTTAATCAGGTATTCAGCAGAATGCTCTTACCATTTCACCTTACTCTTAACTAGACTATAACTCTTTTATTCTGATTAAAAATAAACCGAATACAGAGCAAGGGGATACCCTAAAGGAAAGCTTTACCTACATCAATGGAGTAATACTTTTGACTTTTGACTTACCCTACAGATAGACACAGAGTGGCTTCTTTTAGTAGCCGCATTCCGTGCGTCTATGATTTTTGACTTTTAACTCTGTACTCCTACCCTTACCAATTGCCTTTTGCTTGACTAAACTGATAAAAAACCCATCTGCATTTGTATTCTCTACTTGCATGATTATGAAGTTTTCTTACAAGCAAATTGCTGTTTATCTCTCTTTAGTGGCTGTTGGCAGCGGTATCGGCTTGTTAAGTAGTTTTTATTTATTACCACAAAAACACTCATTTCAAAAGTTAAGAAATGTAACAGCCACTTTACCTCCACAAAACCAAAATGTCATCTCCCGTTCTGTAGGTGGCATGGCTGGAGCTATTAATACTGGTAACACAAATTTTATTGCTGCTGCAGTAGAAAAAACTGGTCCTGCGGTAGTAAGAATTAATGCCACTCGTAAAGTCGCAAATCCCATCTTTGACGCGTTCAAAAATCCCCTATTTAACCGTTTTTTTGGGGAAGATGAACAACCAATCCCCCAGGAAAGAATTGAACGCGGCACAGGTTCTGGTTTTATGTTGAGTGATGATGGCAAAATTCTCACCAATGCCCATGTAGTATCAGATACTGATACGGTACAAGTTACCCTTAAGGATGGTCGAACTTTTTTGGGTAAGGTTGTAGGGGTTGATGAGAGGACAGATGTGGCTGCAATCAAAATTCCTGCTCAAGATATGCCCGTAGTAACACTGGGTAATTCGCAAAAGTTAATACCAGGAGAATGGGCGATCGCCATTGGCAATCCTCTGGGTTTAGACAATACTGTGACCATCGGGATTATCAGCGCTACAGATCGCACTAGCGCTCAAGTGGGTGTTCCAGATAAACGAGTCAGCTTTATCCAAACCGATGCAGCAATTAACCCTGGTAATTCGGGCGGACCTTTGTTAAACTCTCAAGGGGAAGTAATTGGTGTAAATACGGCTATTCGTGCGGATGCTCAAGGACTGGGATTTGCGATTCCCATTGAAGTTGCTGCCCGTATTGCCCAAGAATTATTTACAAAAGGACATGTAGATCATCCCTTTTTAGGGATTGAAATGGTAGACTTAAATCCAGCTAAAAAAGAGCGAATAAATCGAGACAGCAAGTTTAAAATTAAACAAGACACAGGAATTTTAATCCGCACAGTCCTAAAGAAATCAGCAGCACAAAAAGGAGGATTACTAGCTGGAGACTTAATTTTGAAAGTGAACGGCAAATCAGTTAAAACTGCCGCTCAGGTGCAGAAGCTAGTGGATTCCAGTTCTGTGGGAGACATCTTAGAAATAGAAGTCAACCGTAATGGCAAAATAGTTAGCCTCAAGGTACAGCCAGAGGCTTATCCGAAAAAGTAACCAATAGTAATCGATAGTCCCCAGTCTATGCTGAAGACTTTCGGACTATTGATTATTGACCGAGATTAGTGTTAGTTAAGTTATCTAAATGCATCCGTTGTTCCATTTGCCGGAGGAAATACCCCGTCATCATTGCCGATGCCAAAAGTCCAGCCAAGTTGTCCCTATCAGTTGTAACTTGTACGTTGAAGTTTTCTGCGGGTAATACCCCCACTAGCCCTTGGACATTTTGGGAAATGATTTGCTTGATTTCGGGGCTAACGGACTGGGCAACACGGGCTAACACTTCCGGAGACTGATGTTGTAAATATTTGAGTAACTGGTTGGAGTGCTCATCAAGGTTATCATGCAGGAGATGATTTTCGTGTTCGGAAGAATTGTGATTCAAAAAGTCAGGATTGAACTCCATTGGCAGTTGTTTTTAGCTTAGTTGCTAATTCTACTCTAAACCATAGTATAACTATGAGCCATATTCCACACTATTAAAAGTGGTATTATTCGCGATCCCCAAATGCCCTCAGTCTACCTCTACAACTGGGTTTAGCTCCAATTCTAATTGTTTTTGAGAATTTTTTGGAAAAAATTGTTGGGGCAGTTGCTCAATTTGAAAATATTGATGAAATTTCGGAGTAGTATGTAAAGAATAAGACCTAGACTCACTATCTCGCCGTTTTTTCACAAAACCTTGTGCCACCAGTTCTTGCACTTGCTGATATGCCCCAGAACCGCGTAGGTTAATCAAGTCACTTTGGAGTATGGGACCGTTAAGGGCGATCGCAGCTAAAGTCCGCAATGCCCCCACACCCAATTCTACAGGAATTAGGGTTTGTACTAAGTCCTGGAAATCGGACCGCAATTGTAGACTGTACCCGCTAGCAGTTTCTACCACTTCTAAGGCAGTATCTCGATGGGCATATTGGTCAATTAGTTCAATAATCCCGTCTTCAACTGTAGCGCGATCACAAGCGGCATAATCGGCGATTTCGCCAATGGATAGGGGTTTACCCTTTAAGTAGAGAATCGCTTCTATTTTGGTCGCTGCATTCATATCGGTGTTGAGTAATCTGTCATCACTCATTAGTCACCCAGGCTGATGACTAATAACGGTAATGGGTAATGGGTAATGGGTAATTGGTAATTGGTAATGGGTAATTGGTAATTGGTAATGGGTAATTGGTAATGGGTAATTGGTAATGGGTAATTGGTAATTGGTAATGGGTAATGGGTAATGGGTAATTGGTAATTGGGGGAAGAAGGATTTTGATTACTTAGTACCCATTTTCTTAAGTGGCACGGATATTATCATAATAATATAGGAACGTCAATACATGCACAATTAAGATTGGGTATCTCATATCTTCCACCACATGATTATTGCGAAGAGTGTCGCCTGTAACCCTTATTATTTCGTAGGTGCGGCATAGCCCTACTTACTCTTATTGAGAAGGTGCAAGATGTGAGGTATTTCCATTTACCATTTACCATTTACCCTTTACCCTTTCCCATTTACGATTCCCCAATTCTGGCTTTGAGGATAAATTCTGCCAGAGCTAAATCACCGGGAGTGGTGACCTTCAAATTTGTTTCTTCTCCTTCGACAATTCGCACCTCCAAACCGCATTTTTCAAACAAGGCAGCGTCATCGGTTACTTGCCAGCCTTGACGTACACCTTCAGCATGGCAGCGTTTTAACAATTTGACATCAAATCCTTGGGGTGTTTGTGCTGCCCATAGCTGTCGTCGGTCGGGTGTACTTTTAATTATGCCATTTTCGTCTACAACTTTGATAGTATCCTTGACGGGTATGGCAGCAATTAAGCCAGGACAATGGCGAATGGCTGCGGCACACCTGTCGAGTAAATCTGGTGTCGCAAGGCATCTAGCGCCATCATGGATTAATACTTGTTGTGCTTCTTGAGGCAATGCCTGTAAGCCATTGTAAACTGATTCTTGGCGGGTGGAGCCACCTGGAATCAATTCCACTGCTTTGGTGAGCTTTTCTTGGGAAAGAATCCCCTCTAAGTCTTGCCAATCAGTTGTTTGAGAAATGATCCCAATCCAAGTAATTGACGGGGATGCTTCAGCCGCTCGGAGAGTCCAACTAATCAGCGGATGCGATCGCAGCGTTAACAGAAGTTTATTGCGATTACTTCCCATTCTGCGTCCCATTCCCGCCGCTGGAATTAGTAAATGCACGTTCTTCCTCAATCTAGTTACTGGGTAATAGCTAATGGGTGATGGGTAATAGGTAATGGGTAAACTTCCAATTACCAATTACCTATTACCAATTACCAATCTCTTTAACCCTTATCTTCTCCTAAAATAAGTAGCAAGTAAGCAAAAATAAATAATATGCGAGTAGTAGCCCTTGTTCCTGGCGGAATTGGCGACCAAATTCTATTCTTTCCCACTTTAGACGACCTCAAGGGACATTATCCTGAAGCTCAAATAGATGTGGTGACCGAACCCCGGTCAAAGGCAGCCTACCGGGTAAGTAAGTCAGTTCATGAAGTGCTGACTTTTGATTACAAAGACCGTAACAGCTTGGCAGATTGGGCTAATTTAGTGGGCACAATCCGCGATCGCGAATATGATGTCGCCATTACTACGGGACAAAGCTGGTTAGAAGGACTGGTACTATGGTTAACTGGAATTCCCACACGGATAAGCTACAAAGGCAAAGGTGGCGCTCCCTTCACCAATACAGTACCGCTGAAAACGGAACAGTACATAGCTGGTATGTACCATGATTTACTCCAAGGTGTGGGTATTGGATCTCCATGTCCAGAGTTAGCTATCAATGTTCCTAAACCAGATATCGACTGGGCAGATAGAGAACAAATTCGCCTAGGAGTCAAAGACACTGGTTATATTTTGGTGCATGGCGATTACCATCACTGTAATCAACCTAAAGGTCTTGAGAGAATCTACCCTACGGAAAGTTGGCTAGAAATTATACAAGACTGTCAGCGTAAGCAGCCGGATATGCCAGTGGTAGTGATTAAGGATGCCCAGAATGAAGAGTTTGTCCGTACTATCCTGCAGTCTGCACCCAATATCAAAGTCAGTTCCCCTGATGATATTGGTAAATTAGCGGCGATGATTGCTGGGGCAAATTTAATGTTGTGTACCCACAGTGCCCCCATGCATCTCAGTGTGGCTGTACAAACTTACACTATCGCCTTATTTGGTCCTACAGACCCAGCAAAGGTTCTACCCAAAAGTGATAAATTCCTTGCCATTAAATCCCCGACGGGTAAGATGGCGGATATTGCAGCTAAAACTGTTTTGTCCAAAATTTGGGGTGGTTAGAACAGGGTAAATTCTCTGTTATTGGAGTGTGTTTTTTAACCCTATTTTTAATAGGGAACATTCATAACTTTGGTGTGTATTGTAGGGGCACGGCATCCATAATTTCTCGGTTTCTAGAGTAATTTTGCTGACGCCGTGCCCCTACCCATAATAATCAACCCATGGACTTATATTTTGCTTTAAAAGTTTATGTATAATAGGAAGTTAGCTAAAAATGAGCCAAGAAGAAAAACCTATGCAATGCTTGAGATGTCAAACAGAAATGAAGTATTTGAAAGAATACAAATTTGATTCTCAAGATAATAAAAGAGGTATATTTAAATGGCTTTTGGATATTGAAGAGCGTTTAATTTTTGATGTGTATGTGTGTCCCAATTGCAAACATTCGGAATTTATTTACAAGGGAGTACAAGAGGCACTTGACGGGTGGGGAGATTCTTAAGTAATAAGTAATAACTAATAACTAATAACTAATAAGTAATAAGTAATCTGACTTTTCACGGCATGTGGAAAAGATGATTTTAACGTTTTCTCAAACTGTGGTTTTTTCCTTCGCTATTTTCATTAATTTTAAGCTATTGATAAGTAGAAAAAATAACGTAATTTCCTTGGTTGAGGACTTATGGTGAAAAGTCAGGAAGCAATAAATAATAAGTAGTAAGTAAAAAATACAGGACTCTATTATGGCATAAGGTTCTCTTGATTAATAGATAAACAGAAAAAGCCGATTTGGTTCACTCAATCATCTGACTTTAGATTCTTATGCAACTTATTACTTATTACTTATTACTTATAATTTTCTCCTCCTCCCAGAACAGCAGCATCAACAGGTGGTGATGATTGTCCTCCCAAAACCGCAGCATCATGGGGAATCTTGATAAAGGTATATACAGCACCGGTGTCATCACCTCTAGCTTGGTTATGGACAGATCCCACAATCAGCATTTGTTCATGAGCAGCAACGGAAAAACCAAATTCTTCTTTTGAAGTGATATCATCACCAATAATTTTCCTCTGTCTTACCCAGTTGTTGTCCTCATAGATATAGACATATACTGTCCCACTGCGAGTCCCTAATTCATTATCATAAGGCGCTCCCACAATAATTATTTTACCGTCTGTAAACACATCAAAACCAAACCAAGTCGGACGAGTGGAAGAGTCACCTTTAAGGATGGCTGTTTGTATCCAGTTGTTTCCCTGTCGAGAAAAAACATAGGCACTATCTTCCATAAAAGCACCTACAACTAGCAAATTCTCACTGAGACTAACAGCGTGACCGAAAAAACGGGAAGGTTCTAACGGACGAAGGATTCGAGACTGCCAATGGTTGTTTTTCTGCTGGAAAATATGGACTCTGCCTTGCCCGTGAATTCCCCTATAAATATCGAGAATATCGTAACCAATAGCAAGGGTATTTCCCTGAATTTTGAGGCGATATCCAAATCTAGACCCCCTCTCCCCTTCTGGGTCAACCAGTTTAGTTTGTTGTACCCAGTTTTGCTGATGCTTTTGAAAAATATATACCGCTCCTCGACGCCCATCATCGTCTACCGCACCAATGGCAATGGTATCGCCATCAATGGATACAGCACCATAACTGAATAAAGCACCGGCTTGGGCATCTGATGCGGTCAGTTTGGTGACTTGCTGCCAAGTTTTACCATGTCGTTGAAAGACATAAGCGGCTCCAGCTTTACGATTTTCGTAGGGTGCTCCCACCACAATTATGTCAGCATGAATTGCTACGGCATGACCAAAGGCATCATCAGTGGTACTACGTGAATGAATTAGTTCTGCTTGTTCCCTCCAGTCCGAACCATCCCAAACAAAAACATGTGCTTTGCCGTCACGAGTCTCCCGTGCTGCTCCCACAACTAAGGTATTTTTCCAGACAGCAATGGCATAGCCAAATTGGTCTTTTCTTTGGGTGCTGGCTGCCAAGAGTTTGGCATTTTGTATCCAATTCATGGTAAGGTTTATATGGTAAAAGTCTTATTATTAGAACTCTCTTTTCGCTGTTCCCTATTCCCTGTTCCCTATTCCCTTCATACTGCCTTGCTTAATCTATTCAATATAGCAGCGATTACTTACCACATTAAATTTAAATTGTCAAATCAAGATATATCTTAGCCATTCCTCATCTGTGAAAAATAGCGACTTTTGATGGAATTTTAAATCTGGACTTGGGACGCTAATCAACGATACAAATAGGTTTACAGGAATTTTTTACAAAAAAAAGTTATACTAAGCCACCATTATTATTTTTAATTATAAGCTGAAACAACACAATTTCGTTAATACTTAAGAAATATTTTCAATAAAAACTTGACAAAAAAAGTGCTGTGTTTGGGAAATGAAAACTAAAATACCATATCAATAATTTTTACTTATATATTGCTTCTACTTGTTTCCTACCATCAAGCAGAAAGCATCAAGAAAACTTCCGTAATTACACCACTTCTGTTTTCTGCAAAATTGAAGTATTTAAATGTGAAAGGCATGGTTAGAAATCGGCGTTTGGCTAAGAGTATAAGTGATGGTGGATGGACAACTTTCCGTAATTGGTTGGAATATTTTGGTCAAAAGTATAGAAAGGTAACAATTGCTGTACCTCCTCACAATACAAGCCAGGATTGTTCTAACTGTGGCAAGAAAGTGAAAAAAACTCTGTCTACCAGAACCCATATCTGCTCACATTGCAAATATGTAGAAGACAGAGATATTGGCGTTGCTGAATCCATGGCGTGAAAATAATTTTGCATCATTCCAAAAGCCTTGTAGAGACGTAAAATTTTACGTCTCTACACCCAGATTCATACTTCAAATCAGCAACGCCGAGATATTAATGCTAGTATCAACATTCTCAAACGTGGATTAAGTACCGTAGGGCATACGGGAACTTACGTTTGGGGAGATTTGCCCTCTTGGGCAGTTGGTGAGGCAGCGCGGTCTACTCTACTCAAAGCCGCTACTCTACGAGAAAGCTACGCTAACGCGTCTATGGGGAGCCACTCTCGTGCGCGGGTTAAGCGCGTTGAGAGAAGTGGCGTGCCCTCCC
>JAAUYD010111533.1_pt1 | contig 17280 bp, 17 predicted proteins | sample 7278101 | NCBI WGS metagenome assembly JAAUYD01 (sample SAMN14350128, study PRJNA611818) | marine sediment metagenome | isolation source: surface marine sediment (0.6m) | place: French Polynesia: Moorea | collected 2018-08 | reverse complement strand
TCTAATCTTTGAAATTCCTCAGCTTTTTTGTTTCGTATACCCAATTGTCTAACCTCTCTGAGAAGCACAAGCTTCCTCCAAATCAAGGGGAGGTGACAATTGTCAATATTGGCAAGGGGGTCGGGGGGATTTCGTTATTTCGCCTATCGCCTCAATGTGACCAAATCCCCCTAACCCCCTTTTCAAGGGGGAATTCGCTATCTTCGCCCGACAAAATTCGTTTGACATCACTCTACGTCCTGCCCCTCTTTCTGATGAGGACATAATACAAGGTTAAAAGAGTGGATCGAGCGGCCCCATGCCCTCCCTGAGGACTTCGATGGCCCCGTCCTCATCAAAGGCCACGACGGTTGACGGGTTGATACCGCCCAAGCCCGCATCGATCACCAGATCCAAGGGCTTAAAGGTTTTGTCTATCTCCTCGGGGTCATTGACCGTCCATTCATCCCCCTCTCTTTTGGCTGACGTAGAGATGATGGGTCGACCCAGGGTTTCGAGGATCGCTCTAGCCACTGGATGATCGGGCACGCGGATACCCACCGTCTTGCGCCTGTCCATACACAGCTTTGGCACCTCCTTGGTCGCCTGAAGGACAAATGTATATGGGCCCGGCACCAGGCGTCGCATCAGCCTGTAAGAAGAGTCCGGCACCACCGCATAGCGACTGATTTCAGACAAGTCAGCACAGAGAAAGGAGAACGGCTTGCCCTTTTTTGCCCCTTTTATTCTGTATACCTTCTCAACGGCTTTCCTGTTGAACAGGTCACAGCCAAATCCGATAACCGTCCCTGTGGGATAGGCGATCACGCCGCCTCGATTTAGGATATCCACGGCTTTTTGAATTTTTCTGGGCTCGGGATGATTGGGATTTACTGGCAGCAGCATGGGGTCGATACCTCTGGAGCGGGCCCATTAACACTAATTTCATATCTTTGCAATGGAGAGAAGTGGACATGTTATTTATCAATTGGTTTTCAAGTGTCCTAAAAACTGTATAATCGTCGCAATTACCGAGGCATCGCTGTGAGATCGCCAATGGTTTAGCGGCAGGTATCTGCGTTTTTGGATTAAAAGATGGCAGCAAAAAGTACCCCCCCCTCTCTGTTCTTATCATTGTTGCTGACAGGCCTTGGTTCCGCTTCTTTGGGCATCACCGTGTTTCTCATTACAGCAATTTTTGACAGCCCAGAAGCTGTTGGGGAAGGGGGAGATCTGGCAGAGGAGACCACTGCAGCTATCGAGCAAACGCCCGATCATTCAGGAGACACTGCAGCAGATACAGTGGCTGCAGCGGTGGATTCATCGTCGTCAACAGCTGCAACTGCTGCGTCATCGACCGATACCGCTCAAGACAGTGGGGCATCCCCAGGCGCGGTGGCATCGGAACCCCCAAAAATATCTCAAAACTTAAGGGACTTATCTGAATCAGGGCCTTGGATCATTATCTTGAATGCGACAAACTACGCAGTGGCTGCCGAAGGGTGGAAGGCGATAAAAGAGATCAGGGAGATCATTCTCCTGGATCCTGGTATACGGGTAAAGATAGTGGGTGTTGCAAACATCAGAAAAAGCACGAAACGCGCGTACCATGCGGCCAGAATAATAAGGGAAAAGGTAACCCAAAAGGATCGCCGTCTCGCGCGACGCATAAAAATAGAGGGAACCCTCTCACCTCGCGTGCATGGCACCATGGTCCGCGTTACGCTTGAACGAGGCCCTCAATGACATCCGTGGTATTCATTACAATCATCTCTGGCGTTGTAAGTGCGATATGTCTTTGGGCAGGTGGGTACATCTTCGGCAGTCGGAGGAGTGTCATTCGGTTCAAAAAGATGCTCATCAAGCAACGCAGCCTCGACAAGGAGCAAAGAGACGCCCTCAAGCAAAAGTTATCCAAGGCCCAAGAACAGCTGGTTGAGATGGACCAAAAGTTCAAAGAAAGTGAATCTGCACGACTTTCAGCTGAGGGGGATCTAAGTGGCACCACCCTCAAGCTCGGTCGTTTGGAAGCAAAAATGGATCGGGTAAAAAATGAAATTTCAAAGCTCGGCAGTAAAAAGGCCGCGTTGATTCACGCGAGCCTCTCGGCAACTGGGCACTCGACCCAAGCGGGGGGCATGAGCAAGAGGACCAGTAATAGCCCCCGTGCTGCTTTGGGCACCCTACCCCCAAAGGCGCCGAGCCTGCTGCCGGGCTCCCCAGAACCTAACCAGACTGGCAATGCAAAAGACCCTGATACTCGGGATGCCGGGTTTCAAACCGTTGCCATTTCATCCCGCGACCAATCCATTCCAGGAAGCCAATATCACCGCCTTCGGCAGTCGTACTATCAACTTCAGCACGAAAAAGAGCGCATCGAAGAAGAGCTCTCCCGTTCTTTGCAGGAGCTTGAGTTCCTGAAATCTAAAAAAAATTAGCAAGGTCGGTTAAAAGGCCCCCGCTTTCGGCAGAAGGGAGTGTTGCAAAAGGGGTAACGCACGTCACTCCTGCGAAGGCAGGAGTCCATAACCAGACGAAGTTGAAAGGTTTTATGGATTCCCACTTGTGTGGGAATGACTGTTTTGAGAATTTCGCAACACCCTCAAAGTGGGTAGGGGCAAAATTTTTGACCTCGGTACGACACAAGGTTACATTGTCGTTAAATGTAGGATAAATTAACGGGAGGTGGCCATGCCAACAGATCGTCGTGAGATGTTAAGAGTTCCTGATAATCGCATCATTACAGAGATTTTTTCAGAGCAACCAGATGCTGCGAGTGTTGTGAATATCAGCAACACAGGGCTCTTTACGGTCAAGCCATCTTCCCTTGTGTCGTCTCCAACTGTTCACCGCGGAAAAGGCGCTGTACAGCTCGAGATTCCCGTGCCTGAGGCGAGTGAATCTATCTGGGCGCTTGGAGAGGTTATTTTCGAGCGATCCGCAAAAACCTGTGTGGGATCGGGGATTCGATTCGTCTCGATGGCAGATCGACATCAGCGACTCATTCGAGATCTGGTAGAGATTCGCAAGCAAGACGTGCTGGCGCACATCATACGGGAGATGCGATACCGCCGGGAGCTGGCCGCCTATCCCTCGCAGTTTAATAACTCGCTGTCTCCGCTCACCGAAGACTCTGTTCGGATGTATCTGTTCCCAAAGCACTAGTGGTCGACCAGAAATACGGTGTTGCGACGGCTTTAAGCTAATCAAGTAGTGCTAGCCCCCGAACAAACTACTCTTGGAGGTTCTCTATAGCCTTTTTGTAGATGTTCCTGTAGTAGCTGCCGTTATTTTTGTCTAATATCACATCGACAATTTGCTTTAATGACCGGTCTTCGAGCGGATTAACCGTATCGTCGTCAAAATACGATACTGGCATACTATTAACATGCATATAAATAAATAAGAAATTGATAAACTTGTGATAGTTTTTCCGTTGAATTAATAGCGCCTTCTCGGGCGTGTCAAAAAAATCAAAATACTCCCTTTGAGTCCTTGCGTCTATGGTAAATCCGTAATCCGTGTATGGTGCATCGATGGTACCGTTGATAACGGGTATTCCTTTGTATATAAGCTCCAGACCTAATGTTCCAGTGTATAGAATCCCGCCATCTAGGTGAGGGAATAACTTGTAGCTAGAAATATTGTCGTTTGGTCTCACAATAATTACATTTTTTAGATCTCGTTCAGTTTTCCCTAAGAGTTTTTCAATCACGACCAATGGATTAACGCGCGGTTTCAATCTCGCGTTAAATTCGACTGGATGCAACTTGAGGATTAGTTTCTTGTCCCCACTCCGTTCAAAATACTGTACTGTATCAGTGATCCAGTCAGTGATTGTGCTGAATGCACCTCTCCTTGTTGTAAAAGAGTAATCATAAAGAAGATTGGGGAACATCCCAAATATTTTATATCCCTCTTTTTTTATCGAGCCGATGACTTTAATGATAGACTGCTCACTCTGTGGATCACTCTCTATCATTGCAACGTCTTTTATATCAGCAGTATCTAGCGCAAACCGCTTCTTCATAATACTGTTGACGCTTTCTTTTACACATTCATAGATGTCTCTATTTTCGGCATTATTGTCTAAAATATTTAGCATTTCTTGATGTGGAACATTATTTACATGATAATAAATAGAGTTTTTTCGCCATGCAGGGCTAGAACGGATGATATATGTTTTCACACCTTGCTTCGTGAAGTAATCATACATGGGTCCCCAGAAGGTATAGATCGCATGGGACATTATCACTGCGGTTGGTTTAGCTGAATGATAAATAGATTCAGCTAGCAGTGTAGATTTGCATGCGTTGCAAGTCATTTTTAAGAAGACGTCGTTATAATCAGATTCAAATACATCCATTTTAGGACAAGATCTATAATAGCGCGACATCCCGATTTCAATATGGGGCAGGAGGTCCAATCCTTTCAATTTAAACTGGTTGTTTTTAATCATACCGGCTGCAATATCTTTTAGCTCCATATCATCGGGAATGTACGAGGCAGAAAATGGTACATATAAATTTGGCAGGTTGGTCTGAAGAAAAGCATCTATCTTTCGAGTTAGGTTCCACATATAATTGATATGGAAGAGATCGCGATCTTCAAAAAATAGGTCATAAAAATCTCTTCTATCATTATAGTATATTTTACTGTTTATCCCTCGGCTTTTCAGCAACATACCAATAGAACCTTCAGTTAGCAGATAGTGATAATACTCGTGTATAAAGGTAGCGATAACAACCACTGATTCTGAAGTTTCAAAATCAATTTTCCTTGTTCTATTGTAGGCTTCAAGAAAATTTTTAGCGAGCTTATCTTTGATGCCACTGCTTACGATGCGTTCCGCTAAGAAGAACTTCAATGGTTTGATGAGGTCATTTATCCATGGCTGCTTCAGCACGAAATAGTTATTCATCTGTTTTGAGTATCGAAGTGCCGCAAAGCGGATGCGTCTTTGTAACATCTCTCTATTAAGCTGACTGCGAAAAATCAAACAAGCACCTCCTGACCGACTTGTTGCTGCTCGAATTCACTTTCACCTCGCAAAAATGCGCATCAACTTATCCCAGGGCTGCCGCATTATAGATCCAACCCAAAATCACGTCCATGAAAGTCGATCAACTTTCTATTGACTTGTTGTGCGCTGATGAATGCTGTACGGTTACGTAGTAAAGGCACCAGGTGGTGGCGCCAAGGCCCGGAGTTGACACAGATGAATCTGGATGAAAAGAGCCTGCTCATAACTGGTGGAACAGGCAGTTTCGGCAAAAAGCTCACTGAAATTCTGCTTAATGAATACAGCCCGCGTCGGGTCATTATCTACTCTAGGGATGAATATAAACAGTTTGCTATGCAAAATGATCCGCGATTTCAGTCAGATAGGCGACTCCGGTTTTTTATCGGCGACGTTCGCGATCTTCACCGATTGTCGCGCGCTTGTGATGGGGTCCATGTCGTGGTACACGCAGCCGCGCTTAAGCAAGTACCAGCAGCTGAATACAATCCATTCGAGGCAGTCAAGACCAACGTTATCGGGGCACAGAACGTCATCGACAGCGCAGTTGAACGGGGTGTTGAAAAAATCGTGGCCCTGTCCACGGATAAAGCTGCCAATCCTATCAACCTCTATGGTGCGACAAAGCTCTGCTCCGACAAACTCTTCATTGCCGGTAATGCCCTGGCTGGCTCGCGAAATACTAAATTTTCCGTTGTTCGATACGGCAACGTGGTCGGCTCTCGTGGGTCGGTCGTGCCATTTTTCTTGTCAAAGCGAAAAGAGGGCGTGCTGCCGATAACCGATCAGCGGATGACCCGGTTCTGGATCACGCTTGAACAAGGCGTACGGTTCGTGCTGAGCTGCCTTAAAACCATGAAGGGCGGTGAATTGTATGTGCCTAAAATCCCCAGTATGAAGATCACCGATCTGGCCAATGTCATTGCTCCAGAAGCTGATCACGAAGTTGTCGGTATACGTCCTGGTGAAAAACTTCACGAAGTGATGGTGCCAGAAGATGATGCGCGTAATGCGGTCGAGCTTAAAGACAGATTTGTCATCTTACCACCTGATGATTGGCAACGACATGATCCCCTCAGGTCTCAGGGGAGGGCCTGTGCTAAAGACTTTAAATACGCATCAGATAGTAATGATTGCTGGCTTGCTGAGAGTGAATTGTCTGAAATGATAGCAGACTTAGGTATCCCAGAAGCAGAGGAATGGGCAATTGAAAAGGGACTTCGATGATCATTCCATACGGCAAACAATACCTTGACGAAACAGACATTGAAGCCGTTGTCGGCGTTTTAAAAGGTAACTGGCTAACGCAGGGACCCATGGTCGAGGCATTCGAGACCGCGCTGGCTCACTACTGCGGTGCCAAATTTGCTATTGCAGTATCGAACGGGACAGTGGCGCTGCACTTGGCCTGCCTTGCCGCTGGCGTCGGATCTGGTGATGAGGGCATCACGTCTCCTATTACTTTCATAGCGAGCGCCAACTGTCTGGTTTACGCCGGCGCCAAGCCGGTGTTTGCCGATATACAATCCAATACTTGGAACATTAGTCCCAATGAGATTGAAAAGCAGATTACTTCCAAAACAAAGGTCATCATCCCGGTTCATTTTGCAGGGCTTCCCTGTGATATGACCGCCATTCGCAATATCGCAGATAGACACCAGCTGATCGTTATAGAGGATGCATGCCATGCGCTCGGTGCCAGGATCGGAAGTCAACGCATCGGCGGGACAGACACTGCGGATCTGGTATGTTTTTCATTTCACCCGGTCAAGCACATCACGACCGGCGAGGGTGGTGCAATACTGACGGATAATGAAGAATATGCCAATAAAATAAGAATGTTACGGCATCACGGCATTACAAAGGATCCAGCTGTTCTGACAAGAATTGACGGCCCTTGGTACTATGAAGCCCATATTACTGGATACAATGCCCGGCTCAGCGATATCCAGTGCGCAATTGGATGCAGCCAATTGAAAAAAATCGATACATTCTTGTTGCGGCGCAAGGAAATTGCAGAGCGATATCTTCGCGAGCTCAAAAATATGCCAGGATTGTCTTTTCAATCGGTTCAGCCGGTATTTGATCACGCCTATCATCTGTTTGTCGCACATTTCGATCCAGCAAGATATGATCGCTTGGGCATGTTCGAGTATCTGAAAAAAAATGGCATTGCACCGCAGATTCATTATGTTCCGGCGCACCACCAACCTGTCATGAAGAAGTACGCAGGGAAACAGGGATCTTTGCCCAATGCTGACCATTATTATGAAGGGTGTATCTCTTTGCCGATGTTTCCTAGCTTGACGACAGACCAGCAATCAAAGGTAATTGATACGATAAAAGCGTATTGCCATGGTTCATCGATTTGTTAATCAATACTTATGGACCACATGATGAAAATGGTCTGCATTGTTCAGGCGCGCATGGGTTCTTCCCGATTGCCCGGGAAGGTTGCAATGGATATCCTAGGGAAGACAATGCTCGAACGCGTGATCGACCGTGCGCTGGCCATCGATCATATCGACCAAGTCGTTGTCGCAACGTCCAGCAAACCAGCGGATCAGCGCGTCGCGTCGCTTGCTCAAAAACTAGGTGTGCCTTGTTTCAGAGGATCTGAATCTGATGTTTTAGATCGTTATTATCAGACAGCAGAGGCATACCGAGCAAATGCTGTCGTTCGCATCACAGCGGATTGCCCACTTCTCGATCCGCAAATCTCATCTTTGGTCGTAAGACGATTCTTGGAGATACGACCGGATTATTGCGCAAATACGCTGGAGAGAACCTTTCCCAGGGGGCTCGATACCGAGGTCGTATCCATACAGGCACTTGAAACAAGCCACCGCGAGGCAACCGAATCACCCGACAGAGAGCACGTTACGCGGTTTATCTGGCGCCAGCCCCAAAAGTTTACCCTGTTATCAGTGCGGGGTTCGGATGACAACTCAAACCACAGGTGGACTGTAGATACACCCGAAGATCTTGAGTTTGTGAAGAAGATTTACAGGCATATCCTGAATACGCCTCATGGTGAACGGGCGTTTCATGGCTCTGACAAAATCCTAGCGTTGCTTCACAAACATCCGGATTGGGTGGACATTAACGCGTCGATTGAGCAGAAATCCGTATGATGAACGCTGTGTTAATCCGAGCCGATGGTTCAACAGATATAGGCCATGGTCATATTTTTCGAACATTGGCCTTGGCCACAGCGCTTCAGAATTTCAATTGGTCGATTACGTATGTGTGCCGTAATTTGCCCGGCACACCCCTGCGTAGAATTAAGGATACCGGATGCTCCTACAATCTATTAAGTTCAGCCATTTCTGAAGCCGAAGATACAACACAAACCATTGATCTCGCTCGAAAACACAAGGCCGCTTGGATAATTGTCGATCGGTATGCAACAGGTGAGACATCACTATTGCAAATAAAAGAAGCGGGGTTTCGAATCCTCGCCATCGACGATATTTGCGAGCATCCTTTTCCAGTCGATATCCTCCTCAACCAGAATATCAACGCGGACACCCTCGATTATCGTACGAGCAGCCAAACCTTGAAATTGTTCGGACCCAAGTTCGCGCTTGTGAGAGAGAGGTACGCACTTGCGCGGTCTGCAAAACCAAAAGAAGTAAACACCGTCAAAAGAATATTACTTTTCATGGGGGGTGGGGATTCAAAAGATGCAACAGGCAGCATGCTTTGCGCCATTGAAGGATTAGATTATTCAGTCAGCGTCGATGTGGTTGTGGGCAGTGCCTATCATTTTTTGGATGAGCTAAGGAAAACTGCCCGCAATAGCAAACACAGGATTCGAATAGTTCAAGATATACCGGATTTGGTCGATCTATTGACACTTGCTGATGTGTTTATCTGTGCAGGCGGTAGCGTCATCTGGGAGGCTTGTTGTCTAGGCGTTCCGTCAATTGTGATGCCCATAGCAGATAATCAGCTCGAAGTTGCCAAACGGTTATCAGATCTGAAAGCTGTCATAAAAGGTGATAATGCTGAAACGACTGCAACGACCGAGTTGAGATTCTTTCTTGAGCATGCGTTTTCTGAAGTAGAACGCCTTACGAACGTCGGAAAGAACGCCTGGCGACTCGTAGACGGGCTGGGTGTGAGTCGGGTATGTAAGGCAATGGCCACTCGGACGAATCAAGAACATGAGTAAAAAGTGGGGCAGATCATGATCGAACTTCGCGACGTTGTCGCATCTGACAAGGAAACCATGCGGCAGTGGCGCAATCTACCCGAGGTTTCAAAATACATGCTCACTAGTCACGAAATATCCCATGAGGAGCATAGCGTCTGGTTCGACAATATGTTAAAGGACAACCGCTGCCGATACTGGATAGTAATGCTTGACAGTGAAGCCGTGGGCGTCGCAAATATAGCCGGTATCGATCTTAGACATTCCCGCTGTTCTTTAGGGTTTTACCTCCCGAGTCCTCAGGTTCGCGGTAAGGGTGTAGGCAGTTTTGTTGAGTATTCGATTTTAGACTATGTGTTTGAAAGGATGAAACTCAATAAACTATGCGCCGAGGTTATTCGTTTTAACAAGGTAGGCATTGGCATTCATAAAAAATTCGGCTTCGTTGAGGAAGGCCTGCTGAGGCAGCATATAATGAAACAAGGAACGCCACATGACGTTGTCTGCTTATCCATGTTGCGTTCTGAGTGGAAAACACTAAAGGCCGATTTAAAGGCTCGATTGCTAGAAAAAGGCATTGTTCGGACGACGCGATAGCGTATTGCAGCTGCTGATGCGAGGACGCGTGCCGTCTGACACGAGGTACAATCAATGGTCAGCAAAAACCCGCAAAAGATGTCCATTAATGGCCGCCATATCGGCGGGGCATCCCCCACCTATTTCATTGCAGAAATGTCGGGGAATCACTGCCAGGATTTTGAACACGCCAAAGAAATTGTGCGCGCGGCAAAACAGGCGGGCGCTGATGCGCTGAAAATGCAGACATATACGGCAGATACGATGACAATCGATTGCCATAAACAATGGTTTAAAATAGGTAGAAACAGCATTTGGGCAGGCCGCACACTATACGATCTATACAGCGAAGCCTACACGCCTTGGGAATGGCAACCCAAACTAAAAGAGCTCGGTGACGAGCTCGGCATTGAGGTGTTCTCAACGCCCTTTGATGAGACAGCTGTTGATTTTTTAGAACAAGAGGTCGGCGTCAATGCATATAAAATATCGTCTTTTGAAATTATCGATATCCCACTGCTTAAAAAAGTAGCTGCTACAGGTAAACCGATCATCATGTCCACGGGTATGGCAACGCTGGCTGAGATCGATTTAGCCGTTCAAACGCTTCGCCAAGGTGGGTCAGAGAGCATCGCACTCTTGCATTGCGTCAGCGCCTATCCGGCTGAGCCGAGTCAAATGAACCTGATGACGATTTCACATCTTAGGGAGACGTTTTCGGCCGTGACTGGCCTCTCAGACCATTCGCTGTCACCGGCAGTGGCCATCACTGCTGTTACGCTTGGCGCTTCGATAGTAGAGAAGCACTTTACGTTGAGCCGGGAAAGTGGGGGCCCAGATGCAGTGTTTTCTATGGAACCGGACGAATTGAGCGAGCTTATCGAACACATACGTCAGGCGCACCAAGCAAGGGGGCGCATCTCTTACGGTCCAAAGGAAAACGAATTCGGGAGTTTGGATTACCGAAAATCAATATTTGTTGTAGAGGATATGGAAAAAGGAGATGCGTTTACACGACATAATACACGTGTGATTCGTCCGGGATATGGCCTAAAACCATCTGACCTAGATCTGATTCTCGGGAGAAAAGCCGCGAAGAACATTGAGCGCGGCACACCCCTATCTTGGGATCTCGTGGGTTCTTAGGCGAGATAAAAATGGAGCGAGAACCGGACAAAGGGGATGACCGGCCATAGATCTTGCGTATCGGCGTCCAGCACCAGGTTCTCTATATTCTTTTCAATTACAGGTTGGTAAAGAATGCCCGCTTCCACCCCCCAAGAAAAGAATCCCTCTTCGTTGAGGTGCTCAAAGCCATAGCCAAACAAGGTATACAACCCCCGACCCACATCCCACCCTGCGCGCAGGGGGATGTAATGCATCCGGTGGAGATAGACGAGCAAGCCGCCTGCAATCGAGATCACGCGCCATTTGTTGTCCTTGTCAAATGTGTCACCGCCAGTCGGTCCGGCAATGAGCTGGTAGCCCTTGGACGGGGTCCAACCACCGCCCAACTCAATGCCAATAGACGGGAGATATTTGGTATTTGTGGGGACACGGCCGCGCAGGTTGATGGCGGCAATGCCGTATCCCCCCATGGCGCCGAATCCCACTGCAATGTGGCGTGTAAACAGGGCCGGGTCTTCTTGGGCGAGCTCTGGTTTTTTGTATTTCTCTGTTTCTGATGCCGAAACCGTTTCAGTTGGCGCCGGGTCTGGGGTTGGGGTACCCACGCCAGTGGGCCGGACAGGGTACGTCCCATCCCCGGCCTCCGCGCTAAGTGCCCGAGCTGCCTCGAACGCGGCGGCTCTGACAGCTTCGTTGGGGTCAGTGGCTGAGATTTTGTGCAGCAAATTGATCTGGGAATAGGCCCCCATGCTCACAAGGGCCTGGCAGGCTGCCCGGCGAACATCTGGATGGGGGTCGCTCTTGGCCATGAGGGCTATTTTACCTTTGGCCATGATCAGTTTCTTTTCACCGACCTGTTCGACCGCGCGTTTGCGGGCCATCGGATCCTGTGATGAGAGCTCGGCCGGCAGCACATTCTGGCCAACCGCGCCAGCCGACAGCAGGACTCCGAGTGCAAGGGTTGCGAGACTGATGCCTAAACGGATAGGGGCAAGCGCGCGCATAAATCCTCCTTGAATGAAATACCTTCGACGCTCTTGTTCGACCTAATTTTTCGAGTTGACCTGCCGACATGTCAAGTATTTCCGAAATAAATCCCCCAATTCGACCCTGATGACAGCGAAAAAGAGTCGATGTGTGATGCCCCCCCTTGGTCTAACGCGCAAGATGGATTAGGGTTTAGGCCATGGACTCGGCCTTCGACAATCTGATACGCCGCATTCGCAACATTACGCGCGGGCCGCGCACCATCATCAATCGCAATGAGCTTACAAAGGCAGCGGTTCTCGTACCCATAGTGGGGCGACATGGGGCGCCCCACCTCATTTTGACCAAGCGAACCATGACCGTTGCCAAGCACAAAGGAGAGATTTCTTTTCCAGGCGGGGCTCGCGAACCCGAAGATGAGGATGAAATCGCAAATGCGCTCAGAGAAGCCCATGAGGAGATCGGCCTCAATCCAAAACAGGTCTCTGTGATGGGGCTGCTCGATGACTTCCCCACGATGACCGGATTCTCGGTCACCCCGGTTGTGGGATGGGTGAATTCAGAGGCAGCCCTGATGCCGGATCCGGTCGAAGTGGCCGAAATGATAGAGCTACCCTTTAGCGATCTGCAGGATCCAGCTGTTCACGAGCTGGTGAAGCTCGGTTCTGAGCCAAATGGGTATCGGTTTCACAGCTATCAAGTGAGCGGCCACGTGGTCTGGGGAGCCACGGCAGGCATTATTTACCGGTTTCTCAGTGCGCTAAATGGCGGGAACGACCCATGAGAATACCGCTGCAACTTCCAGACCTGGCCTGCTGTGACTGATCTTAAAACCGTACATTTTGTTTCACTGGGCTGCCCCAAAAACCGGGTGGATACGGAAGTACTCGCCGGGTTTGCCAAGGTCCAAGGACTGACGATCGTCGCTGATCCATCGGATGCCGATGTGATTGTGGTGAATACGTGTGCGTTTATTGAGAGCGCTCGGGAAGAATCAATCGATACGCTTTTGGAGATGCATGCCCTGCGCCAAACAGGTCGCCTAAAGCGCCTCATCTCAGCTGGTTGCCTCAGCCAGCGATATGGCGAGGCATTGAAACGCGAGATGCCAGAACTGGACCACGTCTTGGGAACCGAGGCCCTTGGCAGCATCGGTCAAATAATTGCGGATACGGCACCTGTGGTCAATGTGGGTCTGGCTGCCCATTTTTTGCAGACCCCCAAGACACCGCGGTTTATAGAACCCGGCGCGGTGAGCGCGTATATCAAAATTGGAGATGGGTGCACCCGCACGTGCGCTTTTTGCGCAATTCCAGCCATCCGGGGACCGGGTCGGAGTCGGCCACTTAAGGAAATTGTGGCCGAGGCAGAGCAGCTGGCAGCCTCTGGGATTCGTGAAATCAATCTGGTGAGCCAGGACACGTCTGCTTACGGCAAGGATCTGTCGCCAGGCAGTGATCTACTGGACCTGCTGGATGCCCTTTGCGGGGTCTCGGGTATTGCCTGGATTCGGCTGCTCTACCTCTATCCCGACGCCATAGTGGATCGCCTGATCGATGCCTTGCCCAGCCTGGCCAAGGTCGTGCCCTATGTCGACATGCCGATACAACACGCAAGCCAGGAAATGCTGGCGCGCATGCGCCGAGGATATGGGCAGGGCCGCCTGAAACGGCTGATAGCCCATGCCCACCAGGCAGACAACGCGATATTCCTGCGGACAGCCGTGCTCGTGGGGCATCCCGGAGAGACCGATGGGGACTTTGCAGACCTCATTGAATTTCTCGAATGGGCCCGGTGCCATCACCTCGGGGCGTTTCGGTACAGCGACGAGGAAGGGACCCCGGCCTTTGGTACCGGTCCTGGGGTATCCAAGAGGGCTTCCTACAATCGGTGGCGCAAGGTCATGGCGCTTGGGCGACGACTATCGCGGGCCCACAATCGGAAGCTCGTAGGAACCACCCTGGATATTCTGATTGAGGCGCCAGCCGACGATCAGGGGTTTGTATTAAGAGGCCGACACCCAGGACAGGCCCCGGATATCGACGGGGCGACCTATCTCGTCTCGTCCAATGCCAAACCCGGAGATATCGTCAGAGCAAAGGTAACCAAAGCCGATGACTTCGACATCGTCGCAACGCCATTAATGTCAAGCCAAACGAATTCTGCCGGGTAAACCTGAACATTCCCCCTTTGAAAAAGGGGGTTAGGGGGATTTTTGAAAGCCGGGGGGTTATTGACGAAATCCCCCCGGCCCCCTTTTCAAGGGGGAGTTGGTTATTCGCCTTTTTGGGCTTCGTCCGGGTGGGAGCCTGGGGGCATGGGGAGCACGCAATCCGGCTCGTCCTGGAGGTGAACCGGGAATCGCGGGGTCGTGCCAGCAGCAGCAGCTCGCTTGCGGACCTTTCCGCGGGCGCGGATCTTTAGTCTTTGTTTGTTTTTCTTCGTCTGTGTCAGCGAAGCCATGGGCATCCTCCTCGATTCCTAAGCGGGTGCACGCACTCCGAGGGCGGCATGCTAGGGCTCATCACCGTTTGGGTCAAGTTTTTATTTTGATGAGGTTCTGTAACGTACTAGACATCTGCTTCGAGAAAGTCAGCCATGATGGTTTTTTTCCCATAGCCTGGAAACATGACGTCGACCTTGGGTCGCGGTCCGGGTCGCACGGCCACTACCTTTCCAACCCCGAATTTGGCGTTCCGAACCTTCTGTCCAGGACAAAGCCCCGACGTCTCAAGGGATTGATCAAAACTGCGATCCACCCAGGTGTGGTTCGATGTATCGCGGGATGGGGACCAGGACGGTTCTTTTTGGGGGGCAGAGATGCCGAACGGTTCGACCGGTCGAATGTTGGGCCTGTCTGGTGTCAAATCCACCATCACATCCTGTGGCACATTTATTAAAAACCGGGATACCGGGTTGTATCGGGTCCGGCCAAACAGGCGTCGGGATCTGGCGCAATTGAGCAACAGCCGTTTGCGGGCTCGGGTCATGGCCACGTAACACAATCGCCGCTCCTCATCCATTTCCTCCGCCCGGGCGCTGGTGAAGCTATCGCCACTTCTTTGGTAGGGAAAGAGATCTTCTTCCAATCCGGTGAGATGCACCACATCGAATTCCAGGCCCTTGGCCGCATGCACGGTCATGAGGGTGACCGCGTCGCTGTCAAAATCAGCTGTGTCCACATCGGTCTGCAGTGCAATGAGTTCCAGGAAAGCGCTTAGGGACGGGTCTTCGGCTTCCTGCTGAAAATCCTCTACGGATCCGATGAGTTCGTTCAGGTTTTCCATGCGCGCATCTGCCTCGGCTGTATTCTCGAGCTTAAGGGCCTCCAGGTAGCCCGTATCCTCGAGGATGCGACCGATGAGATGCAATGGCCCGGCACTTATCTCTGCGCACCAGCTGACCACCAGATCGCGAAAGGCGCGCAGGCGCTTGATACCAGCGCTGCCGATATTTGCACTCCCTGAAGCCCGATCGATCGCCTCAAAAGCCGAAATCCCAGCTTCGGCAGCCACGGCGATGAGCCGGTCCACCGTGGTTTTGCCAATACCCCGTGCCGGTTTATTCACGACGCGAAGGAACGCGGCCAGGTCCGCGGTATTGTGAATCAGTCTCAAGTAGGAAAGGATATCCTTTATCTCGGCCCGCTCGTAAAACCGCATCCCACCGACCACCCGATGGGGAATGTCCATTGTCCGAAACACCTCCTCGAACACCCGGGATTGGGCGTTGATGCGATAAAAGACCGCCTGCGCGTTCAGTGGAAATCCGTCATCCCGAAGTTCCGCAACGGCCTTTGCCACAAGCCGCGCCTCGTCCCGCTCGTCTTCGGCCTCGATAAAGCCGATGGGATCGCCAGCCTCAATGGACGTCCAGAGGGTCTTTGGGCGGCGATTCGGTAGCTCAGCCACCACGCCGTGGGCAGCGTTGAGAATGTTGGATGTGGAGCGGTAGTTGCGATCCATGGTCACCACAAAGGCGCTTGGAAAATGGGTTTCAAACCCCAGGATGTTCTCAACATTCGCGCCGCGCCAGGAATAGATGGACTGGTCGTCATCGCCGACCACGCAGATATTCCCATGTCGCTGGGCGAGCAATCGAATGAATTCTAACTGAACCCGGTTTGTGTCTTGAAACTCATCGGCGAGGATGTAGTCGAACCGTTCGCTGACCGCTTGGAGCAGATCCTCGTTTTCCTGCATACCGCGGACCATCCGAAAGAGGAGGTCTGCAAAATCCAGGGCTGCGGCCTTTTGCATTTGGGCCTCGTAAAGGGCGTAGACCCGCTGTATCTGCTCCTGATAAAGGTTGTCTCTGGGATAGGCATCAGCTGAAATGAATTCGCGCTTGGCCCTGTTGATTTCGCTTTGAACGGCTCTGGCTGGGAACTTCTTATCGTCGATGTTAAGCGCCTTGAGGCAACGGGCGACCATTGCTTTCTGATCCCCATCATCGTAGATGGTAAAGTTTTTATCTACGCGGGCGAGATCCGCGTGCAGCCTGAGCAGCTTGGCGCAGGTGGCGTGAAACGTGGCGACCCAGCAGTCTTGCCCGCGGCCCAATAAGAGCCCACCTATCCGTTGCCGCATCTCACGTGCGGCTTTGTTGGTAAACGTAACAGCGAGAATACGCCATGGTGCGACCCCGCAATGGGCCACCAAGTGGGCCACGCGATATGTAATGACGCGGGTCTTGCCTGATCCAGCACCGGCGATGACGAGCACTGGACCGTCTACCTGGCGCACTGCTTCTAACTGTCTTTCATTGAGGTCGTTTTCAAGGTCCAGCATGTCCGGCACCGTACCCAACCGAACCTGCCAGGGCAAGACCTGTTTTGCTTGCCCGAAGTTGATCCGACCCTATGGGCGTGCTAGCGTACTTTTAAGAGCTTTTAAGGAGGGCATCATGCGGATCATCGAAACAGAAGAAGCAGCGCGGCGACTCGCTCGAGCTATTGCGTCAGACCTCTCTTTATACAACGAAGACAAGATACTCGATGGTTTGAAAAACGACACCCTCTACGAGGTGCTCGCAGAGGAGATAGAAGAGGGCAGGGGCTTGTTTCGCTCGCGGGTCACAACGGAATTGTACGATAAGAATTATTACGACAGGGCCATTATTGATTTGCTCATCAAGTCCAAGGGGCACATAAAGTGCAAACTATGGTAGCGTGATCGCGGATGCACCGTCGACCTTGGGATCAGACCGAGAAAGAGATGTTCGTCAGAGCTTTCGGTTTATTGCCGAACCTGACGATGCTGGTGTGCGATTCGACTGTTTCTTAAGGGATCAGGATCTCAATCTCACCCGCTCCCGACTCAAGAAACTGATCGATGGGGGATTTGCCACGGTGGATGGCCAGGCGGTGCGGCCGGCCCAAAAGCTGAGGCCTGGTCAGACCATCGCGCTCCACATCCCCCCACCCGAGCCCCTG
>JAAUYD010062356.1_pt1 | contig 17290 bp, 11 predicted proteins | sample 7278101 | NCBI WGS metagenome assembly JAAUYD01 (sample SAMN14350128, study PRJNA611818) | marine sediment metagenome | isolation source: surface marine sediment (0.6m) | place: French Polynesia: Moorea | collected 2018-08 | reverse complement strand
GCCACCTCGAGCAGCTCGTCGGGAGCGTAGTGCTCGGCGCGCAGACGCAGGTAGCAGCCGGGCCCCGGGCCGACGAGGCCGGGCACGGTGTCGGACAGCGCGCCGCTCTCGTCGTCGTGCACGCCCACCACGGCAAAGCCGCGCTCCGCCAGCACCGCGGGCGCGCCTTCTTCCACCCAGGAGGGGTGGCGGAACTCGAAAGCCGCGGGCGTCTCCGGCGGGAGCAGGTCGAGGAAGGCCGCGAGGCGATCGGCGTCGTGGCGCAGGTTGGGCGGCAGCTGGAAGAGCAGCGCCCCGAGCCGCGGGCCCAGGGCCGACGTCACGCCGAGCAGGTAGCCCGTCTCCTCGTCGGCCTCCTTCAAGCGCTTGAAGTGGGTGATGCGCCGCGACGCCTTGATCGCGAAGCGGAAGTCCTCGGGCACCTGCTCGGCCCAGCCCTCGACCACGCTCTGCTTCGGCATCCGGTAGAAGGTGTTGTTGATCTCGACGGCGCCGAGCTGCGAGGCGTAGTAGCCGAGGCGCTTCTTCGCGGCGAGACCCTCGGGATAGAACACGCCCTTCCAGGCGTCGTAGGCGAAGCCGCTGGTGCCGACCCCGACCGAGAGCTCCGACGTTCCCGTGTCCGCTTGGCTCATCCCTGCTTCGCTCATCCCTCGTCCTCCGCTGGCTCGAGCCGGGCCGCGAGCCCGTCCAGCAGGCTCCCGACGTCCACGGCCGTCTCCAGTACCGACCGCATCGGATCCCCGTCGCGGCGCATCAAGCCTAGCGTCGTCTTCAGGTTGAAGCGGCGCGGGTCGAGGCGACGCGTCACCTGGGACCAGCGGAGCGGCGTCGAGACCGGGGCGAGGGGACGGGGCCGCACCGAGAAGGCGCTGGCGATCAGGCGACCGCGGCCGTTCTGCCCGAAGTCCACGTAGACGCGGTCGCCCCGGGCCGCCACCGGCCGCGTGACCGTGGCGATGTCGGGAAGCTCGGAGACGACGACGCGAGCCAGCAGCTCGGCCAGCGTGCGCGTCTCTGTGTGGTCGAGGGTGGCGCCCAGGGGCACGATCACGTGGAGCCCGTCCTGTCCCGACGTCTTCACGAAGTGCTCCGCGCCGAGCTCGTCGAGCAGCGCGTGCAGCCGCCGCGCGACCCGCACCACGTGCTCGAAGGGCGCCTGCTTGGGGTCGAGGTCGAGTACCAGCCAGTCGGGACGATCGAGGCTCCCCAGACGCGAGCTCCAGACGTGCAGCGGAATCGCGCCGGAGTTGATCACGTAGAGCAGGGTCTCGACGTCGTTGCACAGGAAGAAGTCGGTGCCGTCGATGTGTCGGCGCGTCGCCCAGGCGGGTGTGAAGTCGGGCGCGTTCTGCTGGAAGAAGCTCTTGCCTTCCACTCCGTCGGGGTAGCGGGTGAGCACCAGCGGACGGTCTCGCAGATAGGGCGCGATGAAGGGCCAGGCGTCGCGGTAGTAGTCGAGCAGATCGCCCTTGGTGAAGCCCTCCTCGGGCCAGAACACCTTGTCGCGCCGGGTGGGAACGAAGTCGGCCGGAGTCTGCTCGGCCGCCTGCGCCGCCGTCGCGGCCGCAGCGGCATGGGACTCGAGCGACGTCGGCAGCGCTCCCCCGGCGCGCTCGGGTGCGGCGCACTCGGCCGCGGTGACGTCGTCGCGCACCCCGAGGAAGACGGGGTGGCGCAGCATGCCCGAGCGCGTCACCTCGGTGAAGCGCACCTCGCAGACGAGCTGCGGCGCGGCAAAGCGCGCGCCGTCGGGCAGACGCTCGAGCGGGGTCTCGAAGGGAGGCTCCTGCACCTCGCGCGCCTCGAGCTCGGGGAGCAGTGAGGCGATCACCGACTCGGAGAGCCCCGAGCCCACGGCGCCCGCGTGGGCGAAGCCCGCCTCGGTTCGCCAGGCCAAGAGGAGCGAGCCGAGCGCGCTGCGGGAGCCCTGGCCCGGAAGCCAGCCGACGATGGCCAGGCTCGCCGTGCGCGGCACCTTGATCTTCTTCCAGCGGTCCGAGCGACGACCCGCCTCGTAGGGCGAGTCCTGGCGCTTGGCCACGATGCCCTCGAGGCCGAGCTCCTGGACGGTCTCGTACAGGGCCAGGCCGTCGGCGGGGAGCGCGTCGACACGCCGCACGAAGCCCGTCGCCGGCACGAAGCGCTCGAGGATCCGGCGACGCTTGTCGTGGGGGAGCTTGCGGAGATCGTGGCCTGCCACCTCGAGGACGTCGAACGCGAAGAGCCAGGCGGGAAGCTCGGCGGCCACGCGGCGCATCTCGTCGGGATCGGTCTGGGTGAAGCGCCGCTGGATGCGTTCGAAGGAGGGGCGTCCCGAGTCGTCGGGCACCGCGATCTCGCCGTCGATCACGAAGCGCTCGAGGGGGAGGTGCAAGAGCGCCCGCGCCACCTCGGGGTACACGGCGGTGCGGTCGGCACCGGTGCGGGCGAAGATGCGCACCCGTGCCCCGTCGCGTTCGCACAGCACGCGTACGCCGTCGACCTTCACCTCGAACCACCAGCCCCGTTTCGAGAAGGGGCGCTCCTCGCGCTTGGCCAGCATCGGCCGAAGCGCGCTCGCGTCGACCGGCGCGGCCGTCGCACCCGCGCGCTTCGCTGCGGCCACCACCGACTTGCGGATCGCGGCCGGTCGCTGCCCGGTCGCGAGCTCCTCCACCGTGAGCCCCGAGAGCACCGAGTGCGGCTGTGCGTCCACGAGCTCGGGTCCCGGGCCGGGAGCATCGCCCTTGCGAAGGAGCAGCCAGTCGCGCCCCTCGCCGCGATGGGTGCGGACCAGGGCGAAGCGGCCGCGCAGCTTGTGGCCGAAGAGCAGCAGGTCGAGCTTGCCCGAGTCGAGCCCCAGCTCCGGCGCTTCGCCGTCGAGGGTCCGATAGGTGCCGCGATCCCACAGGATCATCGCGCCGGCGCCGTAGTTGCCCTCCGGTATCACCCCTTCGAAGTCGCCGTACTCGAGCGGGTGATCCTCGGTCCGCACCGCGAGACGCTTCTCGGCGGGGTCGAGAGACGGCCCCCTGGGCACGGCCCAGCTCACCAGCACCTCGCCGATCTCGAGGCGCAGGTCCCAGTGCAGGTGGCGTGCAGCGTGCTGCTGGACGCAGAACGAACGCACGGCTCCGGGGGGAGTTGCACGCGGCCCGCGCGCCCGAGCCTCGTCCTCGCTCAGGGCGCCCATGGGCTCGGGCGTCTCGCCGGGCCGCCGCTTTTGCCGGTAAAGGCGCAGATCGCTCATGACGAGACGCCTATGGTAGTCTCGGTTTCGATCCCCCGCTGATCCCCGCAATCACCCGCCCCCATCGTAGACAGGTCCTCCATGGCGGCTCGTGCGACGTCCTCCGGGACGATCTCCTTCGGCCTCGTGTCGATCCCGATCAAGGTCTACACGGCAGCGCGTTCCAAGGCCGTGCGCTTCAACATGCTGGACGGCGAGACCCGCTCGCGGGTCAAGCAGCAGTACGTGAACGCCAACGGCGACGTGGTCGAGCGCAGCGACATGGTCAAGGGGTACGAGTACTCCCGCGACCAGTACGTGGTGTTCACGGACGAGGAGCTGAAGGCGCTCGAGAGCAAGAGCGACCGCTCCATCGAGATCGAGGACTTCGTCCCCATGGATCGGGTCGACCCGATCTACTTCGGCAACTCGCAGCTGCTCGGCCCCGACAAGGGCGGCGCCAAGGCCTACCGACTGCTGAACGAGGCGATGATCGAGATGGGCCAGGTCGCCATCGGACGCTTCAACACCCGAGGCCGACAGCAGCTGGTGCTGATCCGCCCGCGCGGCCGCGGCCTGGTCCTCCACGCCCTGCACTACGCGGACGAGGTGGCGAGCTTCGACGACATCGAGTTCGGCGACGACGTCGAGCTCACGAAGCGCGAGGTCGAGCTCGCCAACCAGCTGATCGAGCAGCTGCAGGGCGAGAAGTTCGAGCCCGAGAAGTACGAGGACGGCTACCGCACGGCCGTGCTCGAGGCCGTCGACCGCAAGGTCGCCGGCGAGGACGTCGTGGTCGCCCCCAAGGCCAAGGAGCAGGACCAGATCATCGATCTGATGGCCGCGCTCAAGAAGAGCCTCGAGGAGAAGAAGGGCGCCGGGCCGGTCAAGGTCTCGAAGGCGCGGGCGGCGAAGCCCCGGCGCAAGAAGGCTGCCTCCGAGTAGCTTCGCGCCGCTTCGAGTTGCGCCCTCGGGTCGATGGGCGGGTGGCGGGTGGTTAGAATCTGGCCTTCTTCGTCCACCTCCCACCGCTTCCCGACGGCCCTCGCCGTGGGAGTTTCCACAGGGGGCGCATGCTCAAGCTCGGCGGCGGTCGTGCCCTGTCCGAGGCGCGCATCGCCAGGATCCTGGCCCGGATGCAGCAGCGGGGTGCACCCGTCACCGGCCTCTCGGCGACGTCGCTGTACTTCGTCGACGCCCACCTCGACACGGGCGCGGAGCTCGACGCCGACCACCACGCCGTCCTCGCGCGGCTCCTCCAGGCCGACCCGAGTGCGGCGGCGGAGCCGGGCTCGGGATGCGAGCTGATCGTCGTCCCGCGCATCGGCACGACCTCGCCCTGGTCGTCCAAGGCCACGGACATCGCCCACATCTGCGGGCTCGCGTCCGTGGCGCGCATCGAGCGCGGCACCCGATTCGTCCTCGCGGGTGTCGGGACCGAGGCCGCCCTCGAGCTCGCCGACGCTCTCCACGACCGCATGACCGAGTCGGTGCTCACCGACGCGGAGCAGGCGGCCCGGCTCTTCGAGCAGGCCGAGCCTCGCCCGGTGGCTCACGTTCCGCTGGGCGCCGAGGGGCCGGCGGCCCTGGTGGCGGCAAACCAGAGCCTGGGCCTCGCCCTCTCGAAGGACGAGATCGACTACCTGAGCCAGGCCTTCGGCGAGCTCGGGCGCGACCCGAGCGACGTCGAGCTCATGATGTTCGCCCAGGCGAACTCCGAGCACTGCCGGCACAAGATCTTCAACGCGAGCTTCACCGTCGACGGCGTCGCCGCCGAGCGCTCGCTCTTCGGGATGATCCGCGAGACGACGCGGCGCTCCCCGGACGGCGTGCTGTCCGCCTATCACGACAACGCGGCGGTGATGGCGGGGAGCGAGGCGGGACGCTTCTTCCCCGACCCCGGGACGGGCGTCTACCGGTCCGTACGCGAGCCGGTCCACATCCTCATGAAGGTCGAGACGCACAACCACCCGACCGCGATCTCGCCCTTCGCGGGCGCCGCCACCGGATCGGGCGGGGAGATCCGCGACGAAGGCGCCACGGGACGCGGCGCGCGCCCGAAGGCGGGCCTCACGGGCTTCAGCGTGTCGAACCTGCGCATCCCGGGCGCCACCGAGCCGTGGGAGCGCGACTACGGGCGCCCGGCGCGCATCGCGTCCGCCCTCGACATCATGCTCGAGGGCCCGATCGGCGGGGCCGCGTTCAACAACGAGTTCGGGCGCCCGGCGGTGGGCGGGACCTTCCGCACCCTCGAGATCGAGGTGCCCACCGCCGACGGCGGGCGCGAGGTCCGCGGCTACCACAAGCCGATCATGCTGGCCGGCGGGCTCGGCAACGTGCGACCCGGCCACGTGGAGAAGCTCGCGATCCCGGCCGGCGCGGCGTTGATCGTGCTCGGCGGCCCGGCGCTCCTGATCGGACTCGGCGGCGGCGCCGCCTCCTCCATGAGCGCCGGCACGAGCGAGGAGGATCTCGACTTCGCCTCCGTGCAGCGGGACAACCCCGAGATGCAGCGCCGCTGCCAGGAGGTGATCGACCGCTGCTGGGCGCGGGGCGAGGACAATCTCATCCTCTCGATCCACGACGTCGGCGCGGGCGGCCTGTCGAACGCCCTCCCCGAGCTCGTGCACCAGAGCGATCGCGGCGCGCGCCTCGAGCTGCGCCGCGTGCCGAGCGGCGACCCGGGCATGTCGCCCCTCGAGATCTGGTGCAACGAGGCCCAGGAGCGCTACGTGCTGGCCGTCGAGGCCGAGCGGGTCGGCGAGCTCGAGGCCCTGTGTGCCCGCGAGCGCTGCCCCATGGCCGTGCTCGGCCACGCCACCGAAGCGGTGCACCTCACCGTCGCCGACGACCACTTCGGCGATGCCCCCATCGACCTGCCGCTCGACGTCGTACTGGGCCGCCCCCCGCGCATGGAGCGCAACGTGAAGCGGGTGCAGCGCCCCGGGATGGCGCTCGACACCCGCTCCCTCGACGTCTCCGAGTCGGCCCTGCGCGTGCTCGGCCACCCGAGCGTCGGCGACAAGACCTTCCTCGTGACCATCGGCGATCGCACCGTCACCGGGCTCGTCTGTCGCGATCCCATGGTCGGGCCCGACCAGGTCCCGGTCGCCGACGCGGCGGTCACCGCGGCGGGCTACGACAGCGTCGCGGGCGAGGCCATGGCCATGGGGGAGCGCGCACCCATCGCACTGCTCGACCCGGCCGCCTCGGCGCGCATGGCCGTCGGCGAGGCCGTCACCAACCTGCTCTCCGCCGACGTCCGGGCGCTCTCGTGGATCAAGCTCTCCTGCAACTGGATGGCGGCCGCCGACCACCCGGGCGAGGACGCCGCCCTCCACGACGCCGTCCGCAGCATCGGGGAGGAGCTCTGTCCGGCGCTCGGGATCGCGGTGCCGGTCGGCAAGGACTCGCTCTCCATGCGGACGGTCTGGCAGGAGGACGGCGAGTCGCGCGCCGTGACCTCCCCGCTCTCCCTCGCCGTCACGGCCTTCGTGCCCGTGCCGGACGTGCGCCGCAGCACGACGCCGCTCCTCGACACCGAGGCGGACACCCGGCTGCTCGCGATCGACCTCGGCCGGGGACGGATGCGGCTCGGCGGCTCGATCCTCGCGCTGGTGCACGACTCCATCGGGGAGGAGGCGCCCGACGTCGTCGACCCGACCGACCTTCGGCGGCTGGCCGAGGCGCTCTCGGCCCTGCGCGACGCCGACCTGCTGCGCGCCTATCACGACCGCTCGGACGGCGGGCTGCTCGCGCTCCTTGCCGAGATGGCGTTCGCCAGCCGCTGCGGGCTCGAGATCGATCTCGGCGAGGTGCACGACCCGGTCGCCGCGCTCTTCCACGAGGAGCTCGGCTGCGTGATCCAGGTTCCCGCCGAGGGGCTCGAGGCCGCGATCGCCCTGCTCGAGAAGGCCGGCCTCGCAGGCTGCACCCAGGAGATCGGACGGCCGAGCCAGGGCGAGGCGATCCGCATCCGCGCCGGGTCCCGCCCGCTCCTCGACGCCCCCCTCGCGACGCTGCGCGACCGCTGGTCCCAGACGACCCGGAAGCTCCAGGGCCTGCGCGACGACCCGACCTGCGCGGAGGAGGAGCACGCCGCGCGCCTCGACCCCGGCGACAGCGGACTGTGCGTGGCACTTCCCGACGCGCTCGCGACGCGACCCGCACGCGGGCCGCGCGCGGGCCGAACACGACCGCGCATCGCCGTCCTGCGCGAGCAGGGCGTGAACGGCCAGGTCGAGATGGCGGCGGCCTTCGACCGGGCGGGCTTCGATTGCGTGGACGTCCACACGAGCGACGTGCTCGAGGGCCGCCTCGGGCTGGACGATTTCCGCGGGCTCGTCGCTTGCGGCGGGTTCTCCTACGGCGACGTCCTGGGTGCCGGACGCGGCTGGGCCAGCTCGATCCTGCTGAACGAGCGTGCGCGCGCGGCCTTCTCGGGCTTCTTCGAGCGGCCCGACACCTTCGCACTCGGCGTCTGCAACGGCTGCCAGATGCTGGCCGAGCTGGGCGAGCTGATCCCCGGTGCCGATGCCTGGCCGCGCTTCCTGCGCAACCGCTCGGAGCAGTACGAGGGGCGCCTCGCTCTGGTCGAGGTCGAGCCGAGCCCCTCGGTGCTGCTCCGCAGCCTGGTCGGCGCCCGGCTCCCGATCGCCGTCGCCCACGGCGAGGGCCGGGCCGAAGGGGCCGGGGCCGACGCCCTCGTGGCCGCCCGCTTCGTCACGCCGGAGGGCGCACCGGCCGAGCGCTATCCTCAGAATCCAAACGGCTCGCCCCGGGGCGCGACCGCCTTCACCACGCCCGACGGGCGGGCCACGATCCTGATGCCGCATCCCGAGCGCGTGTTCCGACGGGTCCAGCTCTCGTGGTCGCCGCCCTCGCTCGCAGCCGCGGGCTACGACGAGGACTCGCCGTGGATGCAGCTGTTCCACGACGCCTACGACTTCGCCACCGAGAACCGCTGAAGGAGCCGCCATGGCCGAACTCGAGCTGAACGCCCAGCTTATGGATCCACCATGCCCGAGCTCGAACTGAATGCCCTCACGGCGACCGGCCCCCTCGACGGCCGCTACGCGTCGCGCACCCGCGGGCTGCGCGACCTGACCAGCGAGTACGGCCTGATCCGCGCGCGCGTCCGCGTCGAGATCGCGTGGTTCGAGCACCTGGCCGCGCTCCCCGAGGTGCGCGAGCTGCCCGCCCCGTCGGCCGACGCCGCCGCCTTCCTCGCGGCCCTCGCCCAGGGCTTCGGCCCCGAAGACGCGGCCCGGGTGAAGCAGATCGAGGCCACGACCAATCACGACGTGAAGGCCGTCGAGTACTGGCTGAAGGAGAAGCTCGCCGGGAACGCCGAGCTCTCGCCCCACGTGGAGTTCCTGCACTTCGCATGCACCTCCGAGGACATCAACAACACGGCCTACGGGCTGATCCTGAAGGAGGCCCGCGAGCGCGAGCTGCTGCCGACCCTCGACGCCCTGACCGGGCAGCTGCGCGAGCTGGCCCGCGAGCACGCCGAGCGACCCATGCTGTCGCGCACCCACGGACAGCCGGCGTCGCCGACCACCCTCGGCAAGGAGATCGCCAACGTGGTGGCGCGCCTCGCGCGTCAGCGCAGCCAGCTCGCCGCCGTCCCGATCCTGGCGAAGATGAACGGGGCCGTCGGCAACTACAACGCCCATCTCTCGGCGTACCCGGACATCGACTGGGCAACGGTGGGGCGCGACTTCGTCGAGGAGCGCCTCGGGCTCGAGTGGAATCCGCTCACCACCCAGATCGAGCCCCACGACGCCGTGGCCGAGCTCTTCGACGCCCTGGCCCGGGCCAACACGGTGCTGCTCGACCTCTGCCGCGACGTGTGGGGCTACATCTCGATCGGCGTGTTCCGCCAGCAGCCGGTGGCGGGAGAGGTCGGCTCGTCGACCATGCCCCACAAGGTCAACCCGATCGACTTCGAGAACGGCGAGGGAAACCTGGGCATCGCCAACGCGCTGCTCGGGCATCTCGCCGGAAAGCTCCCCGTCTCGCGTTGGCAGCGGGACCTCACGGACTCGACGGTGCTGCGTGCGATGGGAACCGCCCTCGGTCACACCGTGGTCGCCTGGCAGTCGATCCAGAAGGGGCTCTCGAAGCTCGCCGTCGACGAGGAGCACCTGGACCGGGAGCTCGACGCTGCCTGGGAGGTGCTGGCCGAGGCCATCCAGACCGTGATGCGCCGCTACGCGATCCCCGAGCCGTACGAGAAGCTCAAGGCCCTGACGCGAGGGCGGCGGATCGACCGCGCCTCGCTCCAGGAGTTCATCCAGGGGCTCGAGCTGCCCGAGGACGAGAAGCGGCGCCTCTCGGAGCTGACCCCGGCCCGCTACGTCGGCGCCGCGGCCGCGCTCGCGCGGAAGTCCGACAGCTAGCTCGCGAGAGTTATGCTGGGACCGATTCCCGTGCACGCTCGGCGGCCCGAAACCCCGGGCACGCTCGGCGGGCCCCGAACTGGTTGGACGAACCCACCGGAGACTCGATCCCCATGACGTCCTTGCCCGAGACCGTGCTCACTCGGCAATGCTCCGCCCGGGTGTTCCTGGCGAGCCTGGTTGCCGTGGCCGCACTTCTGCTCTTCTCGAGTGGCGCGGCGTGGGCCCAGGACGACGACGGCGTGCGCCGCGTCGACTTCTCGGTCTCCCGCGACGCGAGCGTCGACAACGACCGCGCGACGGCGGTGCTGCGCTTCACGGACGAAGACGAGGACGCGGCCGACCTGGCAGACCGGGTGAACGAGGCCATGCGTTGGGCGCTCGATCGCGCCCGCAAGGAGCGGGAGCTGCGCTCGCGAACCGGGACGTACCGCACCCACCCGGTGACCCAGGAGGGCAAGATCCGCCGCTGGCGCGCCATGCAGGATCTCGTGGTCGAAGGCGAGGACCTGAAGATCCTGACTTCGCTGGTCGGCGATCTGCAGAGCCGCCTCCAGCTGGCGTCGATCCACTTCGCCGTCTCGCCGGAGAAGCGACGGGCCCAGGAGGATCTGCTGATCGACGAGGCGCTCGAAGCCTACGCGCGCCGCGCGGCCCGCATCCGGGACGGGCTCGGAGCCGAGGCCTACGAGCTGGTCCACCTGTCGGTGGAGACGGACTCGACGGCGCCGCCGCCTCGCCCCTTCCAGGCCGAGATGGCCCGGACGCTCTCGGTGAGCGACGTGGCCCAGCCGGCTTTCGAGGCGGGAACCAGCCGCGTCGCCGTCCGGCTCCACGCGACCATCGAGCTGCGCGACGGCGATCTCCCCGGCAGCGCGGAGTAGCCCCCTGCCCTCCGCTCCGCCCACTCTCGTCGTCGGTGGAGGGCTGGCGGGGATCCGCTGCGCCCTCGAGCTGCAACGCCAGGGACGCGACGCCGTGCTGCTCGAGGCGTCGGATCGGGTGGGGGGCATCCTGCGCACGGACGTCGTGGACGGCTTCCGGCTCGACCGCGGCTTCCAGGTGCTGCAGACCGCCTACCCCGAGGCGCGCGCCTGCCTCGACCTCGATGCCCTCGATCTCCGCCCCTTCGATCCCGGCGCCGAGGTCTACGCAAGAGGGCGCTGGCGGCGGCTGACGGACCCCCTGCGCCGGCCGGGGAGCGCACTCGCGACCCTGCTCTCGGGGGTCGCGAGTCCCTCCGACGCGGTGCGCGTGCTGAAGCTGCGCGCCGAGGTCCGGGCCGGCAGCCTCGAGGAGCTGATGACGCGTCCCGCCCGGACGACCGACGCCGCCCTGCGCGAGCGGGGCTTCAGCGAGCGGATCATCGACGAGTTCTTCCGCCCGTTCTATCGCGGCGTGTTCCTCGAGCCCGATCTCGCCACGTCGAGCCGCATCTTCGAGTTCACCTTCCGCATGTTCGCCAGCGGCGACGTGTGTCTGCCCGCCGAGGGCATGGAGGCCATCCCGCGCCAGCTCGCCGCCCGCCTCGCCCCCGGCAGCGTGCGAACGAACACGGGGGTGCGGACCGTGGGCGCCGACCACGTGGTTCTCGACGACGGCTCCCGCCTCGCCGCCGAGGCCGTCGTGGTGGCGACCGGCGCGCGCGTGTCCCGCGAGCTCTGCCCCGAGATCCCGAGGCGCGATCACAACGCCGTCTCGTGCCTCTACTACGACGCACCGGCCCCACCGCGGCGCGGGCCCTGGCTGCTCCTGAACGGCTCGGGGCGCGGCCCCATCTCGCACCTGTGCGTGCCGAGCGAGACCGCACGGAGCTATGCACCCAAGGGCCGCTCCCTGGTGTCGGTCTCGGTGCTCGGCTGCGTCGACCCGGACGACTCCGTGGCCGACGAGCCCGTGCGCGCCCAGCTCACCCGCTGGTTCCCGGACGCGGCCTCCTGGAGACTCCTGCGCGTCGACCGCATCCCCGAGGCGCTCCCCTCCCAGGCGCCCGCCGACCTCGAGCCCGTCACCCGCCCGGTGGTGTTGCCCTCGGGTGTGTACGTGTGCGGCGGCCATCGCGAGACCGCGTCGATCGGAGGCGCTCTGCGCTCGGGACGGCGCGCGGCTCATGCCGTGCTCAGGCGCGCGGCTCACGCCGTGCCCAGGCGCGCGGCTCACGCCGTGCCCGGGCGCGCGGCTCACGCCGTGCTCGGTTCCGCTGGGAAGGCCCACCCATCGGGCTAGTGTCTCAGCATGCCGGCCGGTGCCTCCGATTCTGCCGCGCGCGGGGACCCGACGCGCTGGAGACGCCGGTCCATCTCGATCCCCGTGGTCTTCCTCGCCCTCGGGCTCTATGCCGGACTCGCTCCCCTCCTGCTGCCCGTGGCCCTGCTCAGCGACCTCCTCCGCTCGAGCCGCCTCGCCGCGACGCGCATCCTGCTCTTCGGGGGTGTGTATCTGGTCTGCGAGGCGGCCGGGATCCTGGCCAGCGCCGCGCTGTGGCTGGGCTTCGCAGGGCGCCGTTCGACGCCGGGCTACCTCGACGCACACCGGAATCTCCAGGCCTGGTGGGCGGCGGCGCTCTTCGGCGCGGCGTGCCGCCTCTTCGCGCTGGACGTGACGGTGCAGGGCCGCGTGGGCGACGGCCCGGTGCTCTTCTTCATGCGGCACGCGAGCATCCTCGACACGCTCCTGCCGGCCAACGTGCTGATCCGCGGCAGCGACCTGCGCCTGCGCTACGTGCTGAAGAGCGAGCTGCTGGTGGACCCCTGCCTCGACATCGTCGGGCAGCGCCTGCCCAACGTCTTCGTGAATCGCGACACGGGTCGCAGCAAGCCCGAGGTCGAGGCCGTGGCCGAGCTCGGCCGGAGCCTCGAGGCCGACGAGGCGGTGCTGATCTATCCCGAGGGCACGCGCGCGAGCCCGAGTCGCAGGGCGCGGCTCTTCGCCCGGCTCGAGGAAGCGGGCGACGCGAAGCGCCTGAAGCGCGCCCGCGATCTGCGCATGCTGCTCCCAGCACGCCCCGGCGGCCCGCTTGCTCTGCTCGAGTCGGCCCGTCAGGCGGACGTCGTGTTCGTGTCCCACGCGGGTCTCGACGGCATCACCCAGGTGCGCGACGCCCTCTCGGGCACCCTCGTCGGGCGCCGCATCGAAGTGGGACTGCGACGCGTGCCGCGGGCCGAGATCCCGTCGAGCCGCGAGGAGCGCCTCGAGTGGCTCGACTCCGAGTGGACCGAGGTCGACGCGTGGGTCGCCGAGCGGACCGAGGGCGCCTGAGTCGATGCTAGGATGCGCGCTCCGACGAGGGAGCGCTCATGATCCTGGACCGATTCAAGCTCGACGGCCGCGTGGCGATCGTCACCGGCGCGGGGCGCGGCATCGGCCGCGGCATCGCCCTTGCCTACGCCGAGGCCGGCGCCGACGTGGTATGCAGCGCGCGCTCCGAGGACCAGATCGCCGAGACCGCGGAGGCCGTCCGGGAGCGCGGGCGCCGGGCGCTGGCCGTTCGCTGCGACGTGCTCGAGCGCGCGGACCTCGAAGGGCTGATCGAGAAGACCCGGGAGGAGTTCGGCCAGCTCGACATCCTGGTGAACAACGCCGGCGGCTGGCCGCCCAAGGCCGCGCTTCGCACCAGCGAGAAGGACTTCGAGACGGCCTTCCGCTTCAACGTGACCAGCGCCTTCCTGCTGACGCGCTTCGCCGTCCCGCTCCTGGCCGCCTCGGAGAACGGAGGCGCCATCGTGAACGTCTCCTCGGCGGCGGGCCGCTTCGCCCAGCCGGGCTTCGCCGCCTACGGCACGGCCAAGGCCGCGCTCTCGTTCCTGACGCGCAACCTCGCGGCCGAGTTCGCGCCCAAGGTGCGCGTGAACGCGATCGCCGTGGGCTCGGTCGAGACCTCGGCGCTGGCGGGCATCCTCGACGACTCGCTGCGCAAGACCATGGAGGATGCGACGCCCATGGGTCGCATCGGGAGCGTCGAGGACATCGCCGCGTGCGCGCTCTACCTGGCGTCGCCGGCCGGGGGCTGGGTGACGGGGAAGGTCTTCGAGGTCGACGGCGGCATCGAGACGACGAACTTCCGCATGCCCACGGCGGACCTCTGAACCGGGTTCAGAGGGCCCTCCCAGCCGCGAGCGAAGAAGTGCAGCCGTCGTGCGGATCCGCACAGGGCCAGGCGCGCTTCGTCCTCCATCCTGGCCCTCGATGGAGAACCACGACGCCGACCCCGAATCCAGGAGCCCCGCTTCCCTCGCCCCGGACGACCTCGAGCTGATCGAGGCGATCCGCCGGCGCGACCCCGACGCCCTGGGCCTGCTCTACCAGCGCCACGCCCAGGCCCTGCTCGCCGTCGCCGGCCGGATCCTGCGCGACCCAGGCCTCGCCGAAGAGGCGGTGCTCGACGCCTTCCTGCAGCTCTGGCAGAACGTCCAGGCCTATGACCCGAGGCGGGCCACCCCCCGCGCCTGGCTGACCGTCCTCACCCGCAGTCGCGCCCTCGACACGCTCCGCTCCCGCCGCACCCGCACCCGTTTCCTGCTGTTCCTCGGCGGCATCCAGGAGCTGGCCGGCCTCGACCGGGCGGCCACCCACGAGGTCGGCCCTCTCGAGGGCCTGGCCCGGGCCGAGCGACGCGGGCGCCTGGAGCGCGCCCTGGCCGGCCTCGACCCGCGCCAGCGGCAGGCCGTCGAGCTCGCCTTCCTCGAAGGGCTCACCCACCCCGAGATCGCCGACCGGCTCTCCCTTCCGCTCGGGACGGTGAAGACCCGGATCCGCAGCGGCCTGAAGCGCATGCGCGAGCACATCGATGGCCTGCCCGATCCCGGATACCTGGTTCCCTAGACCCGGATTCAAAGGCATTCTGCCCCTCTCGGGCCCCGGGAATCGCGTGATGGCGGTACGCGCTTAGCTGCGGTAAACCCCCGGAATCATTGACGGTCGTGCACGGCATCCGGGTTCGACGAGGCGCCCTAAAACGGCGTCTCAACTCGAACGAGGGCGCCACCCACCGTGGCCGATAGGCCACAATCGAGGTGGGTTGAAACCGTGATGCGGGCTTCACTCGAGGTCGGGGGGGTGCTCCCCACCGACGGTGGAGTCGAGACGCGAGCGACGAGTTCGAAGAGGTCGAGGGTGGCGGATCCTTATTCGGGCCTGGAGGGAGGCGCGGGCCGTAGAGCGCGCTTCCGGGCCCCGCGATTCCGGGCACGGGATCTGGCGGGGGGGCTGGCCCCGAGCTTCGAGCTCGGAGAACGGACCGCGAACCTGCTCAACGTGAGCCGGACCGGGGTCGCGTTCGAGGGAGCGGCGCATGGCGGGCCCGGCGCGGATGCCGACCGGGGCGACTGCCTGACGGTCCGCATCCACTACGCGGGAGAGTCGGCGTTCGAGGCACGCGGCCGGGTGGTACGACGCGACGGCGACGGGCGGCTCGCGCTGCGCTTCGTCGATCAGCTCTTCGACCTGGATCACGTGCGCAGCATCGGCCAGCGCGTGGCCTTCGAGAGCCTCGCGCGAAAGGGCACCTCCGCCTACGACGCCGTGCCCGCCGAGCACCGCCGGATCTGCGCCGAGATCGGCCTCTTCCTCAACTACTGGCGCGAGACCCTCGACGCGCGCGAGGCCCTGCTCGCCGAGGGCGACGAGGGCGAGGCCGAGAGCCGTGAGATCGAAGCCTCGCTGCTGCCGCGGCTGCGCGAGGAGTGGCAAGCGCTGCGGCTCGAGGCCGCCACCGTGTCGAACGCGATCCCCGACGACCACCCGGCCTATCGCGCCAGCAAGCGGTACACCGAGCTGCAGCTCACGCCCCTGCTGCGCCCCTCGCCCTTCCTCTGGCGCTGCTACGAGAAGCCGCTCGGCTATCCCGGCGACTACGTGGCGATGGGCTGGATGTACGAGCGTCCCCGCCAGGCACCGACGATCTTCGGGCGGCTGCTCGACGAGCTCGGCTACGACGAACGCCTCGCCGCCACGGTGCCCGACCGCAAGCGGCTCCTGACCAGCGCCCTCGCGGGCCTGGCCGCCGAATCCCCCGGCAGTCATCGCCTGCGCGTGCTCAACCTGGGGGCGGGGCCGGCCGGCGAGGTCGAGGACTTCCTCGTCCAGGCCGAGACCCTGCGTCCCATGACGATCGTGCTCGTCGACCAGGACGAGGATGCCCTCGCCCTGGCCCACGACCGGCTCGGACAGGCGGCGCTGCGGCACGGCGACGCGATCGAGATCGAGTGCCGCTACCTCTCGTTCCGCCAGCTCTTCTCCCGCCCCGACCTGATGCAGGAGGTCGGCGAGCTCGACCTGCTCTACAGCGCCGGGCTCTTCGACTACCTGCCGGACGCGATCGCCATCGATCTCGTCCGCAGCTGCGCGCGATTGCTCGCGCCCGGCGGTCGGCTCGCGGTGGGAAACGCGGCGCGGGACCACGACGTCCGCTTCGTCCCCGAGTTCCTGCTCGACTGGCACATGATCTACCGCGCCGAGGCGGACATGCATCGCCTCGCGAGCGGCCTCGACGTGCCGGCCCAGGCGAGTCTCGGGCGCGACTCGAGTCAGGCCTGGCACTTCCTGACGATTCAGCGCGAAACGCACGAAGGACGACGATGAACACCTCGACGGGCGCCTCGCAGAAGGCGATCGGATCCCACTACGACGTCGGCAACGACTTCTACCGGCTCTGGCTCGACGACTCGATGACGTACTCGTGCGCGCTCTTCGAGAGCCCGGACGAGACCCTCGAGACGGCCCAGGCGCGGAAGCTCGAGCACCACATCCGGGAAGCCCGGGCCGAGGGAGCCCGCCGGGTCCTCGACATCGGCTGCGGCTGGGGCTCGGTCCTCTCGCGGCTCGCGGCGAAGGACGGGCACGAGCAGCTCGTTGGCCTGACCCTCAGCGAGGCCCAGAAGGCGTACGTCGACGCCCTCTCGCTGCCGCGGACCGAGGTGCGGCTCGAGAGCTGGGCGGACCACCACCCCGACGAGCCCTACGACGCCATCATCAGCATCGGCGCGCTCGAGCACTTCGTGCGGCCGGAAACTCCGGCCGACGAGCGGATCGCGACCTACAGCCACTTCTTCGAGAGCTGTCGCCGCCTGCTCAAGCCGGGTGGCTACCTCTCGCTCCAGACGATGGCCTACGGCGTGGGTAGCTTCGTGAAGGGCGCCCTCTCTACGATCTTTCCCGAGTCCGACCTGCCGCGTCTCTCCCAGCTCGCCGAGGCGATGGAGAAGACCTTCGAGCTGCGCCGCCTGCGCAACGACCCCTCGCACTACGCGCGCACCGTGCGCATCTGGCGCCAGCGCCTGGAGAAGAACCGCGCCCTGGCCGTCGAGGCCGCGCCCGCCGAGCGCGTCGTGCACTTCGAGAAGTTCCTGGAGGCGGGAGCGCGAGGCTACGACGCTCGCATCTTCCACCTCTACCGCATGACGCTGCGCCGGCTCGACGCCGACCTCGCCTAGCCGGTCCGTAGGCTTCTTGTCGCGCTGGAGCCGGCAACGCCAGCTGCCCGAGCGCCTGGTGGGTGCGTGCCACGACCACCCGGCCCGGGTCTTCGTCGTGTGGCTCGCTCTCACCCTGGCGGCGAGCGTGGGGGTGCTCCATCTCGAGGTGGACACCTCCACCGACAGCATCCTCGATCGCAGCAGCCCGGCATTCGCCTTCCACAAGCGCAGCCACCAGCTCTTCGGCGGCGAGGAGATCCTGG
>JAAUYD010221836.1_pt1 | contig 17298 bp, 15 predicted proteins | sample 7278101 | NCBI WGS metagenome assembly JAAUYD01 (sample SAMN14350128, study PRJNA611818) | marine sediment metagenome | isolation source: surface marine sediment (0.6m) | place: French Polynesia: Moorea | collected 2018-08 | reverse complement strand
CCATCGAATCGACCGACGTGGCGCCGAAGCAGTCGACCAGCAGCCGGTCGGCGTAGTGGTCGGACTCGAAGCCCTCTCCGACCAGGGGACGAAGGTCTCGAGGGCTCGCCAGCAGGTCCTGATGGCCGAGCGTGAGCACGCGCCCGAGTGGTCCACGCGCCTCGTGCTCGTACACCAGGAACCTGACGATGTTCGCGTTGACGCCCACACGGCGAGGCTACCGGCGCGGCGCGGTGCCGAACGCGTGCCGAACGCGGTGCCGAACCCCGGGCCGGCTCGTCCCGGAACGGCGTGTGGGCGGGCCGATTCGGGCAGGTACCAGCGCCGACGGGCCACGTGGTGGAGCCGATCGGTCTTGCTAGCGTCGAGCGGTCGAGGAGGACAGGTGAAGCTGAACGACGCGCTGAAGACGGTGGGCCGGACCGGCGTCCGATCGGCGCGCTCGGTGCTCCACCGCTTCGATCTCGACGTCGTTCGACGCGGGCCGTCGAGCGCCTCCGACGTTCCGGCCGAGACGGTGCAGATCTGGGAGCGCGTCTCCGACTACACGATGACGTCGTTCGAACGGGTCTGCGCCCTCGTCAACGCCGTCGACTACGTGGTCGTCAACGAGATCGAGGGTGACTTCGTCGAATGCGGTGTGTGGCGAGGAGGGTCCGCCATGGCGATCGCCCTTCGCCTGCAGCAGCTCGACGCGACCGATCGGCGGATCCAGCTCTTCGACACCTTCACCGGCATGACGGCGCCGGGCGAGCACGACGTCTCGGCCGCCGGCGTCCATGCGTCCGAGACGTTCGAGGCCCTCGCCACCGGCACACAATCGTCCAACTGGGCGTACGCGTCCGAGGACGACGTCCGGCGCAACATGACCTCCACCGGGTACCCGATGTCGAACGTGCGCCTGGTCGCCGGCATGGTCGAGGACACGATTCCCGAGCTCGCCGCCGACGCGATCGCGCTGCTCCGGCTCGACACCGACTGGTACGAGTCGACGCGCCACGAGCTGGTGCACCTCTACCCGCGTCTTGCCCACGACGGCGTCCTCATCATCGACGACTACGGCCACTGGGCGGGCTCGCGTCGCGCAGTCGACGAGTACGTCACCGAGCACGGCTTGCGGTTGCACCTGGCGCGGATCGACGCGAGCGGCCGCATCGCCGTCAAGCAGTCCGAGGTCTGACGCTCGGGGCGGGGCCGCGATCGTCGGCGGGCGTCAGCGGCCCGCGGCGGCGCGCCGCCGGTGGGTCGCCACGGCGGTCGCGTAGAGGTCCACGAGCTCGGCGAGATAGGTCTCGCGGGTCTGGGCGCGCGCCGACGCCTCCGGCCGCGGGCCGCTCGGGTCCGCCGCGAGCGCCGCCCGGCAGGCACGCGCCACGTCGTCCTCGTCGAACGGGTCGAACAGCAGCTCGTCCCGTCCCGCGCACAGTTCGGGGATCCCGCCGAGCCGCGAGCCCAGCACGCGGCACCCCGACGCGATCGCCTCGATGACAGCCAGCGGTGCGATCTCGGGCCACCGCGACGGGAGCACCAGCACGTCGCAGCGGCGCATCGCATCCAGCGTCTCGGCAGCCGACAGCCGGCCGGTGAACTCCGTCGCCGCGCCGCGGCGCTGCGCCGCTGCTCGGCAGCGTTCGAGGTCCTCGCCCTCGCCGATGACCCGGAGGTCGTCGAGCAGCTCGACCGGCGCGACCTCGATGAACGCTGCGAGCCCCTTCTCGGGTTCGACACGGCCGGCGAAGACGAACCCGGATCGATCCGACGGGGCGCCCTCGGTGGGCGGTGCCGGCTGGGGGTTGCGGAGCACGGCTGCCGTGGCACCGAACGATCGCTCGAACACGGCGGCCTGCGCGGGGCTCGGGCAGACGATCAGGTCGAGGTCGGATCGGCGATCGACGATCCGGTAGCCCGCGACGTGCTGCACGAGCCGTGCCAGCGATCGAACCCGGGAGACGTCCCAGCGAGACGTGACCAGCGACCGTGCGGATAGGTGCGTGAGATCGACCGGCCGCATCTGCCCGTCGACGTGGCGGCAGCCGGACGGGTTGGGGCACGCGAGATGCCAGTCGTGGGCCGTCACCAGGCTGGGGACGCCCAGGCGGGCCGGCACCGAGAGCACGGCGGGGGACAGTTCGTGGTAGACGTTGTGCAAGTGGACGACGTCGGGCTCGACCTCGTTCACCAGTCGGGCGAGCGCGGTGCGGGCCGCCCGGTGGTGCACGAAGTTCACCGCGTTGCGCCGATGGCCCGGCACGTCCTCGCTGCTGAAGACGTGTGCGGCGATGCCCGCCCCCTCGAGCAGCTCGGCCGTGTCGGCGACGACTCGTTCGGCGCCACCGAGGCTGCGGTAGTCGTTGACGAGGACGACGCGGCCGATCGACGGTGCGTCCGGTCGCACGCCCGCCGTGTCGCGCGGTCGGCTCATGCCCGGTCGTAGCCCCACAGCTCCACGAGGTCGCGGCCGAGGAGCTCGCTCAGGGCCGTCACCTCGGGGCGGTAGAACCGCCGGAGCGTCGCCACCGCTTCGTCGTCGATGGCGAGATCGACCGAGCGTTCGGTGTAGAGCGCGCGGGCGACGATCGGGTTGCGCTTGAGCCAGCCGAGGATCTCGGGCCGTCCGATCCGGCGGAGGCCGCCGGCGAGCTGCTTGCCGGCCTTGGCCACGACCGCCGAGCGAGCCCGGGTGGGCACGTTGCGCCGGCTCTCGACGTCGGCGGGGCGATGGCGCGAGAGGCCGAGGACGTCCTGGATGTCGTGCAGGGTCTGCGCGGGATCGTTGCGCAGGTCGTCGTAGGTGTACACGTGCAGCGCGTCTCGGCCGACGCGCTGCATCCAGTAGTCGAGGTAGTTGGAGACGAACCCGCCTGCTACGACACCGAGGTCCTTGGAGACCACCTGCTGGAACGTCGATCCGGCCGGCTCGTTGCGGCTCATGTAGGTCGCGATGCTGCGCAGCCAGTCGACCGGCTCTCGAACGCACGCCAGGATCGTGGCCCCGGGGAGGTCGCATGCGATGCGGTCGGCCGCGATCGGCACGTGCAGGTAGTCGTGCGAGATGTCGATGCGGATCTTCCGGTCGCACCCACGCTTGAAGTGCTCGGCGTACCAGTCGAGCCCACGCTCGTACTCACGATCGAAGAAGTAGACGTCCTTGGCGGTCGGCACGAAGGCGTCGGGGTGGGAGGCGAGGTTCTCGGCCAACCACGTCGAGCCGGCGCGGGCGACGCCCACGTAGACGGCGTTCGGCAAGCAGGATCGGGTGGCAGGGGAGGTTTCCATGCGGGAGTCGTCGTCGATTCTGTCTGGCGGCGGGCACGCCATGGCCCGGCGTCAGGCCGGCGGGGGAACGATGAGGGCCACCGGTAACATCCCGGAATGCGCACGGCGCGCCACGTTCCCGCAGATCAAGGCGTCCTACCCTACCATCGCGTCCTGGCCGCGACCTTCGAGTCGATGGTGCCCGACGGCGGCTCGGTGCTCGACGTCGGCTGTGGCAACGGGGCGTTGCTCGGCCTGATCGCGGGCCGTCGCCCCGACCTCCGACTCGCCGGCATCGACGGCGACCCGCTGATGGTCGAGCTCGCGGCCGAGTCGACGGGTGCCGACGTCGACGTGGTCGATCTCGACGACCTCGACGCCGCGACGGTGGGTCGGTTCGACGCCGTGGTCTGCTGCCACGTCCTCGAGCACCTCACCCGCCCGCTCGACGTGCTGGTCGCGATGCGGTCGAGCCTGACCGACCGGGGCAGGGCCGTTCTCGCCGTGCCGAATCTCGTGTCGCCGATCCCCATCATCAACGCGGCGGCACGCCGCGAAGCGGCGAACGAGGGTCATCTCTACGGGTGGGATCGGCCGCACTTCCAGCAGCTGTTGCGGGCGGCCGGCCTCGACGTCGAGCGGTGGGTCACCGACAGCGTGCAGGTCGTTCCGGGCCGCAACCGCGAGAACGTCCCCGACTGGGTCGACCGCTTCCAGGTCGCCCTCGGGCGGGCGATGCCCTACCTGTGCGAGAGCCTGATCTCGGTCACCCGTCCTCAGCCCGAGAGCGCCTGACCGACCGCTACTCGGTGGTGCGGTCGAGGCTCCACGGCACCAGCTGCGGCACGTCGCTCTCGGTCCGTCCCGCCACCTCGACCGTCCACCGTTCCTCGCTCGCGAGCGGCGAGGGCTCGAACGTGACCCTGTCGCCGATCGGCTGACCCGCCGGCTCGAGCTGCAGTGCGATGTCGGCTGTCTCGCCCGGGCCGATGTCGATGAACGCGGAGTAGGCGTTCAGGCCCGCCTCGAAGCCGGGATCGAGGCGGAGCTCGGCGCCGTCGATCGACGCACTGGACACCGTCCTCGTCAGGTACACGGTGAGCCAGAGGCGGCTCCAGCCGTCGGGGAGCCCCACCGAGTTGCCGATCACGTAGTCCGGGTATCCCTCGCTCGGCGCGCCGTTGGTGAGTCGGAGCCGCAGCTCGTCGTGCTCGGCGGCGGTGCGGTACTCGTACGACCTGCGCAGGAACGTGTCGATCTTGTTCCCGCTCGCGTTGACCACGGTGACGGCGACGCCGTCGGCTCCGTCGAGCCCGCTGAGGACGGTGCCGTCCATGCCCGCGGTCGAGATGACCGCCTGTTCCGCGGCGTCGCGGGCCCATCCCATGAGGCGGCGTTGGTCGACCATCGGCGCGAGCGCCCGACCGAGATCGATCGGATCGGGGGGATTGGTCGTCAACAGGGCATCGAAGGTCTCGCGGGCGACCGTCTCGAGCAGGTCGACGCGCTCCTCCTTCGAGCCGACCGACGTGTACTGCTCGAGCAGGAGGAAGTCGGCGGTGGTGGCGCCCGTGAGCGGCTGTGCGGCCCCCTCGACCTCGAGTGGGCCGATGAGTCCGACGAGCGCCTCGGTCGCGAAGACGTCGAGGCTGATGACGCCGTCGATCGGGCGGCCACCGCTCTGCGGGTAGAGCTCGGCGGCGACCTGCGCCGTCGACGGGAAGTTCGCCGAGATCGTGATGTTCGACCACGGGACCTCCCCCACGACCAGGTCGGGGCCCTTCCTGAAGCCGAACTGGCTGTAGCGAGCCAACCAATCGGTCGGTGCCTCGACCAGCCGGCGGGGCCGATCGCCGGCCTCGTTGAGATCGGTGTGGCGGCCGAAGTTGCTCATCGTGATGCGCCCGTCGTCGACCGTCAGCTCGGCGTAGTTGCCCATGAACCCGCCCTGGCCGCGGGCCTCGGCGGGCGTGGTGAACATCACGAGGTAGACGCGTTCGCCGTTGGCGCCGAGGATCGCCGGAGCGACCTCGAGCGCGGCGACCGCCTTGTCGCCCAGCTCTTGCTGCTCGTCGATCTCGAGCTGCAACTCGTCGAGCTCGTCCTGGATCGGTGACACCAGCCAGTCGCTCCGCGCGTCGTCGACGGCGCCCTCGAGCTCGCCGAGCGCCGATTGGAGCTCGCGCATGGGAGCCTGCAGCGACCGCACCGCGTCGACGTCGATGCGACCGTCGACGATGCGCAGCGAGTCGAGGTCGACGGCGCGCAGCTGGCGTTGGATCGTCTCGGTCGCAGCAGCGGCCGCGCCCGACAACGCGGCTCCGGCGTTGCGATGCTGGCTCGCGATCGGGACGAGTCGGGATGCCTGCGCCCACGGCGCACCGAGGTCGTCGTCGGCGCGGGCGAACGCCGCCGCCGCCCGCTCGAAGGCTTCCTGAGCGAGATCGAACTCGCCCGACGTCAGCAGGCGAAGGCCCTGGTTGGCCGTGCGGTTGCCCTCGCGCAGGTCGGGCTGCGCCGAACTGCCGGCGGCGAGGATGCCGAGCACGCCGATCGCCGCGATCGTGGCGGCCGCGCCGAGGGCGTAGCCGGCGAGACGTCGTTCGCGGCTCGAGCGACGCCAGACCCCGAGGCCGGCCACCGTGGCGACGAGCACGATCGCGATCGCGGAGTTCGTGCCGAACCAGCGCAGCTCGCGGGCCATCGACAGGACGAGCATCGCAGCGCCGGCGACCGCGGCCCGCTCGATCGGCTGGCTGCGTCGGATCGCACCGACGGCGAGCGACAGCCCGAAGACGCCGACGCCGATCAACAACGGACCGACCGGCGGCGCGATCGCTGCCGCGACCGCCGCCACGCCGCTCAGCGCCCACCACGGTGCGCTGGCCGCCGCCCACACGGCGCCGGCGGCGACGAGCATCAAGAGCACGACGTCGATAACGGCCGACCCGGTCGGGCTGAGGCCACGGAGCGCGAGGCCCAGCCCGGCGAGCGCTCCGATGCCGAGGACCGCGCGCTGGTCGGTCCCGCGCACCTTGATCCGTCGGTTGGCCACGGGCCGGGAGGCTATCTGGCACGTGCAGGCGCCGGTCGGCGTTCAGCGCCCACAACGGGTAGCCTCTGGCCTCCGTATGGACCACCTGCCCGACGAGATGACGCTGCGCGACTACCTCGCGGTGATCCGGCGTCGCTGGTGGATCGTCGTCGGCGCATTCGTGGTCACGACGGGCATCGCGCTCGGCCTGTCGGCCACGCAGACGGCCGTCTACGAGGCCGAGGCGCAGATGCTGGTGCAAACGCGCACGACCGATTCACTGTTCGACACCGGTGTCGATCTTCGCGGCAGCGATGCCACGCGTGCGGTCCAGACCGAGATACGGGTGCTGGAAGGCGAGCGCGTGCAGACACGGCTCGAGCAGAACCTCGGCCTCGACAGCCCGCCGCCAGCGGTGAACGCTCGCGTGCTCGGTGCGACCGACGTCATCTCGGTCAGGGTCCGCAGCACCAATCCCGAGACGGCGCAGACCCTCGCCAACGCGTACGTCCAGGCGTACATCGACGAGCGGCGCGAGCAGGCCGTCGACGATCTGATCGCGGCCAGTGCGCAGGTCCAGACGAAGATCACCGAGCTGCAGGGCCAGATCGAGTCACTGCCCGAGACCGATCCCCAGCGCAGCGCGCTGCTCGCCCAGCAGTCGACGTTCCGCCAGACGCTCAACCAGCTCCAGGTCGACACGGCCCTCAAGACGGGCGGGGCCTCGGTCGTGAAGTCGGCCGACATCCCCACCGACCCGGTCGAGCCGACACCGCTCCGCACCGGCGCGCTCGCCGGGGTGGTCGGCTTGCTGCTCGGGCTCGCCGCGGCGTTCGCGATCGACTACTTCGACGACTCGGTGCGCTCCGAAGAGGACCTCGAACGGCTCTCGCCGGTGCCGGTGCTCGCCGTGGTTCCGGTCGACACGCCGCCCGACAATCGGCCCGTCGCGATCAGTTCGCCCGGAGACTATGCGGTCGAGACGTATCGCGGACTTCGCACCAATCTGCAGTTCCTGGCCCTCGACCGGCGCATCAAGGTGATCCAGGTCACCAGCTCGCTTCCCGGCGAGGGCAAGACCACCACCGCCACGAATCTCGCGTGCGTGCTCGCCCAGGCGGGCAAGTCGGTCGTCATCGTCGACGCCGACCTCCGGCGGCCACGGGTCCACGAGGTCTTCGCGACGCCGTCCGCGCCGGGCGTGATCGACCTGCTGGTCGGCGAGGCGGTCGCGGTCGTCGCCCGCCCGCTCGAGATCGCCGAGGGCACGACGCTCACCGTCGTACCGTCCGGAACCGTACCCGGCAACCCCGGTGAGCTGCTCTCGAGCCAGCGGTCGCGCGACATGCTCGGCCAGCTCGCGCAGGAGTTCGACTACGTCGTCGTCGATTCGGCGCCCGTGCTCCCGGTGGCCGATTCGATCGCGCTGGCCGGCGGCGTCGACGCAGTGCTCTTCGTCGCCCAGTCGAGGCGGACATCACGCCGGCAGGTGGCCGAGTCGCTCGAACGTCTCGGCCGCGTGCACGCCCCCGTCGTCGGCCTGGTGCTCAACCAGGCCAGCAAGACCGGCACGTCGGGCACCTACGGCTACGGGTATTCCTACGGTCCCGAGGGCGCCGACAACACGCCGCCCGACAGCTTGACGGTCGGCATTTCCACGCCGGTCGACGAGCCTGCGGGGCTGTCGAGCAAATAACCCCCGTGCGCACATCTTCGCTGGACAACGGGCCCTTTCCTGTTATGATCCGGCCAGGTTGTCTGAGAAGAGGAGTACCACACCCATGAAGAAGATCGCAGCCGCACTCATGATCGCGGGCGCCGCCCTGATGGCCGGTGGCGCGGTCGTCGATGCCTACCCGCCAGGCAGCGGCCCGTTCACGGCCGAGCCGACGTCCCCGATTCCCGGCCAGGACTTCACGATCACGGTCGACGACTGCGCTGTCGGAGAAATCGTCATCTTCAGCTTCCCGCTGCCGGTGGGCGCCGTGGTCGTCAACGAGCCGTGTGTGGCCTCGGGGGGGACCCCAGCGTTCATGCTCGGCTTCCTGGCCGCGCCGGCCACGGGGACCGCATCGGCCACGTTCACGGCGCCGGATGCGCCCGGCACGTACACGGGCAGCGCCGAGTACTCGGGCCGCACGCTGAACTTCGTCATCACCGTCCAGGCCGCACCCACGACGACCACCACCGCAGCACCGGCCGGTGGCCTGCCCGCAACCGGTTCCTCGAGCGGCAACACGACGATGATCATCGCGACCGTGCTCCTGCTCGCCGGCGCCGGCATGTTCGGCGTGGCGCAGGTTCGCCGCCGCCAGGTCGTCGCAGGCTGACCAGACGTTCTTCTGTCAACAGACAACCTGCGAAGGAGCGCTGCTTCGGCAGCGCTCCTTTCGCGTGTGCCACGTCGCCGTGACCCGCGTTGGCTAGCCTCGTTTCGGCCATGAAGCACTCCGCCCTCGCCCTCGGGATCACCGGCGTGATCTCGGTCGGTGCCGGCGTCGCTATCGCCGGGCTGCCGAACGATCCGCCCAGCGGCGAGCTCGTCATCCGCGCCGGCGCGTCGACCACGACCACCACCACGACCACGGTTGCCGCCCCCGCGGCGACGATCGCACCGTTGACCACGGACGAGGCGACCGGCACCACCGAGGCGACCGAGTCGACCGACTCGTCGTCGGTACCGGTCGACGACGGCGACGATCCGGCGGGCGGGCCCGACACGACCGACGTCGCGGGGGAGCTGGGGGACGACGGTTCGCAGGTGGACGACGACGGCGACGACGCCGGCGACGACGCCGCCGAGGCGATCGACCCGGTCGAGGCCGAGCGTGATCGTGGCGATCTGGTCGTGGCGACCGTCAACGCCAGCGGGGTCGGTGGCATCGCCGGCGAGACCGCCGAGCGTCTCGAGCCGCTCGGCTACAACGCCACCCCCGCCGATGCGGTCCGCCTCGCCGATGTGAGCACCGTGTACTTCGCCGACGGCCTCACCGCCGAGGCCGCCCGTCTCGCGATCGATCTCGGCTGGACCATCGGCGACATCGCTCCGATGACCGAGATGCCGGCGTTGCGGACCGAGCGGATCTACGAGCTGGTGGCGTTGATCGGGACCGATCAGGCGTGAGCGAGATGCCGGCGTTGCGGACCGAGCGGATCGACCGGCTGGTGGCCGTGATCGGGACCGATCAGGCGTGACCGAGATGCCGGCGTCGCGGACCGAGCGGATCGACCGGCTGGTGGCCGTGATCGGGACCGATCAGGCGTGACTGAGATGCGGGCGTTGCGGACCGAGCGGATCGACCGGCTGGTGGCGTTGATCGGGACCGATCAGGCGTGACCGAGGCCCGGATCCTCGTCGTCTGCACCGCGAACGTCTGCCGCTCACCGGTCGTCGAGCGGCTCCTCGCCCGCCATCTCGGGCCCTCGTTCGAAGATCTGCGCGTCACCTCGGCCGGTACGCACGGCGGCCGCCTCGCCGTCCACGAACACACGGTTCGCGCCGCACGCGAGGTCGACGTCGACCTGACCGACCACGCCAGCCGTCTGCTGACCGAGCCGATGATCGTCGAGGAGGGCGCCGACCTGGTGGTGACGATGACACGCGAGCACCTTCGCGACGTCGTCGGCCAGGTACCCGATGCGTGGCCGCGCTCGTTCACGCTGAAAGAGCTGGTGCGGCGGGCCCTCGACGTACCGATCGGGGTCGATGGGTTCGACGCCTGGGTTCGCGCCGCGAGCGACGGCCGCCGGGCCGCCGACCTGATGGTGCCGTCGGCCGATGACGACCTGTCCGACCCCTACGGGGGACCGTTCGCCGGGCACGTCGCCATGGTGGGGGAGGTCGACCGGCTCGTGCGTCGTCTCGCGCAGCTGGTGCCCGACGCCTGATCGCGCCACGGACGCGAACGAGGCGGGCAGCTGGAGTGCTGCCCGCCTCGCTGTCCGATCGGAGGGGGGATGTCGATCGGTTGGGGGGAGATCTTCGCCCGGCGGTTCGGTGGGGGGAGGAAACCGCCGGGCTGAGAAGGGGAATCAGGTGGTGGCCGCTGCCTCCGCCTGCTCGGCGAGCTCCTTGCGGACCTCGTCCATGTCGAGCTCGCGTACCTGGCGGAGCAGGTCGTCGAGCGCCGACTTCGGCAGTGCGCCCGGCTGGCTGAACAGCTGGATGCCGTCGCGGAAGATCATGAGCGTCGGGATCGACATGATGCCCAGCGAACCGGCGAGCTGCTGCTCGGCCTCGGTGTCGATCTTGGCGAACGTCACGTCGGGGTTCTCCTCGGCGGTCTGCTCGAAGATCGGGCCGAACTGACGGCACGGCCCACACCACTCGGCCCAGAAGTCGACGAACGTGATGCCGTCGCCGGTCACGGTCGATTCGAAGTTCTCGAGGTTGAGTGAGGTGGTCGCCACCGTGGTCTCCTTTGATTGCGTTCGGAAGTTGAAACGCAACCCGGGCCGCCGGTATTCCATCGGGGCGTGTGCCCCCGGTCACCCGGGCGACCAGGGGCGCGTCTCGGCTGACAGCCGGGCGAAGGGGCGGGTACCGTCACGGTCATGACACCCGAGGCACCCATGACGCCCGAGGCGGCGCTGCTGCGCGTGATCCACTGCCTCGACCGTGCCCTGGCCTCACCGTTCAAGACCAAGGCGTTCGTGAGGGCGCTGGACGTCGTGCGCTCCACCGACCCGGTCGAGATCGCCGAGCGCGCACGCGACGAACGCCTGCAAGAGCTCGACGGCATCGGCGACGCCACCGCGTCGGTCATCACCGAGGCACTCGCAGGTCTCGTTCCTGCCTACCTGACCAAGGTCGAGGCCGAGTCGGAGGTGCCCCTCACCGACGCCGGGGCCGTCTACCGCGCTGCGTTGCGCGGTGACTGCCATCTCCACTCGACCTGGAGCGACGGCGGCGCCGAGATCGAGGCGATGGCCATGACCGCCATCGAGCTGGGGCACGAGTACATGGTGCTGACCGACCACTCGGCGCGCCTCACCGTCGCCCACGGGTTGAACGAGGAGCGTCTCGCCCGGCAGCTCGTCGAGATCGAACGCATCAACGACGAGATCGCCGCCGCCGGCCACGACTTCCGGATCCTGACGGGCATGGAGGTCGACATCCTCGAGGACGGGTCGCTCGACCTGTCCGACGAGATGCTGGGCGAGCTCGACGTCGTGGTCGCCAGCGTGCACAGCAAGCTGCGGATGGACCGTCAGCCGATGACCGAGCGGATGGTGATGGCCGTTGCCAGCCCCCACGTCGACATCCTCGGGCACTGCACCGGCCGGATGATCGGCAAGCGCCCCGAGTCGTCGTTCGACGCCGACTACGTCTTCGCCGCCTGTGCGCAGTTCGACACGGCGGTCGAGATCAACTGCCGGCCCGAGCGGCTCGACCCGCCGCGCCCGCTGATCGATCTCGCCATCGAGTACGGGTGCTGGTTCTCGATCGACTCCGACGCACATGCCACCGGGCAACTCGAGTGGCAGCCGCACGGGTGCAACCGTGCGGCCGAGCGAGAGGTGCCGATCGAGCGGATCGTCAACACGATGTCGCGCGACGATCTGCTCGCCTGGGCGGGCGCGTGACCGATCCGGGCCCCTTGATCGGGAGCGGCCGCTCCGCAGACATCTACGACGTCGGTGCCGGGCGTGTCCTTCGGAGGGGTCGGAACGGACCGATCTCCGAGCACGAGGTCGTTGCGATGCGCACTGCGCACCGGCACGGCTTCCCGGCGCCCGAGATCTTCGAGGTCGAGGGCACCGACATGCGGATGGAGCGCGTCGACGGCCCCGACTACCTGTCCGTGCTGGCCCGCAGGCCGTGGCGCGCGGCGCGCATCGGTCGGATGCTGGCCGATCTTCACCGCCGGCTGGCGTCGGTCCCGATCGACGGTCTCGACATCCGGACCCGCGGGCGGCCGCCCGAGGCGCTGGTGCACGGTGACCTGCATCCCGGCAACGTGCTCGCCGGCGCCCGCGGGCCGGTCGTGATCGACTGGGAGAACGCGTGCCTCGGGCCCCGCGACGCCGACGTCGCGTCGACCTGGCTGCTCCTGAGCGTCGCGGATGCGGAGGCCGTCCCGCGGCTGGTCCGACCGACGGTTGCGATGGTGCGGCGCCGGTTGATCAACAGCTTCCTCGCGGGCGTCGAACCTCCCTCGCCGGCAACGATCCGCGGCGTCTGCGACTTCCGGCTGACCGATACGAACCTGCGACCGCACGAACGCGACCGCGTCCGATCGTTCCGGGCCGAACACGGCGGCCAGGACGGTGAGGGCGATCAGGCGGCCAGCGCGCCGTAGAGCGCCTGCAGCAGCGAACCGGCGCGGTCGTCGCCGACGGTCGATTCACGCATCTCGTTCATGACGTAGGAGAAGCTGATGCGGTTCTCCATGTCGACGACCGCGAGCGATCCGCCCCACCCACCCCAGTAGCAGCATCGCTCGTTGGGCAGGGGCATGTCGTCCGAACGGAGGCCGAAGCCGAGGCCGAGCCGAACCGGCAGCTCGAGCACGAGGTCGATGCCGTGCTGCTGCTCGTCGAAGACCGCCTCACATGTCGCCGGCGACAGGAAGGTGTGGCCGTCGACGGCGCCGCCGCACGCGAGCACCGACATCACGCGGGCGACCGACCTCGCGTTGCCGTGCCCGCCGGCCGCGGGGATCTCGGCGCGGCGCCACGGCACGGTCTGCGACGTCGCCGCGTCGAGACGCAACGTGTCGAACGTCCGATGTGCCATCGAACCCGGTTCGAGACCATCGCCGAGCCGGTACGGCGGTGGGATGACGTGTGCGACTCTGGCGTCGTGGTCGGGACCGGTGCCGATGTGGAAGTCGGCGTCGAGCGGCGCCGCGATCTCGTCGGCGAAGAACGTGCCCATCGACCGTCCGCTCACCCGTCGAGCGACCTCGCCGAGCAGGTAGCCCTGCGTCACCGCGTGATAGCCCGATGCCGTGCCCGGCTCCCACCACGGGGCCTGCGCGGCGAGCCGCGAGCACACGAGGTCCCAGTCGTAGAGGTCGTCGGTCGTCGTGGGTTCGTCGAATCCCGCGAGGCCGGCCGCATGGGACAGGAGGTGCTTGGTGGTGACCTGCCGCTTGCCGTTGGCCGCGAACTCCGGCCAGACGTCGGCCACCGGCGCGTCGAGGTCGAGGTCACCCCGATCGGCGAGCATCAGGATGACGAGGAACGACATCGGCTTGGTCGTCGACCAGACGTTGATGATCGTGTCCCGCTGCCACGGCCGGTCGTGCCCGGCGTCGGTCGCGCAGGTGCCCGACCAGAGATCGACGACGGGTCGCCCGTCGATCGTCGCGGCCACGCTCGCCCCGACGTCGGTCCGGGCCGCGAAGTTCTCGGCGAACGCATCGTGCACCGCCGCGAGGCGAGCATCGCACGAGCCGTGGATCTCCATCCGGCGACGGTAGCGAAGCGGCCCGCTCCGACGCCGACCGGCCCGAACCGGTGTGGTTGGATGGTGCCCTCACGGGGCGCTCGGCGCCCAGCCACGAGGGGGTCGGCATGAAGTGCAGGGCAGCGATCAGCCACGGCGTTGGTCAGGACTGGGCGATCGAGGAGATCGAGGTCGATCCGCCCAAGGCTGGGGAGGTGCTCGTGCAGTGGACGCACGCCGGCATGTGCCACAGCGACGAGCACGTCGTGACCGGTGACATCGTGCCGCCACCCGAAGCCCTCGAGCTGATGGGGTCACCCGGGCTGTTCCCGATCATCGGCGGGCACGAAGGCGCCGGCATCGTCGCCGAGGTCGGCGAGGGCGTCACCAGCGTGCAGCCCGGCGATCACGTCTCGGCGTCGTTCATCCCCTCGTGCGGCACCTGCCGCTACTGCTCGCGTGGCCAGCAGAACCTGTGCGACCAGGGTGGCGGCGCGTTCCTGCCCGGCATGATCACCGACGGCACCAGCCGCCACCGCCTCGGCGACACCGACCTGATGCTGTTCGCCAAGCTCGGCACCTTCGCCCAGTACTCGTGCGTCGCGGAATCGCAGGTGATCAAGGTCGCGCCCGACCTCCCACTCGACGTCGTGTCGCTCGTGTCGTGTGGGGTCGCGACCGGGTGGGGGTCGGCGACGACCCGGGCCGACGTCCGGCCGGGTGACACGGTGGTCGTCGTCGGGATCGGCGGGATCGGCATCAACGCAGTGCAGGGTGCCGCCATGGCGGGCGCGAAGCGCGTCGTCGCCGTCGATCCGGTCGAGTTCAAGCGCGAGAAGGCGATGGAGTTCGGTGCCACCGACGCGTTCGAGTCGATGGAGGAGGCCGTTCCCGCGGTGACGCAGATGACCGAGGGGCACATGGCCGACAAGGTCATCATGACGCCCGGCGTGCTGTACGGCGACATGATGGCGCTCGGCACGGGGCTCGCCGGCAAGGGCGGCACGATCGTCGTCACCGGGCTCGCACCGATGACGCAGACCGAGTCCTCGGTCAACCTGTTCGAGATGGCGATGTGGCAGAAGGAGATCAAGGGCACGATCTTCGGCTCGCTCAACCCGCGCAACGACATCCCGGCGCTGCTCTCGATGTACCAGGCCGGCTCGTTGAAGCTCGACGAGCTCATCACCAACACGTACTCGCTCGACGAGATCAACGTTGGCTACGAGGCGATGCGGGCGGGCGAGAACCTGCGGGGGGTCGTCGTCCACGGCTGAGCGCGGCGGGTGTCGCGGTTGGGGCCGACCACGCTCGCCCGTAGACTGATCGGCCTATGTCGAAGAAGACCAGCAAGCGCAAGGCTCGCCTGCGTCGCAGCAAGGCCAACCACGGCAAGCGACCCAACATGGGTCGCGGCTGAGCGCGGTCGTGGGCTGCCCGAGGTGGCCCACATGATCGGTCCGGGCGATGCGCGCCAGCGCACGGCCGGGCCTTTTCGCCGTTTTCGGCCGGTGTTCGAGCGCTACGGTGGCGCGGCATGACCACCACGCCCGACCGGGTGGAGACGCCGCGGGGCGATCACGTCGACCGGCTCCACGGTGCCGACGTCGCCGATCCGTACCGCTGGCTCGAGGACGGTGCCGATCCGGCGGTCGGGGCATGGGTCGCCGCCCAGAACGAGGCGACGCGCGCTGCGCTCGACGGGCAGCCGTCCCGCGCACGGTGGTCCGAACGCCTGCTGGCGGTGATGGCCCTGCCCGTGGTGCAGCAGGTGCAGGTTCGTGGCGAGGTCCTCGTCGTGCTCGAACGGGCCGCCGGCGCCGACCAGGCCCGCCTCGTGGCGCGCTCGCTGGCCGAGCCGGCTGCCCAGCCGTTCCTCCTCGTCGATCCGTCGGCCGGGACCGACGACGGCGCGGCGGCCGTCGACTGGTACAGCGCTTCCCGGGACGGGTCGCTGGTGGCGTTCGGTGTCAGCGAGGGCGGTACCGAGAACTCCGTGCTGCACGTCGTGCGCACCGCCGACGGGGTGCTCCTCGACGAGGCGATCCCGAACTGCCGCGCGGCGAGCGTCTCGTGGGAGCCCGATGGGACGGGCTTCTTCTACACGCGGTATCCCGAGGGTGACGAGTACCACCGGACGGTGCACCACCACGCGATCGGGGCGGCCTGGGCCGACGACCCTGTCGTGTGGGCCGAGCATCCGACACCCGAGACCTGGCCGAACGTTGCGGTCTCACCCGATGGTCGGCGGGTTCGCGTCGACGCGCAGGTGGGGTGGAGCCGAACCGACCATCACGTGCTCGATCGCGTGACCGGCCAGTGGCTGACGGTCATCGAGGGTGCGGACGCCGTGCACGACTTCGTCTTCCTCGACGACGACACCCTGGTGGGCGTCACCACCCTCGACGCGCCGAGGGGGCGGATCGTGCGGGTCGATCTGAACGGCGCGGACGGACCGGCCGGCTGGGCGACGGTGGTGTCCGAACGCGACGTCGTCATCGGCAGCCCGAGGCATCGGTCGGACCAGTTGGCCGTCGTCGCCTCACGAGCCGGCGTCGACACGATCGAGCTGTGGGCCCTCGACGGAAGCGTGCGGCACGAGGTCCGGGGTCCTGGGCTCGGCTCGGTCGTCCAGCTCACGACCGACCCCGATCCCGAGAGCGACACGATGCTGTCGGTGCTGATGAGCTTCGACCGCCCACCAGCGATCTGGCGGGTCGCACGCGACGCCGCCGCCGCGCCCGTGCCCGTTGCGGACGACGACGCTGCGGCGGTGCCGGACCTCGCGGTCAGCCAGGTCGAGTACACGTCGCCCGACGGCACGTCGGTCGGTCTGTTCCTGATCCACCGCGAAGACGTCGAACCGTCATCGTCGACGCCGACGATCCTCAACGGCTACGGCGGCTTCGCGATCACGGAATCGCCGGTCTGGTCACCGACGATCGCCGCGTGGTGCGAGTCGGGCGGCCTGTACGCGATCGCCGGTCTGCGGGGCGGCTTCGAACACGGTGAGGAGTGGCATCAGGCGGGGCGCCGGCAGCACAAGCAGAACGTGTTCGACGACTTCCACGCCGCCGCCGACTGGCTGGTCGACACCGGTCGCACGTCGCGGGCGCGGCTTGCGATCGCCGGCGGGTCGAACGGTGGTCTGCTCGTGGGCGCCGCGCTGACGCAACGACCCGACCTGTGCCGTGCGGTGTGGTGCGCGGTGCCGCTGCTCGACATGATCAGGTTCCCCAACTTCCTGATCGCCCGGCTCTGGACCGACGAGTACGGTGACCCCGACGTGGCCGAGGAGTTCGGGTGGCTGTACGCATACTCGCCGTACCACAACGTCAGCGGCGGCGAGTGCTACCCGGCGGTGCTGCTGACCACCGCCGAGGGTGATTCGAGGGTCGACCCGATGCATGCCCGCAAGATGGCTGCCCAGCTGCAGGCTGCGACCGCCGACCCCGTCGGCCGGCCGGTGCTGCTCCACCAGGAGGGCCGCGCCGGGCACGGAGTCGGCAAGCCGGTCGGCAAGCGTGCTGCCGAGCAGGCCGACGTGCTGGCGTTCTTCTCGTGGCAGCTCGGGTTCGAGCCGTGAGCGAGCTGCGGCTCGCCACGGTCGGAGTGG
>JAAUYD010137820.1_pt1 | contig 17306 bp, 13 predicted proteins | sample 7278101 | NCBI WGS metagenome assembly JAAUYD01 (sample SAMN14350128, study PRJNA611818) | marine sediment metagenome | isolation source: surface marine sediment (0.6m) | place: French Polynesia: Moorea | collected 2018-08 | reverse complement strand
GAGAAGTCGAGGATCTGAAGTCAGGGATCTTTTACCCCTGGTGAACTAATGCAATAAAGTACCATGTAGTCTATAGTTACTAATTTTATAGACAAATCTACTCAAGCTTTGTGTTGCTTTCAAAGATAGTCCCCATGTCATTGCAACTGGAGCGATGCTAATAATTACAAAAAATCAACTTCTAGAGCCGATACAGGGCTGGCAGGATAAATTTATAAAAGTAATTGCCTCAGACCACAAGTATTACCTACAACTTAGCAAATAGATAACACAGATGTATAATTAGCCCGTCTTCATGTAAATGCAGGCAACAAATAGTACTGATAAACTTTTTGTTGATGCTAATTTAAAAACCGACAAAGCATATGTGGCAAAAAGAAAACAAAGATAATCAAATCATTAATCTGGCATTATTGTTAGTGTTAGCTAGCACTCCAATGGCTGCAACTTTGATGGTGCCAAGTGCAACACGAGCACAATCTGCCGAAAATCCGAATTTTGAATTACCAGAAAATGTTCCCAGTGGTACCAAAATTAAGATTGACAGTTCTGATGGCATGGTTGGGATTAACGAAAGCTTGAAGTCCAAATTTGAAGAACAATTTTCTGGGACTGAGGTAGAAATAGCTACTAGTGATACCCAAGAGGCCCTACAGTCCGTATTAGATGGGGAAGCAGACATTGCAGCAGTTAACTACGAACTGACACCAGAGGAAAAAGCTAAAGGTTTACAACAACTACTGTTAAATCGGGAAAAAATTGCCATCGTTGTTGGTAAAGATAATCCTTTTACAGGAAGCTTGACTAGCGAGCAGTTCGCCCGTATTTTCCGAGGAGAAATTACAAATTGGTCAGAATTAGGGGGTGCTTCTGGTAAAATTAGGTTGATAGACCGCCCCAACAATAGCGATATTCGTCAAGCCTTTCGCAACTATCCAGTTTTTAAGCAAGGGAAATTTGCCACAGGCTCCAATGCAACCCAAATATCCACAGATGACACAGCAGAGATTGTTTCTCAACTAGGGAAAGATGGCATTAGCTATGTACTGGCTAGTCAATTAGACAATTTGCCACAAGTGCAAACTTTAGCTCTCCATAAAACCAAACCAGATAATCCCAAGTATCCTTTTTCCTTACCTTCGGTATACATTTATCAAAAAAATCCCAGTCCTAGAGTCAATAATTTCCTGGGATTTACCAGTAATAAACCGGGACAGGAAAGTATAAAACAAGCGATCGCTAAACAAGCTGATGCCATCGCTCAAAAGGTATCAACTCAAGCCCCCACTGATGGTGATAATTCCTCTAATAATCAATCTTCACCAGAAAATAGTCAAACAACTGCCGCATCTAGTTTAACCACTGGTACGGAGAATAATAGTAGTAGCAATAATTCCAGTAGCAGCACCACCAATACTACTGATACACAAGCGACTAATAATACCAATGCCGTGGGTGATACCACAGGGGAAGGAAATGAGCGTCAAGTATTGACACCAGGTGCAACAAGTAACAGTACTAATACCATTACAAATACGGACGAGGGTCTGAGCTGGTGGTGGCAATTACTACTGGGACTCTTGGGTGCATCTGGTTTACTATTTATTCTGGGACGCAAAAAAAACAAGGAAGAGACAACACCAACCGCGATCAAAGAAGGTACAAATGTGCCGCCAGTAGCACCCATATCGGGAACTGGTGAAACTCCAACAACTGATACCATCCCCTCTCCCCCTAGTGACACAGTTGATAATTCTCCAAATACCAACAATTCATCCTTAGATTTAGAAGCACCCGTCGCCGTAGTCAACCCTTCCTATCCATCCCAGTATGGGAAACAAGAACCACCATCGCCGGAAAATCCCAATCCAGGGGGGATTAATATTGGTGGAGGCACTATTGCCGCCGGGATTGCTGGTATGGCAGGAGTAGGAGCCGCAGCCGCAGCTCTTGGCAATAAAAAACAATCAGATGATACCCCTGATGATAACCAGGAATTTGACTCAGAAACCTTAGATAAGGTGGCAGATGCTGCAGAACCTTCCTTAATATCTAGCAACACAGACACCCAAGAGACTACTCTTTTCCTGACTGCTCAAAGTGAAAGTAGAGCTTATGCTGAATGGGAAATTTCCCCATCCGATTCCGATGAAGCTATTGGCAAAAAAGGAGATAAACACCTGACCCTGCGATTGTATGATGTTACCGACATTGACTTGAGTTATCAAAGCCCCAAACTGGTGAAACAATACGAATGTGGGTATACAGATAACAATTGTTTTGTGGAAATTCCCCTAAGCGATCGCGATTATATGGCAGAATTGGGTTATGCTGATGAGAAAGATTGGCAGCCCCTCACCCGTTCTAATATTATTCGGGTTTTCAGTTCCTTTGAAGGAGAAGCATCAACCAATGGCACCTCCAGTCCTTTGGATGGGATAAAAGCAGCTACAGGTGGGGTTGCAGCCACGGCAGCCGCATCCTTTTGGTCTGCTCAATCTACAGCAGAAAATGAAAGTACTGTATCTGTATATCCCACTGCCCCCATTAAGGATGGGGAAAGTACACTTGTACTTACTAATCGTACTCCCAAATGGGCCTATGCCTCCTGGAATGTATCTGAAATTCAGAAAACAGAATTACAACACCAGGGGGGTAAACAATTAGCCCTGAGGTTATATGATGTCACTGATATTGACTTGAGTTATCAAACTCCTAAATTAGTCCAGCAATATGAATGTGACCAAACCACAAGCGATCGCTTCGTGGCAATTCCCGCCAGCGATCGAGACTATATGGCAGAAATTGGCTACATTACCGGTGAAGAACGGTGGTTATTATTAGCACGTTCCGCAACAATTCGCGTATTCAATCGTTCAGGACAGGAATTTTGGTTCGTTACCGATGCCGAATTGCTCATTCACGGAGCTACAGAAGCAGGCGCAACTGTCAAGATTGGCGATCGCCCCATCAAACTCAAGTCAGATGGAACTTTCCATTTACGCATACCATTTACAGATCGCTTGATTGATTGTGTCATGGAAGCCTGTGATGGGGATAGTCAGAATAAAAGGATGATTCACCAACAATTTCATAGTGATTCTTTCCCTGGAGATGACAACATTTAGTAGTTGTAGGGAATGAAATTTTCCAGCATTTACATCGACCTAAGGCGAGGAATACTCGCCTTAGAGGGTGTTTGAGAAGTATTATGTTTATCGGTAAGTTTCCCTTCGGGTAGGCCAGAGGCTTCTTGCTTTTCAAATTAAATTAAATTAATTGTATGAAAGTTCCTCCACTTCCCCCTTCTTGGAGCCAGGTACTCGCTGAAGAATTTGATAAACCTTACTTTGGGCAACTCCAAGAATTTATCCAAGCAGAACGCCAATCCCATATTATTTTTCCGCCAGAAGAATATGTCTTTTCTGCTTTTGAATTAACGCCATATGACCAGGTAAATGTATTATTACTAGGTCAAGATCCTTATCACAATTATAACCAAGCCCATGGTTTATGTTTTTCTGTTCAACCAGGTATTACACCACCGCGATCGCTAATTAATATTTTCAAAGAAATGCAAGCAGATATAGGTGTAAATATTCCCAATCATGGATATCTTATATCTTGGGCAAAGCAAGGGATTTTGATGTTAAACGCGGTTTTAACTGTGAGGGCACATGAGGCGAATTCCCACAAAAATAAAGGCTGGGAAAAATTTACAGATGCGGTAATTCAAAAAGTTAATCAAAAGCGATCGCCAGTTATTTTTGTTTTGTGGGGGGGCTACGCTCAAAAAAAGCTAAAATTAATTGATACCCAACGCCATACAGTTATTCAATCCGCACATCCATCACCCCTTTCAGCCCATAATGGCTTTTTTGGTAGTAAACCATTTTCTGCAATTAATAATGCCTTAGAATCCTTTGGTCAGCCGGAAATTAATTGGCAACTTCCCGATTTATAATTGTCTTTAATAGCTTTTACAAATGGTAAAATCCTTATGTAAAAATCCATATCCATAGCCCTACACCGAGAGCCGCACAAATCAAACATTCATAAATAAATCTAATCACAGTATTCATCAACCCAGACCTAAATTGCAACTAAATAATTGCATTTTATAGAATAAACCAACAGTTAGCAATACACTACAGCAATCCTAAATCATTTGTGAAATGGTAAGTCTCACAAGCGGATTATAATTATTTACAATAAAAACTGCTTATTCTCTGTTGCGTCTGGAGTCCCTGGAGCGTAAGCTTTAAAATCAAAAAATCAGTGGGGGCGATCGCACAATCGCCCCCTGATGAGATAGTTATTAAGTTTTAATAGCACCAACCTTTATGGGATAAATGTTTACTAGGGGTGACACTCCCAAATTAATGCCCGAGGAAATTTGAACCTCTGTTCGATAAGTGAAAGTTTGTTGGATAAGTTTGGTGGTTGAATTGGGAGCGCCACTCTGTAACACTTGCGGCCAGAGTAGGGAGGATATCAGTTATCAATATTAACTAAGGTTGCCACCTGAGAATTAGCTAATTTGGGGGCGTTAAAAACACTAGAATATAGGCTAGAAGAATCTTGACGGGCAACTACTGGTAATGCTTCACGAGCATGGGTAGCAACTTCTACTGTCTTCACATCATAAGTCTGGGTTGCTAATTTGGGATAGAAACCAATACCAATAATGGGAAGTAATAAACAAGCCGTGATAAATAGTTCCCGGGGTCTGAGATCGGGGACAATTTTATCAAGATGTAACTCTTGGTTTTGTTGACCGTAGAAGACTTCACGGAGCATGGACAGTAGATAAATAGGAGTTAAAATTACACCCACTGCACTGAGCATGACAACCACAACCTTAAAGCTGGAGCTGTAAACATCACTGCTGGTAAGACCGAGGAATACCATCAACTCACCCACAAAACCACTCATTCCAGGTAATGCTAGGGAAGCCATAGCACCAATAGTGAATACAGCAAATGTTTTAGGCATAACTTTTGCCATCCCACCCATCTTGTCCATCATTAAGGTGTGGGTGCGTTCGTAGGTGACACCAGAGAGGAAGAATAGAGCCGCAGCAATTAAACCGTGGGATACCATTTGCAGTACTGCACCACTGATACCCAATTCTGTATAAGAAGCAATACCTATTAATACAAATCCCATGTGAGCGATGGAAGAGTAAGCCAAGCGCCGCTTGAGATTAGTTTGAGCAAAGGCACAACAAGCGCCATAAATAATATTAACTACACCTAAAATTGCTAATACTGGAGCAAAGTAAACATGAGCGTCAGGTAACATTTCCATGTTGAAGCGGATGAGGGCATAACCACCCATTTTCAACAACACACCAGCCAAAATCATGGAACCGGGAGCAGAAGCCTCACCGTGGGCATCAGGTAACCAAGTATGAAGAGGGAAAATCGGTAATTTGACACCAAAGGCGATTAAGAAACCTGTATAGGCTAAGAGTTCTAAAGCTTGGGGATACTGTTTCATTCCCAGAGCCATCATGTCGAAGGTGACGGTATCTCCAGAGAATGCCATTGCAAAACCTGCTAGCAAGATGAAGATAGAAGCAGCAGCAGTATAGAGAATGAACTTAGTCGCAGCATAACGACGCTTTGGCCCACCCCAAATGGAAATCAGCAAATATACGGGAACTAACTCAATTTCCCACATCAGGAAGAACAATAGTAAATCCTGAGCCATGAATACCCCAAGTTGGGCGCTGTACATCGCCAGCATCAATCCATAAAACAAACGCGGCTTGTTGGTAACTTTCCAAGCCGCGAATATTGCCAGGGTGTTAATTAAACCTGTAAGCAGTACCAAGGGCATGGATAAACCATCAACTGCTACAGACCAATTCATCCCGATTTGAGGTACCCAAGCATATTTTTCCATTAATTGGAAACTTGAGTTGTGGAAATCGTAACTATGCCAAAAGGTATAAACCATTAAAGAAAAGACTGTTAGTGCTACCCCTAGACCATACCAACGGATGGTTTTACAATCTTTATCTGGTATGAGGGGAACGGCTAAAGCCGCCACTAAGGGGAGAAGAATTATGGCTGTTAGCCAAGGAAAGTCGAAAGAGTTCATGACTGAAAATTGTTTTTAATTTCCACCTTTCGTTACATTATATTAAGCAATAATTAGTTTTGTAAACGTAATTTATCCCTAAAATCGGAAATAGCCACCATAAATAGGAATAAATACTTATTAATTTTAGTGCAAATCCATGGTTTTGATAAACTTTTATTAAGTGATCCAAGTTATTACTTCAATAAGCCTTAACTTATCTTTACATAAATTGCATTTTGAGATATGTACGGGAAGGAGTGAAGGAGGAATGATGATTTATGTATCTTCACCTCATCGCCTCATCACCTCATCACCTCATCACCTCATCCCCTCATCACCTCATCCCCTCATCGCCTCATCACCTCATCCCCTCATCCCCTCATCCCCTCATAAGAAATGATCGTTGTCCCTTGGTTGTCTATAGATAGCGATCGCACAGAAGCAATAATTCCTTGTTGCTGCCAAGCTGTTGCCATTGCCGCTACCACATCTGTAGAGTGGGCTTGATCTGTTAAAGCTAATAGGGTGGGGCCCGCGCCACTAATTACCATGCCATAGGCTCCTGCATTCATCGCAGCAGAGTTGACAGCATCGTAACCAGTAATTAATTTTTGGCGATAGGGTTGATGTAATTTGTCCTGTAAAGCTGCTGTTAACCAATCACCCCTACCAGTTGCCAATCCCCGTAATAATAATCCCAAGTGTGCTGTATTAAAAATCGCGTCCGCACGACTAACTTGTGTTGGTAAAACACTCCGTGCTTCTTCTGTAGAGAGTTCAAAGTTAGGAATGGCAACTACAGGTAAAACATCCTCATGCCAAGGAATATCACAAATTTCCCAACCAGTTTGATTGGTAGCAGCAAGACGACATCCTCCAATTAGCGCAGGTACAACATTATCTGGATGTCCTTCCGTAGCGATCGCTAATTCGATTAACTGTGACTGACTTAGTGGTTCGCCAGCTAATTGATTTGCACCCATCAAGCCACCAACAATGGCTGTGGCTGAACTACCCAAACCCCTAGCCAGGGGAACACCAAGTTTGATTTCTATATTTACTGGTGGTGGTGTTACATCTATATATTGATATAGTTTGACAAAAGCTTGATATACCAGATTGCTACTATCGGTTTTGACACCTGCTGCTTCTGTACCCGTAACAGTAATACTAAATTCTCCGCGATTGAGACGAGTAAATTTGAATTCATTATTCAGGGTAAGAGCAGCACCAATACAGTCAAAGCCAGGTCCCAAGTTAGCTGTCGTGGCTGGGACGGAAAGATTAACACAAGAAACAACAGACATCTGTAAATATTCACTAATCAATCAACCAGCATCCCACGTAATTGATTGATTTGATCAAAATCTTGGAATTCACCAGTAAATTCATAAATAAGTGCTTAGAACTTTTTTGGTTACTGTAACAATTTTATACGGATAATTCATTACTATTTTGCAATAATTATTTAATTTACTCAATTTAATTGATTTTTTTATAACGAAAATGTTACTAAAAAAATCAAAATTGGAGTAAACCGTAGTCAAATATACAGTTTGCAGAACGAAGAATTAAGGTTTTTTTGGTTGACTTTTTATACCAATTTATAGGATGATAGGTGAATATAAAATGGGGGTGCTTTGCATAAAAAAGTAAGTTGAGGGACAAAACCCAACATTATCAATCATTTTTTGGGTTTCACTATGTCCTTGCGGACACGCTACGCTAACGTTCAACCCAACTTACCATTGCTCTTAACACAAACCGTATTGGTTTATATTGATGAAAAAATAGCTGTATTCTAGTTAAGGAAAAATTGAATAATAAATTAAAGATGTTGCCAAAAATTTCAGTTGAGAAATTTTACGATAAATTTGCTGATAACTATGACTCGTTGCTGAAGGATTCTAATTATAATGCACAGTACATAAATGAAGCAGCTAAAATATTCCATCGATATAATCACCATCAAGGCAATGTTTTAGATATTGCTTGTGGAACAGGAGCCTTGAGTGAATTGTTGCTGGGTGATTTTGAATATACAGGGATTGATATTTCAGGTAAGATGCTCGATTATGCAGCTCAAAGGGGTTATAAAACCATCCACAAGCCGATTGAAACGGCTCTAGCTGAAATTGATAATCAGTCCTATGATTTTATTTTTTGTTTGAGTTCATTACTGTGTGTTGAAGACGCTGCAACAGCAATCAAACATATGGGTCGGATTGCTCGCAAAGCTATTTTAATTAGCCTCGATGAGACAACAGAAGAATATATTAAAAACATTGTTGTTCCAGTTTATGATCACTCAAAAATTTCCATAGAAAATGCCATCGAAGATTATTTTATTGTAGGTTGGACTTCTCCAACCCTAGGAATTTCAATCCGAACTCGCATGATTTACATTGAACAAACAAGCTCAATTTAAAAGTCTTGTTCTAACAACTAACCACTTTCAAATAAAAAACCCAGTTGCAAAACGCAACTGGGTTTATATAGCCGTAGTCACGATAAAAAATATCACTAAGCTTGAAATTGTTTTTCCAAAAGACTTACTATTGTTTCCCGCGGTAAAAATCTGGAAACATTAACTATTGCTTGATTGACAATACCACCACTCACCACTGTTGATTTACCTTTATCTAAAGCATTAAGGGCATCATTTACCACTTCCTCTGGAGTAGTCATTTTATTACCTTTATTTGACAAAGTTTCTGGAAAATCTGCAGCGACAAAAAAGTTAGTTTCAGTAGGACCAGGACAAACAGCTAATACACCCACTCCATAGGGTTTATTTTCTGCCCACAATGCCTCACTAAAATTAAGCACAAAGGCTTTACTGGCAGCATACACAGAGAAGTAAGGCATGGGTTGAAAACCAGCAATGGAAGAGATATTTATAATATTTCCAGAACGCCGTTCCCGCATCAAGGGCAAATATTTGTGGGTTAAATCCACTAATGCAATTACATTTAATTGCAACATCTGGGTTTGCTTTTCTCCGTCCCTTTCAGTAAATTCACCATAATCACCAAAACCGGCATTATTAATCAATACATCAATTGTCAAATCTTTGGCTTGGGTGTGATTAAATACGGTGGTTGCAGCATCTGGTTCTGTCAAGTCTTGAACTATGATCTGCACTTGAATTTTATGTTGCTTTTGTAGCTGTGTAGCTAATTGAGTTAGTTTGTCTTCTGAACGAGCCACAAGTACGAGGTTTGTATGACTTGCTGCAAGTTTCTCGGCAAAGGCTTTACCAATTCCACCAGAAGCACCAGTAATTAAGGCTGTTGGCATTTTAAATATTCTTATTATTACTTAACTTAATAAATGTTAACAAAAATTTGATATAGGAGGAATGGCTCCTCCGTCCTACGTGGAGCGAATAGGGGACAGGGGACAGGGAACAGGAGACTTTAAATTATGGGACTTCCAATTAAAAAAATATCCCAAAATATTTTGTAGTGCAGGCAACGTTCGACGGCTCGACTGAGCTTCGCCGAAGTCTTGCGGTGCTAATGATAAAGAACGGGCAGGATGCCCATCCCACAACATGGGATAATTTATTTTTACCGAATTCCCTATCTTTAAAAATTGGCGGTTAGGGAGCTGTTGCACGCCTTGTAATCAGCAACGCCTTCAGTTGGATTGAGAAAAATAATTGATGCACATAGGGTAAAGCCAGCTGTATGTTTTTTCTTTTGGGGAGGGAATACTAGGCATATATAATACTGGGTGTTTTTATGAACCGTTTAAATAAAAAAGCTTTCCATATTCTGCGTGTGGAGTTGGACAAGTGTGGTGGTGATAATTCCGTAAGCAGAATAGAGCGTGAAATAGTTCTGACACGGTTAAAAGAATTACGTCGCAAACAAGGTTCCCCTGCTACAGCAGAAGAAATCCGGGATACTGTTGTAGACACATTTCCAGAGTTTAGCGATCGGGTTATCAAACGAGCCGCAAAAGCCAATCGACCGCCAGGAATATTGAGCCATCTGAAATGGCCGGCTATATTTTTGACTAGTGCAGCTGGCTTGCTTTGGGTGGTAAATTTACCCTATCCCATGATTCGTTGGCCCGTTGCCAAAACTGCTCCCCTGTTATTATTACCTAGCTTTATAAGTATGGATAATAACTATAAAGGGTCAATTCAATCCCTGGAACAAGCAGATCAATTAATTAATAGAGCCACCAGTCAAGCAGATATTGAACTAGGTGGAAAGCAAGCAAGGAAAGCACAGAGACATTTAGATAGTTTACCAGCTTGGTTTTTAGGTTATTATCCTCAAGCTTATTGCAACTTATTTGGTTGTCAGTGGAAATTTACCTTTGACGAATTTGAAAATGCTCGCCGTCGAACTGCACGTATAGAAGCGAAAGTTTTCCAAGAAAAAAATGCTTTTGCACCCTTTCAAGAGGCGGAATCTGCTCTGAAAGCCGCCAAACAGAAGTATAAACAAGCTAAAAACTCCCAAGAACGGGAACAAGCACTCGCTTCCATTCAAACTGCGATCGATGCTTTGACTGAAGTTCCCGCAAGTACCTTAGCAGGAAAGCAAGCTAGAATCAAACTCACCGCCCATAGACGAGATTTTACCAAAGTTTCCCGTGGCGTTGTAGGTAGCGATCGCACCAGTACTCTAATTGCAGCAGCGAGATTATTTGCCATGCAAGCCGCCCAAGCATCCCAAAATCCACCCCATTCAGCAGAAACATGGCAACAAATTGCTCAAATGTGGACAGAAGCGATTACCAGGCTCAAAAAAGTCAAACTTGACAATCCCAACTACTTAGAAGCGCAGAAATCCTTAGTGACTTATCAAAACAACTTAGGGATTATTCAAACTAGGAGAAAAGCCGAAAGTGAATCAAAAAGGGCTTTACAACAAGCTAATCAACAAATTCAGCAGTTGATTGCATATCCACCTTCAGACTCCAATCGACTGAAAGGAAAATTGCAGGGAATTATCAATCTCTTGAGAACTGTGCAATCGGGTACAACCTCCTATAAAGAATCACAACAACTGCTCGTCTCTGCACAGAAAAAGCTGCAAAATATTTAGGGGATAAATAGCAGGGATAATTTGCTGTTTACAGTAATTTGTGCTATAATTTCCTGATTACGGACGTATAGCTCAGTTGGTTAGAGCGCTACGTTGACATCGTAGAGGTCACTGGTTCGAATCCAGTTACGTCCATTTTAAGTTGTACAGTGACTAATTTAGGACTTACGCAACTGGCATATTTTTTGGCGTAGGGTGCGTGAGATGCGAAAATATTTGAACGTAGCAATAAGACTTATAACCTCACGCACCAACCACCGATTGTGACAATTGCGTAAGTCCTGTAATTATCTCTTGTCCATGACAAATTACTGTCGTGATGACAAATTAATTGTCGCAGTAACAAATTAGTGTCATTTAAGTGCCAGTGACAAATTAATGTCATTTTTGCATAAAGAGCATACTTTTAATCGAAAGCCAATCCTTTTATGTCAGAAGCAATTGATAAGAAATCTTTGAGTGAACGTGATATTTGTACGAATTACATTACACCTGCTTTAACTAATCGGGGATGGGATATCAACACTCAGATTCGTAAGGAAGTGACGCTGACAAAGGGTCAGATGATTGTTGTGGGTAACTTGGCTAGTCGAGGTGAGCAAAAACGCGCTGATTATGTGTTGTATTACAAACCTGGTATGCCATTGGCTATGATTGAATAAAGATAATAATCACAGTGTCAGTGCTGGAATACAACAAGCGATCACCACTGATGAACTAATTGATGTACCATTCATCTTCAGTTCCAATAGTGACGCTTTTATGATGTGTGATCGTCTTTGACGGGGCGAAGTCCATCGCACAATTGCGGAAGGATAACAAGAGCGAAAAATACCCCTGAATCAGTATTCAATTAGTCTTGATCAGATAAGGAAATATGTTTCTTAAACAAGTTAAACCTACACCAGAGCAGCGCAAAATTTTTTTTCTAAATCCAGATCAACCTACTTTATTATCGGATAGAGCAGGTAGTGGAAAAACAACTACAGCTATTCTGCGAGCAAAACAATTAATAAATTTTTATAAAAGACAAGGGCTTGAACCTAGAGTTGGATTTTTTGTTTTCAACAATACCTTAAAAAATTATTTAGAACCTTTAGCAAATATATATTTACAAGGAGAGAATTTTGAAGTATGGGTTATTGACAAATGGTGCAAAGATTTCCTAGAAACAAGAGGACTTTTAAAGTATATTATCGCTGATGATTTTGTATGTAAAATATGCCTACAGCAAGCGATACAAGCAATTCAATTAAGGTCAAAATATCCACAATTAATTAAACTAGGTTATGACTTTCTTGTAGAAGAAATTAACTATTTACTGGGAAGATTTGGTTTCGACACAATTAGTTATATAGAATCAGAACGTATAGGACGTGGTTCTAATCCTAATATTGATAAGCAAACCAAACGTTTAATAGCTGAAGAACTAATTCCAGATTATCAATTATCCTTACAAGAATTAAATTATATAGATTGGAACGACTTGCGTGAACAAGTATTTTCTTTTATGCAAGCTGGGGCAGAATATGAAAAATATGATATTTTGGTGGTAGATGAAGCTCAAGATTTATCTGCATCACAAATAAAAATTTTGTTAGAGTTGACTTCTTCTGATACTAAGTCCATTACATTTATCCGTGATACAACCCAAAGAATTTACAAGAATAATTATATTTGGGATGATATTAACCTAAGCTTTGGAATTGGTTCAGAATTAGACCTAGAAAAAAATTATCGAAATACTCGTGAAATCGCTATGGTGGCTGCAAGTCTCATGCAGTCAGTTTCATCAGAAGAATACGACATTGATATACTTGATCCAGACTTGATTGAAACTTCAGGTTTAAAACCTGTTTGGTTACGTGGAAGATATATCTATCAGCAGAAATATTTACTTGATACACTTGGGAATATTGATATCTATACTGAATCCGTTGGTATTCTTCATATCCAGACATCCAGTGTCAATCAACTAGCTATAAAGCTTCAGAACTCGGGATATGACTGTTTTGTATTAAAAGACGAAGACAATTTAAATGATACTTTAGGTGGAGTCTATGTTTCTACATTACACTCCGCAAAAGGGCTAGAGTTTGACCATGTTTTTATCGTTGGATACGATGAGTTTTTTGCCCCTGGTCCATATAAATTATCACACAGAAATACGTCTGCACATTTATCTGCACACCGTAAACTACTATACACTGCAATTACTAGAGCTAGAAAAACTCTAACTATTACTTCCTCAATAAATGAATATTCACAGTTTTTAAAAGAAATAGATGTAAATTTATTACAAATAATAGAGGTTTAAAGTATGAATCTAAAATCAGACTATCAGGATTTTAAATCTAAAATTGATCAGCGTGGCATTCAATATCTTATTCACTTTACCAGATTTGAAAGTGTTACAGCTATTGTAGGTGAGCGTAGAATCTTACCACGTAACCAATTACACAACATTAGTTATGACTGGCGGGAGCTTGTGATACCAAATTCATCAACAAGACTTGATAATCCTAAGCATTTGAATACATCTATCATGCATCCGAATATTTATTTATTAAACATATTTCGTGATAAATGGTATCCAGGTAGTCGCTTCTGTATAATTGGTATTAATCCAGAGTATATTTATGAAGAGAAAACACAATTTTCTATTACTAATGCTACATATAAACCAGCAATAAAATTTGGAATAAAGAGTAATATTCAAACATTTGATGCTATGTTTATGGAACAAGTATCAGGAAAATGGAATAAATCTATTTGTCAGCACAAAATAACAGTTCGTAAATCTACTTTAGCTGATTTTTATACAACAGACCCAGAAGCAGAGGTGCTAATTGAAAGTGAAATACCTTATAATGATATTTTATTCATAGCGTGTCGTAATCAATATGAACATGATATCTTAGCATCTGCATTTTATGTACTAGAACTACCTATGGAGAAATTTTGTGTGCAGCCAACTCTCTTTGAACCTCGAAGTGAATAGTAAAAGCCAAGATCAATTTAGAGGGGCATTTATTGGTGCGGCCATAGGTGATGCACTGGGATTTATTACTGAATTCATGCGAAATTCAAACGAAATTCGCAGCAAGTTTCAACTTGAAAAACTTGATAAGTTTGTTAATTGGGAGCGAATTACTACATATTATAAAGCAGGTAATAAAAATTATATTAAACTACCTTTATCCTCTGGTACTTATTCAGATGATACACAGTTAACTCTGGCTACAGCACGTTCAATAAATGCTGATGGCTCTTTTAATCCTGAAACATTCTCTAAATTTGAATTACCTTTGTGGTTACAGTATGAATTAGGAGGTGGTTCAGGAACAAAAGCTGCGGCAAAAAATCTTTTAAATCCAAATATAAGCTGGCATAATAACTTTTATAAAACATCTTATACTAGTTATATTAATAGTGGTGGCAATGGTGCTGCTATGAGAATTCTTCCCATTGCATTAGTTAATATTGAAAATTTAACAAGGTTATACATAGATATATGGCGTAACAGTATTATCACTCATGGACATCTTAGAGGATTAATTGGTGCTTTATTATTAGCAGATTCGATTAAATTACTTATAAGAAATCCTCAGGGTAAAGTAGAATGGCTTGATAGCTTAATAGAAAAATGTAGTAAATACTCTCAATTAGAAAAAACATGGAGTCAAGATAATTTATTTCCAAGTTGGAAGAATAAATGGCAGAGTGTAATAAATAAAAGCTTTACCTTTGCTTGGAACGATATCTGTAAAGAAACAATAGAATACTTAGAACTAGTAAAACGAGAACATACTGTTGGTGACTTAGATCAAATTTTAACTAGAATGGGGTGTTTTGAAAAACAAACTAAAGGAGCAGGTAATATTACAGTAGTGGCATCTATTCTATTTTTATGCCGATTTAACGATTTTCAAAATAGAAATAATAATTTTGAAAATGTTATAACTCCTATTGTTAACAAAATAGGAATTGATACTGATACTATTGCCTACTTTGCGGGAGCAATGTTAGGTGTTCAATATGGACTGCAATCTATCCCTGAATCATTTAAGCAAAAAATTCAAGATTATGACTATTTATTGAAAGTAGCTGATTACTGCTATGATCTCTACACAAAAAATAAAAATTTAAAATCAATATTTAGCTATCCAGAAAGTAAAAATCTGAATTTACCAAAGATTTCTGCTCTATTACAAAATCCAGATGCCAGTAATACATATATAGATATTCCTATTTTTGGTAATGCCAGAATATTAGAAGATCACAACATTACTCCTACATGGCAAGGTAGACATATTTATTTTGTCAAACTAGAACTTGTTTTTGGTCAAACCATTTATTGTAAAGTTGAGCGTGACTTTTCTCATACTTCCAAAAAAGTAGAAGAATTGCATACAAAAAGTCAATCTATAATTAATTCACTATCTGCTTTAGATGAATTTAAAAATATTATTGAAAGTAATAATTTTGACGCTGAAGTAATATTAGATATATTGAGAGAATTGAAATTTAAACGAAAAGATAAAGCAATATATAATGCTTTTACTACATGGTTATGGGCATCTCTACCTAATAAAAAGGAGTAATACTAGATAGTGACTATGCAAACTAAAGGTACAACATCTTATCTTACTCTTAGAGGATGTTTGGAAAGTCCTCCAGCGTATGTTTCACTACCCCATCTACTGAAAAACTGCTACGAAAGAATCTAGGTTTTAGGGTTTGTGAACACACCCCTGAGTATCACTTAAGGCTCAAGTAGACCCTTTTCAAACATCCTCTTAGAGCTTCTACTCCAGTGAACAAATATTGATGAGAATTGATTGCTCTCTCGCCAACTTTAAATACTTCCTACAACCGGCGAATAGCCCTCTCCAAACCCAAACAAACCCCCGTCAAAAACTCTAAATCCAAAGTCGCCATGGTATCGCTAGGCTTATGATAATGGGGATTACGCATATTCGCCGTATCCGTCACCATAATCGCCGGATAACCAGCATCCCAAAATGGTGCGTGGTCACTTCTACGTGTATCCGGAACTATCTTACCTCCATTGGGCACAGGTAACCACTGACTCGCCACACCAACTTTACGAATATTACGACTCATACCAATTAAATCCCGCAATGTGCGCCAATTGCCAATTAAAGCAATAAAATTACCACAATTGGGATAAAACAGCTCTAGGGGACGGGGATAATTTTGAGAGTGGGGACGGGAATCACAATAACCCAACATTTCCAAAGCAATCATCAACCGTAATGGCTGCTGTTCTTGTTTTAATTTATTGACATACTCAGCACTCCCAAGCAAGCCATATTCTTCCATATCAAAGGCCACTAATTGCAACGGATATTTCCCAGGCTCAAGGGCAAACATTCTGGCTAATTCCAATAACACCGCCACTCCAGTAGCATTATCATCCGCACCTTTTGTCCCCGGTACAGCATCATAATGGGCACCAATGAGAATTGATGGGAAATTACCCTTTGCAAACTCAGCTTGGGGGGGTAAATTCAAAATGAGATTTTTACAGGTTTTGCCGCCAACCATGAAGGTGTGGATTTCCACACTCCCCCATTGTGACAATTCTTGGCGAATGTATTCTTGAACAAAGAAATATCCAGCAGTAGCCAGATAAGGGTCCCGTTCCCGTGCTATTTGAGTCAGATGAGTTTCTAGTTGATTTTTTAAGTTCACAAATTATACTAGTTTCCAATTAAAATGATGGCGACATACTTACATATAAGTAACACCGGTCAAATTAAAGATAAAACCTCACCCCCAGCCCCTCTCCTTATTAAGGAGAGGAGTGCCGTCAGGTGGGGTGAGGTTCGCCTCTTGCATTGTATTACACCTACCTACTCAACAACGACCACAAGTTGATCCAGCAGATACTTCACAATCGGTAAATCCAAAATCCGTCTTGAATCGAACGACCGTAGATTTTTCAACTGCAAGATACAATAAATCAAGCATTGCTTGTAAACAAAACAAATAATTTATAAAGTTTAAAGATAATAGGAGAAAGGCAACGCATGGGCAAGGTAGTAGGCATCGACTTGGGTACAACTAACTCAGTAGTCGCCGTGATGGAAGGTGGCAAGCCGGTGGTTATTGCCAATGCAGAAG
>JAAUYD010009386.1_pt1 | contig 17308 bp, 14 predicted proteins | sample 7278101 | NCBI WGS metagenome assembly JAAUYD01 (sample SAMN14350128, study PRJNA611818) | marine sediment metagenome | isolation source: surface marine sediment (0.6m) | place: French Polynesia: Moorea | collected 2018-08 | reverse complement strand
TCACGCACCAACCACCGATTGTGACAATTGCGTAAGTCCTGAATTTAATTGAATTAGTTTGGCACTCAGCTAAAGAATATATAGCTCATAGACTATTTGAATCAGTGGAGCAACTAGAAGAATTATTAAATAAACTATTGAATCAAGGATGTCTTGTTATTAAATGGAACCGCAAGATTAAAAACAAAGGTAACGTTATTTATTCAATTTAGCTGCGTAGCAGCTAATCACCATTATGAAAAGCCTTTGTTTAGGTTATAACTGGCTATAAACATTGATTTTAAAGCTAAATGATGGACTTTAATTAAAATGATGCAAAGGCTTAATTATAATCCTCAAGAGCAGGGCTTTTATATGCCAGCCCAGTGGGCACCCCATAAATTGACGATTTTAGCCTGGCCATTCGGAGAGAGTGAGTGGCAAGGAGTACTGGCTGAAGTGCGGCGTGAGTTCATGGCTTTTCTGCGCCAGATTATGGAAGATGAACCAGTACTATTGCTTGTGACTCCCGCAGAAGAGGAGAGTTTCAGGGAAGCACAGCAGAATGAACATCTGAGTTTGTCCAGTTGGGCTAATCTACGCTTGGCAAAGGTATGCCTCGATGACATATGGATGCGTGACATTGCCCCTATTCAACTCATACACAAAGACTCAGAGCATCTCATACCCGTAAAGTGGCAGTTTAATGGTTGGGGTGGAAAGTTTCCCCATAGCCAAGATTGTGCAGTGGGCTATAAAATCCTAGAGCTAATGGGGATAGATAATTTTTTTGATGTGCCTGTTATTTTGGAAGGGGGAGCAGTTGAGGTTGATGGGAAAGGGACTGGAATCACAACTCGCTCGTGTCTGTTGAACCCCAATCGAACAGAATTAGATGAACAGCAATTGAGCCAAATCATCAAAAATTATTTTGGACTGGAAAAACTAATCTGGTTAGACAATGGTTTAGTAGGGGATCATACCGATGGACACATCGATATGGTTGCCCGTTTTACCCCCAGTGGCAACATCTTAATTAATCACACAGAGGATAGACAAAACCCTCATTTCCATGTGCTGCAAGACAATTATCAGCGCCTCAGGCAAACTTTCAGTGCAAATCACCTGGTTCCACTCCCGTTACCCCAGCAAACTATTGCAAAGGCTATGACTAAAGATTTCGCCGATTTAAGTAACATAGAAGGCCTAGCTTGTGCTAACTATGCTAACTTTTATGTGACAACACACACCGTAATTGTACCCGCTTTTGCAGATCCAGTAGACGAAATAGCGCGTAACATCATAGCAACCTACTTTCCTCAGCATCAAGTAGTCAGTTTATCAGCCCAAGCTATCTTGCAAAACGGAGGAGGTATATTCAACTGTTTAGCCCAGCAAGTACCGAAAGGGAAAAACAGATAATCCGTGTAATCCGTGTAATCCGTATAATCCGTGATTTAATTGTGAGGATGGTATCTATGAAATTAGGGGTATTGCAAAGCTCATTTTCGGAGAATGCCCAGACTAATGTGGCCAAAATGGCTGATGGGATTAAAAAAGCTGCCCAGGAGGGCGCACAAGTTATTTTAATGCCAGAACTCTTTGCCCACCATTATTTTCCCCAAAGTGAACGAGGCGAGAATTTTGCTCTAGCTCAACCCGTAAAACAACATCCCTTCCTCGAAGTATTCCAGCAATTAGCTGGCGACTTGCAAGTTGTGTTACCAGTGAGTTTTTTTGAACGAGATCGTACCTCCTATTTTAATAGTGTTGTGGTCTTTGACGCAGATGGCAAGGACCTTGGCGTTTACCGTAAGGCACATATTCCCGATGGTCCCTGGTATGAAGAGAAGTATTATTTTACTCCAGGGGATACAGGATTTCGCTGTTATGACACTATCTACGGGAAAATAGGGGTGGGGATATGTTGGGACCAATGGTTCCCAGAGTGTGCCAGGGCAATGGCGTTGCTGGGAGCGGGTTTACTCTTGTACCCTTCAGCTATCGGTTCTGAACCCCACCAGGCTGGCTCTCTGGATACCAGTGCTATGTGGCGACGGGCTATGGTGGGACATGCGGTGGCTAATTCGGTGTACGTAGCGGCTGCTAATCGAGTCGGACGGGAGGGGGAGATGGACTTTTACGGCACCTCATTTATTGCTGATTATACAGGGGAGGTTGTAGCTGATGCAGGTGGGAAGGATAACTGTTTAATTACAACTGAGTTGGATTTTTATGCCCAGGGACAATTTCAGGCTGAAATGGGTTTCTTCCGGGATCGTCGCCCAGAATTGTATAGTTCGCTGCTTGGGCACTAGTATTTTTACTGATACACTAAATAACTACGCCATACCCGATCTGCTGCTTGACTATTATGATCAGGAATTATCAGTCTCCATGTCTTACCTTCAGGTTGAATTTGCATATAAAGATCAAAAGGTTTTTGGGGTTGTTTTAAGTCATGTTGGGGAATATTGAATTTGAGATCGTAAACCCCTTGTAAGTGGTAAGCCGGTAAATGCTCCATCATTAGGGGTATTTTTTTACTAATCGTCAGGTGATTGATTTCAAACCCTTGGAAATCTAAATCCACCTGTTCGGTGAGTTGCTGTTGAGTTTGTTCTAACTGAATTGCGATCGCCTTTTTGATCAAGTTACTATTAGGAGGTAATACACCATTCCCACAAGCTGTTAATAATATTAGAACAGCAATTAAAATTAGCCTGACCATGGGATTTTGTGATTCTTGAGGAAAATAATTTTACTTTTTTATGTTTATTCTTTAATCTCTATTTCATGAAATTCAAATTCTTGGCTACGAAAAAAAATCTGACGTTGTTTCTATTTGTAGTTAGCAGTTTCCTATTATACTCATTTCTGGCTCGGAGGGGATTTCTCATACCTCTGGTAGATATTCCTGGGATACTGTTTCTCAATGATTGTCCATCACTACAAAAAATTCACGACCCTACTGCTGAAAAAGCGAATTAATGATACTGATTTTTCTGGGATTGATAATGAAAGGTTGTTTCATTTATGAAGATTGATCGTTTCTGCGTCCCAACTCATACACACCACAACCCATACAGGCAAGTATACCCATACTGACTGCCCAACTAGGGCCCAAACTAACTTCCACGCCCCAGTTTACAAAAATACCTACAATCATAAAAGGTATAATACTGAACAATGAAGCGTAAAAAGCATTTTGTGATTCCCTTGCCTTACGAGTCCGTTCAAACTCAGCTTCACTAGTGTACAGCGATCGCTCGGCAAAATTAAACCAACGGTTAAGTTGATACATTACCCATTCACTGACTGGAGAAAACCCTAAATATAGAGCTAAAGACCATAAACTAATTCCGGCGATGGTTGTTGTATCTAAAGTCAACCGGAACGGTAATATCTCAGTCAGCATGGTTTAGTTTTCCTAAAAATAATTTTTGATTTCCCTACCAAATTATGATGGTTGAAATTGTGGCAATATTTTAATCTAGCATTTTACACCATTTTTGTTCGCTGTTAACTTGAGATATGAGTATGTTCTTCTCACTACGAATGTAGATATTGTCCCTGTTTGCGTAATAATCTGATCTTTTTTTATCAAAATAATTTAGCTTACTTATAATCAATTACTTCCACTACACCAAAATTGATCATAATTCCATATATTTTTTATCTGCAAATCATTTATAATCCCAAGGCATAATTATTAACTTCTCGAATCTGCTCTCACTCACATATGGTTGAGGGAATGCCTACTTATTTAATATAGGTTTTATTTATACATTCATCATATTCTCTGGGTGGAAGTAATTTGACTCAGAATAAATTACAGTAGGATTTATGGTATTAATTCCAGGCTAAAAAATTCAGTATATATACTGGCACTAATGATAAATTTAAATGATTAATACTTTTTTAATTATTTGGATTTTTAGCTGGTGATTATCTGAAGTAAAAAGTGGGAAACATGATCTCATATAGCTTTCATCGTCCATAAAATTATATATTTTCGAGCAATTAAGTCATGTAAGTAAGATAACTAAGAATTTATGAATATTCCGTCTTAGTATCCTATGGAAGTTGACAAAAGTTAGTGAATAACGGTATTAGTTTGAGACAGACAAAATGAAAAAGTGGCAACAACAAAAAATACTATCTAGATTCATGGTATTTTTATTAGGACTAACCATTGTCAGCGCAATGACCATGTTGCCTGATTTCAAGGATGTAAAAGCTGTTGAGTTTAACTCAAAGCAATTGGCAAAAACTAGTAGTTGGGTATCTGCGTCTTTCCCTGTGGAAAATTTTCAGGCATATACCTCGCCCTTTGGTTATCGCAGATCCGCCACAGGGGGGAGAAATTGGGAATTTCACAGTGGTTTAGATATTGCTGCTCCCCAAGGTAGTTATATCCGTAACTGGTGGGCCGGAAAAGTAATCAAAGTTGGCGATAAAGGTCGTTGCGGTACCCATATTGTTCTCAAGTCCGGAAAATGGCAACATACCTATTGCCATATGTTGGGGCATGTGGAAGCTGTCAAAGGTCGTCGCTATTTAGTCGATCGCCCTGGAGGTATCCAAATCCCAGAAGGTCAAATGATACCTACAGGATACAGAATTGGTCGTATAGGAATGACTGGAAGGACTACAGGTCCCCATCTTCATTGGGGTCTAAAATTTAGCAACAAATACGTAGATCCGGCTTTGATTTTGCGAGAAATGTTCTCTCAACAGCAAATAGCTAATCGTTCTGTATCTAATAATCGAAAGTCCCAGGTAATTATTGAAGAGTCGAAGTTTATTAATAGTTCTGGCGGTAATTAAGGACTAAATAGAACTACTTAGTCGTTGTATATCTTAGTGTGAGATTTTTGCTTCCCACTAAGATATTTTTTTTGCCAATTTAGATCCCCGACTTTTTGGAAAAGTCGGGGATCTAGGCTTCTCGTATAAATATACACTGAAGTAAGGGATTTAGATTACAAATAGGTTACAAATATATCTGCGATATGAAATATTGTATAAAGTAACTAAAATTACATAAATCATATCAAACCATAACAACCTATTTTATGTCTAAAATTAAACATCCTGGATTCCCAGGCAAAAAAAACTGGCGATCGAGGTATTTTTACTTCAGATTACTTAGCTTACCTTTGGCCACTATCATACTTCTGGTATGGGTGAAGGCAGCAATGGGGCAAACTTCTGATACACAACAACACTTATATAATCTCTGGCTCTTAATTACAGGTGCTTTAGTTTTTTTCATGAATGCTGGCTTTGCTCTTTTAGAAACAGGTTTCTGTAGATACAACAACGCGACTAATGTGTTAGCAAAAAACCTGATCATTTTTTGTGTAGCAACATTAGCATTTTGGCTGTTCGGTTTTGGATTTATGTTCGGGGATGGATACGATAGATGTCCTGGAGAAGTAAGTACAAGTTTATTCGGTCGAATAGATTTTCCCTTTGAACTGCCATTTCCTAAAGATTCTAGCGACTTGGCTTTTCCTGATGGATTTACATGTTTAAAAGATGATTGGCAAAATCGCTCCTTTGCATCCCTATTCTTCTTTCAATTAGTGTTCGCCGGAACCACCGCCACCATTGTTTCTGGAGCAGTTGCTGAACGGATTAAATTCTGGGCATTTTTTATGTTTAGCTTTTTGTTTATAGGATTTTTATATCCTTTAACTGGCCATTGGATTTGGGGACACTATGGATGGCTCAGACAAGTTTTCAAATTTAAAGATTTTGCCGGTTCAACAGTTGTTCATTCTGTGGGTGGAATGGCAGCTTTAGTGGGAGCATGGCTACTCAAACCCCGATGGGGACGTTTTAATTACGATCCTCGTAAGGATATAGAATTAGGTAAAAGTCCTGAAGAACCACCTCCAAAAAACCTTTCAGAAGATACTCTCATTCGTCCGAGTAACTTAGGTTTTGCGACCCTAGGTTGCCTAATTTTGTGGTTAGGATGGTTAGGTTTTAATGGCGGCTCAACAACCGATTTAGAATATGTACCCCACATTCTCACAACAACTATAATGTCAGGGGCGACAAGTGGGGTTATGGCTATTCTCTGTAGTCCAGTTATTATTGGTAAACCTAGCTTATCCTCACTCATTAACGGTATTTTAGGAGGCTTAGTCGGAATTACGGCATCTTCTCCTTATGTAGATCTTAAAGGGGCAATGCTCATCGGCTTGATTAGTGGGTTCATTGTAATTCTAGGAGAAAAGGTTGTAGAAAATCTGAAAATTGATGATCCGGTAGGTGCAATTCCTGTTCACCTTTTCTGTGGAGGCTGGGGAACTATCGCTGTAGGTCTTTTCAGTCAGTTAGAATCTGTTATATATAAGGAGTCGCTCCCCCATCAGAATCCATTTACTCAAACAGGCTATCAATTTTTAGGTTGGTTGATTGTTTGCGGTGCGACGCTTATTATAAGTCTAATTTTTTGGATAGGTATTGGCCTATTTCTATATGGTTGGGAAAATGCAGTTAAAAAAAATCAGCCACTTACTCTTAGGAAAAATGTGTGGGAAAAGATTCTTCAAATGGCAAGAAGAGGAATTAGAGTATCAACAAAGGAAGAAAAAAAAGGTAGCGACGGTTTTTTTTACAATCCTTGAGTAATTTATCATTATTGGGCAGCGGGGCAATCAGGTCTTAACTGATTTATTTGATTTGCTATCTTCTCTTTTTCTGGATCTGATTCCCATTTTTGCAATATATTTTTGACCTGTTCTAGTTTTTCATATTTATTGGTAATTTTACAGAACAAATCTACAGCTTCTTTCAATTGATTAATATTAATTTTATCTTGTGCTCTTTGATGCAATAAATCATTGAATTTATTGTCTATATCTGGTGAATTTAGTCCTAATTCATTGATATAGTATTCGCTAAAACTAGAACATTGATCGTTTAAAGTAGCTTTTTTTTTGTTTTTCCATTTTAAACCTTTATTGACCACCTCTGACCTCTTTTCACGTTTTCTCAGAGCTTCATCTATTTCGTTAGATAAACTCCTACATTCATCTACGTTTCTAGCAAAATCAGGCGATTGTGTTGGTAGTGATTGTGTAGAATGAGATGGTTGTTTTGGCTTAGAAACTTCAAGGATCAGAAACAATAAGAAACCTATAAAACTAACACTGAGTATAACTATAAATATGTATGCAAATACCCGTGCTATTGGTGAAGCTCTTATATCATCGACATCATCATAATTTTCTAATGGAGATAGATGTATATTCAGCTTTTCATTAATCCAGCTTTGATTAAAAACTTCTTCATAAATGCGATTAGCAACTTGTAACTTTCCTGACTTGACTTTGATTAAGCCAGAATCTAGCAGTTCTTTTTGTTCTGGAGTATTATCAACAGGCAAGTCATGATTTTGTAAAATTTTTTGATATAAATTGAGTATAATTATACTTTTTTCACTATTAGTAATAGCTTTTTCTATAGGTATAAGATGAGCTGATGAATCTTTAAATTTCCAGTTCTCAATCAAGTGGATTTGGACTAAATTTTCTATACGTTCTTCTTCTTGTCCATCATAAATATAAGGTTCAGATGGTTCGAGAATCAATTCAAAAATTTTCTTAGTAAAATATTTATTAGAATAAGTCCATGAAATAATTTCATTTAAAATTTCTTTAGGTCTATCAACCTTTTGTTCTAATTCAGGTGATATACTTTGAAAGTAGTTATTGATTTCTTCTTTATATTGTTCAAAAATCATTGTTAATCCTTATTTAAAATTGTTCTAAAATACTCATAATAATAAAATTATTCTCTAACTGGTTCAATGAATGTTTATTAGTATCTGCCCAATCTTTAGTTCTTTGTAGTTCTTCCCCAACTAATAACTGTGATTTATCCTTACCCTGAGAATCTAACCAAGTAAGTAATTTTTTAGTATTATATGGTCGCCAAATATTTGCTATTGATTGGTCAATCCAAGTGCTATTAAAAATCATTTTATAAGTCAAATTGGCTATAGATAAATTACCATTTTTTTTGTCTATTATTTTTAAATTAAGTAGCTCTGTATCTTCTGGAAAATCATCGTCTAGTATTACTTGATTACGTAAAATTTGCCGATATCTGATTAGTAGTCGAAAAGGTTCACAATTTTGATTTTTGAGCAGACAATCACGCATATCTTGGAGGGGTTGGGTATCTACTCGACTTTCCCAATCTCTAATCCATTGAGTTTGTACAAGTTCCTTGATATATTCTGCTTCATTATTGGCGGGTATATTAGCTGACGAATCACATATTAGCTGACAAATTTGTTCTACAAGAAGAGAATTAGGCTTTGTCCATAAAAGAATTTGTTCAACGAGATTACTATAGAGACGGCTAGTTTTTTTCTCTAATTCAGGTATCCATTTTTGAAAAACTTCGGCAATATCTATTTTATCTTTTTCTATCAGCATACTTAATTTGCCTAGATGAATGATTAACAATTGATAGCGAAAATCATCTATAGAATAGTTTGCAATCTGCTTGTGCCACTTATCTAAAATTTGCCTTCTTACCAATTTATCCACCCAAGCTGGTTCACTTCCTTGGATAGGAAGTGGATAAAATTTTGCTACGTCAAAAATACAATCATTGAGTTGTTTTTCTCCTTGAGTCCATGATAAAACTTCTTTGATGACAAATTCATAGTTAGGAATATTGGATAAACGTTCTCTATTGACTGCATCAAATGTTTGACTTTTTGATAAGAAATTATTATCCTCTTGACTCAGATGTTTTTCTGCTGCCCAATTCAACACTTCTTGCAATTCTTGCCCATATAATAGCTGAGATTCATCCTGTTCTTTTGACTTTAACCAAATTGAAAGATTATTTGCAAACGGACGTATATTTGTTAATACCTTAGTCACCCAATTTTCATCAAAAATTTCTTGATATATCCTATTAAAAACTTGTAAAACTCTTCCTTCTTGAATGACTATTCCTGCTAATTGTAATTCATTTTTTTCAGGATGAGTTTCTAGAGTTTCGTCAACTATTATTTGTCCTTGCTGCCAGATTTTCTGATACAAAGTCAGTCGTTTAACTTTAGTGGAATTATCTTTGAGTAGATGGGCTTGTATATTCTCCAGATGTCTTTGGGGGTCTTTACTTTTCCAATTATCAATTAGCTGTGTTTTTACTATTCTGGCGATTTTCTCTGCTTCTTCATTTTCTTGAATATAAGATTCAGAATTCACAACTAGGTCACAAATTGTTTGAGTCAGATAGGGTTGACCACCAGTCCAGTATAAAATTTCTCTTAGAACATTCTTAGGATGTTTGACTTTGTTAGTTAAACCTTTAGCCAACGGTTTAATTTCTGAAAGCTTAAAGCCAGTTAATTTAATTTCCCTACCAATAATATTTAAGTTAGTGTTTAGTTCAGATAAAGATGCTACTCCAAAAAGAGCAAAATGGAGACGTTTATAGGCTGGATTTTCTGCACGAAGATTCCAACAAGCTCTGATAAAAGCGAAAAAATCATCTACTTTAAAATGTAAAGATAGAGTAATATCTATTTCATCAAAAAAAACTACAATTTTGGTATCAGGTATATTCTCTAATAAAATTTCATCGACAAAATTTAGTAACTTGGTTAAAGGTGATTCTTGTTGTTGATTCCACCACAAATCGCGATCGAATTTTTCTACAAGATTGAATTTTTTCACTAAAGAAGTGAACAATCCTTTATACCAAGCATCATGGGTTACATAATCTTTGCCCAGAGTGTCTAAACCAATAGTGGCACAGGCAAATCCCTGTTGTTCTAGCTTATGTTTTGCCCGGAACATCAAGCTGGATTTCCCCATCTGGCGAGCGTTCAACACATAACAATATTTGCCAGCTTTTAATCCATCTAAGAGTTCTTGATCTGCTGTTCGCTCAACATAAGTGTCTGCATCAGCCCGTAAACTACCTCCCCGTTGATAGTAGTTGTTTAAGCTCATTCCTCTCCTTGTAGGCGTTCGTGTAAGTATTGACGATATAATTCGCAGCGTGGTATCACCCGATTATTATCTGTTGATTTCACTAGTCCCAAACTTTGTAACTGAAACAATAGTTCATTTGGTTTTATTTCTATAGCTTCACTCGTATCAACTACATTCTTAATTGCTGCAATTAGTTCTGAATGTTTTTTGAGTTCTTCCCAAATTGCTTGCAAATGATTGTGGTAAATACCACCTGGTTTAGTAGCATTTTCTAAAACTTCCTGAATCGTTATGTTTTTGAGATGAATATAACTGAGGGGAAGATACAATAAAGTAGGGTGTCCTCCCACAAGATCCATCAACAATTTGACCTCATTCCCAACATTTGAATTTACTCCATGACGTTGAGCTAAATCATGCACTTGCTTCTTGTCAAACTCTGGCAATTCCACAGCTTGGCCTACGTTAAAGGGAGATTGATACACGTCAATTGGGACATATACTTCTGTCGAGTAAGCCATGACTAATCGAAATTTCTCCCAATTTTTGTCATCTTTGGCTGCTTCATGCCAACTACGGAACATGGTCAAAAATTCTTTAGCTATAGGATATGGAAAAATCCGATCTACCACATCCAACCCTAAAACTAGTGGACAGTCTATTTGAGATAACACATGATCTTCAAAATAGTTCTTACACTCGGCAACCATACCTTCACTTTGGCCAAATTTTTCAGGTGGTTGAGCAGATAGTCTTAATCCTCGACACACCCTATTGCAAAACCAGCGCAAAAATGGATCAAGATCGTTAAGACTGGCTTCATCTACATCCAATAAGGTTAAACGTACTTTTTTGTAGCCATTACTTTCTGCTTTATTCAAAATCTTAGTCAGTAAGGATGTTTTACCAAATCCTTGGGGAGCTTTGATTCGCAGCAAGGCTCCTGGTTGCTCAATCTCCTTATAGCAGGATTTTTCTATAGGGGGTCTTTCTATATATATAGAGTTTTCTTTCAGTGTCACATCACCATCTGGATGAGAATCATTAGATTCAGAAATTAAATCAGGCAAACAACTGACAAGCAATTGATAAAGCTCTAATCTCTTGCGTTCATACCTATCACCAAGAATACCAAAATTTCTGTAAAGCTCGGTAAAGTGTCGATTCAAAGCATTATCACTGATATCAAGATCCATCATTATTTGCTCACTGCTCTTGTCTGTCAAGAATTTTAGCAGTACCTTCTTTCGTCTGGGAGGTAATTCATCGATCTTTCTCAATTTTTCTTCTTTATTCATATACTTCACGCGCACGCAGGCAGAGTATCTATTTAATCAAGCATCACTATAGTAATCAGCTATTGGACTTTAGCAATCCTCAACACTGAGAAAATTCTCAGTGCTGAGGATTTTCTCAGTAAAAATTATTTTTAAAACTTACAACTAATTGTATATGAAAATACCGTATAAATATAGACATACAAAGAGAAAAGTACTGTAAATCCCTGATTTGTAAGGTTCAAGGTTTTTGATTGAATCTCTTGAATATCTAAATAATGATATCAGAATGAACAATATACTCAAGTATCTTTGTCACAATTTTTTGTATTGATTAAGAAAATACTTGTCAGTAATCAGATTGTTTGAGGGGGTAAATAATTACTCAGTAAAATTTTTTCTCTAGTGTAGATAAATTTATTGATGTATTAAATTAACAGGAATGCATACCATGATCAGTTTCGAGGAAAATTCTCTTGTTGGAACTATAACTGAGGTTCCAAATACTAACCCAACGACACCGATTTATCAACCAACACCATACGATTATTTAGCTTTATTGCCAGCATTAATTGCTGCTATCACTCGATTAATTTTGGCTTTGAAGAAAAAATAGGATTTGCCAATCGCACTGTCTACAATCCGCGTGGAATTGGAGGATTGATGTGCAGAAGTTTTTGGCGTTGCTTAATCATGGGATGATTTTGCTCAATTTGGAATGGATTTTCAATGGTTTAAACCACCAATTCATCCCCCATTTATACAACGCCAAGTTCTTAACAGAACTACCTATGTCTGTAATATATGCATGATATATATGCGTGATATGTGGTTAGCTCGCGCCGCTACCATAGACAAAATTTAACTGAGTAAAAGATCCCCGACTTCTGAATCAATATTCGCATATTACAGCAATTCCTCAAATAGAAGTCGGGGATCTAAGTACCTGATGAGCTAGATGATTTTTAAATCTGCATACTCTGCTAATACATCATCGCTGGTAAGGATATCTCCTTCTGCTTGGGGAGTCCAGAGAACTTCCATGGCCAAAAGTTGCTCGCCGGAAAGACTACCGATTTGACCTAAAGCCTGACGTAAATCATCGGTATTATTGATGGCTGGAATGGTCATTTTACCTAGGGTAGCCGCCAATAAAGTGACGATAATATATTCCCCTGGGCCTTCCTTAATTAAATCTGTGGGGTTATCAACTTCCTTGGCTGATGGTAAAGCGTCCTCAGTTAAGACTGCTTTGAGCTGATTATTGACATTACTTAAGGTTTCCCCCGTAAACTTACTCCGTTCTGCTAACGTCAAACGATTAAATTCAGTTTCAGCAGCATTGAGCCTAGCTTGTTTAGTATCACTACCTGCATATACCCAATATTCTGGGTGACGGAGTAAAGCCAGACTGGCTTCTTGGAGAACTTCAGCTCTTCCCTGGGGACTATTGGTATCAGCTTTTTGAGCAATTTGGTTTAATTCTGGTTGCAATGAACGAGCATCGGCCAATAAACCTACCTGTAGGCGGGTTACAGATACCAATGGGTTGCTATTGTAACTACTACCATAACCAGCTTCTTCTCCTTCTCCACTGGCGAAACGGCGGAAAGCTTGCATCATAAAATTTGCGATCGCAATAAAGATTAAGATGCTAAATAAACCACCAAAGCCGCCTCCAATTCCCCAAAATGGAAGTAAGAAGGGAAAGCCAAAGCCACCACCAGGATAGTAACCACCGGGAGCGCGGGTACGGGGGGTATAGGTACGGCTACTTGGCATTCTTCTGAAGGAGCCACCGCCAATTCTACCACCACTACGTGCCAGGGCTGTATCTGCTTGACCAAGCGCCAATATTACCACTAAGCAGATGAGAAAAAGAGGTTTTAAAATTGATTTAATTGTCTGTTGTATTTTTTTACTCATAAGAAATACTCGGTAGTTTGGAAACTCAGGTTTTATAAACCTGAGAGGAAAAACGCCCCGTGCAACTTTAGTCGCAGTGGACTTTGAAATATTGAAGTGCTGATTTTTAAATGGATATAATCCCAGGAACCAGCAAACCCGTTTAAGTCTCCTCGCCCACCGTTACTAAGATGTCCTTTCTTCAAGCAACTGACCAAACAGTTTTAGAGATAATCCAGACTGGAGAAGCATCTGGAAGTCTTTGCCGAGTAACGGCTCTGCGGGGCTAGTCAATACTTACGTCACCAGATTTGGTTCCGGCAAGCCCAGCGTCTTCAGACCTGGGTTACTGACAATCCACTCGATCGCTATAAGCACTATCTAGTTTGGCCCAACAAATCATTAGTTCATGATTTGTTTTGTTATTCTTAAGCTCTCACTCCTGAGTTATGAGTTAAGAGTTAAGAGTTAAGAGTTAGGAGTTAAGAGTTTCCCCATCTATAGGAGATTTTTGAAATATACGTAGGGTGTTGTCGCGAAGCGCAACGCACCATTATATAGGGGTAATGGTGTACTATACTAGCGTCATAATGCACCCTACAAACACTCTTGACTTGTGACCTATATATTTCAATGTACCGTCGATCGCAAGTACGAAGCAGAGCCAAGATGCAGATTCCATGTGCTGATAACCGTACCAGGAAGAGGCAGGGGGGCAAGGAGCAGGGAAGCAGGGGTAAAACTTATTACTTATTACATCTACCTACTTAAGAAGCATATTTTACGAATTCTTTAATATTTTTTTGCGAAATTTACTGGGTATCTATGTGATTTTAATAAAAATAGACACCATTTTTTGGGAATTTCCTCCATGAAGATATTCAAGGCATTAACTACAGTTGCGATCGCTATAGGAACTGTTTTTGGAACTTTACCAGTTTATGGGAGAGAATGGCATCCCCGGAGGGTTGTAAATGAGGTATATTCTGGTATCCAAAAAATTCATGGTTACAAAGCTACTCCTCGACTAATTTGGAATGTCACCAGAGGTAAGCGTGGTGGTTGTGGTCCCATTCGTGGTAGTCATTACTGTACCAAGAATCATACCGTTTACATTACTAGCACGGATATCCGTATGGCTTATCAACATGGAGATGCTGCACTGGCTTATATTATTGCCCATGAATATGCCCATGCTATGCAAACCGCCTATCAGTTTAGGCCAGGGGTTGGACACATCACAGAATTACAAGCTGACTGTTTGGCGGGCGTTTATTTGGGATTAATTCCGAATATTGTTCTTGATAATAAGGATATTCGAGAAGTTGCTAGCTTTGCCCACCGTATAGGTGATTATGCCTGGGGTAGCGTACATCATCACGGTACACCAAAACAGCGAGTTAAGGCAGTTGTTCATGGAATGAGAGGCTCTGTCAATGGTAAAGGAGTTTCTGCCTGTCGTGTTTAATACTTAAGGTCAATAAATTTTGGATTTTGGATTTTGGATTTACCGATTGACTTCATAGTATTAGGGTTAAGGACTTCCATTTTCAAGTATCCCATTTTTGTTTGTGGGATGGGCTTCTAGCCCGTCCATATTAGGAGTCAGGCAGGGATGCCTACCCCACAATGGGATAATTTATTTACCTTAGCTACCATAAAAATAACCACCACCACCACAGCTATGGCGAGAAACTGCTTGCGGATTACCCACCAGGGGGATACTATCCAACTTTCTTGGCAAAGGGGACAAGCTGCACCCCGTTTTGCTGATGCGGTAACATTTGAGCATCCCTTTAATCAAGAAGCACTGACAGATTTACGCTGGTATTTGGAAGAGTATCTGCGATTTCCCTATGGGATATTTCCAGAAAACGCCGCCAAGATTGAGCAAAAATTGCAGAATTGGGGAGAAGAATTATTTCAGCTAGTATTCCGCAGTAGTGAGAAAGGGCGGGAATTTTTTCAAGCAGCTACCTATGAGGGTTTGCATAACTGCGAATTAGCTATCGCTCTCATTGGTACATTTATGAAAAGGGGTGTATTTGATGTACTTGCGAAGTAATGTGTTTCTTGAGAAGATAGTGTCAGTAATATCCTAAAATTTTATTTAGACAAGTTGCTAATTATGCGGTTAGTATAAATCACGATGAGCATATCTAATTATCAACATGCTAATACTCTCAAGTCAGCCTTTCAAGTATGTACCCTGGAACCTTTAGAAGGGATGGAAATTGAAAAATATTATGTCGATTTATCAGCAGTACGGAAAACTTCAGCGGTTGATAATGTTAGTACGATTTTAGATTTTCAAGAACCTGCGAATTTTAGTACTATTTTATTTACTGGTCATCGTGGTTGTGGCAAAAGTACGGAATTGAAAAAGATTCAAAAGCTATGGCAAGAACAATATCATGTGATTTATTTAGAGGTAAATGAAGAAACTGATATTAATGATGCTAGCTATACAGATTTATATTTAATTGTTATTAAACAAGTAGAATTTGAGCTGAGAAAATTAGGTTTAAAGTTTGATGAACAGCTTTTACGTAATTTTGAGAACTGGTTTAAAGATATCACTCAGGAAACTGAGGAAAGTGTAGAAAAGTCTGTGAGTATTGAGGGAGAAGCAACCCTCAAGCCAGAAGCACCATTCATCGCTAAATTAATGGTCAAGTTATTGGCACAAATAAAAGGTTCTCACAAGCAAAAAAATACCATTCGTCAAACTTTAGAAAAAGACCTCTCCCGTTTAAAAGCAGATATTAATTTATTGCTCGATAACGCCTACGTTAAATTGAGAGAAAAATATAAAAATAAAAATCCTGAATATAAAGGCTTACTGATTATATTTGATAATTTGGATCGAGTTTCCCCCACAGTTGCTAATCATTTGTTCTTTGATTACGCAGCCCAATTGCAAGAATTGCATTGTACTATTATTTATACGGTGCCAATTTCTATCCTGTGTTCCCCCAGAAACCCTCTAACTTTGTTTGATGGGAATCCCCATATTGTACCAATGGTAGATATTTATGAATTTGAACGGGATAATTTTGATTTAGAATATAACCAGACGGGATTGGATACTGTAGCGAGTTTAATAGAAAAGCGTGTAGATATTGATGCTGTGTTTGCATCTCGGCAAGAATTATTAGAGTTAGCAAAAGCTAGTGGGGGTCATGTGCGTCAATTAATGCAGATGATGCGCACTGCTTGTCAAACTGCTAGTACTCACAAGCATCCTAAAATTACAGATGAAGATGTGACATATGCTGTTAAACAACAGCAATTTAGTTTTGAAAGGTTTATTTCTGAAGAACATTATCAATATTTAGCCCAGGTGTGTATTAGTAAGGATGTGAGTAAAGATGATATTGGTCAGTTGATGCTGTTTAATACTTCAGTTTTAGAATATAACGGCAATAAACGATGGAATTACCCCAATCCAGTAGTGAAACAAAATGAGTTCTTCCAAAAAGCACTTCAATCAGCACTTCCAGAAGAATCTTAGTGCAGAAATTGGGCAATTTATCACCCTCAATCAAGAAGTTTTTGCTCAATTACTGACTTTTATAGATTTTGCGGAAAAATTCACCCTTGGTTTTGTAGAAGTTAATTTTCTCCCAGATGTAGACTTATTAATTGAGGGTTTGCAAAATCACCCGGAATGTAAAAATATTCAGTTTGGTATTCTCGATTTCCCTGATGAAAATTTGCGGTTTCTGCGGGATGAGATTGTTAAGGAATTACTGAAAATTCAGTTAGAAGCAAATAAAAAATTAGTTTTGATTGTGCGGGGACTAGCAAAGTCTATTGGGGTTTTTGACAGCTATCCCCCTGTTTTACAAGACTTGAATTTTGTCCGCGATGCTTATAAAACAAGAGTTCCCTATCCGATTTTATTTATCCTACCAGACTATGCCATTACTCGCCTAGCTAAATTTGCTCCTGATTTTTGGGCTTGGCGTTCGGGAATATTTCGGTTTAAAACACCAGAAATAACTAGAGAATATGCTCTCAATCATACTTGCAATACTGAGAATGTTATCAACCGATTAGAACCACAAGAAAAGCAAGAACGCATTGATTTATTAGAGCGTTTATTGATGGAATATAAACCCACTGGGTATCAAGTACCAGAGGGAGATATTCGTAGATATAGTA
>JAAUYD010177044.1_pt1 | contig 17309 bp, 15 predicted proteins | sample 7278101 | NCBI WGS metagenome assembly JAAUYD01 (sample SAMN14350128, study PRJNA611818) | marine sediment metagenome | isolation source: surface marine sediment (0.6m) | place: French Polynesia: Moorea | collected 2018-08 | reverse complement strand
CAGGCGCGCGCCGCGGCGGTCGCGCAGCAGTGCGACCGGGTCGCCGAGGTCGGCGTACAACAGCGCATGGTGGCGGACCATCGCGCTGATGCCGGGATTGCCGAGCAGCGCGGCGCCGTGCGCACCGAGCCCGTAGCGGCCGCCGCTGCGCGGCTCGACCAGGCGCAGCGACGCGGCCGCCGCGAGCAGGCGCTGCAGCGCGTCACCCGGCAGGCCGGTCAGCGACGCCAGCCGATCGGTCGAACACGGCCCGTCGGCGAGCCGTTCGAGCAGGCCGAGCCGGACGCAGGCCGCGAGGACCTGCGAATAGACGAAACCCGCGGCGATATCGAACAGCTCGCGGGTGCGCCGCCGCGTCACCGGGCGGGTCAGCGGGAACCGCGCGGCCCAGCGCTGGAAACGGCGGCTCATCAGCAGGCGGTCGCGCAGACCCAGCCAGCGATCGCGCAGCGACTGCGCGACGGGCACGTCCAGCGGTCCCTCGGAGGCCTGCGGATGCGCCGCCACCGGCGAATCAGGCGGCGCGGCGCGCCAGCCCGCTGGGCAGGAAGCGCTTCGATTCCTCGACGATCAGCAGGCGCAGCAGGTCGCCGCCGGGACACGCCGGGATCGACTCGACGCCCTCGTCGATGAGCTCGCGCAGGCGCCGCACCGCACCGTTCAATCCGAGTTCGTGGACGACGCTCGGCCGCCCCAGGGCCTCGTCCTGGCCGACCGGTTTGCCGAGCGTCTCGGCATCCGCGGTCGCGTCGCGGATATCGTCGGCGACCTGATAGCCCTCGCCGATGCGCTGGCCGAGCAGGATCCACGGCTCGGGATCGGCACCGGCCGCGGCGGCACCGGCGCAGGTCGCGGCGACGAACAGCGAGCCGGTCTTGGCCTGGTGGTACTGCGAGACATCGACGTCGGCCTCGCATTCCCACGCCTGGCCGGCCGAGATGCCGAACGGCATACCCACGGCGCGGCCGGTGATCGACAACAATGTCGACAGGCGCTGCGGCGAACGGCAGTTGCCGGCCGCCTGGCCCAGCGACTCGAAGCCGAGCACGATCAGCGCATCGCCGGTCAGCACCGCGATCTGATCGCCGAACGCGACGTGCACCGAGGGCTTGCCGCGGCGCTCGTCGGCGTTGTCGAAGCACGGCAGGTCGTCGTGGACCAGCGACGCGCAATGCAACAGCTCGATCGACGCCGCGGCCGCGGCCGACAGGGCCGGATCCGAGTCACCGTTGGCGGCGGCCACCGCGAGGCACAGCTTGGGCCGCAGGCGCGCCCCGCCCGGGAACACCGCGTAACGCACCGCGCGCGCCAGCAGTGGCGGACAGGTGCGGTCGGCGGCGCGACCGATCACGGCCTTGAGTACCTGCTCAATCTTGGTGTCTGCATCGTTCATGGCGCCCCCGGCGGTCAGGTTGGATGTCTTGGTATTTAGACATCATCATTTGTCAGCTAGAATAGACACTGCTGAGATTCCGGTCAACCGAGCGGGGACCCGCACGATCACGATGGCGAGCGCGCAAAGCACCGACACCCAGGCGGCAGATCTCCGCAGACCTCGCGCCGCGCCCGGTCTGGAGTTCGACCGTGCGGTCGCGACCAGCGGCTATGCCTGGTGGTACCTGGATGCGCTCAGCGACGACGGTCGCCACGGCCTGACGCTGATCGCGATGATCGGCAGTGTGTTCTCGCCGTATTACGCGGCCGCGCGTCGCCGCGGACCCGCCGACCCGGAGGACCACTGCGCCCTCAACGTCGCGCTGTACGGCGCCGCCGGCAAACGCTGGGCCCTGACCGAGCGTGACGCGCAGGCCCTGCGACGCGCCCCGGAGCGGCTGGTCGTCGGATCCAGTGCGCTGCACTGGAATGGCCGCTGGCTGGAGATCCGGGTCGACGAACGCACGGTGCCGGTGCCGCGCCGGCTGCGCGGCACCATCCGCGTGCACCCGGCCGCCGTCAGCACGCAGCGTTTCGCGCTCGACCGCGCCGGCGGCCACCAGTGGTGGCCGATCGCGCCGCGATCACGCGTCGAGGTCGAGATGCAGCAACCGGCGCTGCGCTGGCGCGGCGACGCCTACCTGGATGCGAACTGGGGGCCGGAGGCGCTGGAACGGCGCTTCGTGCGCTGGGACTGGTCGCGCGGCATGCTCGACGACGGCCGTTGCGCGGTCCTCTACAACCGCGAAGAGCGTGGTCGCGACAGCGCATCACTGGCGCTGCTGTTCGACCGGCACGGCGCCGTCGAGCACTTCGAGGCGCCGCGCGACCGTCGCCTGCCGGCGACCCGGATCTGGCGCATACCGCGCGGCGTCCAGGCCGAGCCCGGCCACACACCGACCGTGACCGAGACCCTCGAGGACACGCCGTTCTATGCCCGCTCGATCATCCGCACGCGACTGCTGGGCCAGCCGCTGACCGCGATCCACGAGAGCCTGTGCCTGAACCGCTTCGCCCGGCGCTGGGTGCAGATGCTGCTGCCGTTCCGGATGCCGCGGATCCGCGGCGCGCCGCGGTCCTGATCAGGCGCGCGGCCGTCGGGCGCGGCCAATGCGTGCCCGGCGTCGCGGTCAGGCGCTGTCGTCGTCGCGTTCGGGGTCCCGGCGCGGCGGCCGGCGCACCGACCTGAGCTGGGCGTAGCCGAACCAGACCAGGGCGCCGAACACCAGCAGCAGCTCCAGCAGCCCGAGCCATTTACCGCTCACCGGGCCGGCGCCTCCTGGGCCAGCGCCGACGCGTCGTCGAGCGGCGTGGCGCCGGCGGCGGCGCGCTCGCGGCGGTCGAGATCCGCGAACAGCTCGAGCATCCAGGCCAACCGGCCCTCGTGGCGCGCACGACCGATCGTCAGCGCCCTGCTAGCCGGCGCCGCCTGTGCCGCCGCGGCGACGAGGAACGCCGTCGCCGGGTCGGCGGGCTCGGTCAGCGCCGCGCCCGACAGGCCGACCAGGCGCGCCAGGCCGAGCAGCGTTCGCAGCTTGCGTCGCGGCGACACCACGGCGCGCTGCGTGACCGAGTCGCAGTGCCGACGCTCGATCTCGCGGCCGATCTCCGCATACAGCAGCCGGGCGGTGTACATCGCCGGCCGGCAACGCCGCGGCAGCCGTGCAATGCCGCTGTCGGCGCGTCGGTACAGCGACTCGGCGTCGTCCAGCAGGCGCTGCACGACGCCGCCGAGCGCCGGCGTGAAGACTGGCCGGGCGACGAAGGCGTCGGGGTCGACGCCGGCCTCGCGCAACCACGACTCGGGCAGGTACAGGCGTCCGTTGCGCGCGTCCTCACCGACGTCGCGGGCGATATTGGTCAGCTGCATCGCGGCACCGAGATCGCAGGCGCGTGCCAGCATGTCGCGATCGCGCACGCCCATCAGCAGCGCCATCATCGCCCCGACCGTACCGGCGACGCGTGCCGCATAGTCGAGCAGCTGGCCGCGATCGGCGTAGCGCCGACCTGCGGCATCCCACGCGAAACCCTCGAACAGCGCCGCGAACAGGGCCTGTGGAATCGCGAACCGTTCGACGACCTCGGCCAGCGCACGATCGGCGGCGTGGTCGTGCGGCCGCCCGGCATACAGCGCGTCGAGGCGCGCGTGCAGCGCACGCAATGCCTGCACCGGATCCGGATCGATGTCGACCGCGTCGTCGGCGACGCGGCAGAACGCATACAGCGCGGCGGCGGGCCGGCAGAAACCGGCCGGCAGCAGCAACGCCGCGGCATGGAAGGAGCGCGACCCGGCGCGAAGCCGCGCGCGGCAGTCGCGCAGGTCGCTTCCGGGCCGATCACCCGTGTCGACAGATCCTGTTGCCATCCGGCACCACCTCGTCCACGGCTCGCGGTCACTGGGCGCAGCGCCGCCGGCCCGCCATCGGCACGGCCACTGGCCCGCGCGCGCTCGACGAGCGCGTCATTGATGTAGACATCAAAAAGTGTCTACGACTTTAGACAGCCTAGCAGGCCGACGGAGGCCGGCCAAGCCCGGCGTCGCCGGCGTCTCAGCGACCGGCGTCCGCGGGCCGGCCGGCGCCACCGTCGGCGATGTCCTGGATCAGCTCGGCAAAGCGTTGCGGTGCCTCCTCGTGACCGAGGTGACCGAGACCGGGTACCCGGATCAGGTGGCTGCCCGGCAACAGCGCGTGCAGCCGCCGCGCCTCGGCCGGCGGCACGGTACGGTCGTTGGCGCAGGCGACCAGGTACAGCAGCGGCGCGATCCGCGGCAGCTCGCGCGCCAGCGGCGCGAGGTCCCAGTTGGCCATCATCTGCAGCGTGCCGCTCAGGTGGCGCGGCGAACACACCAGGCGCTGATACAGGTCGACGATCTCGGCCGGCGGCGTCGAACCGGTGTCGCGCAGCAGGCGCGCGACCATGCGCCGGTCGGCGGCGCGCCAGCTGAACAGCCGCGGCACGGCAGGCACCGTCGCCAGCAGCCTGGCAGCCGGCGCAAACAGCTGGCCGGCCAGCCCGCGCAGCGGCAGCAGGGCGCCGTTGAGGCTGACCAGCGCCGCCGGCGCGATCTGCCCGTCGAGGCACATGCGCGCGAGGATCGCGGCCCCGGCCGAATGGCCGGCGACGATGGCCGGCGCGACATCGAGGTGCGCGAGCAGCGCCGCGAGACCGGCCGCCATGCCCGGCAGCGACGAGCGTTCGCTGCCGCCGAGCTCGGTGAAGCCGTGGCCCGGCAGGTCCGGCACGATGACCCGGTAGCGCGCCGCCAGCCGTGCCGCGACGCCACCCCAGGAGTGGGTCGACGCCCCGGTACCGTGGACCAGCAACAGCACCGGGCCATCGCCGATGTCCTGCACGTGCCAGGCCAGACCGCCGGCCCGCGTGAACCGGCTGTGCGCCGCGTTCGGCCAGCGCGCCCGTTCGCTGGCCCAGTCGAGATCAGCGCCGGCCATGGGCCGACGCCGACGCACCCGGCGCGGCCCCGGGCAGACACTCAGGCACGCCGATCACGCCGCACCGGATGCCGGTGCGGCGGTCTGCGACGCCTGCTGGACCGCGGCCGTCAGGCGCGCCGCATCGGCATGCGGCAGCGGCAGGTAGACGGCGTCGAGGCCCTGCGCGAGGCGCTCGGCGCCGGCGTGCGGGCGCGGCGACGTGTCGATGACGATGCCCCTGACCCCGGCGAGGCGCAGCGCGCGGGCGCTGTCCAGCGCATCGGCCAGCGCCTGTGCGCGACCCTGGGCGCCGGCGCGGCCGACGTTGGCGCGGCCGTCGGTCAGGCACACCAGGGTCGGCGTACCGCCGCGCCGCAGCACCTGCTCGCACAGCGCCGCGGCGGCATCGAGGCCGGCCGCCAGCGGCGTGGCGCCGCCACCCGGCAGCGCCGCCAGGCAGCGCTTGGCGCGCACCAGCGAGCGTGTCGGCGGCAGCAGCAGCTCGGCGCCATGACCGCGGAACGCGATCAGCGCGACCTGGTCGCGGCGCACGTAGCAATCGGCCAGCAGCAGCTCGACGGCGCCCTTGGCCTCGGCCAGGCGGTGCAGCGCCGCCGAGCCCGACGCATCGACGACAAAGATCGTCGTGGTCTCGGCGCGCTGGCTGAAGCGCACGACGTGGAAATCGTCGCGCCGGATCAGGACCCGCGCGCGTCCGTCGTCGCCGGCGGCGCGCTGGCGGCGGCGCAGCGGCTGCCACGGTGCGGCGGCGCGCAGCGTGTCGATCAGGCTCAGGCGCGCGCCGGCGCGCGGATCGCCACGGCGCGCGCCGAGCGGACGGCCGCGCAGCCGGTTGCGCTGCACGGCGCCCGACCTGCCCGCGGACTGCGCGCGCGTGCGCGTCGCCGCAGCGGCGCCGAGACGGGCCAGCAGCTGTTCGGGGATCGCCGCGAGCGCGGCCTCGAGCACCCGGTCCTCGAGCTCGTCGGCGGTCGCCGGGTCGGCCTGGTGCGCCGCGTCGCCGTCGGCCGGCGGCTCGGGCGGCGGCGCGTCGTCGGTGTCGGTGTCGGCGGCGGGTTCGTCGACCGGCGGCAGACACGTCGCCCGCGGCGCGAGCACCAGGCGCGCGGCCGCCGCCAGGTCCGCGGCGTCGACCCGTTGGCCGCCGCGCAGTGCCGCCGCGACCCGGGCCACGCGCAGCGCCAGCAGGGCGACGCGCAGCGAGCCGATGCCCAGCGCGATCGCCGCGGCGCACAGCTGTTCGACATCGGCCGGGGCATGCGCGATCGCCGCCAGGCGGCGCCGTGCCGAGCCGATGTCGTAGGCGCCGGGATCGAGATCGTCGAGGTCGTGGATGCCGAGCGACTGCAGATCGATCACCAGCGCGAGGCGGTCGTGCAGGACCGGGCTCAGCGCCTCGTCGGCGGACACCGACTCGTCGAGGGCGACGACGCCGAGCGCGACCGGCTCGCGTGCCGCGAGACCGTCGCGCTCGATGATCAGCTCGGCGAAATCCAGCACCGTGCCGAGGTGCGCCAGCGTCGAGCGCGCCGCGCGTTCGGCCATGGCCCGCAGCACGATGACGCCGGCACTGTCGACCAGCAGCCCGCGCTGCGCCACCGGCCGGCCGGCGCGCAGGGTCGCGGCGAGATCGATGCCGCCGAGCAGGCCCGACTCGCTGACCTGCGGCGGTATGCGGCGCAGCGGCGTCGTCGCCGGCAGCAGGCCGCGCAGCGCGTCGAGCCAGCTATCGCGCACCGGCCCCGGCAACGCCCGCAGATGGACGCCGCCGAGATAGTCCGGTGCGGTCGCCAGCAACGCCGCCGCCTGCACGGCATCGTGCCAGGCCGCGGCGGCGCGCGCCTCGCTCATGCGTCGAACAGCTCGGCCACGGCGCGCTCGACGCGCGCACTCGAACCGGCCTCGTCGAGCGGATCGCGCCGCAGGCGGTGGCGCAGCGCCGACGCGGCGACCAGGCGCAGCTGTTCGGCGCTGACCGCCGGCCTGCCGTCGAGGCTGGCCAGCGCGCGTGCGGCGCGGATCAGCGTCAGTTCGCCGCGCAGGCCGTCGGTACCCAGGCGCATGCACAGCTGCGCCGCGAGCTCGATGACGTCGGACGGCACCTCGACCGCGTCGAGGCCGTCGCGCGCCTTGGTGATGCGGCGCCTGACCGCGCCGTCCTTGCGCTGCCACTGCCTGACGAAGGCCGCGCGGTCGCGCTCGAAGGCATCGCGCTGGCGCACGATCTCGACCCGGGTCTCGAGGTCGTGCGGCGTCCTGACCTCGACCGACAGACCGAAGCGATCGAGCAGCTGCGGGCGCAGCTCGCCCTCCTCGGGGTTGCCGCTGCCGACCAGCACGAAGCGCGCCGGATGGCGCACGCTCAGCCCCTCGCGCTCGACGACGTTCTCACCGGACGCCGCGACATCGAGCAGCGCGTCGACGAGATGGTCCTCGAGCAGATTGACCTCGTCGATGTACAGGAAGCCGCGGTGCGCCTTGGCCAGCAGTCCGGGCTCGAAGGCCTTCTCGCCCTGGGTCAGCGCGCGTTCGAGATCGAGCGCGCCGATCACCCGGTCCTCGGTCGCACCGAGCGGCAGGTCGACGACCGGCATCGGCTGCTGGCGCGACTTGGTCGGCGTCATGCCATCGGCACACAGCGTGCACAGCCCCGGCCGGTCGGCGACCGGGTCGCAGTTGTACGGGCAGTCCGCGACCACCGCCATCTTCGGCATCAGCGCCGCGAGCGCGCGGATCGCCGTCGACTTGCCGGTGCCGCGATCGCCGAACACCAGTACGCCGCCGACGGTCTGATCGACAGCGGCAATCAACAGCGCTCGCTTCATCTCTTCCTGGCCGACGATGGCCGAGAACGGGAAAGGCAACGGCATAGATCTCGTTCAATGCTCCGCTTGCTGGCCGGCCGGTCGATGCGCAAGACCCGGCGATCCGCTTGCCCCGACGCGACCGGCGCGGCGATCGGGATGCGAACGCTTTTTTTACGCGTCGGGCTGCGCAAACACAAGTCACCGGCGCGGCGTCGCGTGGCCGGGGCCGCGATCGCCGTGTACCGGCCTGTCAGTCGCCGCCGGTCACCGACGCGGCGCGCGGCGCGTCCCGCAACAGGCGACGCGCGGCCTCGACCGCGGCCGCGATGATCGCAGCGCGGGTCTGCGCCGAACGCCGGCGGTCCCGCCCACCGGGCTCGCAGATCAGCCGGCACAGGCGGTCGCTCGGCGACTCGAAATCGCAGTGGGTCGCGCCGTCGAAGCGGATGGTCTCGGCCGTTGCCGCCGCCGCGAACACCGCGAGCCCGTTGTTGTCGGCGTTGCAGCGCGACGACTCGCCGACCAGGCCGACGAGCGGCCGCGCCAGCACCGCCGCCGCGTCTTCGCCGAGGCGATCCTGATCGACCAGATCCAGGACCACGGCACCGACGCTGTGCCGGTCGGCGGTAGCGGCCAGCAGCGCGGCCAGGCCGCCGGCCGAGAATCCGGCGTACAGCACCGCGTCGCCGCCGAGCCGCGCGGCGATGCGCCGCAGGTCGGCGGCGTTCTGCCGATGCGCGCCGTCCCACGGGCGCATGTTGCACAGATCGACCGCGACCGTGACCAGGCCGGCATCGGCCAGTGCCGTCGCCAGTCCCGCCATGCGTTCCTTGCTGCGCAGAAATCCGTGGGCGAGCACGACCTGCGCCGCTGCCGGCCCGGCGCCGGCGTGGTACAGATCGTAGGTCAGCGTGCAACCGGTCGCCGACGCTAGGCCGCCGGTCTCGATCCGGACCCGCGGCTGCCCGCCGTCGGGACCGGCTTCGCTGCCGGCCGGCGGCCCGGGCAGACGGGTGAGCTGGCAGCTCGCGACGAGCAGCGCGCCGGCCAGTGCCGCGACGACGCGGCCGGCGCACAGATGGCGCGCGGACCGGCGGTCGGGCCCTGCGGTGTGCAACCGCGGCGACCCGCTGCAGCGGCGATCGGCGCCGTCGCCCTGAGTCACCGTGCCGGCTCCGGCAGATGTCCGGCCGCCGCAGGCCCTGCCGCACGCGATCGCAGCCGGCGGTGCCGCGGGCTTTCGACGCGCGCGGACATGGCACAATCGCCGGACCCAGCCACCGCCCCGGACCGTCCGATCGTGTCGCCAAACGCCGTCGTACCGACCAGCCCATTGCCGCTGCAGGCCAGCGCGTGACGCGCGCGGGCCTGCGCGATCACCACGCGGTCGTGATCGGCGCCGGGATCGGCGGTCTGGCCGCGGCCATCGACCTGGCCGCCAGCGGCGTGCGGGTGACGCTGCTCGAACGCCAGGCGACGCCGGGCGGCAAGATGCGCGAACACCGGGTCGGCGACATCCGCGTCGATGCCGGCCCGACCGTGTTCACGATGCGCTGGGTCTTCGACGAGCTGTTCGCGAGCGCGGGCACGAGCCTCGCCGCGCAGGTCGAGCTGCACGCCGCCGACGTCCTCGCGCGCCATTCCTGGCTCGACGGCAGCCGGCTCGACCTGTACGCCGACCTGCAGCGCTCGGTCGACGCGATTGCGGCGTTTGCCGGGCCGCGCGAGGCGCAGGCCTATCGCCGCTTTGCCGCGGCATCCGAGCGCATGTTCACGACCCTGGATCACAGCTTCATGCGCCGCGAGCGCCCCGGCCCGCTGGCGCTGACGTCGTCGCTGGGGATCGGCGGCCTGCCGCGGCTGTTCGCGACCAAGCCGTTCACGTCGCTGTGGCACGAGCTCGGGCGGATCTTCGCCGACCCGCGGCTGCGCCAGCTGTTCGGGCGCTATGCGACCTATTGCGGATCGTCGCCGTTCGCCGCGCCGGCGACGCTGATGCTGATCGCCCATGCCGAGCGCGCCGGCGTCTGGTTCATCGACGGTGGCATGTTCCGGCTGGCGCAGGCGATGGCCGGGATCGCCAGCGGCCTCGGCGTCGACATCCGCTACCGCGCCGACGTCGAGCGCATCATGACGACCGCGGGGCGTGCCGTCGGTGTCAGGCTCGCGGACGGCGAGCAGATCGACGCCGATGCGGTCGTGTTCAATGGCGACGTCGCCGCATTGGGCGCCGGCCTGCTCGGCGATGCCGCACGCTCGGCGATACCGCGCCGACGCGGCGAGCCGCGTTCGCTGTCGGCGATCACGTGGAGCCTGGCGGCGCGCACGCAGGGCTTTCCGCTGCACCACCACAACGTGTTCTTCGGCGGCGACTATGCCGACGAGTTCGCCAGCATCTTCGAGCGCCGGCGCATCACCGCCGAGCCGACCGTATACGTCTGCGCCAAGGCGCGCGGCGACGACGTCGCCATGGCGGGGACGGAACCGCTGCTGCTGCTGGTCAACGCACCGCCGCGGCCGTTCGACGCGGCCGAGACCGCCGCCGTCGAACGCCGCACGTTCGATCTGTTGCGTCGGCATGGCCTGGACATCGAGCCGGACCCCGCGGCGCGCGTGCGGACGACGCCGGACGACTTCGCCGCGCTGTCGCCGGGCAGCAACGGCGCGATCTACGGCTGGCCGACGCACGGCTGGTCGGGCTCGTTTCGCCGCCCCGGTTCGCGCTCGCGCATCGCCGGGCTGTACCTCGCCGGCGGCACCGTGCACCCGGGCCCCGGCGTACCGATGGTCGCGCTGTCCGGCCGGCTCGCTGCGGCCAGCGTGCGCGACGACCTGGCCGGTCGCTGATCGCGGGTCACGCGCTGCATGTCACGGGTCCGGCACGACCCCGTCCAACACCTTGGCCGACGAAATGACGCCCGGCAGACCCGCCCCGGGGTGGGTCCCGGCGCCGACCAGGTAGAGGCCGTCGACCTCCTCGCTGCGGTTGTGCGGCCGAAACCACGCGGTCTGCGTCAGCACCGGTTCGAGACTGAACGCCGCACCCTTGACCGACCACAGCCGGTCACGGAAATCGAGCGGCGTCAGCAATCGCGAGCTGACGACGTGTGCCGACAGCTGCGGCAGCACGGTCGATTCGAGATGGCGCTCGATCGCCGAGCGGTAGCGCTCGGCCTGCAGCGCCCAGTCGGTCGCGCCGTCGAGATTCGGCACCGGCGACAGCACATAGAACGCGTCGCAGCCGGGCGGCGCCAGCGACGGGTCGGTCGCGGTCGGGCGGTGCAGGTAGAGGCTGAAATCGTCGGCCAGCACCTTGCGTTCGAAGATATCGTCGAGCAGCGCCTGGTAGCGCGGGCCCAGCAGTATCATGTGGTGCGGCACGTCCGGGTACTGGCGATCGGTGCCGAAGTACCAGACGAACAGGCTCATCGAGTAGCGCACGCGTTCGAGGCGGCGCTCGTGCCAGCGGCGGCGCTCGACGTCCGGCAACAGGTAGCGGTAGGTCGCCGCGGCATCGGCGTTGGACACGACGACGTCGGCGTCGACGCGCTCACCCGACACCAGTTCGACGCCGGTCGCCCGGCCGTCGTCGACGCAGATGCGCCTGACCGGTGCGTTGCAGCGCAGCGTGCCGCCCTGCCCCTCGAGCAGCCCGACCAGGCCGTTGACCAGGCTGCCGGTGCCGCCCATCGCGAAATGCACGCCGTGGCGCCGTTCCAACTGTGCGATCAACGCATAGACCGCGGTCGCCGTGAACGGGTTGCCGCCGATCAACAGCGGGTGGAAGCTGAACACCATGCGCAGTTTCGGGTGCTTGATGTACTTGGCGACCAGGCTGTGAACCGAGCGGTAGAACTGCGCCGTCAGCAGGTCCGGCACGGTGCCGACCATCTTGCCGAGCGAGTCGAACGACACCGTCAGCAGCTTGTCGAAGCCGATGTCGTAGAGCTTGCTGCTGGCCGCCAGGAACGCCTCGTAGCCGGCCACATCGCCGGAATCGAAGCGTGCGATCTCGGCCTTCATCGCGGCGTCGTCGCCGCTGTAATCGAAATGGCTGCCATCGGCGAAGCGGATGCGGTAGAACGGCATCAGCGGGCGCAGCTCGATATCGTCGGCGAGGCGCCGCCCGCACAGCTGCCACAGCTCCTCGAGCACGAACGGCGCGGTCACGATGGTCGGTCCGGCATCGAAGCGAAAGCCGTCCTGTTCGAACACGTAGGCTCGGCCGCCGGGCTTGTCGAGCTTCTCGAACACCGTGACCCGGTAACCGCGCACGGCCAGACGGACCGCCGCGGCGAGCCCGCCAAAGCCGCTGCCGATGACCACTGCGGATGCCTGCGGCCTGCCCATGACGAGTCTACCGCCGGGCGCCGGCGCTGCCGGGCGCACGCTGCCAGCGCACCGCGAGGTCGCTGACGTGCAGCACCAGCGCCGCGACCAGGAAGACCGCGACCCAGGTCCAGCCGGCACCGGTCAGGTCGGCGCGCAGCGCCAGCATCAGGCTGGCGCCGGCGCCGATGTTGGTCAGCAGCGGCAGCGGCGCGATGCCGTTGCCGGTCAGCCGGTGCAGCAACAGCAGCAGCACGATCTCGATGACGACGAAGGCCAGCATGATGTCGACGATGCGTCCCGACGTGACCAGCTGTTCAAGTAGCGCCACTGTCTGCTCCGTTGTCTGCCCGTGCCGCGGCCTGCGACAGTGATCCCCGGCGCCGCGCCCGCCGCACAGCGGCCCGACGCCACTTGGTCCCGGCACCGCCCCCGGGTGAAGATAGCGTCGACGCCATCAGCCTAACACCACGACGACTCGCCACCCGTGCAGCACCGGCGGGGCCGTTCAAGACAGCATGCAAGACACCATCCTGCTGACCCTCGGTCGGCTGCCCAAAGGCCTCGAGCTCGCGTTCGCGTTCAAGCGCGCCGGCTGCCGGGTCGTGATCGCCGAACCCTGGCGCTGGCACCTGAGCCGGGTGTCGCGTGCCGTCGATCGCAGCTACGCGGTCACGGCGCCGAACACCGACGTCGCGGCCTACCACGCCGACCTCGTCGACATCGCCGAGCGCGAGCGCGCCACGCTGGTCGTGCCGGTATCCGAGGAGAGCATGCACGTCGCCGGCCTGGCCGGGAGCCTGCCGCCGGCGACCCGCCTGTTCAGCATGCCGCAGGCGGCGCTGATCGAGCTCCACGACAAGCTCGACTTCGTGCGCAAGGCAAGGTCGTTCGGCCTGCCGGTGCCCGAGACCTTCGACGTCGACAGCGACGCGGCGAAGCGGCTCGCGGCGACCGCGCGCTACATCGTCAAACCCCGCCTGTCGTCGGCCGGGCACGGCGTCGAGGTCCACGATGCCGGCGACCCGTTGCCACCGCCGGCGGCGCCCGCGATCGTCCAGGCCCACCTGCCCGGCGAGGAGCTGAGCTCGTTCTCGATCGCGCACCAGGGCAGGGTCATCGGCAGCGTCGTCTATCGCGGCCTGATCGTGTCGGGCAGCGTGTCGGTGTGCTTCGCGGCGGTCACCGATCCCGACCCGGCGATACTGCAATGGATCGAGCGCTTCGTCGGCGCCAGCGACTACAGCGGCTTCATCGCGTTCGACTTCCGCCGCGATGCCGCCGGCGACGCGCTGCCGATCGAGTGCAATCCGCGCACCACGAGCGGCATCCATTTCGTGCACCCGGCGGACCTGGCGCAGGCGATCCGCGACCCGGCGGCGCCAAACCCGTTCCGCCTGCGCAGCGAGCGCGTGCTGCAGCAGTTCTACCCGGCGCTGACCGAGACCCAGGGCGCCGCGCTCAAGGGTCGACCGTGGCGGGGCAACTTGCGGTACCTGTTCGGCTGTCGCGACGTCAGCTGGGCGCCGCGCGATCCGCTTCCGTTCCTGCTGATGCCGTTGACCTCGTACCAGATCCTGCGGCGCACGATCTTCGCCGGCATGTCGTTCGGCGAGGCGGCGACCTTCGATATCGGCTGGTACCGGGCGACGTGACCGGTCAGCGATCGGCACGCGGCGTCACCCGGCAGTGGATCTGCTGCACCGGACGCGTCGTCAGTCGCGCCACCGGCCGGACCTTGTCCGGCGCCAGCGTCGACAGGTCGAAGCGCCGTGTCAGGCGCGCGATGATCAGGCTGGCCTCGTGCTGCGCAAAGCCCGCGCCGACGCAGGTACGCGGTCCCATGCCGAACGGCAGATAGGCACCGGGGGTGAGCTCGTGCTCGCGCTCGGGCAGGAAACGGTCCGGATCGAACACGTCCGGGTCGCTCCACAGGCGGCGATGGCGATGCGTGGTCCACGGCGAGATCATGACCATCGCGCCGCGCTTGACGCGGTAGCGCCCGATCCGCGTCGGCGCCATCGCGACGCGCGGGATGAACGTGATCGGCGGGTACAGGCGCAGGGTCTCGCGGAACACGTTCCTGACGTAGCGCAGCTTCTTGATGTGTTCGAACTCGACCGGCCCGTCGCCGACCACGGCGTCGACCTCGGCACGGATCCGCGCGACCACCTCGGGCCTGACCGACAGGATATAGAACAGCCAGGTCAAGACGCTCGCCGTGGTCTCGTGGCCGGCGAGGAACAGCACGCCGAGCTGATCGACCAGCTCCTTGCGCGAGAACGGACAGCCGCTCGCGCTGTCGCGCGCGGCGATGCATGCCGACGCGATGTCGTTGAACGTGCCGTCGGCGGCACTGACGTGCGAATCGACCAGCTCGCCGAGGTGGGCGCGGATCCGTGCACAGGCATCGAGCACCGGCCGGTGCTGACGGATCTTCTTGAACGGCGGGTCGAAGATCAGCGCCTTGAGCTCGACCTGCGCCGCGCTGCGCTCGAAGACCTCGAACGCATCGAACACCTCGCGCGCGATCTGCGACTCGAGCGACGTCGAGAACACGGTCCGGCAGATGATGTCGGCGGTCAGATGGCTCATCGCCAGGTCGAGCGAGAAGGACTCGCCGCTCACCGCCAGCCGATCGAGGCGCTGTTCGTAGTCGTCGACCGCGGCGCGCATCGACGCGAACGCGCGGGTCAGGCGGATGTGCGAGAACGCCGGGTCGATCATGTCGCGCTGGCGCCGCCAGCGCTGGCCGCTGGAGACGAAGATCGAATCGCCGACCAGTGGCTCGAGCGCGCCGACCATCAGGTCGTTCTTCGGGTAGATACCGGTCGAGTCCTGCATGACCTCGTGCACCAGCTGCGGCTCGTTGACCAGCAGGATCGAGCGCCGCGAGTAACCGAGATGGGTCACCGGCAGGCGATACGCGGCCGCCGGCAGCAGACTCAGCAGGTTGCCCTCGCGCTGCGCCGCGGTGCGGATCAGCGCCGCGATCGGCGACAGCGGCAGCGGTCGCGGCGGGACATAGCGCGGCGGTTCAACCGGCGTCGCCGACACGACCGCCGGCTCGGCAGGGGATACGGGCACGGAAGTCAAGACATTCTCCCGGCGCCGGGCGTGTCCGGCATCGACGGCGCTCGATAGCGGACCCCGACTGGCGCACCAGCTCATTTGATTTTACAGTTCAGAGTGTATATGTTGCTTGACAACCCGGCAATGCCACAGCAACGGGGAGGGCGTGCCATGGGCCTGTTCGAAGAATTCATCTGGCCGTTCCATGCCGTCGTACTGGCACATATCGTCACCGGCGCGACCGGCCTGCTGGCCTTCTGGGTGCCGATTTTCGCGCGCAAGGGCGGCGCGCATCACCGGCGCTGGGGCAAGGTGTTCACGGCGTCGATGCTCGCCACCGGCGTCATCGCGATCGCGATCTCCGGCCTGACCATCGCCGACCCGGTCGGCACCCATCCGCACCTCGACTTCGCGCCGGCGCTGATCCAGGGCATCTTCGGTTGGATGATGCTGTATCTCGCGATCCTGACGATCAACCTCGCGTGGTATGGCTGGAGCTGCATCCGCGGGCGCCACGACCACGCGATCAACCGCCACCCGCTGAACCTGGTGCTGCAGGCGGCCGTGACCGTGACCGCGGCCAACTGCGCCTGGCACGGCCTGGTCCTCGGGCAGCTGCTGATGGTCGGCATCTCGCTGGTCGGCTTCGCGACCGCGGCGACCAACCTGTGGTTCATCTACAAGCCACACCGCGGCCCGCAGGACTGGCTCAAGGAACACCTCAAGGGACTGGTCGGCGCCGGGATCTCGGTGTACACGGCGTTCTTCGCGTTCGGCGCCGTGCGCCTGATGCCGGAACTGGCGCTGAATCCCGGCCTCTGGGCGGTCCCGCTGGTCACCGGGCTCGCGATCATCCTGTACCACTGGCGCAGGATCGGCCGCCAACAGCAGGCGCGCGCGCACGCGACGCGCCTCGCGTCGTCCTGACCTGGCCAGCATCGGCGCAGTGTCGATGATCGCGACCGTGCAGACCGCGGCGCGCGGCCGCGTGCGGCGGCCGCAGGATCGCGCCGACCGCTCGCACCGGACGGACCGGCAATGACCGGCGACACGCGATACCCGACCGGCGAAACCGCGCCGTCGCTGGCAGCCGCCGTCGATGCCCCGAGGCAGACGCTGCAGACGCCGAACGCCGGGCGCCTGTGCTACTACTCGGACACCCGCGCCGAAGGTCGACCGCTGGTGCTGATTCACAGCGTCAACGCCGCGCCGAGCACCCGCGAGATGCGACCGCTGTTCGACCACTACGCCGCTCGGCGCCCGGTCTACGCCGTCGACCTGCCGGGTTTCGGCTGTTCGGAGCGCGGCGACCTGCCGTATTCGCCGGCGCTGTATGCCGAGACCATCAACCACTTCCTGACCGAGGTCGTCGCGCAGCCCGCCGATGTGGTCGCGTTCTCGCTGAGCGCCGAGTTCGCGGCGCGCGCGGTGCTCGCCGACGGCGAGCTGTTCCACTCCCTGGGGCTGATCTCACCGACCGGGTTCGGCGCGCGCACGCCGCCGTCGGGCCCGGCGACCGACCGCATCCTCAGGGTCCTGCGCCTGCCGTTGCTCGGCGACGGGTTGTATCGACTGCTGACGACGCGGCTCAGCATCCGCCATTTTCTCGGCCTCGCGTTCACCGGCGACGCACCGGCGGCCCTGGTCGACTACGCGTACGCGACGTCGCACCGACCCGGTGCCAAGTACGCGCCGTTTCGCTTCCTGTCGATGAAGCTGTTCACGCCGGCGGCGTTCGACGAACTGTATGCGGCACTGAGCCTGCCGGTGCTGGTGCTGTACGACCGCGATCCCAACATCAGCTTCGAACGACTCGACGAACTCGCCGAGCGGCCTAACTGGCGGCTGCAGCGCATTGCGCCGACCCGCGGGCTGCCGCATTGGGAGCGTGGCGCCGAGACCTTTGCCGCGCTCGACCGCTTCTGGGCGACGCCGGCCGACGGCGCGGATTGAACCGCCGTCGCGAACCGCGCCAGGCAGTTCACCGGCGGCTGGCCGCAGCCTGCGTCAGCGCGGCATCTCGGGGGCGAATACGTCGCGCAGCATGTCCATCTGTGTCCGCGGCAGCTCGGCAGGCGCCGGCGCTGGGTCGGCCGGCGCGGTCGGCGTCGTCGTTTCGCGGGCGAGCGCACCGATCACGGTCGCGTCCAGTGCGGCGGGCAGCCCGGCCGCCGGTCGCGCGGCCGGCGTGGCGGCGGGTGCCGCCGGTAAT
>JAAUYD010236437.1_pt1 | contig 17313 bp, 10 predicted proteins | sample 7278101 | NCBI WGS metagenome assembly JAAUYD01 (sample SAMN14350128, study PRJNA611818) | marine sediment metagenome | isolation source: surface marine sediment (0.6m) | place: French Polynesia: Moorea | collected 2018-08 | reverse complement strand
TGTGAAAATGAGTAAATACCCCTTGCTCGTTCCATCAATAACCCATGCTGCGACTCAATCGATTTTAAAACAGCTTCGCTATCTAATTCTAATTCATCTGGTTCTAATCGAGCATTCGGTAAATTGTAAATAAAATCAGCAATATATCCTTCAACAATCTTTTGTTTAAAGAAATAATCTTTGTTCTCAAAAGTTGTTAATGCTATTTGACTTAGTAAATCTTCCTTGCGTTTCACAGAAAAGTTTTTATAAACCACATCCCGCTCAATGTTACGTTTCGCATCCCATTTTTTCAGCAACACATCCAAACCTTCTTCATATAGTTCAGAACGGTTTGCAGGAAAGTTTCCAGCTTCACCAAATACTAAACAAAGCAGCGTCAGCAATAGCGGATTCGTGGCTAATTCCTGAATTGGTTTATTTTCTTCTAGCCTTTGGATAAATTTTTCTGCTTTTACCAAATCATCTTTTGCACGGAACCAGTTTTGCGCGAAAATGGCTATTTGCTCTTTGTCAAAATCTGCTACTTCTACTTCAGTAAAACTTTCAAAAGTATATTCCTTTGCTGCAATACGACAGGTAATAACAAATTGATTGATGTGAAATTGGTCGGAAAAATCCAGAATATGACGTAATACCCGTTTTGTATCCTCTTCCCTCACTTCATCCAATCCATCAAGCAATATAAATGCACAACCTTTTTGAAAGATTTTTTTGACTGATGCAACATTTATCTCTACATGAATTGTCTGACAAATGTATGTCAATAAATCTGGCTCCCCGCCTGCTTCTGCAAAATCCTTAAGGGTAATAAAAATTGGTACATACTCCTGCAAAAAATTACCCTCAATACATTGCATTGCTAGATATTTTAAAAATGTAGTTTTCCCTGCACCTGGTTTACCCAAAACCATCAATTTTCTGTAACGTTTTACCGCTTCTATTCCCAATACTCTTTTCTCTCTCACGTCATTAAGTCCAAAGCGGTTAAAATTCTCTACATCCCAGTTTTGCAAGAATTCTGTAATATCTAACCTTCTACGTCCACTAATTTTCTCCAGAATATTGACGTTAGTATAAATACCGCGTTTTCCAGTCAACTTAATGGGCTGCTCCATATCTAGCACTCGCATAGTTCCGCAGCGTTGTTTGATGCTGGGTTTGATTTGTTTGCGGATTTCTTGAACTAAAACATCAATATTATTGTCCTTACCATCAATATTGGAGCAATTAGAAGGTTTCCACTCTTGATATCGCTGACTAAGATGCTCCCGCAACCTGCTTTCTTTTCCTGGACCCCTACCACCGATGCGAAACTTCTTGTAAATCCCACCAAAACAACTGCTGAGGTTACTTTCACTCATATAAAGTACTTGTGTAACTTCAACTCGACTTTTACCCCTAGCAAATATCTCCAAAAAGACTTCCTTCTCTTGAGGTGACAATTCAGCATAGGGTTCTAGCTGTTTGAGAAAGTCCTCTGAAAATGACATTCGCTCCCCCTCACAATCACTTATAGCTAGTGTAGCGAAATCAACTTGTATAGTTTGCAATTAAGTCAAGGGAAGTCAATGTAAGTCAGTACAAGTCAAGTAAATAACTACAAAAGAAAGTTGCGACATTAGGCTCAGTCAACCTAATACATAAATCGCAATGCTAGAAACATTATTTTCGATGGCTTTGGAAAAATCCCTGGAAATTCTCCTCGTACTATTGCTAGAAAAATTCTGGAAATGGATACTAAACAATAGCAATCTCCAAAATTTCAACTACAAAAACCAGATTATCTTGTTCTATCTCCACTGGCTTTTATATAAAACATCACCCATACCCCTATCAAAGGAATTACATGAAGACAAGTAACAATTGTTTAGAGGGTGTTACTAGAGAAGTGATACCATCTAAAAATAAATCCAGAATAATTATACTTCCTGATGCTACATATTTCCGCGCAGTTTTCAAAGTACCACGTATCATAATTTAGATTTCACGAGTTATTTTAACTTTATGTGTCAATCTTAGGGAAAATACTCCAAATTTGAGAAAAATATATTTTAGTTAACACAAATTAACTCTTATCCTCTACTTAAATTACTGCATGGGTGTGCAATCTTCTTACTCTGATAAAATTCTAGTTGTTGACGATTCTCCAGATAATGTGTTTTTAATCAAAACCATTTTGGAGGAAGAAAGTTATACTGTGACGACAGCAGAAAATGGCTCTACCGCACTGGCAAGAATTACTGAATCTAATTTTGACTTAATATTATTAGATGTAATGATGCCAGGAATGGATGGTTATGAAGTTACCAAACGAATTCGGGAAAATGAAGACATATTGTTTGTCCCCATTTTATTAATTACCGCCCATGATTCTCCCAACGTGGCCCATGGATTAGATTTGGGAGCAGATGATTTTATCCGCAAGCCTGTGACGGTGGATGAATTATTAGCCAGGGTGCGATCGCTAGTACGATTAAAGCATAGTATAGATGAAAGAGATGAAATCGATCGCCAGCGTCAAGATTTTGTGTCTCGCCTCACCCACGATTTACGCACCCCTTTAGTCGCTGCGGAACGAATGATGACGCTGTTTTTGGAAGGTGCTTTAGGAGAATTATCACCACCAATGGCAGAAGCGATTACTATTATGGCCCGTAGTAATAGTAACTTACTATCAATGGTCAATACCCTGTTAGAAGTGTATCGTTTTGAAGCTGGCCGTAAAACTTTAACGTTTCAACCACTTGATTTATGTAAGTTATTGACCGAAGTAGGAGATGAATTAACTCCCTTGGCGAAAGAAAAAAAGCTAGTTATTAATACTGATAGCTTAGATAAATTAGATACTATTGTTGTAGATGGTGATCGCTTGGAATTACACCGGTTATTTACCAATTTGGTTGGCAATGCCATTAAATTTACTGATAGTGGCTCGGTGACTCTAAGTTTAACCAAATCAACTTCTTTAGAAGGTAATATTACCATTGAAGTTGCAGATACGGGTCAAGGTATTCCCTCTGAGGAACAAGCTACCTTATTTGAAAGATTTCGCCCCGGGAAGCATAAAGGTTCTGGTAGCGGTTTAGGACTTTATCTTTCCCGCCGCATTGTGGAAGCACATCAAGGTACTATTCAAGTGAGTTCAGAACTAGGTAAAGGTAGTGTATTCACTGTTAATTTACCTGTAAAACAGAATTAACAGGTTTCATTCATCAAAAAATATCCCAACATATCTTGCGGTGCTAATAATATAGGGACGGGCAGGATGCCCATCCCACAAGATTGGAGCATCTGTAGGGTTTCTGGGGCTTCTGCCTTTGTCAGTGGTAAAATTATTTTCAACAATCAAGATATAAGATTACTATTTGATTTTTATTGGCGTAGCCTGCGCTGTGCCCTTACAGAACTCAGCAACTTTCTGTACCCTGTAACCTGTCACCTGTATCCTGTCACCTGTATCCTGTACCCTCCCCTACAAGTCAATTCACAAATCAAACCAGATTCCTAGTATGATATCCAACATTATAATTAGTGATATTATCCACAAACAAAGGGATTTTTTTGCCACTGGTAATACCAGGAATATTGATTTTCGGATTCAACAATTAAAAAAGTTGAAACAAATTATCATTGATTCCGAAGAATCTATTTATCAGGCTTTAAAATTAGATTTAAGTAAACCAATATTTGAAAGCTTTGCCACAGAAATAGCTCTAATAAATAAAGAAATTGAATATACAATTAAACATCTGAAATCTTGGGTGAGAGCCAAAAAAGCCCAAGTACCTTGGCAACTCCTACCAGCATCAGCAAAAATTTATCCAGAACCCCTAGGAGTGATATTAATTATTGGTGCTTGGAATTATCCATTGCTGTTAGCTATAGCACCCCTAATTGGTGTGATCGCAGCCGGAAATTGTGCAATAATTAAACCATCAGAATTCGCTCCCCATACTTCTACTTTAGTCACTCAAATCATTAATCAACATTTTTCTCCAGAATATATTACTGTGGTAGAAGGAGGGGTAGAAACTAGTCAAAATTTACTCCAAGAAAAGTTTGACCATATCTTTTTTACTGGTGGTACGGCTGTGGGGAAAATAGTCATGGCGGCGGCTGCAAAGCATCTCACACCAGTAACCTTAGAATTAGGTGGTAAGAGTCCTTGTATTGTTGATACGGATATTGATATTCAAACAACAGCCAAACGTATTATTTGGGGTAAATTTATCAATGCCGGACAAACTTGTTTAGCACCAGATTATTTATTAGTTAATTGTCAAATAAAGGATGATTTATTAGCAGCAATTAAACAGAATTTACAATCATTTTATGGCGATAATCCCCAACTTAGTTCTGACTATACCAGAATTATCAATCCTAAACAATTTCATCGGCTAGAACAGTTATTAAAATCCGGTGAAATTATTATTGGAGGAGATACAAATCAGAATGAACTGTATATATCTCCTACGATAATTGATAATGTTAATTGGGATGATGATGTGATGGAGGATGAAATTTTTGGTCCCATCCTACCAGTAATTACATATACAGATATATCAGCAGCGATCGCCAAAATCAATTCCCGTCCTAAACCCTTAGCCTTGTATTTATTTTCTCGCAATCAAAATCTGCAAAGACAAGTTTTAGAATCAACCTCATCCGGGGGAGTTTGTATCAACGAAACCGTAATGCATTGTGCCGTACCTGGACTACCATTTGGTGGGGTGAGTAACAGTGGTATTGGTAGATATCACGGTAAAGCAAGCTTTGACACTTTTTCCCACTACAAAAGCACCTATAAAAATCCCTTCTGGATAGATATCAATTGGCGATATCCCCCCTACAAAGGTAAATTATCCTTTTTAAAACAACTTCTCAGGTTTTGAAAATCTCATTCAAATAAACAAACCAGGATCAACGTGAAATAAGTAGGTGGGTGAGAAAATTTATAACTATGTCATTGCGTTCAGTGATTTTACATTACCTTACATGGTTTGGTTTATTTACGCCTACCTACTTAATTCACCTAACGGTAAACAAGGCAGCGAGATTAGTCATTCACCACTGCATCAAACATCATATTGGTACAGTAGTTTTTGGATGGAGCCGCAAACATAATGCGGAAAGTAGAGACACAACTAGGACTCAATCTAGTCAAGGTCTGTAGGCGAGTTTAATACCCTCGCTACCAGATTTCGTATCTGGGAAACCAAAACTAAAAAGCACCAACGGTGCGGATGACCCCACCGTGTAGCAACAGTTTAGAATCCCCGTCCATTTATGGCGGGGAGGGGTCAATACTTATACCTAAGCAATCACAAATCCATGATTTTTCGTCACGATTGCATAGGTTCTAATATTGATAAACTCAGGGTAATGGCAAAATCATAGTACTTTAACGTACCTGTTTGAGACTCTCCACCTGTTGGGTAAATTGATCGGTAAGTATACTCATGACAGTCCTTTCTTCCCGCACTTTAATATTCGCACTAATAGACATCCCTGATTGTAAGGAAATCTTTCTCCCCTTAACATTCAGCTTTTGATTATCCAAACTGATTTTAGCTGGAAATCTATAGAATTTGTGGGTTTCATCTGGAGGTAAAGCATCAGAACCAACAGATAAAACTTTTCCTTTAATATCACCAAATTCACTAAAAGGAAAAGAATCTATCCTCACATCAACTATCATGCCATCCCTAACAAAACCAATGTCTTTATTGGTGATAAAAACCTCAGCAATTAATGTATCTTTTGGTACTATTTTCAATAGATCTAACTGACTAACATTGGCAACAAACCCTGGATAAGCTTGTAAATCAAAGACTGTACCATCCACGGGAGCACGCAATTCCTGATACTCAACATTGACTTGAGTTTGAGCAATTCTACTCTTAACTTCTGCTAATCTTTTATCGTTTTCTACAACTACTTTTGTTAATTGACTATCAATTTCCGCAATGCGTTTTTTATTATTACCTATACTTTCTAATATAGTTTTATCAGAAGCTGCGACGGTATTGCTCAACTCTTCTTTTCCCTGTTGCACATCATACTTTAACCTCTGTTGTTCCTCCGTTAATCGTTTCACTTCTGCCTTGCGGTTGGCCACTTTTTGTTTTTGCTGCAAGAATTGTAATTCTGCGATCGCTCCTTCTTCAAATAATACTTTTAATTTGTTAAATATTTCTGTATCAATCACTAAATTACCTTTTGCGTCATCTAATTGCACTTCATTTTGAGCTAATTGTTTTTTGATTTGTTCTATTTCTAACCGTGCAACAGCAGAGCGAGAATTTAATTCTTTTTTGGCTGTGCGTAGCAGTTGGGTTTCATCTATTCCTAAGCCAATACCAGTGGTAGATTGTTTTAATTGATTTCTTAATAATTCATTTTCTTTAACTAAAGCTGCCCTATTTCTGAGGAGGAAGGCAGTTTCTTTAGGTAAGTTACCTCGTATAAATTCTAGTTCTGTTGCAACTCCAGAAGTGGAATTCATTAATTTGCGATAAATATTATTTTCTCGAATCAGGAAATCACGAACTTTTTGTAAGGATTTTAGCTCTGCATTACTAGCCACGGAGTCAAAAGTCAGTAATAAATCTCCTTTTTTAACTTTATCTCCGTCTTCAACATATACTTTCTTCACTAATCCATTCACTGGTGCTTGCACATCTTTGACTGCACCTTCTGGCTTTAGTTGTCCAGTTGCGGGAACTACTTGCTCAATTTTGGCGATACTTGCCCAAGTGAGGCCAAAACAGGCTAATCCTACTAAGCTCATGAGAATAGCACGGGACCAAATTGGTGATTGGCGTAGGATTACTGATTGCTCGGAGAATTGATTTTGTGATTGTGGGCTGCTTTTAACTTTCGCAGAAGTTTTGGGAATAGTATCTTGGATGATTTGGGTTCGATTGCCATTTATTTGAGTCATTTTATTTATCAGTAAAAAAATCAGTGGTTCTCTTATTTATTCCAGGCAAATTGTTGGTAAAATACCCAACAATTTACCATTATGTCCAACATTATAAATCCAACATTATAAATTTACTTCTTGTTGTTGGTAAAGATAATAATAATGGCCTTTAAGGGACATCAATTCTTCATGGGTTCCCTGTTCAACCACTTTGCCTGCATCCATCATAATAATGATATCTGCATTCCTAATGGTATTCAAACGGTGGGTAATAAAGAAGAGAGTATTATGTGCAAATGTGTCAGCTAAGTTCAAACAAACTTGCCGTTCTGTAGGATAATCTAAGGCGCTGGTGGCTTCATCTAGAACTAATAATTTTGGCCTTTGAAGAACAGTACGAGCAATGGCAATTCTTTGCCTTTGTCCCCCAGAAAGGCTAGAACCTCGTTCCCCTACTTTGGTATTATAACCATTGGGCAGACCCATAATAAATTCGTGGGCTACTGCAACCTTCGCCGCTGCAATAATTTCTTCACTATTAGCATCGGGGTTACCCAAGGCAATATTTTCTTGCACTGTACCGTCGAATAATAGGGTATCTTGGGGAACTACACCTATTTGTCGCCTCAGGGAATAAAGTTCCACCTTGGCAATATCATAACCATCCATGAGAATTCTGCCAGACTCTGGCTCATATAGTCTCAGCAGTAATTTCATCATCGTACTTTTACCAGATCCACTTCTGCCCACTATACCCACAAATGTTCCTGCAGGAAATTCTAGGTTGACATTACAAAGTTGTAAGGGACCGCTATTGGCAAACCGGAATGATGTATTCTCATATTTGACTGTACCTTCAATGGCAGGTAAGGGGATATTGTAGCGGTCCTGTTCTGCTTCTTCTGGTGTATCAACAATATCGCTCAAACGTTCCAAGGATAAAGCTGTTTGCTGGAAGTTTTGCCACAGTTGGGCTAAACGCAATATGGGTCCTGTAACATAACCAGAAATAATACGGAAGGCGATGAGTTCCCCTAGGGTTAGTTCTCCTTCGAGTACAAAGTATGCTCCAGCCCATAGTACTAATAAACTACTAAGTTTATTTAAAAATTGACTGCTAGAATTGGCGAGGGTGGAGGTAATTACGGTTTTAAATCCTGCTGACACATAACGTGCATAGCGTTCTTGCCAAGCAAAACGCGATCGCAATTCGATGTTTTGCGCTTTGACTGTTTGAATCCCGGACAATACTTCTACTAAATTAGATTGGGTTTCGGCGTTACGTTCTGCTTTGGTGCGTAGTTGTTTTCTAATGGTAGGAGAAGCAATTAAGGTAACTAACACAAATACTGGAATGGTTGCTAAGGCTACCAAGGTTAACTGCCAACTATAGAACAGCATGACGACGATATAAACCACGGAAAATACCGCATCTAAACCAACGGTTAAAGCCGTGCCGGTTAAAAATTGACGGATATTTTCTAATTCGTTCACCCGAGTGGATAATTCACCCACGGGACGGCGTTCAAAATACCGTAGGGGTAATCTCAGCAAGTGGTCAATGATTTCCGACCCCAAACCCATGTCAATCCGATTGGTGGTATCGACAAATAAGTAAGTTCTTAATGTGGTTAATAATGCTTCAAATAGACCTACTACTAATAGTAATACCCCTAAAATATTCAGGGTACTGAGGCTATTTTGATTAATTACTTTATCAATAATAACTTGAATTACTAAGGGATTAGCTAACTGAGCTAATTGCACAAAAAAGGAAGCAATAAATACTTCCAATAGCACCCGACGGTACCTGAACAAATAGGGTAAAAACGACTGTAAACCAAACCTGTCTTGGGGAGTACTCTTAGTACGGGAGAGCAATAATACACTCATTTGTGGAGGATAATTTTCCCCATCCCCATCCAGTTTTTCAATAAATTCCGATGGTTTACAACGGATAATTCCCTTTTCCGGTGCACCTAATACTACCCTGTTGGCTTCTGCTTCATATAAAACTGCAAACCTGCCATCATATTGAACTATTGCTGGGGTAGGAATTTTTCCTAAGGAAGCAGAATTTATTTGGATCAATTGGGGCTTGAGTCCCACTAATTCTGACAGGTAAGCGCAAAGCTGAAAGGATAAACTTCCCTGGCGTTTTATTTGATCGTTTAATATCCGGCGAATAATATCTCGACGCACAGGAAATTCCCAATACTGGGAGAGCATCTGAAAACAGGCAAAAGTCGCATTTACTTCCCCTTTCCCCCCGACAAATGGATATTTTTTCCGTTTTTCTGACTTGGTATCCCGATTAATCTCCGTCGCTATTTCCTGCTCTGGTGCGTAGGGAATGTCAAATTCTTGTAATGTATTTTCTGTAGATTCACTGACTATAGGGGTATCTGACAATAATAAATCCGATGGACGCAAACCAATTAAACGTACAGGTTTTTTCCCTGTTACATGCATCGTATCTTGTCCCTCGGGTAGTTCTAAGCGAGAACCAACGGAAAAACCATTTATCTGTCCACCACCACTGACAAACCAACTGCGATGGGAAGCAAGTTCACTCAATGAACTTCTCCCTGGTGGTAAATAATCAACCTTTGCTTCTGCTAAAGCATTTTGCACTAATTCTTTGAGGTTCGCATCGCCAAAAGCTTGAATCTCCTGCTGCATCAGCATGACATCAAAAACTTCTGTCACATGGCAACGACTTTGAAAGACGTTGGCAAAATTGGGATACCGTTGTAACAACTGGGAAAATTCTGCCGTCTCAATTGTCAAGCCAATCACCTCCGTAGAAGCGATGGCAGTTTCACACGCAACATCTCTTAATAAACTAATCTCACCTAAAATTGCCCCAGGCTCCAGCAGTTTCAAGGTAATTGGCATTTGCGTGCGCGGATCGTAAGCTAATAGACGAGCCTTACCTTCATAAAGAATTATTATTTGCTCTGGTTTCTTTTCTTTGCCAACAATCTTTTGTCCTATGCGGTAGCGCCAAGGTTGGAGCTGTTGGGATAAGTTAACAATCACTTCTGTGGGTAATTGATCAAAACCCTCAATCTTACTGATAAATTCTTGAAAAGCACTTTTGATATAAGTCATGCCGATTTGAGATGTTAAATTGGGAAACACATCCTTAGTAGATAGTTCTAAGTACGGGTAGCAATATAGGTTGGCTGCTAAGGGTTATTCCGGAATATAGCCTTTGGTACTCGTTGTTGGTTATAGCATTATATGAGAAATTTTAGGGCAGACAGAGCATCTAAAATGCATATATATGAAGATTTTGCTTTCTTTCTTATGGGTTGTGCTTTCTATTATATAAATCATGGCTATTCGTCTTGTTTTGATTAATTTTATACATCGTATATATTTAATTTAACCACGCAATTAGATGTATTCCTGTGAATTATTTGTGATGTTCGAGGTTCTCTAATTAAGGTTCTGTAATTGTTGATGATTATACCCATAATTTATGATGAGAGAAAAATTGAGTACAAATACTGTTTCCTTCATAAGAGGAATATGTCAGCCACTGTTAACCACATTGTTATCACTAGTGGTTTGTCCCATAAAATATGATGGTGTTTCCATCACACCCGCCTGGGACTCTAAGTCCGGTGTCTAATAGCAAAAGTCATATAAATATGACTATAAAACTAGCCATTAAAATTAATGGGACACAACACTAGTACTCCACCACCAAGCTAATTATGAGGGGCAACAGATCCCCGACTTCTTAAAGAAGTCGGGGATCTAAATTCCCACAACTCATCAAAACTAATGTAGCGGAACACTAGTTTAATAAAATAATTTATTACTTCTTAGATTAAAAATACTACAATTCTCTTCGTAGTTAACTTCATTCGGGAAGTGCAATCAACACCAATTTACATTACCAATAGACATCTCCAAAAAAGAAGGTCAAAGCCTTGTGTAGTAAGGGTTAATATCTAGTTTCCGGAGAGACCTCATATTTGATGTTATAAACTTTTATTACTGTTACAAAGCTTAATTAAGAATTGCAAATTCATTTAACATACCAGCCATGATTTCTTAGTTCTTGAGTTTAGCTCTTGAGTATAGTTTCTGGGGCTGGATATTTATCCTGAAAAAACCATAAAAATAGCTGTTCATAACCATGAAACGAGTTTCCCGTCAATCCCAGCGAATCTTATTCTTGCATCCAAATTTTCCAGCACAGTTTCGTCATCTAGCAACTGCTTTAGGTAAGGATAATAATTATCAGGTTGTGTTTGTAACTAATCGCCATGAGGGTAAAATACCGGGTGTTGACAAAGTACTTTATAATCCTTCTCGCCAGGCTGCTGCTCAGACTCACTACTATATTCGTAACTTGGAAAATGCAGTTCTCTGTGGGCAAGCTGCCTATCGTATAGCCAATAAACTGAAAAATCAGGGTTTTGTTCCAGATATAGTTTACGGCCATTCTGGATGGGGTCCCACTTTATTTATGAAAGATATTTTTCCCCAAGCAGAATTATTATGTTACTTTGAGTGGTTTTACCATGCCCATGGTTCTGATGCTGACTTCGATCCCCGCGAACCCCTAACTGTTGATGATGAATGTCGCATTAGAACCAAAAATGCCCCCATATTAATTGACTTATATAGTTGCGATCGTGGTCTTTGTCCAACTAAATGGCAGCGTCAGCAGTTTCCTTCAGAATACCATAGTAAACTTACGGTTTTTCATGATGGTGTTGATACTAAATATTTTTGTCCCCAGCCAGGAGCAAAGTTAAATTTACCACGGATTAATTTGGATCTTTCCCATGTAGATGAGTTAATTACTTATGTGGGTAGGGGGATGGAACCTTATCGGGGATTTCCCCAATTTATGGAAGCAGTAGCATTAATCCAACAAAGACGACCAAACTCTCATGTGGTGGTAGTAGGAGAAGATAGGGTTGCCTATGGTAAAAGTCTACCTGATGGTCAAACTTACAAGCAGTTAATGTTAGAGAAGTTGGATTTGGACTTATCTCGATTGCATTTTACAGGAAGATTACCTTACTCTGAATATCTCCAGGTATTACAAGCTTCCTCGGTACATATTTATTTAACTCGTCCCTTTGTTTTATCTTGGTCAATGTTGGAAGCAATGGCCACAGGATGTTTATTGTTAGCTTCTAAGACTTTACCGGTGTTGGAGGTAATTGAGGATGGGGTAAATGGGCTGTTGGTAGATTTCTTTTCTCCCCAGGAAATTGCTCAGAAAGTAGATGAGGTGCTAAATCATCCCGGGGATACACAAGCCATCCGCAACCAGGCACGGGATACAATTATCAGGAATTATGATTTGGCGACCCTATTACCACAGCATTTACAATGGATGCTCAATGGTAAAATTCCTTCTACTGACAAAAAACGGGTTAAATCCAAAGGCTTTGGGGTGAATTAATCGTTATTTTGATTAAGAAAAAATTGGATACAAGTCCTTCGATTCATCGATGGGGTAATAATTCGCTCATTCCCCTTGACGCAGCTGTACTACTTAATCATGGGAAATGCTATTTTCAATTGTAGGTGGAGAATAATTAATATGATTATTTTTATTTTCTAAGGTACCAACCCATAAGTTGATGGCTAGCACAAATAACAACATGGTAGATATTTTTTCAGCCATGATATTAACCCACTTTATATCTATATTTTGGTAAAAAATATATAGCAATCCTATTTGATTTGTAAAAATGGAGAGGCTCAGATCCCCGACTTTTTAGAAAAGTCGGGGATCTAAATAAATAATTGCATAGTTTTATTCTCCAAAATTTATTTTGCTAACTTCACCTTAGAATGCGATCGAGAAGAAATAGGGAAGATCGCAAAAATTGACCAGAATTGTGAATTATATAGCAATCTGATTCAGATCCAGTGACTTTTCTGTAAAAGTCACTGGATCTAAACCTCTCACGTTGGCATAGCCTGCCCGGTTAGAGCTGGAAAACAGTCCTTATAATGCAACGGCAGATTTTAATGGCAAATTTCTATAATTCGTAAATTTTAATTAAATTTTGTAACAGGGATTTATAACACTACACAATTCGGGGACGGACATTGTTAAACTGCCAAACCAATCAATAGTAAGTCTATTATTTATTACTTATTACTCCATTTTTAGCAGCAACTTTACTTAAACTACTAGAATTAGTTAAAAGTAGAGTAACTAGATTATAAAAATCACAAGTTTTAACATAGGCTGCAATGGCTCAAATTTTGAAAATTCAATCATATCTCAAACGACACAACCGTCATTCCCAAAAATTATTGCAATTTATTTCATTAGTAGTTGTTGTTTTATTAACAATAGTAGCTTGTAATAATACGGAGAAGCCCCAAGCTTCATTAATAACTAATTCATCGGCAAATGTAACGGCAAATGCAAATGTTTTAAATATTTGGTGGGACAAAGGCTTTAATCCTGAAGAAGATGAAGCACTGCGCCAACTTGTTCGTAATTGGGAAAGTGTTAGTGGTAAGAAAATAAATTTACTTTTTTATACCACTGATTCTTTCGGGGAGAAAATTCGTAGATCCCTAAAAGCTGGCAATCCCCCTGATATTGTGATGAGCTTTAAAGCCGAAAGGTCTCCCAATGCCCGCTTGGCTTGGGATAATAAGTTGGTGGATGTTTCCGATATTATTAACCCGGTAAAAAATCTTTATCCAAAACCTATTTTACAAACAGTAAATTTTTACAACAATGTAACTAAAAAGCGTAGCTATTATGCTGTTCCAATTCACCAAGGAAACATGCATATTTATTACTGGCGAGATTTGTTATCACAAGTGGGGTATAGCGACAAAGATATACCGAAAGAATGGGATGCTTTTTGGGGATTTTGGCAAAAGGTTCAGGATGAATTACAAGCCCAAAATAAATCAAATGGTAAATCTAAAATTTATGCTTTGGGCTTTACCCTTTCACCAGAAGCTGGGGATACTTATTACTTATTTGAACAATTTTTATCAGCCTACGATGTAGAAATTATTAGCCCTGAAGGAAAACTACTAATTGATGATCCCAAAGTAAGTCAAGGGATTATCAAAGTTTTGAGGTGGTATGAAAACTTTTATCGACAAGGTTATATTCCCCCCGCCGCTTTGAAGTGGTTAAATCCAGATAATAATCGCAGCATATTAAATCGGGAGATAGTGATGACTCCCAATGCAACTCTGTCAATTCCTGTGGCAGTGCGTCAAGAACCTGATATATATAATCGTAAATTAGGGATTCTTGAGTTTCCTAATAAACCAAGTGGTCAGCCTACGGCACATTTGACTATGGCAGAACAAGCTGTAATCCTAGCTGAATCAAAAAATCAGAAATTAGCTAAAGACTTCTTGAAGTATATAGTACAAACAGAAGTTATGAAAGATTATCTCACGAATGCAGGAGGAAGAAATTCGCCAGTATTGAAACCAGCTTGGAAAGATTCTTTTTGGACAAATCCCCAAGATCCCCATATTTCTACAGCCACAAAAACTTTTACTCAAGGTAATATTCGTTATTTCTATATTGCTCAAAATCCTGCTTACAGTCGAGTTTTAGATAGAAATATTTGGGGTAAAGCAATTAATAGAATTATTGTCGATCGCATGACACCAGAACAAGCAACGGATGCAGCAATTGCAGAAATAAAACAAATTTATCAAGAATGGGATAAAAATTAACAATTCATACCTATTTTTTCGATCTCTAGATTTTTGATGCAATAATGAGATTTTGGCAGCAACACCTGACAACAAAAATTGCTAGTTCTTTTTTATTACTATCTCTTTTCACCGTTGGTGTGGTAGGAGGGATAACATTTTTTAATGCGCGCAATGCCCTGCAGGAAGCAGCTTTTGACCGTCTTCATGTTGCATCAACCCTGAAAGAGCAAGAAATTATTCGTTGGTTTGATTTACAACGAAAAGATTTTCTGTTTATCATTCAGTACCCTGGTGTTAGGACGAAATTGGACACAATTCTACGCTCCCAGGAATCAAAATGGGAATATCAGACAGCTTATCAATTTATTAGTTACTATTTTCAACAAATAAATCAGAACAAGCCTAATTTACAAGACATCTCTCTTCTCAATCGTAGTAATAAAATTATTGTTTCTACTAATAAAAAGTATGAGGGTAAGTATGAATTGTTAGCCAATGCTAGTTATATTGAAGAAGTTTGGCAACGAAATAATTTTGCACCTATTTTCTATGTTTCACCAGAGACACAAAAACCGGCGGTGACTTTAGCAAAAACTTTACGCAACAGTGCGGGGGAACGCCAGGGAATTGTTCTGGTAAATCTGAATTTGGAGCGCATAGATGAGATTGTTCGGGAACGTGCAGGTTTGGGTAAGAGCGGTGAAACCTATCTAGTTGGTTCCTTGGGAAGGAGTAAGAAAACATTCATTGCCAAATCACAAATCAGTAACCAAGAAAATCCCCAAAATATTAGTTCTGAAGGTATTGATTTGGCCATGGGCGGTGTTAGTAGTTCTGGAGAATACAACAATTATGCAGGAGTTCCCGTATTGGGAGAATATCGCTGGCTAAACGATCAAGACTTGGCATTATTAGTAGAAATAAGCCAGCAGGAGGCATTTGCTCCAGCACGTCAATTGGCCAATACTATCATGTTAATTAGTTTAGCATCCGTAGGGGTTTTGTTAATCGGAGTATATTGGTTATCTAGACAGTTAAGTATTTATCGCCAGCAGTCAGAAAACTACAGTCATCAACTCGAAGCCAAAGCCCAAGAAGCAGAAACTGCTAACCATGCTAAAAGTGAGTTTTTGGCTAATATGAGTCACGAATTACGCACTCCTTTAAATGCAATTTTAGGTTTTGCTCAATTGATGCAACGGGATAAAATGTTGTCCTCGGAACAAAGAAATTCCTTAGCAACTATTAATCGCAGTGGGGAGCATTTATTATCATTAATTAATGACGTATTGGATATGTCAAAAATTGAGGCCAGGCGCACTGTTTTATCTTCAGAACCTTTTAATTTACATCTTTTATTGCAGACTCTCCAGGAAATGTTTCAACTTCGAGCAGCCGCAAAAGGGTTGTTTTTGCAGTTTGATTTAGACTCGAATTTGCCAAGGTGTATTATTGCTGATGAAGGTAAGTTACGCCAAGTTTTGATTAATTTATTAAGTAATGCAATTAAATTTACCGAAACAGGAGGAGTAACTTTAAGGGTAGTTTTTAAATCCTTACATTCCTGCTTAAACTTTGACATAGAAGACACGGGAAAAGGAATTGCACCGGAAGAAATAGAGCAAATTTTCGACCCATTCGTCCAAACTGCTAGCGGGATTCAAGCTAGGGATGGTACGGGGTTGGGGCTGGCTATTAGCCGCCAATTTGTCCAGTTGATGGGAGGGGATATCTATCCTACTAGCATTTTAAAAAAAGGTTCTACTTTCAGTTTTGATATGGAAATTTCCTTACCCCAGACACCAGCGCAAACATGTCAGGAAAAGAAACGAGTTCTCAAAATAGCCCCATCTCAACCCAATTATCGCATCCTGGTGGTAGACGATCGCTTAGAAAACCGAGATTTATTAGCCAAATTGCTCAACACCGTTGGTTTTGATATCCATACTGCTAGCAATGGGGTAGAAGCAATTGACATTTGGCAAGTCTGGGAACCGCACTTAATTTGGATGGATATGCGGATGGCGGTGATGGATGGTTATGCAGCGACAAGACACATTAAAGCCAAATCGGCAAATAACCAGACGGTGGTAATTGCATTGACTGCAAGTGCTTTTGAAGAACAGCAGTCAGAGATTTTCGCCGCAGGATGCGATGATTTGGTGCGTAAGCCATTTCGGGAAGAAGTGATTTTTGAGAAGATGAGCCAGTATTTGGGGGTAGAGTATATTTATGAGTCAGATTCTGGGGAATCTGAGCAGAAATTACCGGTTAATTCCACCATAGAGCTAACGGTAGAAGAATTGCATATTATGTCTCCACAATGGATAGCTTCATTGCATCAAGCAGCACTAGAGGTAGACGCAGATTTAGTTTTACAGATAATTGAGCAGATTCCCCCACAGCATCAAACTTTGGCGGAAAAGTTAACACAATTGACTTTACAGTATGATTTTGATGCGATTATTGAGTTTAGTACGGTTGGGTAAAAATAAACTCTGAGGCGCTAAGTACGCAAAAGAAAGAGGAAACAAGAGCTTATCAAATCTAGTAGTCCACCACACCAACTTTGCCGGGTGAACCAAATTCTATACCTGTCCTCTCTTCCTCTTCCTTCGCGCTCTTTGCGCCTAAAGCCCTTCGGGCATGGCTTCGCTAATGCGGTTTTATCCTCTACCCCTGATAATTAACGT
>JAAUYD010058129.1_pt1 | contig 17317 bp, 18 predicted proteins | sample 7278101 | NCBI WGS metagenome assembly JAAUYD01 (sample SAMN14350128, study PRJNA611818) | marine sediment metagenome | isolation source: surface marine sediment (0.6m) | place: French Polynesia: Moorea | collected 2018-08 | reverse complement strand
CAGAGGGGGCAGAGGGGGCAGAGGGAGCAGAGGGGGCAGAGGGAGCAGAGGGGGCAGAGGGGGCAGAGGGAGCAGAGGGGGCAGAGGGGACAGAGGGGGCAGAGGGGGCAGAGGGAGCAGAGGGGGCAGAGGGAGCAGGGCAAGATTTTAGGTTAATTGATTTTGACGAGGGACCCTTTAAGGACAGCGATCGCATCGGTGGAGAGTTCAGCCCCGGCACTGCCTTCGGCTTTAAATTGAGCGTTGGCTTTAGAACTAACGTTCAGTCCTTCAATGGTGAGGTCCTGACTGGCTTTGAGGGTAAGACTCCCAGTTGCTTCTAAGACGATGTCTTGAGGACTGTTCATGGTGATGCCACTATCGTTGAGGGTGAGGGTATTGTCGTTTTGATCTTTGAGGGTAATCCCTTTCCCCTCTTCCGATAGGATGATCTGGTTACCTTCGGGGGTTTCGATGACAATTTCTTTTTTGTCGTCATCAAAGATAATTTTTAGCTGGGAACGGGTAACAAAGCCTTTTTCGTGGTTATCATCCTGGGCGGTTAGGGGGGCTGGTTTACTGCTACTATTGACCATTCCTAGGACGATGGCATCACGGGGATCGTCGTTGAGAAAACCGAGAACCACCTCATCGCCGATCTCTGGTCGAAAGAAGGAACCCCTTTCGTTTCCAGCATCGAGGGTGGCTATTCTCGCCCAAGTTCCTTCGGCTTGATCGTCGATGATAGGAACCCTGACCAAAATACGATCTTCTCCATTGGGGTCATCTTGTAACTGTACGACTACGCCAATTTGTAACCCTCTGACCCCTGGTAATAAGCCGGAGGCGGGACATTCCATGACCTCTGCTTCTTGATAAAACCATTGGGGATTAAATCCTAACTGCCAATGGGTATCCCAGGAACCTCCCCGAATCTCATGGCGAATACCAGAAACATAGGCCAACCCGTTAAAACGCTGCCCTACGCCAGTCAGTTCGATTAAGGTATCGGGTTTGGCTTCGGCGTAGCCTTTGGTTTTGATATGTCCTTGAATTTTGGCTAGGCGACTTTTGAGTAATTGAGCATCGGCCCAAGCTTGAAGTTCTGGGGTTTCCACTAATCCTCCGTGATGCAATTCCCATTCTGATAACCCGATCACTTCCCCTAGGGTTTGTCCCGAAAGATTCCCCTGATCGTTGATAGTTGGTTCTGCTCCGTCGGCTTCAATCAGGGCTTGATCGGCATAATTCCAGGCTTTGGCCTTGACTGCCTGATATTGGGTTCTCGCATCCATTTCTAGTTCCATCTCTAGCAAGTTCGCCCCGTAGGTTAAAGTGAGGAGGGGATCGCCAGAGGTGGTAGGGAGTTTGGTGATTACGGTTCCATTGTCGGCTAATAAAATTTGACTATTCATTTCCACTCGTGAGAGGAGAAAATCCCAGTCGGTGGCGTAATATTGAACAATTTCGGGATGTTCAATGGATGTACTGGCGATCTCTGGGGAAAGATCGCTGTATTGCCCGATAATGGTTTCCATGGCTTCACTGTCGCTACTGTTGAGGAAATAGCGACTATGGCGACCGATGGTTAGTTTGATGCTGGCATCTTTACAATAGAGGGTTAAGACAGAATTGCCGTCAGCCCCAACTTTGAGACATTGTTTGACAATGATGCCGTTAAAGATAGGTTGATCTTTACTATCGTAGCCTAGGGCAATTTCTAAGCGTTTTCCAGGAATTAAGTCATTGCCTTCGCTGGCGGTAAAGTTTTCCTCAGAAGCCGAACCATCCCGCAGAACCACTCGTGCTGTCGGCACTCGGTTAATTACCCAGTCCACCATTAACGAGAGCAGATCGTAGGTAAAGGTGATGTCCTGACCCTCTGAACGTAGTTTATAGGTCGGAGCATCATAAGTGGATTCAACGGGAATGGTGCGATCGCTCATATTATTAGTACCTGGATAGTTGAGATGAAGCAGGGGATGCAGAGGATGCAGAGGGAGCAGGGGATGCAGAGGATGCAGAGGGAGCAGAGGATGCAGAGGGAGCAGGGGATGCAGAGGGAGCAGGGGATGCAGAGGATGCAGAGGGAGCAGGGGATGCAGAGGGAGCAGGGGATGCAGAGGATGCAGAGGAGGAAAAGATCATCTATTTTTTCAACTACTTCCCACACTCCCCTCTCTACCCAGTATTAGAAGTGAACCCTGTTTCCTGAATGGGGGGAAATGTTAAATTCCTATTGGTTCGTAACCGCCGAAAGTTAACCAGTTCATTGACTTTAGCCACTTGTAGATAATAGGAAGGATCACCGTAGATATCGTAAACAACATCGGGGAGACGATCTCCGGCTTCGACTCGATGGATATGGGTGACATCGGGGGAATTTTTCCCTTCTTCCCGAACGCGACGAACCTGCTCGATATAGTTGACAAAGGTGGCACTAATCTTAGCCCGTAGGGGTTTTCCGTCTTTGGCGAATAGGGTATAGTTGATCTGCAAATCCTTCAAAATGCAATCAAAGCCATTTTTTGTTCCAAAGGAGAAATTTCCCCATAATAAACGCAAAAAATTGGGTTTATGGGTTTTGGGATTCATCACATAGACCAGATCCAAGAACTCTTGGACTTGTGCCACAACGTCTTTATAAAACTGACGGGGTTCATCAGGGGAAGGGGTTTGGTTACTCATGGGAATAACCCCGGTTCCATCGAAGGTAAAATCCAGTTTCAGTTCTTCGGGTTGGGTAAACTTAAACTTAGGATCGTTACTCTGTGAGCCTTTGGCCTGTTGCAGATCGTACTCTACTTTAAAGGCTTGGGAAAATTGTTCGGGATTAATGGGTAAGTCAAAGGTTCCCAGCAATTTCTCGTAACGTTTATCCTCATAGGCGAGAATTTGTACTTTAGTAACTTCGCCAGTATCCATGTTATCGCTCTTGTTTTTCTTTTAAAATGGCTAAAACTTGCTCCAGACAGGCAGCGACAATGGCATCGGTAGCGTTACTAGACCCATCTTGGACTGCAGAGGGAGACGCTTTTTGTTCGTCACTCTCGTTACTAATGGAGGTTTTAATCAGTAGTTCTCGAATTTCTAGGGGCATCAGTCCGGTTTCTCCTGTTTAATTTTGTTGGGTAAAGTAGCTGTAATTAAGTTCTAGGGATTCAATGGCAATGGCGTTTTGTTCGGCGTTAAAATCGGAAACCGACCATTTTTTTGGCCAAGCGTTGAACACATTCCAGGTCATTAGGGGTTCTAAAGTGGGGTTCTGTTGTGGTTCATTAGCTCCCTTAAGTTGCAGTAAATTAACTAATAAATCTAGGGGTTGAATGTCAAACTCATCGATGGCAGACTGACACCATTGGATCAGCTTAGAATCTTTAAGTAGTCCCCTTTTAAGAACCAGAGGATTGTATTTACTGCGAACCGGTAAAATGTGTTCAAAGCGTTGTTGACCGCCTTCTTTGAGGGTTTCTGTTTGTAATTCAACGCTTAAGCCACTGACGCTCTGAAAGCGAGTTTCGACAGTTTCTTGGGATAGATTGACATTGCTTCCTTGAGCATCTTTAAAGCTTCCTTGAAAGGTCACTTCAAAGAAAAAGCTCACGGGGGGATAGGTACGCATCATACTGGTTTTTACTCGTTTTGAATGGTTAATCCTTCGTGAACTACTTCGATGGATTCGATTAGGGTTTCATTCGCATCCGCTTTGACATCGCCTGGTTGGACTTTGGTGGGCCAAGCATTTTTTACTTTCCAAACCACGACGGGTTCATGGTCTTCATTTAATAAACTAATGGTGAGATCCCGCCGTTCGATGGTGTTTAAGGCGACCGTATTCCACCAGGTATAAAAATCGTTGTCCCCTTGAAAGGTTCCCCGTTTCAGGGTGATGTTGCCGTATTTTTGCATCCCAGGCATTTTCAGTTTGTGATATTCGGGTAAGTTTCCTTCTCGATATTCGATCACCTCCGTTTCTACCGAAAGACCAGAGATTTCCGTGAACCCTAGGCGAGTTCCGCCCCATTCAACTTGGAAATGAAACTTAGGTAAGGGATATTCAGCCATGATTAATTTACTGGTTATATGAGTTGATTAATTAAGGAAATTTGAGCCGATCATCTTAGCTTTCTTGCATCTTGTGGGAGAAGCGCAGAATAATAAACTCTGCTGGACGAACGACTGCCATACCAATCTCCACAATCATGCGACCTTCGAGAATATCAAGGGCGGTCATGGTTTGATTGAGTCCCACGTTGACAAAAAAGGCTTGTTCAGGCTTAGCACCGGCCAAAGCTCCTGCCCGCCATTGCAGAATTAAAAAGTTTTCAATCATTGACCGAACTTTGACCCAGGTATTGGCATCGTTGGGTTCAAAGACAAACCGTTCGGTGGCTTTTTTGATAGATTCTTCGGCCATGTTAAAGAAGCGTCGCACGGGAACATAACGCCATTCGTTACTATTACCATCGAGGGTACGAGATCCCCAAATCAAGGTCCCTTGACCAGTGAAGGCTCGAATGGCATTAATCGATTTACCCGAAGTATGTACGTTGAGGTCTTCCTGTTGGGCTTCGGTAATTTTCAGGGTAGGTTTGATGACAGAGCTTAAAACGACGTTGGCAGGAGCTTTCCAGACCCCTCTGGTGGCATCCACTCTGGCATATTGGCCGGCGACGAGGGGACTGGGGGGAAGGATTAACGGGATCTCATCGATGGCCGCTTTGACGAGGTTGAACAAAATGGCATCTCCTACGGAGGGATCGTCTTTGTCAGGAGCTAAACTGGTCATGGGTTGTCCCTCAAAGGCTCCATTATTAGAGGTTCCGGCGGGATCGGTGGTTTGATGGGTCAAGACAACATTGGCCTCATCGTAGAGATAGTTAAAGCTGGTCTCTACATTAGGGGTGTAAACCGCAGCATATTTGAGGGCATCTAAGGTTAAACTCAGATTACGAAACTCATCGGCTGCGGCGTTAATGGTTTGACCATCTGTGGGAACTTGCAGATCGAAAATGGCAAAGCGATCCTTGAGTAACACACATTGTTGGATGGCTGCATCAAAAACACTGGTTCTGCCAGCAGAACTGAGTGCTTGGGACTCAGGGAAGACAAATAGGGTCACTTCGTCTTCCTCGGCAACTGCGTTAATGCCTGCGTTAAGGCCTTCGTCTTGATCCCCTGGCGTAATAATCCCCCCTGCATCGGCAATTTTGCCCACAGAGACGATATAACAAGGACCGCCACCGTTGTTAAAATAGGCTTGCATGGCATAGTACATATTGTGGGCAGAGGGATTGTTCACTGCGCCACTGACTCTACGTTGGATCACGTTGCCATCATTATCAATTTGGTCTTCGATATTAATACTGACGACGCTCGTGCCTTCTGGTTCAGTTTGGCCAAAGAACTCCTCATACTCCAATAAAGAAACAATACGCTTGGGTTTTAAGAGTAAATCATCAGCTATTTTTTCTTGGGCTTTTTGGGTATAACCAATAAAGGCGGGAATAGCGGTGGCTACTGGGGCGACGGAGGGGGGAAACTTAGAGATTTCCTCGATATAAACCCCTGGTGTTTTGTAAGTGCTTGCCATGGTAGATTCTCAAGAATTAAGAATGAAGAATTAAGAATGAAGAATTAAGAATGTTAGAAGTATGTTAATTCTTAATTTGAAATACTCCTTGATTGAACTCAGGTTGGTTAAAGATAGATGTCAGAAAAGATCGCAGTGATCTGTTGGTTGTCATCGGTTTGGGGTACGATTCGCGTAACCCCTGGTGCGGGTAATCGTTGGCTTTGTTGATTGGTTAGGAAGGTGGAGGGTCGTAATAAGAGTCCGAATAGGTCTTTTGTGGCATAGGTTTGCTCCTGTGAGGGATCGAGATCAAATAATTGGTCAAAGTCTGAGAAGTCTTCGGGTTCAAAAGCGGAAGATTCTTCGTAGTGATAACGCCAGCGTGTCGACCGATTTTTCCAGCGAATGACGTAGGTTTTGGGACGAATGAGGGTTTGTTGTCCACTTTGTTCTAGGGGGGAAAATTCCCTAGATACTAGATTGTCATTTAAGATAATTTCTACCAACCCCCAAGCATTGGAGGCAGCGATCGCCTTTTTTAAGACAAATTCATCTACTCTGGTGTCATTGAGGGTGAGTTGATATTTTCCTACCCGTTGTTGCCCAAAGTTGAGGTTAACGGTTAAAGGGCTTTCTGGAGGATGGTTTGGGGGGGCGGTTCCTTGAAAAATAAAGGTTTCTTGTTCATTGGCATTGATTAATTTGAGGCTAAAGTTATCCCCAGGATTTAGATTGGGAATAATTTGAGTCCGTGAGAAAGATTGCCAGCTTAATCGATCCAAGGCTGAGACATACTGACTGTTGGGTTCGATGGTTTGCCAGTTGTCTTCATTGATCTCCTCTTCAGCAGAGCCTATATAAGTCAAAGCTTCTAACAGTTCACCTTCATGGGTGACAAACTCCCCGATCGCATATTCCCTTTCTGGGGTATAAGTAGGTAGGGAATGGGTCAGGAAGAGGTTATGACCTTGATTGTTACTGAGGTTGGAAAAGTAATAAAGGGTGTTGCCTGGGGTTGTTAGGGGAAGGTTACTAAAGTTGGCAAAGTAGGGGTTTTTTATTATCAACCAAAAGGTGAGTTGATGGGGTTCCTTAATGGGAAATTGGGTGGCGAAGTTTTCAGCATCTACGGCTTTGACTTGGGCAAAAATTTGTCCTCCTCTATTATTAGGTCGATACACCCACCGCAAATTTTTCAGGGTTCTCACACACTCTGAGGTAGGAACTAGGGTGAATAGGTCAGAAATATCGTAACTATCGGGCAATGTTGGAGGATCGGGTTGCCCTAAAATATAATCGTGCCATAGTTGGATATGAAGTAGGGGTTGATAGATAATTTGGATGGACATGGCTAGGTAGATCCATTGCTGTTGAGGGTAATGACAGTAATGGGTGGGCTTTGGGCGGGACGTTTGCTGGCTTCTAGGGCGACTAAACGGACGCGGTACAAGGCAAAGGGAACTTGTTTTCCCCCCAGACTACCCCAGAGATAGTTCAATTGTTCAAAGGTTAAGCTATAAAGTTCGGGAAAGACTTGCACTTCTTGGGACAGATCAATGGCAGTTGAAGTATTGGTAAAAGAAAAGTCTTTTTTCCATTGAAAAAATTCAATGACCCGTGAGAGGCGTTTAAGTGATCCTTCGTAGTTTTCACTATGGAGGATGGAAAAGAGGATAAACAGATTAACCTGAACTGGTGGGTTTTGATAAATCGTCCGCCCGTTTTCCAGGCGATAATAGGGTTCGTTTTTTAGGGAGGCTTCTTCTTGAAGATTGACTAAACTCATGACAATCTTCTGATCTTCAATGGTTTTTGTCCCGCCTAAAAATTCAGCCATAGCAATATTATCAAGAATGACGATTTGCTCATTTGTATTGAGATTTTCAGCTTCTAAAATATATTGCTGTAAGGCAATTTGTATTAGCTTCATGGCATCAAAGATCATCGAAAATTTGGGTTTGAAACCCCCTCCTTAAAGGACGGCTTGACATTAATTGTGGTATAGTAAGAATATACCGAAAAGCGAAAACCAAGCAGTCGGTATTGCACCTTGAAAACTGGATCTAACAACGAAAATATTGATACATCCAATTGAAAACTGCTCTAAGTTGTGGGTGCTGTGGCTTCGGGTTTCCCAAAAATCACCTCTACAGTGACGTAATCTTCTGTGGCACCATCAGGAGTAAATGCAAAGGCTATGGTCAGTTCACCCGTGCCTTCAAGCAAAGATCTCAGCCATGTTCCTGCCATTAATAGGGGGGCTTCAAGGGGTAAGGCTGTTGCTGATCCTATTTGGTAGGTTATTGTTGAAGCAGAATCAGTGGCAAACATTTTTTTAGTTTTAATTACCAACAAGTTACTTTCTTGAATGCCACTTAAGGTAATTGTTTCAGAGGTATTGCCGGCATTCAGAGTCAAATTAAAGTGTTGATAAACTTCACTCTTGAGTGGTTGATTAGACAAGGAAAACTGAGGACCTCCAGGAATCGTCAGATTAACACCATACTTCATGTCTAACATTGATTTTTTCCTCTTAAATTTATTGATCAAAAATCAAGCCACTCCCCCACTTTTCAATTCTGTTATCTTGCACTTTCTACCTCTCATAATCTTCAATTCGGTTAATTTATACCAAAACCGCTCACAGAAACCCCTTGAAACTTATTGAGAATAGGCTCTTTTGAGTTAGTGATCACTTCTTAATTGCTAGTTTATTGCCATTAGGTTCTGCCAGTTGACAATGACAATTTCCTCAAGATTCTCTATAAAGTCTACTGAGTCTGAGATTTAGCTATTCAAGTTCCGTCGAACTCACGTTAGATTAGGTATTGAGGTAGAGAGATGATTGGTTTGAGAGAACAGGGATAATCAACAGGAACTCTAGTGTTCCTGTTACAGCCAGGAGAAATAATATACAACAATGCTAAACAATGCTACTGACTAACACTTAGCTATGCTGTGTGTGAGCCTTTGTATTCTTTGGCTTTCCCTCAATAGGCTACCTTCATCTTACCGATTCTCTAGAATTTTCTATCACGCGAAATTCGATATCGATATAAATCTTCATATTGGAATGCCGCTAAGTTATGGGATCTGCTTCATGAAACCTAGACAAACCTAGACAGGCTTGTTGTTCAATTCCTGCTTCAACCAAGGGAGACGGCTCCTTATCTATGGTCTAATGAACTGGCAAGTTTCCTGCCTGATGGAATATCCTAGACATTATATGGCATGATACAAGCGTGTATAATTTCTTGTGGGGGCGCACCATTAGAAGTGGTCAAAGAATATATCAAAAATCAATCAGGAGGCTTAGAAACTAAGAAATAAAGACGCTTTGCGGTTTATTTGCTGGTCGGGCATTCATCCCTAAGTTGTAGAATGTTAGGGAATTCTGCCCGACATTCGCTTAAAAATAACCTGAAAATCCCCTGAGAATTATTGATGAATTCCCCAGATTGGTTAGTAAGAGAGGATGGTTTGTGTGAGCCATGCCAGTTATCCGAAGACTGGGAATGGAAAGATAAGACTTATCGTTTCTATCGATTTTTAACGGATTTAGAAGATATCTTAGAGCAAACATCGAATGAAGAGCAAATTCTCTTGAAGCTTCGTCCTTTAGTCCGTCGTTTATTGACTAGCTCTTATTGGATACAAGGAGAGTATCTATGGCCTGATTCTCAACAAGGATGGTCAGTTGTCAATTTATATGATGAAATGAATTTTCCCTTAACTATCCAAATGGTGGTTTGGCTACCAGGACAAGTTTCTAAAATTCACAATCATGGCACCTGGGGCATCGTTGCTGTGATCAATGGAGAAGAAAAAAATACTTTTTGGCGAACAGAATCTGAAACTTTAGCTTCTGGGCGGATTCAAAAGGTAGGAGAAAAGACTATTTCTTCTGGAGAGATTATTAGTTTTACTCATTCAGCTATTCATTCCATTGAGATCATAGGAGAGGAACCTGTGATCAGTTTTAATATTTATGGCCCAACCAATTATCAACAACGATGGGAATTTGACCCTTTAAACCATACCGCCAAAAATTTTTAACAATTAAAAGATAATTAAATTTAGGTCTTGGATTGTTAACTTAAGTAAACTCATTGTTAACTGAATCAAAAGATTAGGAAAAGTTCCTAAAAATCCAGGCATAAATCATAAACCCTTCAGTAGAATCTGACTAGCTCTGCTTTTAAAGAGACACAATTTTGTAGCAAAGTCAACACTTTGTTAACAATAAAATCTGTTAAATAAAGTAATAGGATGCTATGACAGAATCTGTTCTTACAGGACAAATAACCACTTCAAGCGATCGCCCAAAAGTCCAAAAATGGATGAGACGCTTAGTGTGGAAAATCGCTATCGCGACCCTCCTACTCATGGCGGTAGGGAGTGCTACACGGGTGATGAATGCCGGATTAGCTTGTCCGGACTGGCCCCTGTGTTATGGTCAGTTAGTTCCCACCCAACAAATGAACCTACAGGTTTTCTTAGAATGGTTCCATCGGTTGGATGCTTCCCTGATTGGTTTGAGTACCCTAGCCTTAGTGGGACTGTCTTGGTGGTTTCGCCAAGAACTCCCCAAATGGCTGCCCTGGGCCTGTTTAGGGGCATTAGGGCTAATCGTCTTCCAAGGCATCTTAGGGGGTTTAACCGTCACGCAAATGTTGCGCTTTGATATTGTCACCGCCCATTTAGGAACCGCCCTCCTCTTTTTCGCCACCTTAGTGATCATCGCCCTCTGTCTAACCCCCTATCAAGGCACCACCACCGCCGGAAAACTGCGATGGGCCAGCCTCACTGCTGCTATTTTAGTCTATATCCAATGTTTATTAGGGGCGTTAGTGGGTTCCCGTTGGGCCCTGCATCAATGCTTTGGCGGTTCCCAACTTTGCGCTGTGATGAATAGTCATATTATCGGTGTAGTTCCTGCTACCTTAGCCACCTTAACCGTTGTTTTCATGGCCTGGCGGACTCCGGCACTTCATCCGACCTTGAGAAAACTAGCTTGGATAGCTGGTGGTGTAGTGGTGTTACAGGTACTTCTGGGGGTGGCCACCTTTTACCTACATTTACAGGTAGAACCCTTAACCGTGACCCATCATACCGTCGGGGCTGCTTTATTTGCTACCTTAGTCGCCTTGACAACCCTGGGAATGCGAGATGTATCAAGCAACAGGCAACAGGCAACAGGCAACAGTTGATTGCCTTTGTTTGTTTACCTATTTCTTTGTGTTTAGCACAATAACGTATCAATTAACAGAATTTGGTGTGAATTAATGATTGGGACTGATGTTGTCCGTCGTAACGAGAACTTTGTACAAGTGGTTAGAAGTTATTATCAGCTAACCAAACCGAGGATCATTCCTCTCCTATTAATTACCACGGCCGCTTCTATGTGGATCGCCTCTAAGGGGGAAGTGGACTCCTTTAAACTGTTGATTACTTTACTAGGAGGAACCCTCGCAGCCGCTTCAGCACAAGTGATGAACTGTATTTATGATCGAGACATTGATTATGAAATGTTGCGGACTCGGGCCCGTCCCATCCCTTCAGGCCGAGTTCAATCTCGTCACGCCCTCATTTTTGCAGTGGTATTGGCGGTGATTTCTTTTAGTCTCTTTCTCATCTATATCAACCTTCTCAGTGGCTTATTGGCCATGTCTGGCATTGTCTTCTATATGCTGGTTTATACCCACTTTCTCAAGCGCAATACCCCTCAAAATATCGTCATTGGTGGGGCTGCGGGTTCCATTCCTCCTTTGGTGGGTTGGGCTGCGGTAACGGGGGATCTCAGTTGGGCCCCTTGGATCTTGTTTGCCATTATTTTCCTCTGGACTCCCCCCCATTTTTGGGCGTTGGCTTTGATGATTAAGGATGATTATGCCCAGGTGAATGTTCCCATGATGCCGGTCATAGAAGGAGAAGAGTCAACGGTTCGGCAAATTTGGTGGTATACCTTATTGGTGATTCCTTGTACCCTGTTGCTAGTGTATCCTGTCGGGGCTTCTGGTTGGCTGTATGGGGCGATCGCTGTCCTGTTAGGGGCGATGTTTATCAAGAAAACCTGGTTACTGAAACAAAACCCCTTAGATAAGGATATGGCGCGATCGCTGTTTAAATTTTCTATCCTCTACTTGATGTTATTATGCACCGCGATGGTCGTAGATAGTTTACCCCTTACCCATCAATTGTTCACGGCTATGATTAATTTTGTTAGCTGATAGGGCAAATGTAGAATTTAGAATGTAGAATTTAGAATTTTTATGTTTCTTCTTTCTTCATTCTTCATTCCCTCACTATCCCAGTTCCTTCAAGAATGAATAATCAAGTGATCTAAACTATCTTGTAAGTTTTGCGTTAGACTGGCGACAGCTTGACGGCGACTTTTTTTATAAGCATCAAAACGATCGGAAACGGAGATAGGATCACCGACTGTGATCAATGCTTTTTGTTGACCCAGTTGGGGCCGAAAGAAAGGATTTTCTCTTTTAATTTTTGCGACAAAATCCCACAATAATAAAACGGTATCGGCAAACCGTTCAGCACTGGGTTTATCTTTGACATAATACCCGGTTACTGCCACAAAAGACTCTACTAAACGCATATGCCACATTCTTAAACTGGCTTCTTCAGCAATGCGATCGCCTAATCCTTTTTCGACTGATGATAGTTTATTCATCTCCTTAAAATCATCCCGATAAATATATTCCCATCCCGCTTGTTCTAAACGACGACAGCGATCTATCATAGTCCCTTTCGGTTTCAGATTAAAGTAGGTTTCTGCGACTTCTAAGGCAATATTGAGTAATTTTTCTAATCTCTGTTGTAAATTTTGGTCTGATAGCTTCGGTAACTCTTGATGATAAAATTGTCGATAAAAGGTTTCCATCACCCCTAAAAAGTGTCCCCCTAATTGATATAATCGTTCATACAATTTTGCAGGATCTAAGGAATGATTTGTAGGAGAAATACCCGCATCTTCTTCTAACTGAGTTAATAATTGTTCAATGGCTTGCCAAGGGGGAGAGAGATAGAAATATTGAATACCAATAGGAACAATAAAAACCGTTTCTTTGCGCTTTGCTTTCTGTAAATCTTCTGCACACCAAAACCCCAATTGAGAGATCCCTGGTTCTAGGGGACTAATAATTTCATTATGCCCATTTGTCGCCCCTTCTGGTGCTGCTGCAAGCGGAAATTGACTATTAACCAATAACTCTCTTGCTGAACGTAACCCAGGGATATCTAACTTACCCCTTTGTATGGATGTACCCCCTAATTGAGAGTATAACCAACCTACAGTAGATCCTGCCCACAGGGGAATCCCTCTGTCATACATAAAGTGGGAATGAAGGGGATTTTTTAACTTAATTTTCTTGTCTTTTGCTACTTTTGGCAGCAGTTTCCAGACTAAATATCCCATACAATAAGGATCGTTAACACTGGGATGACGAAAGGCTATTAAAAAGCGAATTTTTCCGTCTTGAAATTGTTGATAAAAGTCCACTAATTGTTCAACATTATTCCCTTCAATTTCTTGAATAGTGGTTTGCAATTGTAACCATAAAGGTAGCAAAGTTTTGACCCCTCGGTAGATCCAGGGATTAAAATTAGGGGGAATAAATCCTAAAGGGGGTTGAGCATGAATTGAGGTTTGATTCATTTTTAAAATTTATAATTGATCGAGCTTAGACCTAATTTCATTAATTTCTGCTTGGGATTTTTGGGCTTTTAATTTTGCTATTTCTTTGTCTACTTTTTTGCTATTTTCTAACTCCATAAATTTACTTTCTAGGGGATCGGGGATTTTACCCATCATGGCTGATTGTGTTTCTAATTCTAAAATTTGTTGATCAATTCTTTCAAAAAGATTATCAGAATTATAAGGATCAAAATTGCCTAACACTTCATGGAGTTTTTGGGATGCCATAGCGGAACGGAGTCGGGCTAAATAAAGGTTCTTTTTGGCCTTAGCTTCCCGTTCTTTATGTTCAACTTTTCTTAACTCATTTTTAAGTCTCTGAATAATCTCAGTTTGTTCCATGAGTTGGCTTTGAATACTATCAGCTTGTTGTTGATAAGATTGACGTTTTAATAAGGCTTCTCTGGCTAAGGTTTCATGGCCTTTGGACATAGCTAACTCTGCCCTTTCGTACCAGGTTTCGGCAGCTTTTTCATAACGAGATAATTGACGTTCTGCGCTTTTGTGAGTTGCGATCGCTTCTGCTAAAGCGCGACGCATGGCAATTAATTCTTGTTCCATCTGGGTGATGGCTTCATCTAATAATTTTTCAGGGTCTTCTGCTTCATGAACTAAGCTATTAAGATGACTCTTAACAACGCGACTCACTCTTTCTAACCATCCCATTCTTGTTCTCCCAATCTTCTATTAATTTTGGCTTCTAATAACAGTGTACCAAGATTTTTGAACTTAAGTAATCACTAACAATTGAGCAATAATAGCTATCACAAACAAACATGACTTGTTAGGGAATATTTATTGTTTCTGAAGCTTCGGAATCTAAAATTTCCCGTTGTTGCAGTTGTTCAAGATGTTTCACTTGTTGGGGTAATAACTCTGGAGAAAGTTCATTGAGTCCATTTTGCATTTCTAAACGGGTTTTATGATTGAACCCCAGAGGAATATTTGTTTGATTATTTTCTTCCATTTTTAACTGTTGTTTAATCGCTTGACGAACTTGCTCATCTTGGGAAACTGGTTGGTTATTGATAGGAGGTGGTGGGGGTTGAATGGTCATGGAAGGAACAGGACGAGGAATCTCTGCAACGGGAATAGAAGAGGAGGTTTTTGGGGTTTGAGGTACCTTTAAAGGGGTTGCAGACAGTCCGTAATTAGGTGGGGTTTGGGGTTGTAGAGAAGGGGGTAAAATGGCGTTGGTCAAGCTTAACGGTTGATTGACGTTCACCACCTGTTGGGTTGAGGCCGAAGGGATAGGAGAGGGTTTCTTTGCTGGTTGAGGAGACTGGGTAGAGGTTGAGGGGTTGGAAACGGTACTGAGTCCATCTAAAATGACCTTATTGGGGGATTTTCTGGCAATATTAAGACTGTTGGGGATGGATAAGCTAGGAGAAGCGGTATCTAGGTTCAAGGTAGCTGAGGGAGTGTCTTGAGGGGTTTGCTGCATTTTCCATAGTTGGACTCCAGCTACGGCTACATTAGTCACTACAATCAATGATAATGATCCGAGTCCCCAAGGGGTAGATAAGGATATTAACCCTTGTTTTAACCATAAGGGTAAAGGATCATCGTTTTCTGGTTGGCTGGGTTCGTCCTGTTCTAAAACGGGATAATAGGTCAGGTTAATGGTGGTTTCCTCTTCATCAAGGGTAGAGACGTTCGTTGGTGTTTCTGCAATAATTTCTGCATCAATGGGTTCGTCTCCAGGATTATTCGTCTGGGAAGGGTAATTATGACTATTTTTAATAGAATTATACTTATTATGAGGATTCATGGTCATTCAGCGATTATTATTAGGGTTTTGTATATGTTTAGGTTTAACACATTATTGTTATCAGTTGTCAGTTATCAGTTATCAGTCATCAGTTGTCAGTTTTTTTGTTTGTGACTCGACATCTTTTTAGAATTGTGTTATTCTGCATTTAGTAAGGTATATTGGGGAAATAGTAAGTACATAAGGTAAGTAAAAAGCTTAGACATCTTAGGAGTGCATTTCTACAATAAAGCGACTTAAAATCCCTTTTGGCATAAAATCATAGTGATAACGAAATTTGAGATTATTGTTAGTATTCCAAACATAATTGGGAGAATTTTGATCTAATAATTGAGGTGCAATATAAGTTCCACTAGGAAGTTCATAACAAAGTTTAAACCGTTTCATTAATTCCAGTAGTTGTCTATATTTTCCTTGATAACGATCATCACGCCAAATGGTTTCTAAGTCATCAAAATTAAATTTTCCTAACTTTTCTTTGATGGGATTATTTTCTCGTTTCAATAATTCATAAACTGCTTGCGTTCCCCATTCAGGATTAAGAATTACGGTATCGTATAAAACAGAAGCTTTATCATCTTGAAAGTGCAGGATAATACCTAAGTCATGAAAAAATTGACTTAATATTAATCTACCGTCTTTCTTGTCATGGGTTTCATCGAATAAACTTTTCAATATTAACTTTTAATATAGGTAAATCATTGTCCGCTAACTTTTTGGTCTTTTTATTTTTTAAAAGTCCCCAGTTCAACCGATTATCCCCTATGAGAAAATCTTTTGTGGAAATCACCTTATAGAATATAGATAGTGTTTGTTTAATTTATTTTCCATGACTACTACTCAAACAATTCCTAGACCTCTTAGTTTTGACGACTATATTAATGACTATCCAGAAGATGGTAAACAATATCAATTAATTGAAGGAAAATTAGTCGAAATGATGCGTCCTATCGGAAAACATGAAGAAATTGGCGGATTTATTGCCCTTGAGTTAGGCTTAGAAATTAGAAGGTTACAGTTGCCTTATTTTATCCCTAATACGGCTGCAATTAACGCTAAAAGACCGAATACTGGTTATGTTCCTGATCTAATTGTCTTGGATAGAGAAAATTTAGTCAATGATCCTTATTGGGAAAAAGCATCCTCGATTTCTTTGGGAAATTCTGCTAAATTAGTAATAGAAATTGTTAGTTCTAATTGGCGTGATGATTATTTAAAAAAGTTTGATGATTATGAATCTTTAGGGATAGAAGAATATTGGATTATTGATTATTTAGCTAAAGGTTCAGCCCGATATATCGGAACACCAAAAGAACCAACGATTTCAATTTATCAGTTAGTTGATGGCGAATATCATCCTAGTTTATTTAAAGGAGAAGAACGTCTAATTTCTCGGGTTTTTCCTGAATTAGTGTTAACAGCTAATCAAATGTTTAAAGCCAGCACTTAAATGTCTTCTGGATTAATTCCTAAATCTCTTAATTTTGCTGCTAATTTTTCAGCTTTTTTCCGTTCATTTTCTGCCCGTTGTCGTTCATTTTCTGCCCGTTGTCGTTCATTTTCTGCCCGTTGTCGTTCTTCTATGTAACTGGAAAAAGGTTGTCCATCAGGATAATAAATAATTAAATCAGGTTCTGCTAATTGAAAACGTATGCCTAAACGGGGACTTACCCAACTATCAATTTTTTCAATAACTTCTAATTTTTCTGCATTTCTGATCAACCCACTAAAATCATTTTTATTTGGGTCATAAATATAATATTCTTCTACTCCATGATGTTCATAAAATAATAATTTTCGATTCATTTCTGCCTGGGTATTTCCTGGGGAAAGTATTTCAAAAACAACTTGAGGTGCAATATTATCCTCCTTCCATTGTTGATAAGATCCTCTATCTCCTTTAGGACGACCAAACACCACCATCACATCAGGAGCTTGTCGTTTTTTGTTATTATTTTCTATGGGATACCACAATAAATCTCCTGCTACAAATACTTGGCCATCTTCGGCAAATAACCAATCCAAATTAGCTTTAATGGTGGTAATCCAACGAAACTGAACTGTATTATCCGCCATAGGGTTACCATCTCTTTCAGGATAACTAATTTCTGATTTATTGGTGTTTTCTACTTGTACAACCATAGAATGAATGATTAACGATTGAAGCCCCTTGCTTTTAGTTTAAGACTATTTCGCTTTACTTACCACCAATGAGGGGGGCATTTAGCCTCCCTTTTTTCGTTCCTGTTGTTACCTATGTCTACGATAAGCTCCGATCAGT
>JAAUYD010052884.1_pt1 | contig 17319 bp, 12 predicted proteins | sample 7278101 | NCBI WGS metagenome assembly JAAUYD01 (sample SAMN14350128, study PRJNA611818) | marine sediment metagenome | isolation source: surface marine sediment (0.6m) | place: French Polynesia: Moorea | collected 2018-08 | reverse complement strand
GATCTGTCAAGTCCGGTTCCGGAGAAAGGGACAGCAGATCCAGTTCGGAATCTGCCAGCTGTTTACTCACCGGTGCTATATCGGTGGCCATACCACCCTCAAAAATCAAGTCGATGTAAGACTTGGCCAGGCGTATCGATTCCGGATGCCGCATAATCAGCACGTTCGAGCCGCTCATCAGGTATGCGACCGCTCCCACAGCTTCCATCAGAATGCCGCGTTTTTCCGGATCACCGAGCAAGGGTGCCTCTTCGGCTGATTGTTTGGCTTCCTTGCATTTCCAGACCTCATTGCCAAGGTTGTTTATGATCGGAAGTTGTAATTTGTCATCGCCCTGGGCCAAGGCGGCCATACGCAGCCGTTCCATCACAGAATAGGAATATTCCAACCCATAGCCCAATCCGCCTGTGGTCGGATCGATTATCATCCGGTCTAAAGGCATTCCCAGATTTTCAAGCAGAATGTTGCACTGTTTGGCGAGGTTGACATCAATGGGAGACGAGGCAATCACAGTATGGCCAAAGCCCATGGCTGCGGCGCCGATACCTTTATGATTCTTATCCTCCACCGGTCCGAGAACCAGGTTTTCTCCCTGACATTCTTCGGCAATTTTTTTAAGAACTTCTTCATCTTTGTCGACGTTGGCAGTTCCCCATACAATCAAGGGCACATCGATAGCGGCCAACACTTTTTTAACGGTAGCGGCAGCATCTTCAGCCGAGGCATCGTTGCCGTTGGGATCGGTACTTTTGAGCTGCAGAACAATCATCTCGGCCCCGAATTCCTCAACGCATTTTTTTGCCCAAGCGGCAGGATCCGAAAGAACATCTTTGAAGGGTGCGAGTGCTGCTTCCGGCCATTCATCCGGTTCCATATCCCAAATTTCCATAGCAATCTTGGGCTTGTTAGGCATTGCGCCTTCGAACTGATAGAAGGGATAGCAAGCCTCTCCGCCGACAGCAACGGCCTTATCTCCCTTGCCCAGGGCGATTTCCTTTATATTGCCGGTATAGGATTCTTTAAAAAATTCAAAAGCCAATGTTACCTCCTTAATATACGTGTACCGGTTAGAGCTTGCATTGTCCTAGATTGGAAACAATGCAACAAGTTAACCTCATTAAAACGCTGCTTCTGACAGGTGATTTAAATTTTTCAACCCCCCTTTCGTTAAAATTATTTATGTTTATAATCTACAAACGGTAGATTTATCGCCTAAATTTTAATTAAGGGACTGAAACTCAAAATGACGAATCCACCAAACTAACGGCGGATTATATTGATTTAGAATTCTCGAATCCTGCCGTTATTTTATAGACAGAACACCTTGATTTTCGAAATTTTATTCATACTGTTAAGGTCCGCAACAATCATTTGACGTACGACCTACCAGTCCCTGTAAAATGCCGAATACGATCATTTATCTGGAGTGGATCTCTTTGTCAAGAGCAGAGCCAATCTGAATACAAATTTCTAATTAAATTGAATTCATTTCGTCATTTTTTTCCGCGCTTCCAGGCGAGATTTAAGTTTTGGGAATTGATTCATGTCCGTATGAGGTAAAAAGAGGGCGGCCACGTAATTATCCATATAAGAAGGTGTATCCGAAAGCTCAAAATTGGTCATTTTTTTGGTTACCTCAGATACGTCCTGCCGGATGCGGTTTGTCAGCGAACTCATTCTGGCACCCATCAGCGAACCATTTCCAATAAAGGTCACCTTGTCTGGATCCATTTCCGGCAGCAGACCAATGGTCATGGCCTTTTCAAGGTCGACATAGCTGCCGAATCCACCGGCAAGAATGATATGCTCGATGTCTGAAATGCTCATTCCCACCTCAGTCAACAAGGTCATGCAACCACTATAAATAGCTCCCTTGGCCCGGATGAGATTTTCAATGTCGATTTCCGTCAAGGTGACATCACGATCGATCTGGGTTTCATCTTTCCATGCCAGCACGTACTCATAAACACCATTGTCTTCGCGAATTCGGGGGGTGTCCAGATCGCGATCAAATTTTCCCAGGTTATTAATAATCCCCATTTCAAACATGACAGCCACCATGATGATCAGACCCGAACCGCAAATGCCTTTGGGGCGTACATTGCCGATTGTGATAATCATCGGATCAAGGGTAACCGGATCAATGGAGAAATCTTCAATGGCTCCTTTGGCAGCCCGCATTCCGAATTTCAAACCTCCGCCTTCGAAAGCCGGACCGGCGGAACAGGCCGCACATGCCAGCCACTCCTGGTTGCCGATGACAATTTCAGCGTTGGTGCCGACATCCAAATAAAGTGTCAAAGCGTCACTGCGGTAAATACCGGATCCCATCACACCAGCGACAATATCCCCGCCCACGTAGCTGGAAACTGCTGGATATACCAAAGCGGTGACATGCCCGACCAGATCCATTCCCAGGTCAGCGGCCTTTACAGGCGGATATAAGGTGGCGGCCGGAACATATGGGGCACGCCTTATATAGTTTGGATTGACGGCCAGCATCAACTGAGTCATGGTGGTATTGCCGGACAGGGTGATGGTGGAAATATCCTCCGGGTTGACACCAGATTTTTTGACAATTCTATTTAGAATTTTATTGATGGTTTGGAGGACAACCGCGTTAATTTTTTCAAGACCTCCCGGTTTCTCCGCATAAACAATTCGTGAAATGACATCTTCACCATAACTAATTTGTCCGTTAAACTCTCCGTGCTCGGCCAGTACGGCACCTGTAATCAGATTAATCAATTGGCCATAAATCGTTGTGGTCCCAATGTCCATGGCTATGGCATAATTTTGGCCGGTCGTATCGCCTGGCTGAACATTAATCAGGCGCGTTTTACTGATCTTGCGCACCGGCCGCACCAGGGTCGCTGTGACCCTAAAATCGTCATCCCGAATCACATCCGGAATTTTACGAATCACGGAAAGGTCGACTTCCAGACGATGCTCATCGTGTTTGGCTTTCAAATAGCTGATCAGTCGGGTTATATCAGGTAAATTGTCCTGAGCGGTGGGCGCGGGAAGCTGTAAGTATTTTTTTTCCACGGGTGCCACAAACAGTCCCTTTTCCTTGAGCTCCTCAAAATTAAATTCTCGGATATGGGCAGTCCGGCGGGGAGCGGCCTGCAGTTTAAGTACGCCGGCGTCTATGGTGGATTCAACCGGAATACGCACCACCAGATCGCTTTTGATCTTTGCCCGACAGGCCAGGCGATAGCCTTTTTGCTGTTCTTCGTCACTCAGTTTTTCTGAAATTCCACCGTCAACCAAACCGTCTTCAATCAGAACCCGGCATTTACCGCAGACCCCCTCGCCCCCGCAGGAAGCATTGACATGCACACCGGCCTCCAGAGCCGCCCGAATGACCGTATCGCCCTCCTTTGCCTGAACCGTCATCTCAAAGGGTAAAAATCGTATTGTGAGCGTACTCATATTTGCAATCCTTTGCTATCTTAAAACCAATGACTGGGGACAGATGACTGACCACAGATGACAGGGGTCGAAAATTGGAATTCTCCTTGATTCGTCAATCGTCCATCGTCATTCATTGCGCCGGCTCATCAAATTTGCAGCTCAACGTCAACATATCCCCGTCGTAGAAAGTATTGACCTTATATGGCAGCTGGTTGAACAGTTTGACCATACCGCGATTTTGCGGCGACGTATAGGCAACCAGACCGGAAATATGATTTTCAAGGGCCGCCGAAGCCAGCTTTTTCAACAGAATCTTGCCCATTCCCTTTTTTTGATAATCTTTGCTTACCGAGAATGCAATTTCGGCAATATTGGTGGCGGGATCGATCAGATATTCGCCGATACCCACTACCCGGCCGAAGCCAAATTCGCCGACCACGGCCACCACAGTCAGGTCGTTAACATAGTCTATCTGGGAAACCCCTTCAACCTCTTCTTGCAGGAAACTGGTTTTTTCATGGAAAAACCTGGCGACGACATCATCCTTGTCCAGATTGTAAAAGTGCTCCTGGATTCTTCTTTCATCGACCGGCTTGGCGGGACGCACCGTCACCTGCTCACCGGCCACTTCGATGGTTTCTTCCAGGTGGATCGGATAGACACCGTGGATGGATTCGCTTAACGTTCTCTCGGTGCTGAGTAACCCCATTTTTTTTGCTTCAAAAAATAGTTCGTCGCGAAATTCAGGATGTGCGATGCTGACCATGGCCATTGCCCTTTCCTGCAGACTTTTGCCAAATAAATTGACCGCACCGAATTCCGTAACGACCAAATGAACATCCCCTCTGGAGGCCGCTACCGCCGTATCTTCAAGCAACGGCACGATACGACTTTTCTTGCCCTGCATGGCGGTGGAAGGCAGCATTAAAATCGATTTGCCGCCCGGTGACTGAACCGCTCCCCGCATAAAATCAGAAATACCGGTAATCCCTGAAAAATGCGTTTGGGGCATGGCATCTGCCGCCACCTGACCAGTCAAATCTATCGTCATGGCCACGCTCATGGCGACCATCTTGTTGTGGGAAGCGATGATTGCAGGTTTGCAGACATAATCGGAAGGGTGAAACTCGACCGCCGGATTATCGTTTAGAAATTCATAGAGATCCTCGGAACCGATGGCGCTGTTGGCGACCATTTTGCCCTCATTAAACCCTTTTTTGCGGTTGGTGATCACCCCTTTGGAAAACAGGTTCATAATTTCATTGGTCATATACATGGTGTGGATGCCAAGATCGTTTTTTTCCGACAAGGCCAGCATGACGGCATCTGATGTGGTTCCCAAACCGATGGCGATGGTTGATCCGTCATCGATCAATCTCCTGGCGATCAATCTACCGATGTCATTGGCAGCCGCCATTTCGGGATTCTCACCGATTGTCAACAGCGGTTCATCGTATTCCACAAAATAATCAACATCATTTACATGGATAAAGCTGCGGCCCAATACCCTGGGCATATTAGCGTTAATTTGGGCGATGACCACGTCGGCGGATTGCGCCGCGGCCATGGTGATATCGACAGAAACACCCAGACTCATCCAGCCGAAATCATCCGGCGGCGACACCTGTATCAAGGCCACATGGATTGGCAGCAACCGGCTTTTGAACAGCCTTGGAATCGCTGACATATTGATTGGTGTGATAAATCGCTGGTTGCGTGCAATTCCCTTGGGTTTGGCAGATCCCAGATAAAATGACCGAATATTAAAACTCTGACTATGTGTTTTGTTGGCTATCATGGTTAGCGGGGTTGTTTCCAACGTCATGAGCCTCACAATTTCAATGTCTTTAAAAAAATCAGACAGCTCAGACAGGCCCCGCACCAGATGTTGGGGTTCACCACAGGAGGAACCGATAAAAACCCGCTGCCCGGGTTTGATAATTTTCAGCGCCTCCGTGACTTTTTTTCTGTTTTCAATATATTTATCTGGCCAATAAAGAGATGGTGCCATGCGAGTCTCCTTTGTGTGCAGGTTTAAAGGTTCAGGGTTCACCGTTCCCGTCGAACCATAGCCCTTTAGGCTTAAAGCGGGGTATCTTAATCATCCGTTAAAACCCTGAATCCCGAACCATTGAACGGTCTGTAAAATTAGCGTATTCATTCACACTTGGCAAGGGGAACCTACAGTATTAGTTCTTGACTCTCAATTATCTTTTTTCTATATCTTCTTATTTTAATATTTTCATCTATTCTAAGCACCAACATTAAAATTTACGGATGATAAAAATGAACGTACTCAAAACCCTCAGCCGCTGGATCGATATTTTTAACGAATGGGTTGGCCGCGGTGTCGCCTGGGTAACGCTAGGACTGGTGTTGGTGGTTTTCGTCGACGTCCTCATGCGTTATATTCTAAACACCAGTTTTGTGTTTACCCAGGAACTGGAATGGCATTTGTTTGGCTTCATCTTTCTGATGGGCGCTGGTTACACCTTGCTACATGACGGTCATGTGCGGGTGGACATCATCTATCAGCGTATGGGATGGAAGGGCCAGGCCTGGATCAATTTTTGCGGTGTACTTCTTTTTCTTATTCCCGGCTGCATTATGGTGATTTCAACTTCATGGAAGTTTACGATGAATTCATTTTCAATGCTCGAGGGTTCTCCTGATCCAGGAGGTATTCCCTTTCGATTTATCATTAAGGGCTGTATCCCAGCAGGTTTCACACTCCTCCTCTTACAGGGAATTTCCCTGGGAATGCATAGTCTCATGCAGATTGTGGGAATTGAAAAATCAGAGGAGGAGCATTCCTGATGGATTATTTAGCCGCCTGGATGTTTTTAGCCTTAACCATCCTTTTAATGGCCGGTTTCCCTGTGACCTTCACGTTGTTGGGCGTCGCCCTGACTTTCGGAATGATCGGCTTTGGCTGGGATTTTTTTAATTTGCTACCATTGCGAATCTGGGGCCGCATGACCAATGTCACTTTGGCTGCCGTACCTCTGTTTGTATTTATGGGAGTGATGCTGGAACGTTCCGGATTGGCCGAAGAGCTTCTGGATACCATGGGCGTGTTATTCGGCCGCCTGAAAGGGGGACTGGCAATATCAGTCGTTGTGGTGGGAATGCTCCTGGGAGCGTCAACCGGTATCGTAGGGGCTACCGTTGTCACTATGGGGCTTCTGGCCGTTCCCACCATGTTGAGACGCGGCTATCAAAAGGAGCTCGCAACCGGAACGGTATCAGCCTCGGGCACACTGGGACAAATTATCCCTCCGAGCATCGTTCTGGTACTCATCGCGGATATTGTCGGAGTATCGGTGGGGGATGTATTTATGGGAGCCGTCCTGCCGGGACTCCTTCTAGTGGGTCTCTTTATTGTCTACATACTTATCGCCGCCCATTTACGCCCGGGGGCGGCTCCGGCTATTTCCAAAGAAGAATTGGCCGCAATAAGCCCCAGACAGCTTGCAATCCGCGTCGGCAAAGCCCTGGTCCCACCCTTGTTTTTGATTGTTGCGGTGTTGGGGTCTATTTTTGCAGGCATCGCATCACCCACCGAAGCAGCCGCCGTGGGTGCGGTGGGGGCATCCCTATTAACGATTGCTAATAAAAAGCTTAACATGGCTACCTTACACGAGGTCATGCACACGACAACTCGATTAACCTGCATGGTATTTATTATCCTATGCGGGGCGGCCGCTTTCGGTCTGGTCTTTCGCGGTCTTGGCGGTGATGGGATCGTCCGTGATTTTTTAGGAAGCATTGCGGAAGAATACAGCCACACAGCCGTGTTGGCCATCGTTATGCTTCTCATCTTTTTCATCGGATTTTTCTTGGACTTTATCGAAATCACCTTTATTCATGTCCCGGTTTTGGCACCCATCATGATCGATTTCGGCTACGATCCGGTCTGGTTCTGCGTTTTGCTGGCGGTTAACCTGCAAACCTCGTTTTTAACGCCGCCTTTCGGTTTTTCACTTTTTTATCTCAAAGCGGTTACACCGCCCGACGTGACGACCGGACATATATACCGGGGCATTATTCCATTTGTTCTTTTTCAAATGATAGGACTGGCCATCGTGGTGCTTTTCCCTCAGCTGGCCACCTGGCTTCCAGAACTGGTTTATGGGCCTTAAGGAAAAATTAATATTGTATAAGTAGACTTGACGTATTGCAAAGAAAAATCTAATAAGAAGGAAGTCGTAGCGGGCTCATACCGAGTTTACGAATATTGGGCGGCTGCCTGTAACATTTTGGGTTCCGCAACTATGGTATTATTTAAATCTAGCAAAGGAGGCTATTTATGAAACGACGTGATTTTCTGAAAAAAGCAGGCCTGGGAGCGGCGGCGGTCGCCGCTACCACAGTTAATGCCCCTGCAGTGCTGGCACAAAAAAAATACAGATGGAAAATGGTTACCACCTGGCCGCCAAAGCTGCCGGTTTTACAAACCGGTTGTGAACGGTTGGCCAAACGTGTCGGAGAAATGTCAGACGGCCGAATCCAGATCCAGGTTTTTGCGGGTGGTGAACTGGTCCCGCCCCTGGAAAGCTTTCAAGCTGTCTCGGACGGGACGGTCGAAGTTGGCAGCGGTGCTTCTTACTATTGGGCCGGTAAAGAGCCAGCATCCCAGTGGTTTGCGGCTGTTCCATTCGGCATGAATGCCCAGGGCATGGCAGCCTGGTTTCACGGCGGCGATGGCCTGAAACTGTGGGAAGAAACGTACGCACCATTCAATCTTGTGCCACGACCGGGAGGTTCCACCGGTGTCCAGATGGGCGGCTGGTTCAATAAAAAAATTAATACCATCGATGATTTTAAAGGCCTTAAGATGCGTATCCCGGGATTGGGCGGCAAAGTCGTGGCCAAGGCCGGCGGAACCGTCGTATTGCTTCCAGGTGGTGAAATTTTCACTTCACTGGAGCGTGGTGTCATTGATGCTACTGAATGGGTCGGACCTTATCACGATTTACGCTTTGGCTTCTATCAGGCAGCCAAGTACTACTACTATCCCGGCTTTCACGAACCAGGAACCTACCTGGAGTATTTCTTCAACAAGAAGGCCTATGATTCTCTACCCAAAGATCTGCAGCACATCCTTGATGCCGCCTGTATGGAAAGTGAAGCCTGGGTTCTACCACAGTTCGACGCCAACAACGGTGCGGCCTTGCAGACATTGATCAATAAGCACAAAGTCCAACTGTTTCCATATCCAGACGAGGTGCTCAACGCGCTGCGTCCAATGGCGGCAGAAGTTCTTGAGGAAGAGGCTGCCAAGAGCCCAATGGCTAAAAAAGTCAATGAATCCTTTAAAAATTTCCAGAAGGTGGTCGGTACCTGGGGTACGGTATCCGAGCAATCTTATTACAACATCCTTCAACCAAAGTATTCCTTAGCCGGATGATGGTCGTCTAAAAGATGTAATGATTTTCCGGTTAGAATGATACAATAAAATCGCCGGTCGGCTGGACAACTGCCTGCCGGCGATTTAATTTGTACAATTATAGCGGTTGTCATAAAACTGTTACATGATGAACCGGTTCTAACTGCTAATAAACCAGGCCAACGATACGAAAAAAACAAAGATTACCGGTATTATCACTTCTGGCAAGGTCGCTCCTTTCCGTCAAACCTTTTTTACAGGCCGACTGTTCGTTCAAGATGAGTCGTAATTTCCGGTGTCAGATGCAGACCGTCGGCTAGCTGCTGCATGTATTGACGTTCGGCCGGGGTATCCACCTCGATGGCCAGCAACGATGCCGCACAAATTTGGGCAGCCAGCTGGGGTCGACCCTTGGCCGCCGCAGTGATCATGCTCAGAAACATTGGTCTGTTCATTTCCTTTTTGAATCCTACTTGACAAGTAAATGAGCCTCCGATACTTAGAATCACATCGGTTCCATTTGCTGCTGGTTTCTATCTGAAAGATCTTTTGCGATTGCTCTTTAATCCACCAGCCGATTCGTTTAATCTAACAAAATTATCCAGGAAGTTAGAGCAGTGCGCGTGTCGTCTTCTAAAAAGGGCCTAAATGATTATTTAAAATTAATCGGTCCCGGAACGATCATTACGCTTCTAGGGTTTATTATTGCCTATCAATTTGTCGCACCCGCCCCACCCAGACACATCACCATTGCTACGGGCACACCCGAGGGCGCATATTACAAGTTTGGCAGTGCCTACGCTGAGGCTCTAAAAAAATTTGGTATCACAATGGAAGTCATTCATACAGCCGGATCCGCAGAAAACCTGGAATTGCTCAGCGGGGGCGAACCTAGTGTGGACGTGGCCTTTCTCCAAGGCGGTATGCAGTCTTCGTCTAAATCCGCTAAGATCATTTCGCTTGGAAGCCTGTACTACGAACCGCTGTGGATTTTCCAGATAGGCGGGTCAGGGATCCGATATCTATCCGACTTTAAAGGCAGGCGTGTTGCAGTGGGGCTCGAAGGCAGTGGAACCAAAGTCCTGGCCATGCAATTGCTGAGGCTCAATGGCGTTACCATTCAAAATACAAATATTTTTTCTCAGGGCGGACAAAAAGCGGCTGATATGCTTGCGCAGGGGGAAGTCGATGCCGCTTTTTTTGTTACGGCACATCACGCCCCTGTCATCCAGCAGCTACTGCGGGAGGAAAAACTTGAGTTGATGAATTTGCAAAGAGCCTCAGCTTATACAGCGCACCTGCATTTTCTCTCCGTGTTAAACTTGCCAGCTGGGGCCATCGATTTTATCCAGAATATTCCAGCAGACAATATTGAATTGCTGGCTCCAACCACCCAATTGGTAGCCCGTGCTGATCTCCACCCGGCACTGATCGATTTGCTGCTGCAAGCCGCTACCGAGACGCATCATCCTGGAGGACTTTTTGAAAAAACAGGCGAATTTCCGGCACCAAAATATCTTGATTTCCAATTGAGCAAAGAAGCAAAACGCTTCTATAAATGGGGACCGCCCTTTTTACAGCGCTACCTTCCGTTTTGGGTGGCGACATTTATCGATCGCACAAAAGTCATGCTGGTACCTTTGCTGGCTTTGTTTTTTCCCCTGTTTAAGGTTATGCCCATGGTCTACCGCTGGCGTTTCAGATCAAAAATATATCGCTGGTACAAGAAACTAGCAGAGGTTGATCCGGAACTTTCAAACGACGACCCGGCCGCAAACCTGGATGAGAATATCAACCGGCTCAATCGCATCGAAGCCCAGGTGAGCCAAACGTCGGTACCGCTGTCCTTCTCCAACGAACTGTATCATCTAAGGCTGCACATTGAAATGCTGCGCGAAAAGCTGATCAAGTCCGGGCGACGCTCTAAGGCAAAGACCTCTTCTGCGTAAAGAGGATGGTCATTCGAAGTGTCGGGGGAGTTTTTCAAACTGCGTGAGGCCTTCGCGGGGAATAGCCCGTGCCAGCCGTAACAATATAAATGGGTATTTTGCTTTACCTACGAAATTCAATTATTCCGGATGATAGTGAGTTTGACACACTTCTCTTTTAGCCCTATCTTTTCTCACGATCTTCATTTTGGCAATATGAGTTAACCGAAGCAAACCTGCTGTTTGCTGCCAGCTGAGGAGAATCAAGCATTCAAGGAGCAAGATCTTGCACTCCCAAGAACTGGTTGACATACATCTAGATACCCAAGCCCGACGGCAGCGATTTAAGCGCAGGCTGCTGCGAGTGGTCGTACCGGTGGGCTGCGTTCTGTTTATGGTGGCTACGATTTTGTCGATATCGGCCTACGGCTATTATGTCAATCGCCGAGACACTCTGGTTCTTTCAGAAAATCTGCTGGCATCACTGGATTTGCGGATCGCCGCCCAAGTGCATGAATTTTTGGCGCCGGCCTCGGAGATGGTCCGATTGGCTGCGGATATCATCGAAAATCCCTCTTACGGAATTGATAATCGCTCCGAGCTAGAAATTCTTGCCATGCCGATCCTGCATGCCTATCAACAGTTGACCACGTTTAGTGCCGCCGATACCGAAGGCAATTTCATCATGCTCAAAAAAATGCCTGATGGTTCCATCCACACCAAGAACATTGAACTGTCCGAAACGGGTCGCCAGGTTACCTGGACGCGTCGGGACAAGCAAAATAAGATCCTCAAACTGGAAGAATCCGTTGATGATACCTACGATCCCAGGGTGAGGCCTTGGTACGTTGGCGCCATAAAAGAAAGGAAGATTTTCTGGACCGATATCTACATTTTTTACACCGATCAAAGTCCGGGAATCACAGTGTCAAAAGCAGTCTATGATCAAGATCAAAAATTACGCGGTGTTCTTGGGCTGGATATGAAGCTATCAGAGTTAAGCGCATTTCTGGCGAGTCTGGCTATCGGCCAACATGGTAGAGCCTTGATCTTTGATAAAAAAGGACGCCTGATCGCCTATCCGGTGATAGATCAGATGTTGAAAGATGTTGACGGCAAATTGGAGCCGGCAAGGATGGATGAGTTGGACGATCCAGTGCTTGATCGGGCTTATAACCGCTTTCAAATTGAAGGGCATGGCAGCCGTGAATTGATGATCGACGGTCGGAGCTATATGAATACGGTTTCCTCCTTGAAATCGACTGTCGGTCGCGATTGGTCGATTATGATCAGTGTACCCGAGGATGATTTTGTCGGTTTTGTGCGAAAGAATTTTCGCACGATATTGTTGATGACCAGTGTGATCGTGATAATCGCATCGCTTTTGGCCGGGCTGCTGGTTTTGCAGGGACTGAGAGCCGATCGCAACGCAAAGCTTGTGCTGGACCGCAAGCAGGAACTGGAAACCCAAAGCCGAGCTTTTTCCGAGCTGGCGTCGAAAGCGGCCTTGTTTGACCCGAGAGACACTGAGTCACTTACCCAACTCACCGAAATTGTCTCTGAAGCAGGTGCGGCGCGGCGGACCAGTATTTGGCGCCTGGTTGACCGGAGCAAACGACTGACCTGTGAGGATTGCTACGATCGCGAAAGCAACGGACACACACAGGGTACCCTCTTTGAACAAAATGAATATCCAAAATTATTCGATGCACTTAAAAATCAGGAAGAAATCAACATTGCCGATACCGGTTCCGATCCCCGCACATCAGAAATAGATCGATTGTATTTTCATCCTCTCGGTTGTCGCTCGCTTCTGAGTGCACCGATCATCCACGATGGTCAAACCTTGGGGGCTGTTTGGCTCGAGCACGAGGGAAAGGCCGAAGGATGGGATTCTGGAGCCATTTCATTTGTCAAGGCTGTAGCCGGCATGCTGGCGTTCAGATTTTCAGCGGATAGAGCGGAGTCTATTCAACCGGACACCTCAGGTGATCCTGAGCCGGCTGTCGACCGAACAGTAGCAAGTCCATCGACTGTGACAGAAACCTCTCGTCCCCCATCTTCCGCAGCGCAGACATCCCGTGACCGCCGGTCCGTTTCGCTCACCGAACGATTGCTGAGCCGGGGCTATGATCAGAGTGCTTTGGCAGCTGAGGTGTTTGGCGATGTCACCGTTCTGGTTCTTCGCTTTACAGATCTCTTATCCATTGCTGAGCAAGCTAGAGAGGATGATTCAATGCCGGCAGTCGATCATGTGGTCCAGCACTTTGAGGAATTGATCGATACCTTCGCAATTGATTACTGGAAAGTAATGGGCGAGCAAATTATCTGTGCAGCTGGATTGGGAGAAAATGCTGCTACTCATGTTCGTGACATTGCCGAAGTAGCCTTGAGTGTTCAAAGCCAGTGTACCCATCTGTTTGCGGATCTTGATAAGCGTATGGGGTTTCGAATCGGTATCGATACCGGCGCGGTCGCCGGAAGTCTGGTGGGAAAACGTCAGCGGGCGCTCAATGTATGGGGAGAGGCTGTGCATGCGGCCCAGGCAATGGCTGAAACCGGTGTGACCGGCGGCATCCATGTTAGCGAAGCCACCTACCGGCGTTTACAAAAAGATTTCCTTTTCAAGGTTCGTGGTAAATTTTATTTGTCGGATATTGGCGAAATCTCTACCTATTTACTGACGAGTCGCTTATGACGGAATACCAGAAATCGAGTGCCGATGTGAGTTACTATAGGTCCTTCGGCGGAACATGGTCAAAGATGCTCGAATCCGTCGGCAAAGAAACGATTGCGTTTTTACCGCGACTCATGGAATTCGTCAGCACAGCCGTGGCAGTCTTCTGGCAGAGTGTCCGGCCGCTGACCTGGCGTCGATCAGTACGGGCTGAGTTATTGCGTCAATGTCATCACACCGGCACGCGTGCTTTGCCGTTTATCACGGTTACGGCGGTTTTCATCGGTCTGGCGATGGTCTATCAAGCACTGCACTGGTTGAGGGTATTCGGACAATCCGAACTCGTCGGTAAAGTCCTCGTTTTAATACTGGTGCGTGAAATTTCCCCGCTGCTGGTATCACTGATCATCATCGGACGCAGTGGACCTGTCATTTTAGCCCAACTGGGCACCATGCAAGCCGAAGGCCAGGTGCACATGCTCGATTCCCAGGGAATAGATCCCTTTTTGTATTTGGTAGTGCCCCGGGTACTTGCGGCTTCCATCTGCAACTTTTGCCTGACGATTGTATTCATCGTGGCAGCGTTGGCTGCCGGTTTCGTGGCGGGCAATTTCCTGCAGACAACCGATATGACGATATATGATTTCATTGCTTCGATTTTGATGGCCATGGGCCCTAAGGATTACGCCATTATACCGATGAAAACGCTGTCGATCGGTTTCGTGGTAGGATTGATCGTCTGCACCACCGGAATGTCCGGTACCGGATTTGTGAACGACGTACCGGTCTTGTTACCCCGGGGTATTATGAAATCTGTACTGGCGGTATTTCTGATATCCGGTTTTTGGACGGTGATGATGCTATAGCCTGAATTTTGCAACCTCCAGGAATAAGGGAAAAATCTCGTGATTCGGAGTATTCAAGAACGAAGACTCATGTTGCATTTACGCAACGCCGTTCTATCGGTCGATTTTGCTGGGGCTTACGAGACGATAAAGATTGACCTGAATTTGTATGCCGGCGAGATGGCCTTGATACACCTGCAACATCCCCGGCAGGGTTCCGTTTTGGCCGATGCCTGTGCCGGACTGATCCGGCCACAAAGCGGAACGGCACAATTTCTGGGAAAGGACTGGTCGGCGCTGCCAGCGGATACCGAAAATGCATTGCGTGGGAGAATTGGACGGGTCTTTGCTACTGGTAACTGGATCGATCATCTATCCCTGCTTGAGAACATCCTGCTGCCTCAACTACACCATACCCGTCGCTCAGTCGAAGAACTTTACGAGGAGGCTGCCCGGTTGGCGGAATGCTTCGGTCTTCCAGGTGTTCCGGCAGGATCTCCGGAATTATTCCAGCCGACGGACCTCAAGATTGCGGCCTGCATTCGTGCTTTTCTCGGCCGGCCGTTGCTTATTGTGCTCGAAGATCCGACATCGGGGGTGCACCCAGATATCGTGCCGCCCTTGATAAATACCATTCGTGAAGCCCGCGGATACGGTGCGGCGGTGATTTGGATGATTGTCCATGATCGAATATGGCAAAATCGATCCATACCGGCGACCAGCCGTTACCGCCTTGCTGGACGTAAATTGATGGAGGTGACCGCTTGAAAACTACATTTGAGCAGACCCGATTTCGATATATAAATCGGGGGGTCGGAGCTTTGGTCCTCCTGACGATGGTGATTTTTATCGCCGGTTTACTTGTTTCGGGCCGGGTTCAGCAATGGCTCGATCCAGGAGAACAGCTCAAAGTTATTCTGCCTACCGAAGGCTTGTCCGGACTCTCAGACGGCGCCGTCGTTGAAGTTCTCGGCACTCAGGCAGGAACGGTTAAAGAAATTGTTATCGACCCCAATCAGCAGATCCACGCCGCAGTGCAAATCCAGAGTGATATTAAAGACTTCATTCGGCAGGATTCTAAAGTGGTTATCCGCAAACAGTTCGGCGTTGCCGGCGCAGCCTATCTTAATATCTCCCGCGGCGAAGGACAACCGTTAGACTGGGAATATGCCGTTCTTACCGCAGAAACCGATCGAGCGCCCACCGAAAGTATCGGCGAGATCATCACCGATCTGCGCAATAAGATTTTTCCGGTCATTGACGAAACCCACAGGGCTATTCAAACATTTTCACTGCTTTTGGCGGACCTGCAAAATGAAAAAGGCAGTATGCAGCAAATGCTGTCTAACTTGAACTCGATTTCCACTACTATCGTGAAAGGAGAAGGCACAGTTGGCAGATTACTGGCCGAAGAGTCCATGGCCAACAATATAGACAGTCTCATTTCCAGGCTGAACAGGGACATGCAACGCATCGAACCGCTATTTGAAGAATTGCAGGCGACCGTCAATAATGTTGCTCAGATTACAGCAAAAATCAATCAGCAGTCCGCGGATTTGCCACAGATCACGAAAATGCTCAAGAAGCTGCTGGTTTCCGTCCAGGATGTAATGAAGGATTTGAGCCGGACCACCCCGCAGCTTCCCGGAATTGCAAAAAATATGAATGATGCCACCGACAGTGTACCCGTACTGATGCTGCAGACCCAGCAGGTCATGGCGGAGCTGGAACTGCTAATAAAGCAACTTCAATCGAGTTGGCTGCTGGGTGGCAAAGCCGGCCAAAAATCAATACCATCTACTCGTATATCACCATTGGAGGTAAGACCATGAACAAACATCGCCGGTTTTATGTCTTTTGTCATCTGGCATGTTTGTTGGTGGTCATATTGCCTGTCGGTATTCTTGGCTGCAGTTCTTCTCCAACGGAACAGAGCCGATCCGAAGTGGATGAAGTCTTTGAACGTTTAAACCGATCAGCCCGTCTAACCTTTGACAATCGCCAGTTTCAACAGGCATTGGATCTTTACAAACAGGCATTGGATCGGGCCTATGTCCTCGATGATTTAAATGCTATCGTAGATTCCAAATATAACATGTCCGTTTGTCTGATAGGTATGGGTTTAAATGATCAGGCATTGATGCAGGTCAATCAAGCCAAGGCCGAATTGGGTCGCTCAAACCGAAGCATCCCGTCTGACATTCTTCTGCTGGAGTCTACCATTCTGTACAAAATCGGCAAACTGGATGAGGCCTGGCAGGTTACAGATTTAATTTTGCAGGACGCCCGCCGGCTTTCTAAGGTGATTCAGAGCAAAACCCATTTCTTGCGAGGTCTGATTGCCGCTGAGCGGGGTGATATTCCTCGACTTCGCAGTGAGATCGCGTTTCTTGGAAAACCCTCTACAGCAGGCCTGCAGGCAGACCGGGAAGAACTATCAAGCCGACTGGCGATGGCTGAGGGTAACTGGCAGGCGGCCGCTGAGGCCTTTGATCGGACCGCCGAATTACGGCGTGAAGATCTTGACTACAGCGAAATGGTAAATGCGCTGGCACAAGCTGCCTGGTCATACGAGCAGACCGGGAAGCTGTCGGAAGCATCAAAACGTTACCTGAGAGCCGGTCGCAGTGCCGCACAGCAGGGGGAGAACCAGGATGCATTGAAATGGCTAAACCGAGCGGAGAAACTCGCAGGAGAGGCTGGCGATGAATTTACCGCCAGGCAGGCCCGGTCCTATCGCAAGTGGCTTGAAGCGCCTTAGTGCATGCCTGTAATGGTGTCAAGTTACTCTTGAGTAGATTTTTGTGAAACAACCTTTGGAATGACGATTGACGAAGGACGAATGACGAATTAAGGAATTCCGTCGATATTATCTAAAAGAATAGAACGCAGCGACGCCACTATTCCTCATTCATTAACAAAGGCAAATCACTCGTCATTCGAGATTCACTTTTCGAAGTTTCTCTCTCGATCAGACTGGTTTTTTCAAGGCCATAGGCTGCTTTCCTGTGAAACTAGATTGATATTTGCCCTGATACCCAAGAAATCGAAAATAAATAGGGG
>JAAUYD010287109.1_pt1 | contig 17320 bp, 12 predicted proteins | sample 7278101 | NCBI WGS metagenome assembly JAAUYD01 (sample SAMN14350128, study PRJNA611818) | marine sediment metagenome | isolation source: surface marine sediment (0.6m) | place: French Polynesia: Moorea | collected 2018-08 | reverse complement strand
TCACCGCACTGATACAGGTAGGGTTCTCCAGAAGTGCGCTGCCGTAGGAGATCATCAAGCTCCAGGTCGGGGAAGGACCTGCACTCGCGATGAACACATCCTGACGACCATCGTTGTTGACGTCACCGACGCGCGTAGTTCCCACCTGGCCGGCCAGCCCCAGAGAACTCTCTCCCGTCAACGGCCACCCGGCAGTGCCACGCTGCCACTCGAAGCGGGTCAAGGGCAAACAATCGCCACCGAAGGTGTCACATACCTGAACCGATGCCAGGCGACTGCGACCCGAATCGTCCGCCGCCGCCGCCTCGTAGGCGAGCTTGTAGATTCGGATGAACTGGTAGCCCGTATCGTCATGGCGCTGACTACGGATCGACGTAAGTCGCTTGGAAACGGTGCTCTTCGATCCGGCCCGATACATCGTCCAGCGATCTGACATCGGCCGATCGCCCCACACAAAGTGCAGCCGGTAACGGCGCTCGGGTGATGACCCGACGTTGACCACATCTCCCCAGTCGATCCGGCGCGGATACGTCTCGCCGGTCGTATTGTCCTCCGTATATCGATACTGGAGCTGATTCCCGAAGGCGTCGGTCACCGTGTCGATGAGCCAGCTGCGAACGGGACCTTCCGAGCCGGTACCCTGCACCTCGATGCGCGTGCTCGCTTCCTGCCCGTAGACGACGGTGCTGCCGTCTCGACGCTCGACTTCAAAGTACGCGGGCACCTGCGCTCCGGACTGACGAGCGGTTATCCGGAGGAACTCGTCGATCTCCGTGCGATAAGTCGAGTTGGCTGCCCCGTAGACGCCCGATTCGAGGACGAGTCGCGCGCCGTCCAGGCAGAATCGATCGTCATCTCCGTACACGACCTGGGCAATCAGGCCATCCTGCGCGAGGGTCTTTGCGCACCGCTCGATCGAGGAGAATCCGGTCAGCCCCCAACCCTCGCCCGCCCAGCGCCGGGATGCCCCACTGGCGTACGCCAGGCTAACGTCTGGCCGCACACCACCGGCCGTGGGAACTGCCAGCAAGGGGATTGAATAATGGGCACTGCCCCCCGGGTCGACGCTGAAGACGCCGCCAACGGATCCAACGATTTCCTCGGCGCCCAGCGGTTCTACATGAAAAGCTGATACGCCCCCAAGGCAGCAGGCGATCGCCAGCAATACGCCCCGTAGACGATGATGAGTAGATTCCATTACCAATGCACCCGTTAGCCGATACCAGGACAGCATCGACACTACTCCGAGTGCACATGAGCACAGCAGTCCATTTCCAGTGGATCAGGCGAGAAACCGCGAACGCGATACGCCGATAATCGAGTTTCCAGCGATTTGATCGACTAATTGATGTTTTTGGCGCAGGAGCGCGCAGAGCCGGTAGCGAAGCAGGTAGGTAGGGCTGTCGTACGGGACAGCGCTAGAACATCTTGTGGGCACCGAGCGCCTGATCGCCCAGTCCTTCGCGCAGCACGCGACGGTAGAAATCGGCCAGGGTCTGGGTGCCGACGCTCGGCGTTGCATCAGCGTCGTAGGCTTGGCGTTTCTCATCCCAGCAGAGCATGGACTCGGTGGCGTAGTAGCGGCCGATGCGCGCGAACTCGGCCTTCGCCGCCAACGGCGGAATCAGGCGTGACAGGGGGCTCAGCACACCGATCGCCATATCGAAGATGCGCGGCGACACGCTGCGGATGGACGTCGGCATCCCTGCCAGCTCACACAGCAGTTCACCCTGTTCGCGCGGCGTGATGGCGGTACCGGGCCCGCCAATGGGCAGAATCCGATCCACACGATCGGGCAGGGCCAGGCAGTCGACCAGATACTGCGCCAGGTCCTGCTCGCCTATCGGCTTGCATGCAGTCTCCGTGCCCCTGCCGAAGACCAGGAACGGCTTGCCTGCCTGCACCCGCGCCACCTGACCGGCCAGGGATTTGAAGTACGCCGTGGGCCGTACGATGGAGTAGCGCAGTCCGCTGTCACGCAGCTTGGCCTCGAAGGCGAGCTTGGCGTGCTGGAACACCAGGCGCGGGCGCTGCACGCAGATCGCCGAAAGCAACACGAAGTGCTCGGCGCCGGCGGCGCGGGCGGCCTGCAGCAGATTGACGTTGGCGTCGTGCTCCACGGCCCAGGCATCGCGCGGAGCGCCGCCGCGCGATGCGATACAGGAGATCACCGCGTCCACGCGTACGTCCGCGAGTGCGTGGCTGAGGGAGTCCCCATCGGTAAGGGTCACCTCGAGCACTTCATCGGCGCCCTCGATCGTCGCGGGCGGGTGGTCAGTGCCCGGTCGGCGCAGGGCCAGCACTCTGTAGTCGCGGCGGCTCAGTTCCCGGGCCACGTGTGCGCCGATGTACCCGGTGCCTCCGGCCAGCAGCACGCAGCGCTGCTCGGCTTCCCCCGTGAGCGTCCCTTCCCTGTCCTGCGCCTGCACCGTCACCCTCCGCCCATGCCCCTCGCGGGCGCGTCGGCCCCGTGCGATCATCGCACACCGCGAGTGGGCCGTTCGGCAAACAAGGCGACGCTCGGCGAGCAGGACAGGCGCACGGAGACAGGATTTGGAGAACTATTTGTGGCTGCTGGTGCTCGGCACCGCCTTCTCCGTGGGCGTCACCGTGCTGTTCCTGTATTCGCTGTACCTTGGCCTTCGCAGACGCCGCTGGTGGCCCCTGCTGGTGGTGGTCAGCGTCTGGCTGGCCGGCATGGTCGCTTACTCGGGATGGGACGGAGAACGGCGACGGGAGAACGCCCGCCGCCGGGCGGAGCCCCTGACGTCCTCGATCACGACGCCCTGCTCGCCGCCTGAGTGCCCGCCCCTTTCCCCGGAGGTAAACGCTGGTGGCTGACGACATCTACTTCGTGCGGCACGGACAAACGGAGTGGAACGTGCAGACTCGCCTGCAGGGACGCGGCGACTCACCGCTCACGGAGCTCGGCAAACGCCAGGCAGTCGCTCATCGCGAATGGCTGGCCGAAGCCCCGCCTGATGCCGTCCTCGCCAGCCCCCTGGGTCGCGTGCGCACCACCGTGGAACTGGCCACGCAGGGCATGCGCCTGGAGGTGGCCTTCGACGAAGCCTTGAGCGAGCGATGCATGGGCGACTTCGAAGGGTGGTCCATGCGCGAGATTGCCGCCCACGATCCGGAACTCGCCGAACGCAAGACCTCAGACCCCTGGGACTGGCGACCACCCGGTGGCGAGGACTACAACGATCTCATCGCCCGCACGGCGCCGCTGATCCAACGCCTGCGAACGCATCCTGCCAAGCGCCTGTTGGTGGTCTCCCACGGCACCATCGTGCGTCCGATTCTGGCCCAACTACTGGACCTCGATCGCCAGACGACGACCCGCATCAGCTCGCCGAACGATCTGGCCTACCGGGCCACGCGCGGGGGTCCGCGCGAGGACTGGCGCATCGCTCATCGCCTGGGCGATCGCTGGCGCGATGGCCTTAGATTATTGTAAGGCAAGCCCCGACTGCTAAATGCACCCAGAGGCGAGCCCGCAACACGCACGCTGCGCAAAGATCGCCCCTGGCTCACCGAACCTTCCGCCCCGCCCTCACGGCACGGTCAGCCAATCGCGAGCAAAGAATAGCGACTCCCCTTACATTTTTACCTAATAGCTACTTTTACCAACCCCAGCTTTGTAGGGCATTCAAGGAGTTCCCTGCGACGTAAAGGGGCTCGACATAAACATAACAAAGCGCCTTGCATGCTCAGCACTGCCACTGCGATGTGCTTGTGCGGGACAGCTCTTGTTCTCCGTGTATCAATGCGTTATCACTGCGCGCCGCTTTCGACGCTAACCACCTGGAAAGCACATCACACGATCCGCACGACGCGGTGACCTGCCCGAATCGACCGCGGAACAGAGTCGAGGGGCGAACGACCGGGATGTCGTGTTGATCGTTCGTTAACTCACGGAGGAAACGCAAACATGCGATCGACCCTTCTCGCCTTGGGGGCTGCTGCTGCAATCGCGGCGTCTCTCCCCGTTGCCGCACAGACCAACGTGCAGGCGGCGCCCGGCGGCACCGGCCAGCTGCAGCTGGCCGACCGTCCGGCCACTGCCGCAGGCGGCGAACTGAGCCGCTTCGTGGTCGCCCTGGAGCGCGCCCCTGCTGCACGCTACAACGGTGGCGTCCGCAACCTGCCTGCCACCGCCGCCCGTCGCGGCGAGCGCTACAACGCTCGCTCTGCCGCAGTTGCTCAGTACGCAGCCTTCCTGCGCGCCGAGCAGAACAACGTGCTGGCGTCGGTCAACGCGACCGACCGCGTGGTGCGTCGATTCCAACACGCCATCAACGGCTTCACCGTGTGGCTGACCCCCGCCGAGGCCGCCAAGCTGCGCGCCGACAAGCGCGTGAAGCGCGTGATCGGTGACTACGCCTACAACGTCGAAACCAACAGCACGCCCGAGTTCCTCGGCCTGGTGGACGAAGACGGAGGTCTGCGTAAGGACCTGCGCATTTACGGTCGCAACGTCATCATCGGCGTCATGGACACCGGCGCGATCCAGGAGCACCCGAGCTTCTCGGAGGATCGTCGCTTCGACTACGGTGCGCCGCCCGCCGGCTGGAACGGCATCTGTCAGGAAGGTGAGGCCTGGTCCGCCGATGACTGCAACAACAAGCTGATCGGTGCCCGCTGGTTCGTCGACGGCTTCACCAACGCCGACGGTTCCCTGAACCTGGTCGAGTCCGAGTTCGTCTCCCCGCGTGACGCTTCCGGTCACGGCAGCCACGTGGCCGGCACCGCTGGCGGCAACTTCGTGGTCGGTACGCTCACCGGCACGCCCGTCGCCATCCTGAGCGGCATGGCCCCGCGCGCCCGCATCGCCGCCTACAAGGTGTGCTGGCTCGCCCCCGGCGCTGACAACTTCAGCTGCTTCTTCTCCGACTCCGCTGCCGCCACCGAGGCTGCCGTGGCTGACGGCGTGGACGTGCTGAACTTCTCCGTCGGCACCAACGCTGCCTTCAACGACCTGCAGGACATCGCGTTCTTCAACGCTGCCGCTGCCGGTGTGTTCATCGCTCGCTCGGCCGGCAACGACGGCCCGGGCTTCGGCACCACGCCCGCCGGTGAGCCCTGGGTGACCACGGTCGCCGCCTCCACCACCGACGGCCCGCAGTTCGTACCCGCCGCCCGGATCAACTCGCCCGAGTCTGTCGCTGGCGATTACGATGCCCTGGAGGGCGCCTTCACCCTGCCTCTCTCCGAGAACGGTGAAATCACCGACGATCTGGTCCCCGCGGATCCGATCCTGGCGTGCACCCCGCTGAACAACAGCATCGAGGGCAAGATCGCCCTGGTCTCCCGTGGTGAGTGTGCCTTCGTCGACAAGATCGTGAACGCCGTTACCGCTGGCGCCTCCGCTGTGCTCGTCTACACCGACGATCGTGCGAAGGTGGTGATGGGTGGCGATGCCTCCGATCTGACCCAGGTGCCCGCCGTCATGATCGACCGTGAGCCGGGCGAAGCCCTGCTGGCCGAGATCGAAGCCGGTGAAACCGTCAACGCTACCCTGGCCCCGGGCCTGTTCGTGGAGATCCGCCGCGACGGCAACGTGATGGCCGGCTTCTCCTCGCGCGGTCCCTACCTTACGGAGACCGACTGGCTGAAGCCCGACATTACCGCTCCCGGCGTGAGCATCCTGGCCGCCACCACGCCTGAGCCCTTCGACGGCCTGGGCACCGGTGAGCTGTACGGCTACCTGTCCGGTACCTCCATGTCCAGCCCGCACATCGCCGGCCTCGGCGCCCTCGTGATCGAGGCGCATCCGGACTGGAGCCCGGCTCAGGTGAAGTCTGCGCTGATGACCACCGCTCGCCAGGACGTGGTGAAGGAAGACGGTGTGACCGCCGGTGACGCCTTCGACTACGGTGCCGGTCACGTGGACCCCAACAAGTCCATCAACCCCGGTCTGACCTACGACCTCACGCCCGACGAGTACCTGGCCGCCAGCTGCGGCACGGCGACGCCGCTCGTGAGCGCTGGGGAGTGTGATGAGCTGGCCGCTGCAGGCTTCTCCCTCGACCCGGCGGACCTCAACCTGCCGTCGATCGCCGTGGGCGAGCTGGCCGGTACCAAGACCATCACCCGCACGGTGACGGCAGTGGCTGACTTCGATGCGGACACGCCCGCCAGCACCTACACCGCCATGGTGGAGCTGGCAGGTTTCGCCACGCAAGTCACCCCGTCGACCTTCACCATCGCCCCGGGTGAGACCGCTACCTACGAGCTGACCATGACCGTCGACACGGCACCGGCCGGCGAGTGGATCTTCGGTTCCATCACCTGGACCGACGAGCTGGGTCACGTGGTACGCAGCCCCATCGCCGTCAACGCCTCGGCCTTCTCCGCTCCGGCTGAGATCTTTACCAGCGGCAGCGCCGGCTCGGCTGAGTTCGAAATCAGCTTCGGCTCCGACGGTGAGTACACCGCCAGCGTGCACGGCATCAACGATCCCGAGCTGTTCGTGGGCACCGTCGAAGACGATCCCAACAACAGCTTCGAGTTCTTCGGTCCCGGCACCCTGCTGACCTACCAGGCCGAAGTGCCCGAGGGTATGGCGCTGCTGCGCTTCGAACTGCTGGACGCCTACACCAGCGGCAACGACGACCTCGACTTCTACGTCTACTACTGCCCCGAGCTGCTCTGCACCCTGATCGGCTCCAGCGGTAACGCGGCGTCCAACGAGGCCTTCGACGTGCTGTTCCCGGTCAACGACCCGAACATCGAAGATCCCTACGTGGTCTTCGTGCACGGCTTCGAGACCGAAGGTCAGCTGCCGGCGCAGTTCGCCCTGTTCGCCAGCCAATTCGGCATCGATGACGATGCTGGCAATCTGGTGGTGACGGACGCACCGACAGAAGCTGTGGGCGGCGAAAGCGCCACCGTGGCCATCGAGTGGAGCGGCCTCAGCGAAGGTCCTGGCTTCCGCCAGCTCGGCGCCATCTCCCACAGCGATGCCGACGGCATCCAGGCTCTCACGATCATCAGCATCGACAACAACGGCGATGCTGGTCTGTGTGACCTGGGCGTCTGCGAGGAGTAAGGCGTAGGCCTTGCGGGGCACACCTTTGCGTGTGCTCCGTGCCAAACGAAAGGGGCCGTCCCTGGCGAGGGACGGCCCCTTTCTCATTCCGCTCTCAGGCCATTGATCTGCTGGTCGATGGGGATCTCCCGACCCGTCTACGCCAGGCGATTGCCTTCCTTGTCGGTGTAGCCACCCTTACCGCTGTAGCGGCCCGGCAGGGCGCGCAGGTCAGCGTCGGGGTACTCCGCGCCATCCGCATCGATACGAGACCCCACCACCAGCAGCTGCACGTCTGCGTCGCTTTCGTTGACGAAGTGGTGGCCGTTTTCCACGCCCCCCTTGAAACCGGCGCAGTCGCCAGGCCTCAGCACTTCACGACCATCCTCCGTCGACAGCACGACCTCGCCGCTCAGCACCCAGACGAACTCGTCCTCGTGCGTATGCCAGTGGCGCTGCGACGACCAGGCCCCTGGCGGCAGGGTCACCAGATTGACGCCGAACTGTGTAATCCCCACCGCATCGGCCAGGCAAGTGTAATGGCGCATCAGGCAGGGCACGTCGTAGGGCGTCGGGTAGCTGGTCCCCTCGCGGGTCGGCGCTCGGGTCACGTCGATCTTGGGCATGCGGCTCTCCTGTTCAGTCGGTTGCGATCGGCGGACAGGCCACCGTCCGCTGCAGATCCGTGTGGTAGGTGTAGTCACGCGATCCTACACGCAGGCGCATGATGTAGCCCTTGACCGATTCCGGCTGATAGGTGACATCCGGCTCGGGGCAGTCGAGGCTGCGGTCCTCCCAGGTGTTGCCGCGCACGTAGGCCACCCGGACCTGATCGACCGGCACGGCCAGTCGCCTGGCAAGATCCTTACGCGCTGCGGTGGCCTGCGGTGCCCACGGCACCTCGCCGTCGGCGCTGGGGATGCCACCCGGCGTCTGCTTGCGCTTGCAGACGATGCCCGTGCCCGTCCGCCCCGTGTGCACGAAGTGAAGGACGCCATCCGCACGCAAGGTCACGCGGAAGCCTGGCGTGATGACCTGACCGTAGCTGTATCCCGGCTGCGGGCACCCCAGGCTGGTATCCGACCACTGCATGGCGCGTACCGTGTCCACCTCGATCATCGCCGCATCGACCTGCAGTTCGGCCGCCAGCGTTTCCCGCGCCCGCTCGGCTACCTGACGGGTCTCGGCATCCAACGGCAACAGGCGACCGTCCTCGGTCACTCTTCTGCCCTCGGGCAGTGGAATCTCCCCTGCCACGGCTGTGCCCAGCAGCACGCAACCGAGGCCTAGCGCTGCGACGCGCAGACCGCCCCCGGTTGCCTTGATTCCCGCCCGTGCCCTCGACGCTGTTTTCATTCCAACCCCTGGAGTTCCCTGAGAAGGCTGCAGCCTACGCGAAATCGCCTGCTCCATGCACCGACGAAAGCTGGGGAAACTCGCACCTCAGTGCTTGCTACAACCTGCCCTCGAACCTGACCGGACAAATTGCGCCACCCACGCAGGGGGGGTCGGGCCTGCAGGGTGAGAATCAGCTCGCATATTCAGGTATCTACCGGATGGATTCGTTGATCGGCTAGCGTCCCGTCGTTATGTTCCAGGCTGGGCAGCGAGCGATTCTCGCCACGCGTCCCCTTCACCACGATTCACCATGCGGGTCAGATCATGCCACCGAAGAACGATAGGGAAGCTGAGCGCGTTGCTGAGCTCGAGTCGAGGATCGCGCTTCTCGAGGCGGAATCACGCGCCCTGCGTGCCAGCTTCGCCGTGCTCAACTTCAAACCCGACGGCACGGTCATCGACTGCAACGAGGTCTTCTGCGAGACCACCGGCTTCACCCCGGAGGCGATCAAGGGCAAGCCGCACAGCACCTTCATGCACCCGGAAGACGCAGCGCACCCGAGCTACGAGAGCTTCATGCAAAGCCTGCAACGCGGTGAGTCCTATCGGGGCGCAGTCCGACGGATCAATGCACAAGGCGAGATCGTCTGGTACCTGGCCGCCTACTCCCCGGTGATCGACCAGTCCGGGCAGGTCTCGTACATCGTCAAGCACGCCTTCGACATCTCGGAGGAAAAGGCCAAACAGGCCCAGCGAGAGATCGAGCGATCCACCGTGAATCAGGTGTTCGCCATCATCAACTTCAAGCCGGACGGCACCATCCTCGGCGCCAACCCGCTGTTCTGCCAGACCATGGGCTACTCGCAGGAACAGATCCGCGGCAAGCACCATCGCATGTTCACGGACCCCGAACTCTCCGCGTCCAAAGAGTACGCTCAATTCTGGCGCGAGCTGGCCCAGGGCGAAACCCGCCCGGGCACCTACCGGCGGATCAAGGCGAGTGGCGAGGAAATCTACCTGCGCAGCATCTACGCGCCGATTCGGGACCAGCACGGCCGGGTGCAGACCATCGTCAAATACGCTTTGGACGGTACGGCGGAAACGCTGCTGCAGCAGCGCATCGAAGCCCTGGTGGAAGACGTCAGCCGGGTGATGGAGCACATCGCCGAGGGCGATCTCACGAATCGCATTCACCAGGACTACGGTGAGCAGTTCCAGCCCGTCTGCCAGGCGATCAATACTACCTGCGACCGGCTCAGCCAGATGACTTAGCAGATCCGTAAGGCTGCCGAACTGATCGCCGACCATTCCACACCCGTTGTCAAAGGCAACGACTCGCTGGCGCGACGCACGGAGGAGCAGGCCAGCTTCCTGGAGCAGACCGCTGCCAGCATGGAGGAGCTGACCAGCACCGTGAAGCAGAATGCAGACAGCGCTTCGCTGGCGGATGCGGTAGCCGCTGACGCCACCTCGATCGCCTCCCAGGGCGGACAGGTGGTGAAGCAGGCGGTGGATGCGATGTCCGGCATCAACTCCGCCAGTCGCAAGATCAGGGATATCATCGGCGTCATCGATGAAATCGCCTTCCAGACCAATCTGCTGGCGCTGAACGCGGCCGTGGAAGCGGCTCGTGCCGGCGAACATGGCAGGGGTTTCGCCGTGGTGGCCAGCGAAGTACGTAATCTCGCTCAGCGCAGCGCCAGCGCCGCGAAGGAGATCAAGACGCTGATTCAGGACAGCGTGAGCAAGGTGGACGAGGGTTCTCGACTGGTGAACGAGTCCGGTGCTCAGCTCGATGACATCGTCAAGGCGATCGAGAAGGTGAGTACGATCGTGGGCGAGATCGCCAACGCGTCGGCGGAGCAGTCCACGGGTATCGAGCAGGTGAGTCAGGCCATCAGCCGCATGGACAAGATGACGCAGGACAGTGCTGCGCTCACCCAGGAAGCCACCGCCACCTCCGAAGCCGCCGGCAAGCAGGCGGACTCCCTCCTGCAACTCGTCGATCACTTCCGCGTGGACGAGGCGCAGGAGCAGGCCGTACCGGCACCGGTGATGCAGCAGGCAAGAGCCGCCAGCTAGCGGGCCTCCACAGACCGCTCCCCACAGGCTAGGATCGAGCTGGCGTTGCGCATGGGCTCTGCCAGAGTCCCGCGCGTCGCGATCGCTCCACTACCGCCGGGGGACGCCAGCCCATGGGCCTGCTCGATAAGTTCGAACGCTACCCACTCACGTTCGGCCCCACGCCCATCGAGGCGCTGCCTCGCCTGACCGAAGCCCTCGGCGGCCAGGTGGAGATCTACGCCAAACGCGAGGACTGCAACTCCGGCCTCGCCCTCGGTGGCAACAAGCTGCGCAAGCTCGAGTACATCGTGCCCGACGCCATCGCCAGCGGCGCCGACACGCTGGTCTCGATCGGCGGCGTGCAATCCAATCACACGCGCCTGGTCGCCGCCACGGCGGCCAAGATCGGCATGAAATGCCGGGTGGTGCAGGAAGCCTGGGTACCGCACGAGGACGCCGTGTACGACCGCGTGGGCAACATCCTGCTCACGCGCCTCATGGGGGCGGACTCGCGCCTGGTCGACAGCGGCTTCGACATCGGCATCCGCGAGAGCTGGGAAGCGGCCATGGACGAGGTGCGCGAAGCCGGCGGCAAGCCCTACGGAATTCCCGCAGGCGCGTCCGTGCACAAGTTCGGCGGCCTCGGCTACGTGGGCTTCGCCGAGGAGGTGCGCGAGCAGGAGCGCGCCCTCGGCTTCACCTTCGACTACATCAGCGTGTGCGTGGTCACGGGATCGACGCAGGCGGGCATGATCGTGGGCTTCAAGGCAGACGATCGCGCCGAGCGGGTTATCGGCATCGACGCGTCAGGAACGCTGGAGCAGACGCGGGCGCAGGTGACGCAGATTGCACGGGATACGGCAGCGCTGATCGAGCTTGGGAAGGAGATCAGCGAAGCGGATGTGCACATCAACCCCGACTACGCCTATCCGGCCTACGGCATTCCGAGCCGGGAGACCAACGAGGCGATGCGCCTGGCGGCGCGAACGGAGGCGATGATCACGGACCCTGTGTACGAGGGTAAGTCCATGCAGGGGATGATCGATCTGGTCGGTAAGGGCTTCTTTCCGCCGGGGAGCCGAGTGCTCTATGCCCACCTGGGCGGCGCGCCGGCGATCAACGGCTACGCCTACACCTATCGAAACGGCTGATCGTTGCAGCAGCAACTCATCGCTCAGCGCGCCTCGCGTGCGGTTGACCTGCACGACCTCGCGTTACCTTAATCCCCTGCGCCATGCGCGCGGCACGCGCCAATCGGGTGCGTCGTATCGCCGGTTTCACCGTTAGGTAAAGCCAGCCTGTGCGCTGGCGCACCGTTTCTACCTACGGTATCTCGCGAACGGCTGATCCGTTGAAGGCGATCACAGGCGTGCTGTCGGCGCCACGCGATACTTCGCCCTGATCCGATGTGAGCACATCGCCACAGCGCACCGAGAACGGCACACCTGTCGCAAGGCAGGGTCGCAAAGCCACCGGTCCACACCGCGAGTGGGGACAGCGGAGCTGCCGAAAGCGCCGATCCTTGGTTTCGATCGAGGCCACGGGCCCTACCCGGTTCTCCCGCACTGTCAGATGCAATCACGCCTTGTCGTGAGCATCGCTCGGATCCCGACGGAACGATCCGTCGTTTCGACACTTATTTCGGAGGACCTTGCATGATGCGGCAACGACTACTCGCTCTTCTCACCTGCGCTCTCGTAGCGTTCGGGCTGAGCGCTTGTGGCGGCTCGGACGGTGGTGCCGGCGGCACCGGCAGCGGCACCGACACTGGCGGCGACACGGGCGGCGGCGGTGGCGACACCGGCGGTGGTGGCGACACCGGCGGTGATACCGGCGGCGGCGATACGGGCGGCGGCGGTGACGCCGGTGATGACGGACCTGTAGCGCAGACCGTTACGGTCAGCGGCGTGGTCACGGACGCACCGATCGCCAACGCCCTCGTGACCCTGACCGTCGACGGCCAGCAGTTCGAGGCGCCCGCGCCCACCGACGCCAACGGTGCCTACACGGTGGAGATCTCCAGCACCGACCCGGACGCGCTGGTCCTGTGCGAAGCGGTCGATCCCAACGGTGCCGCACGCTTCACCGCCCTGCTCGATGATTTCGAGGGCTTCCAGGAAGCGGCGAACGAGGAAGGCGTGGTCGAGGCCGTGGACATCACCAACGTGACCACCGCTCAGTTCGTGCTCGCCACGCAGCTGACCGACGACGGCCAGATCGACGACCTCGACGAGCTCGAGAGTGCTGCGGAAATGGTGGACGCCGATGAGCTGCTCGAACTCTCCGCCGCCATCAAGGTGGTGGTCGAGGCCATCGAGGGCGTGACCCTGCCGGAAGGGATCGCCGATACGCAGGAACTCGCCGAGGCGATCGTCGACGGCACCACCACCTTCGTCGAAGACCTCGAGGTGACCAACCCCGGCACGCTCGATGAGGCCGTGGATCTGGTCCTGACCGACGGTAACGCCACCGTCGCCTGGACCGACGACACCGTGCCCGGCGTCTACGTGCCGAGCGGCGGAGATTCCCTGTTCGTCTTCTATCCCGGTGGCCAGGGCCTGCGTCAGGAATACGACAACCATCATGACGATGACTTCGACGGCGACGACTTCAACTCAGGCGAAGCCCCTGAGGTGTGCATGCCGCCGCCCGATGACGCCGCACCTCCGCCCGCCGATGGCAGCGATGGCGGCGACGGCACCGCCCCTCCGGACGGTGAGTTCTGCGACGACACGGGCGTCGCGGGCGATGACTACGACGACTACTACGAGCATGAGTCGGCCGAGTCATTCACCTGGTCCATCAACGACGAGGGTCAGCTGCGTATCGAGTACGAACTGCCCGATGGCACCGTCGAGTTCGAGCTGGTCACGCTGATCACGATCTCCGGTGATGTGGTCAAGGTGTCCGTCGAGCACAGCGGTGACAACGAGGAAGAATTCGAGGTCTCCGGTGGTCCGCAGACCGATTCGGCTACCTTCCTGCGCTTCGCCGACATGGGCTTCGATGCCGCCACCGTGCCGGGCACCTACTCCATCTTCGACGTCGAGTTCGACGACGACGAGGAAGAGGACGATGAAGGAGCGTTCGTGTTCCTCGCCGACGGCAACGGCTACGAGATCGATCTCGAGAGCGGTTTCCAGGAAGACGGCTTCACCTGGCGTGTGGACAACGCCGGCGTGCTGACCGTGATCGAAGACGACGAGATCGAAACCGTCACCCTGCTCGAGCGTTCGACCACGGACCTGCTCACGGTGCTCGTGGTGGCCACGGAAACCGAAGCTGACGGCACCGCCTTCACGGAGATCTTCCTGGAGACCCTGCGCTACTCACCGGAGATCGCCGAGGGTCCGCAGCCCGACGCCGCCAACACGGCAGCGCTCGCCGGCAAGACCTACGCCCAGCTGGACGCGGACGAGACCGGTCTGTTCACCTTCGGCGCCGACGGCACCTTCACGGAGCTCTTCGAGCGCCGCGAGTTCGACGGCTACGAGTTCGGTGAGGACGAGGGCGAGTGGAGCATCGACGACCAGGGCGTGATTCGCGTCAACTTCGACGATGACGATGACGACGTCAACAACGTGCTGGTGGAAGCCGGTCTCGGCGAAGACCAGATGACCCTGCTGGTCGATCCGGAACAGCAGTTCTCGATCGTGCTGGATCGCGTCGTGCCCTTCGAAGACCAGGAAGTGATCGGTCTGTGGACCGAACAGACCCTGGCCGGCGAGGAAACGGCGATGGTGCAGTTCGAGAGCGGCTTCGGTGTCTACGACCTGCAGGGTGATGAGCCCACCGAGTTCGAGTGGGTGATCGACGACGACGGCCTGCTGCGCATCTTCCCCTTCACCGGGGAGCAGGATCCGGACGGCGTGCTCACCGTGACCTTCTACAAGCTGGCGTCCAGCAACCAGAACATCCTGCGCGTGGTGCAGGTGTTCCGTGTGGACGGCGAACTCGATCCGCGCTTCGATGGCGGACCGGACACGGCTGATGGAGTATCCAACGAGGCACCGAACGTGCTGGTTGGTGTGACGCTCTCGCGTCTGCCGTAAGGTCCTGACTTCTAGGGAATGACAGAGGGGGCGTCCGCTCGCGCGGCGCCCCCTTGACGGGATTGCCCCGGGGCTAGCCAGCCTGCTTCAGGTAGCCGTAGTTCTCGGTGGTGATGATCAGTTTCTTATTGCCGAGTTGCGTGTCGACGACCTGCTTGGCCGGGTAGTTCGGCCCATCGGGAAGCCTCTGGAAGGTGATGGTCACCTCGACTGGCTCATCGTCGACGCTGGATTCGATGCGCATCGTCATGGGCTGTCGGGTGGCCTTGACGAGTTCGAACTCCACCGTGTCGCCCTCCACCACCACGTCCTGGGAGCGAAGCATGATCGTGTCCTCCCCCATCCGCAGGAAGGCACTCTCCAGCGCCTTGGTGAACTTGGCCGTCGACAGGTAGCGCTGAAGTTGATCCTTGACCGACTGCGCGAACTCGGCAGCCCCCTTCTGCTTCTTCTTCGCCACCCGCTTGCGGACCGGTCCGCGGACCTTCTTCTTCTCCGGCGCTTCGCCGCCCAGCCGTGTCTTCTCCAGCTCACCCGCCAGGTTGTATCGCATCTGATAGAGGTCGACCTTCTGTTGCTCCCCATCGACCTTCACCATCACGCGCGACTGCCACATATACGCACGCAGGGTTTGCTGGTTCTCGACCAGTGACGCACGGATCTTCGCGGCATCTGGCTGCTGTGCCAGCAGTGGACCACACCCCAACAACAGGGCCAGCCCTGCCGTCCATAGGATTTTCTTCATCGTTCACTCCTCTTGATTCTGAGCATTGCCCCAGGCACGACGTATTCGTCGCATCCAGGGGGGTCAGTACTTGACCAGGTAGTCCTTGGCTTCCAGACACACGCTGAACGCCTTCTTGAATTTCTCAACCTCCGCAGCGTTTGCCACCTTGGCTTGCGTCAGCTCCTGCTCCGTTTCCTTGGCAGTCGCGCGTTGATTGCGACGCGATTTGAGCCTCCCACGCACGCCACCGACAGCGGCTCCCGTAGCGGCGCCCTGCCCCGCACGGTCATCGGTAATCTCGCCGATCACCGCGCCGGCAGCGGCGCCGCGCGCCGCACCCTTCACCGCCGCCCCTTTCGCTTCCGCCTGCGCCTCAGCCGTCGCCTGACGGGCGTCCGCCTCCGCCTGCTGCAGATCCTTGGCGAGTTCGAAGGGATCGGTCCCGGTGTTCTTCGATGCCCACCCGTAGCACTCTGCCTCGGACTTGCTCTGCTCTGCAGAACTCTGCCCGGTCTTGGGGAAGACGTAGACGTCCATGGTGGACGCCAGGGTGCTCTGCGCATGCGCAGCGAAGGGCGATACGATGAGCAGGGTCATCACGAGGGGGACAGACTGCTTAGCAAACATGATCATCTCCATTTGCTCCTTTGAATGAAAAAAGTGAGTTGTGGTCACGCAACGGCTGGAACAGCGTCACGTGTCGGCGCGTCTCCTCGGATGCCGAGATCCTCCAGGATGGCGTAAGAGGCAGGTAGTACGAGCAACAGCAGCACCGTGGCCGACATCATCCCGAACACCACGCTGGCCACGAGCGGCACCAGCACCTGGGCTTGCAGGCTGGTCTCCGCCAACAGGGGCAGCATCCCGGCAACCGTGGTCAGGGAGGTGAGGAAGATGGCGCGGAAGCGGTCCCGCACCGCTTGTTCGGCCGCATCGTGCAGGGTCATTCCCTCGCGGCATCGGCGCTTGACGTACTCCACCAGCAGGATCGAGTCGTTCACCACGATTCCGGCGAGGGATACGAAGCCGATCATGCTGGGCTGCGTGATATCCAGCCCCATCAGCTTGTGGCCCCAGATCACTCCGATGAGCGCCAGGGGGATGTTCATCAGCACGCTGAAGGGTTCTCTGAAGTTGCCGAACTGAAAGGCGAGCAGGAAGTAGACGCCGATGACACCGAGCACGAACCCGCTCAGCACGGAGGCGTTGGTCTCCTGGCTGTTCTTGACCTCCCCTTCCAGGCTCACGCTGATCTGCGGATAGCGCTGCAACAGAGCTCCCAGGAAGCGCTTGCGCGTGTCGGAGATCACCTCGTTGGTGTTGGCGATGTCAGCATCGATATCTCCGCTGACGGTCACGGTCCGTTGGTGATCGACGCGCGTGATGGTGGAGAATTCACGCTCGTCGGTGACGTCGGCGATGGCGTCGAGGGGGATGTCGACGCCCTGGTTGTTGAACAGGCTGAGCTGGAGGAAGTCGTCGAGTGCCTCATCGGGGTCCGTATCGAGCCTCACGGTGATCTCGTAGGCCTCGCGGCCCCGGTAGATCTCGTCCACCTTTATGCCCTGATAGGCAGCCCGCAGTTGCTGTGCAAGCTGCTGTGCACTCAGACCGGATACGGTCGAGCCGGGATGGAGACTGACGGAGAACTGGGGCTTGCCCGCGCGCAGATCGTCCATCACGTTGGTCACGCCCGGATAGCCGCTCAGCCAGTTCTGCAGTTCCCAGGAGGCGCTCGACAGGCGCTGCAGATCATCTCCGTACAGTCGTATGGAGATCGCCTGCCCGGCGGGCCCGAGCGCTGGCTCCTTGAACTGGAGCGAGACCGCGTCAGGGATCGGTGGCGTGGCGTTGATCCAGCGCCTGCGCAGTTCCGCCAGGGAGGTATTCCTCCTCTCCGCTGCGAGAAGATCAAGACTGATGGTCGCCAGATGAGCGCCCTGCTCGCCGGCGTCCGCATTGGTGCCGTAGGAGACTCGGACGTGGCGTATCAATTGCCCATCATTTTCAGGCGGCAACTGCTCGGTCACCCGTTGCAGATTGGTCAGCAGTTCGGCCACCACGGCCTGCGTACGGTCCTGCGGCGTACCCTGCGGCATGATGATG
>JAAUYD010148257.1_pt1 | contig 17323 bp, 13 predicted proteins | sample 7278101 | NCBI WGS metagenome assembly JAAUYD01 (sample SAMN14350128, study PRJNA611818) | marine sediment metagenome | isolation source: surface marine sediment (0.6m) | place: French Polynesia: Moorea | collected 2018-08 | reverse complement strand
TTGCGCGTCACGCGCACGAGCCAGGTTTTGAACGACGACCTGCCCTCGAAACTGCCGAGTTTCGAAAACAGCTTGAGCATGATGTCCTGCGTGATGTCCTCCGCATCCTGCCTGTTGCCAACGAGCCGCAGACAGATGCTGTAAATCAGCTTGTCGTACCGGCGCATGAGCTCCTCATACGCGCGCGTACGATACGGCAGTTCATCACGCGCACGCGTGACGAGCTGCTCATCCGAGAGAGGCTTGTACTCTTTCGGAAGCGGTCTGCGTCGCCCGGTGATCAGATCCGGTCCGTAGTATGAACCTTGCTCTCGACCAGCACACTGTTCGGCATCGTATAGACCGTACCGTCCTCGAGCTCGATGAGCGTGCTGGTCGTGCTGACTTCGATGACACGGCCGGAGATGTCTCCGACCGTGATCTTGTCCCCGGGCGGGAACAGGTCACGTGCATACAGGCCCGCAATGATGTTTCCGGCCGTTGCCCGCGTACCCATTCCCAGTGACAAGGCCACGGCCGCGCCGATCGCGAACAGGATGATCGAGACGACCTGGTTGAGCAGGTCGGTCTCGATTTCGAGCTGGCCGATCGCCAGCGATACGACCACAATGACGATGAGCATGTAGATGAGCGTGCCGAGCGGCTTGCCGTAGTCCAGCTGCATGCCGGCCGAGGCCGTCTCGATTGCCGAGCGAACCAGGTGCGCCGCAAACAGGCCAATGATGATGACGAGTAGCGCCCCGATGAGCTTTGGCAGGTATTGCACGAAACCGTTGATCGTATCCGACACGCGCGGCAGGCCGAGACTGTCGGCGGCCGCGATCATGAATAGCAGGAAGATCAGCCAGTAGACGATCTTGCCGATGATTGCCGAGGCGGTCGTGTCTATGCCCGTGCTGGCAACTGCGCTCGTTACGCCGGAACGCTCGGTCAGTTTGTCGAGGCCGAGTTTGGCAAGCAGCTAGGCGATTGCCATGCCGATTCCCTTGGCGACGAGGTAACCGATCACGAGCAATAGCACGGCGCCCGCGAGATTGGGCAGGAACTCGGCCACCTTGGTCCACAGGCTGACCATTGGCTGCCAGAGCGTTTGCTGGACTTCATCTATCATGGATTTCCCCTCTTGCATGACCCGGCCAGCGGGCGTCTTGCCCTGCCGGCCTAATCGGATTTGTCGTTGTTGTCATCATCGCCAGCGCGAACGGCGGGCCTGGATGGTTTCTGGTAGTGGCTCCTCGCCTGTTTCTCGCCGAGAAAAGCGAATAACGGCGCCAGCAGTCTCGCCAGCGCCGCCCAGATACGAACGAGCGCAAATGCCAACGTGTCTCGCTGCCCGACCTGGCGCCTGGCCCGGCTTACCGCAGAGAGCGCTCGGGACGGCCGATTGTCGCCGTCCATGCCCGTCTGCATGAGCCGGCGGACCTCGTTCTCGTTACGCTTATCTGCCATCAGGTGCTAGAATCGCCGCAGTCGCCACTAGTGCTATCGCTATAATGTGCCAAATAGACGTCCGAGTCAGCCACAGGGTCACACGGGCCGACGGGAAGTGACTTCCGCATGACCGTGCGCGTCTATGCAACAACGAACAACAGGGGTCGCCGGCGCGAACGGCGGGCCCCGGGGACAATCACGAGGGAGCAAAGTCTTATGAGAACTCTTTTTTGCGCTGTCGCAGCGACCGCTATCGCGCTCGCCGGCGCCCAACCGGCATTCGCGGATGCCGAGGCTGGCCAGAGCTATTTCTCGATCATGGGAAGCTACATCGATGACGACAAGGACCGCGATGTCGAGGACGGCATCAATGGCGGGCAGGTCGGCCTCGGATGGGCCGTCAACGATGCACTGAACATCGAGGTCCTGCTGCAGACGGCGTATCCGAAAAATGCGGATCAGGATCAACTCGGCGTCGGCATCGATTTGCAGCGGGTGTTCCGCCGTTCGGAACGCTTCAGCCCCTACCTGCACGCCGGTGTCGGCTATTTCCGGGTCAACCCGGACGGTCCGCTCGGCGAGCAGGACGGTGCGATGTATTCAATTGGCGCAGGCTTTCTCCTCGACCTGTTCGAGAGCAACGTGGCCCTGCGCGGTGAATGGCGCAGTCGCCTTGACAGCGCGCTCAACGACGAAAACCTGACCGACGACCTGTTTAGCCTCGGCCTGCAGGTTCCGTTTGGTACCGCGACGCCCAAGTGGGTCGACAGCGACGGCGATGGCGTCGAAGACGGCTCGGACAATTGCCCGAACACACCGGCCGGTGCCCCGGTCGACGCATTCGGCTGCGAGCTCGATAGCGACGGCGATGGCGTCAAGGATTCGATGGACCAGTGCCCCGGCACGCCCAGAGGCGTGCGCGTGGACGCCAACGGCTGCCCGAACGACAGCGACGGCGACGGCGTCACCGACGACAAGGACCAGTGCCCCGGCACACCGGCCGGTCAGCCTGTCGATGCCAACGGCTGCGAGCTCGATGACGATGGCGATGGCGTGGTTAACCGCCTCGACGAGTGCCCCGGCACGCCGGCAGGTGTCCAGGTCGACATCAAGGGCTGTGAGATCAAGGAAGAGATTCGCCTCGAGGGCGTGAACTTCGAAACCAACTCGGATCGACTATTGCCCGGCGCGGAGCGCATCCTCAACGATGCGGCCGCGACGCTGAAGAAGAACCCGACAATCGAGGTCGAAGTTGCCGGTCACACGGACAGCGACGGCTCGGCGGCCTACAACGAAAGCCTGTCTGCCCGCCGTGCGCAGACCGTGCACGACTACCTGGCTGATGCAGGTATCGCGGTCAATCGCATGAGCGTCCGGGGTTACGGCGAAGCACAGCCGATTGCCGACAACTCGACCGCGGCCGGCAAGGCTCAAAATCGCCGCGTGGTGTTGCGCATTACCGCTCGGTAGCCCGCAATGCAGGCCGCGCTGCGGCTGGTGAGAAACAAGAACGCGTACAGCTTCGGCTGTACGCGTTTTTATTTGCGTGCCTCGTCGATGCCGACGACCGTCGCTCCATACTTCAGGCTCTGCGTATCCTCGTACCCACCGCACCAGGCGCGCAGTTGCGTGGCGGACATCGGGCGTGCGATGAAGTAGCCCTGCACCAGGTCGCACCCGAGGCGCCGCACGATGGCGTATTGTTCATCCGTCTCGACACCCTCGGCGACGACCTCGAGATCCAGTGCTTTGCCGAGGGCGATAATGGCCTCGACGAGCTTGGTATTCGCATCCGGCTCGGACAGCCGCGATATGAACGAGTGGTCGATCTTCAACGTCTGCACCGGCAGCTCGGCCAGGTAGCTCAGCGAAGAGTACCCGGTCCCGAAATCGTCGATGTGAATACCAACGCCATAGGATGCGAGATCGTTGAGCACCGGCTGCGCGACCGTGAGGTCCTCCAGCAGCACGGTTTCGGTGAGTTCAAGGTTGATCAGGGAACGGTCGACCGAATTGTCCGTCAGTATGCCCTTGATCAGGCTGACCAGGTCGTCATTGCGCAGCTGGTGGGCGGACAGATTGACACTTACGGGCACGGCCCAGTCCGTGCCGTCGCGCCAGCCGGCGATATCCTCACAGACCGTCCGCATGATCGACTCGAACAACAGGTCTGAAACCCCCATCTCTTCGCTGAGCGGGATGAAATCCGCCGGCGGCACGATCGAGCCATCGGGCCGAATCCAGCGCGCCAGCGCCTCGATGCCGGCAAGCTCCCCGGTCCGGGTCGATTCCTGCGGCTGGTAGTGCACCTTGATCTGGCCGGTATCGATCGCGCCACGCAGCTCGGCTTCGAGATCGAATTTGTGCCTTGCCCGAAAGCGCATTTCGCTGTGGTAATAGGTAATCGCATTGTCGAGGCTGCGAATCGAGCGATGCAATGCGGCTTCGGCGCTGCGGAATACGCGCTTGGCGTCCCGCCCGTGCACCGGATGCCAGGCGACGCCGATTGCAGCGTTGAGAAACAGGTCGCGACCGTTGATCAGGAACGGCTCCTCGACGGTCTGCCTGACCTTCTCGGCCAATCCGGTGATGGCGTCCTCCGATTCGATGCCGGGGACAATAACGGCGAATTCATCCGAACCGAAACGACCGACGACGGCGCGCCGCGTGCCCTGCTCTTCGATGAATGTTCGGCTGAGGCGATTGCCGATCGAACGCAACAACTCGGTGCCCGAGTCATAGCCCATTGTCTCGTTGATGAAGCTGAAGCGGTCGATGTCGAGCAGCACGACGACGAGGTCGCCTACCGTGTCCTCGGCCTGGCCGATCAGCTTCTTGAGTTCTTCGATGAGCAGCAACTGATTCGGCAACCTCGTGACGAGATCGAAATAGGCGATCTTCTGCAGCGCAGCCGTGCGTTCCTCGACGCGACGCTCGAGATCCTCATTGGCCTTGCGCAGCGCCATGTCAGCGTGCCATTTGCCGCACAATGCGGCGGCTAGCTGACGGCACTCCGCGCCGTGGAACGGCTTCTTGAAGAACAGCACCTTGTCCGCGGGCGGTACCAGAGTGCCGAGATTGTCGGGGCCATCGCCCAGCGAACCGGTCGCGACGACGATATTGACGTTGGGGTCTATTTCGCGAATCTGCTTCGCGGCCGCAATGCCGTCGATTCCGGGTGGCATGTCGATATCGATGAAAACAATCGAAAACGGCTCGCGTCGATCCACGGCGGCCTGCACCGTTTCGATCGCAGCTTGACCCTGGTTGCGCGAGTGCACCTCGAAGCGCGCGGCGCCGGGTTCGTCCATCTCCTCGCCGAACAGAACGGTTTCCAGGTCGCCGAGCGTTGCCGTCGCGGCGTCGGGCTCGAAGTCCGCGCCAAGACACTCGACGTACTGGTTGATCAGCCGCGGGTCGTCGTCGACGACCAGAACGCGGTTGACCCGATGACGGTCCAGCCCGGTCACCCGCGAGTCGCCTCGAACGGCACGGCGGCCGCGCTCAATACTGGGCTTCTATTTGACATAATGCGTGAAATCGCCCGGAACCAAAGTTGACAATAAGTCCAGCAGTTTACGAGCGCAGGCCCTTGCGCGACGTGACGCAGCGCATATTTGGCGCATGCTGCAGCGCGGGCAATTTGTGATGCGTAACACTGCCCCGCTGCCGTCCTGACGGTATCGTCGCCCGACCATGGGCAATGATCGTCGAGTTCCTGCAATGAAGGCAGGCGGGTGGGCGGTGTCGCTGGTGTGCGCGACGCTGAGCCCCGCCGTGCGCGCATTCGAAATGGAAATGGCGCCCGTGGTCCTCAACAATACCTTCGCTGTGCCGACCTGGACGACGGTCATCTTCCTCGAGCCCTTTCCTGTCGTGCCGCTCGTGTTTGTGTTGCCGACCGACGAGGGGTCGGACCCGGCAACACTGCGCGTCCGCAATGTGACGACGACCGGTTTCGAGGTCCTGCAAACCGAGTCGACAGCCAACGACGGCCAGCATCTCGCGATGACGACTGCCTACCTGGCCATCGAGCCCGGCGATCACGTAATGCCGGACGGTTCACGGATCGTCGCGCTGGAACGCACGACGTCGTCGTTCACGGGACGTTTCTTTGGCGGAAACTGGGATCTCGTGGCGTTTCCGACGCCTTTTTCCGCGCCGCCTGCCGCGATTGCCCAGATACAGACCATGGCCAGCGAAGGCCAGACACCGCCGACAACCCCGTCTGCTCCTTTCATGGACGCCGGCATGCAGAATCTCGGCGCGGGCTCCGTAGAGATTACGCTCGAGCGCGCCGAGACCACGACCGGAACCGTCGTGCCCGAACGCATCGGACTCGTCGCCATCGACGCTGCGACCAACGTGTCGTTCGTGGATGCCTTCGGAACGGCTGTACAGTTGCAGTCGATCGCGACCGGCGACACGATTCAGGGTTGGGGGAACGGCTGCTATACGAATGCTTACCCGGTGCCATTCCCGACCGTGCCACTTGTCGTTGCGTCGATGACGTCGCGCGACGGCAACAACGGCGGTTGGATCCGCCGCTGCAGCGAGTCCTCCGCGGCTGTCGGCCTCACCGTCGATGAAGATATCGACAATGACTCGGAGCGCAATCACACGACTGAGTCGGCCGGCGTCATTGCGGCTTCCGTGGCTTTTCACGCCAACTTCGACGTCGAGCTCGGCATTGTAAAGGCCGTCACGACAACCTGGGACCCCGTGAGCGGATCGAGCGGACCCTACTCGATACCCGACGCAAACGTGGAATACACGATCGCCGTCGAGAACCGTGGATCGCGTTCTCCGGATACGGATTCGCTCACCGTTACCGACGATATCCCGGACGACCTCAGCCTGTGCGTGGCAGCGGCCTGCCTCGCCGGAGGGCCCGTGATCCTTGACGTATCGGGTTCGCCCATACCACCGGGCGTGACCCTGGGGTCCGTCGAGTACTCTGACGATGACGGTGTTTCTTTCACGTATTCGCCGGTGCCGGACGGCGCCGGTTACGATGCGAACATCGACGCCGTGCGGATCACGCTTAACGGTCTGTTCGAGTCGATCAGCACCTCCGGCGTGCCGTCTTTCGAGCTCGTCCTTGGGGCAAAAATCCAGTAGCTGTGGTACCTTACGCGGCAATTAGACCGCGCTCTGACGACCCCGCATGCCGCTATTCAAACGCACTTTGAGCGAGTTTCTGTTCCGTCGCTTCATGCTCAGACACTATGCATCCAATCTCCTGGTCGACATGAACCTCGAGGCCAAGCGAGAAACGCTCGACTACATCAAGGCGAACATGCCGGATGCGCCCTGGTTCGAGAAACACCATGCGCTGGTCAAGTTCGCACTGGAACAGGTAGACAAGGATGGACTGTACCTCGAATTCGGCGTTGCCCGCGGCAAGACGATGCGCTGGATTGCCCCGGAGGTCGACGGCACGGTCCACGGATTCGACTCGTTCGAGGGCATTCAGGAGTACTGGAACGGCAACCCGATTGGCGCCTTTGCGCAGAGCCAGCGACCCAAGGTTCCCGACAACGTGCTGTTCCATGTCGGCTATTTCGACGCCACGCTGCCCGGGTTTCTGGAGACATACGAGGAGGCGGTCGCATTCCTGCACGTCGACTGCGACCTGTACTCGTCTACAGTGACCATATTCGACGGCCTCGGTCCGCGACTGCAGCCCGGCGCCATCGTCCTGTTCGATGAGTACTTCAACTTCTACCGCTGGCAGCAACACGAATTCAAGGCCTTTCAGGAATGGGTCGAGCGCGCCGGCATCCGGTACGAGTACATCGCCTTCTCGGTAACAGGTCAGCAGGTCGCGGTACGCATTCTCGAGAACCCTGAATTCGCCGGCTAGCCGCATGGCAATCCGATCGCTCTGCATCACCCGACACGCCGATCGACCGTCGGTTGAGACGTTCATCGGCATGCACAACGCCGGCATCGAAGTGACCGTGGTGTGCCCCGCGTATCACCCCAACTATCAGGTTCTTCTGGATGCCGGCGTGCCGACACTCGACATACGGCTGCCGAAAAACTTCGACAAGAAAGGCATAGCGGCGCTGCGTGAAGAGTTGATCCGTGGGCGCTATCACATCATGCACACCTACAACAACAAGGCCGTCAGCAACGGCTTGCGCGCGTGTAAGGGCTTGCCCGTCAAGATAGTCTGCTACCGGGGCATCGTTGGCGCGGTCGGTTTTCTCGACCCGATGTCGTGGATGCGCTACCTGAACCCGCGCATCGATCGCATCATCTGTGTTGCCGAGGCCGTCCGCCGGTATTTCCTGGCGATGCAGCCCGCGTTCCTCCGCATGCCCGAATCGCGTCCGGTCACAATCCACAAAGGGCACAAACTCGAGTGGTACGGCGCCGTCCCGGCCGACCTGACCGCGCTCGGCATACCTGACGATGCGTTCGTCGTCGGCTGCACGGCCAACTATCGTCCTCGCAAAGGCATCGAGTATCTCGTGGACGCGATGGCCGATCTGCCCGCCGACCTGCACCTGCTGCTCGTGGGCGACATGGATGCAAGAAAACTCGACAGGCGCATCGACAGCAGCCCGGCCCGGGATCGCATCCACCGCACCGGATTCGTGAGCAACGCGTCGGAACTCACGGCCGCCTGCGACGTGTTCTGCATGCCGTCGACCAAGCGCGAGGGCCTGTCGCGCGCCATCATCGAGGCAATGGTCTACCGCGTCCCGCCCGTCGTCACGACGGCGGGCGGCAGTCCGGAACTGGTTGTCGACGGGGCATGCGGTCTCGTCGTGCCGCCGCGGGACGCCGGCGCCATCGCTGCGGCGATCCGCGAGCTTTATGACGACCCCGGGCTGCGCGAGCGTCTGGGTAACGCCGCGCGGCAGCGTATCGCCAGTGACTTTCGCAATGAAGATACGATCGCGAAGACCATTGCCCTGTATCGCGAACTGGTCCCGGACCCCAGATAATGAGGCATACTGTCATGGGGAAAAGGGGGATTCGACCATGACCGAAAGTATCGAAGTCGACCGCGACGAACTGCCGTTTGTCGCACCCTGTCGCAAACTGTCGCCCTGGGCACCGTTTCGCTGGCTGCGGCTCGGCGTTCGCGACCTCGTGCAGGCGCCTCAGCACAGCCTCGCCTACGGTCTGACCGTTGCCTTGCTGATTGGCATTGTCAGCCTGCTCGCCTGGTTCAAAGGTGGCCAGCGGATCATGTACGCCATGCTCGGCGGCTTCGTGTTTCTGGCGCCACTGACCTGCATCGGCCTGTACGCGATCAGCGCTCAGCTGGAACGCGACCAGCGACCGCAGATGATTCGGAGCGCGAGGGCAGCCTGGAAACGCCATTTCGGCAACGAGATGATTTTCGCGCTTGCGCTGCTCGTCATTTTCCTCGTGTGGGCCCGGGCCGCCATCATGGTGAGCGTGTTCTTCCCGACGGAAGGCGAGCCGTCAGTCAGGGACTGGGTGTTCTATCTTGGCTTCGGCTCCGCGGTCGGCGCCGTCTTTGCCGCGGTAACGTTTTCGGCCAGCGCATTCTCGCTGCCCATGATCATGCACCGCAATGTCGACAGCATTACGGCGATCGTGACGTCGGTGAATGCCGTATTGCGCAACAAACGGGCAATGCTCGTCTGGCTCACGCTGATTGTTGCATTGCTGATCGTTGGCGTGATCACGGCATTTGTCGGGCTGATCGTGATTATCCCGATCATCGGTTACGCGGCGTGGCACGGCTATCTCGAGACGATTGATGCCGATGCGTTTCCGCGCCACGAAGTCGGCATTACCTCAGTGCCGCGTGCAGCTCCTGCGCAAGATACGACGCCCCCAGAAGACCCGGCTGATCGTGCGTAATGAGGTAAGTCGGCACGCGTTGGAGTATGTGGCCGTGACGTCCTTTGCCGACGAAGGCGGCACGAAACCGGCTGCCGGCAAGAGTGTCGGGATACCGCTTGGCGATGCCGCCGGCAATGTAAACGCCGTCCCAGGCGCCCATGGTCAGCGCGAGATCGCCCGCAACCTGGCCCATTACCTCGAAGAACACGCCAACCGCCTCTGCTGCAAGCGCCGATGACTCGGCCACCGCAAAAATCTCCGGCGCCTTCAACGGCGCTGTCTGCACGCCGCGCACGTCGGTCAGAGCCGCGTAGATGTTCTCGATCCCGGATCCTGCGACCAGACGTTCGGCCGACACGCGCTCGAAGCGGGACCACAACGCCTGCAGCAATTCGGCCTGCAACTCGGTCTCCGGTGCAAATCCGACGTGCCCGCCCTCGCCGGTTATCGGGATCAGCCGCCGGTCCCGGCCGATAAGGCCCGCGACGCCGAGTCCCGTGCCCGGGCCCAGCACGGCCACGTTGAAGTCACGGCCGCTCAGCGCCACGCCGTGGGGCGTGCCGATCGTTGCGCGGTCCTCTGCCGCGAGAAACGGCAGCGAATAGGCGATGGCCTCGAAGTCGTTCAGCAGGCGAACCGCATCGACATCGAACTCGGACGCGAGGTGTTCCGAGGAGATGAGCCAGTGGTTGTTGGTCACGTCAATGCTGCCGTCGACGACCGGCCCGGCAGCCGCGAGACACATCGCATCCGGCGCACGGGCACCGAAGCGATCGAGCACGTGACGAATTGCACCCTCGGAGGTCTCGAAGTCGGCGCACTTCAGCTCGACAATCTCGTGGACCCCCGGATGTGTCTGATTTGCCAATGCAAATCGTGCGTTGGTGCCACCGATATCGCCCACAATAAGGCATTTGTCAGCCATTCACGGTCCTTGTCCGGTTTGCGATCGGGCACTCAGCGCACCACGAGCTTCGCATTTTATATCAAATAGTTAGGCGCATACGTCCAGTTTGTGATACACAGGTGAAGCATCGCAGAAGGGAGCGAGCATTATCGTCACCACGAAGGTCACCAATCCGACATCTCGCGATATCGCCGCTATCGCCGGGGTATCGCAGGCGACCGTGTCGCGCGCCCTGCGCAATTCGCCGCTGGTGCGCGAGGAAACGCGCGAACGAATCCAGCAGATCGCGCGCGACCTGAACTACTATGTAAACCGCAACGCTGCCGGATTACGCACGCACCAGAGCAACACGATCGCGCTGCTGCTGTTCGACGAAACCGAAGGCAAGGACGCGGTGATCAATCCGTTTTTCCTGTCGATGCTTGGTTTCATCACGCGCGCTGCGTCCGCTCACGGCTACGACGTTCTGATCTCGATGCAACAGCTCAGTGACGACTGGCACATCGAATACCAGGCCAGCAATCGTGCGGATGGACTGATCCTGCTCGGCTACGGCGACTATGTCACGTATCGCGAAAAACTGGCCGCTCTGGCCAGGGCCAATACGCGCTTCATGATCTGGGGTCCCACAATTAACGACCAGCCCGGGCACTCGATCGGCTGTGACAACGTCAACGGCGGCTGCCAGGCGACGAATCACCTGATCGAGCTCGGCCGTCGAGAGATCGCATTTATCGGCAGCACGTCACGGCGTTCGCCGGAACTTGCCGCCCGTTACGACGGCTATTGCGAAGCCCTGCGCGATGCCGGCATGACCGTCAACGAGCGACTCAAGGTGCCCGCGACCAGCACGTCCGGAGAAGGCTACCGCGCCGTCGAGGAGCTGCTGGAGCGCGGTGAGCATTTCGACGCGATCTTCGCCGTCACCGACGTCATCGCGATCGATGCCATGCGCGCGCTCGAAGACAACGGGTATGCAGTCCCGGACGAAATCGCGGTCGTCGGATTCGACGACATCTCGCTTGCGGCCCATGTTTCACCGCCGCTGACGACGGTCCGCCAGGACATCCGGCTCGCCTCCGAAGGACTCGTCGACGGCATCGTCGGACTGATCGAGGGCAAGCCCGTCGAATCGTCGCTGATGGCCCCGAAGCTGGTCGTCAGGGCGTCCTGCGGCGCGCGCTAGCCTGCATCCGGTCCAGCAACTCCAGAAAGTCGGGATGCGTAATCGGCGCGTCGTTCAGGTAAACACGAACGCCGTGCGGCGCAATCGCTTCCTCCAGTCCGGCAAAACTCTCGTCGACCCGTACTTCGTGCCCCGTCACGGCGTCCTTCCAGATGCCGTTGGCCGGTAGCTGACCGAACTTCATCGTCAGGGCCTCGTCGCCGCCATTCAACAGCACGAGTGCTGTCTGCGTCTTGCCGTCTTTCTGATACACACGAAAAAAGCTCGCCGAACGGGGGCCAAACCCTGTGTAGACCTGCAAACCACGTTGCAGCGCAATCGAGTTCTTGCGGATATTGGCAATACGCGTCAGCGCGGCGTGAATCGGATGGGTTTTCGCCGCCTCGATGTTGTCCTGGCCGAGATAGTCACGATTGCCCGCGTGTTCCTCGAGTCCGTTGCGGAAACCGATCTCGGACCCGTAGTAAACGACCGGGATGCCGCGACTCGTAAACAGCCAGTTGTGCGCATCGATGAATCCGTTGTCATCGGCCGCGATGCGCGTCATGTCATGGTTGTCGTAGAACGTCATGAGCTCGTACGGGTTTTCGTAGGTGCCCGACTCGAGATGCAGGTAGGACTCGAGTTCGCGGTAATCACCGCCACTGCCGAACACGTCGACCATTGCAGCCCTGCCGGGGAAGTCGAGCACGCTGATGGCGCCATTCTCGGGGAATGTGTGCTTGGCAATCTCTTCGGCATCGAAGGAATAGCTCTCGGCGAACATGAACAGTCCGGGCCGGACCTCGCGAATGCGATCGGTGAACGCTTTCCAGTAACCGTGCGGCATATGCTTGACCGTATCGATACGGAACGCCGCAACGCCCTGATCGAGCCACTGCGTGTACGCCGCGACGAAATAGTCGAGAACCTCGGGGTTGTTCTCGTTCATATCCGCAAGCTGTGCCAGGTCCGGACTCGTGTTGTAGAACGCATGCAAAGGATTCGCAGGGTCGAGATCGTTCGGGTGCAGATTCTGGTGGTCGGCAACCAGTGCGCCGGAGGCATCGTAGAGCTCGCCAAACTTCGGCTGGTCGGCGGTCATCGTGTACGCCGGCGAGCCATGGTTGCACACGACATCGAGGATGTACTTGAGTCCGAATTCATCATCGAGCCTGCGCGTGAAGTCGGCGAATGCCAGGCCGTTCGACTCGAGGTGTTCGTCAACCTCGAAGAAGTTGACGCCCCAATAGCCGTGATAACCGGTCTTGCCGCGATCGGCGCCGAAACCCTCACCGGGACGGATGCCGCCCGTAAACGCTTCGTCCGGGTTGTCGACGATCGGCGTGGTCCAGATAGCAGTGAAACCCATATCGGCGATGTAACCGGCATTGTCGAGAACACCTTTGAAATCACCGCCGAGGTAGCCGATGTTGGCCGGCGGCCTGTCCGCGAGCTGAATCGGTCGATCGAAGGTACCGTTCTGCTGCCCGCCCTGCTCGGGGTGGTTGTTGCCAGGATCACCGTCGACAAAGCGATCGGTCAGCAGGAAATACACGGCCTCCGACGCAAACGGCTCGAGCGTGCCGTAGTACTCGGCCGGTTCGCGAGCCGGCGGCTCAGGCGCCGTCGCCGTGCAGGCGACAAACGTTACAGACAAGCCAAGGAGCGCGAGACGCAACATCACGATCTTGGTTCCGCGGATTTGTCGACGAGCAGCGTGACCGCACCGGCGATCAACAGCGACACGCCGCCAATGACGAGACCGTAAATCGGCTGCAGGTCGAAGAACTCACGTAGCAAAAGGCCGAGGATGCTGGCCGCGACGAGCTGCGGGATGACGATGAAGAAGTTGAAGATGCCCATATAGACGCCCATCTTGTTGGCGGGCAGGTTGTTCGACAGCAACGCGTACGGCAGCGACAGGATCGACGCCCAGGCGACGCCGACGCCGACCATGGAGATCAGAAGCAGGTACGGGTCCCTGACGAAATCGAAACTGATCAGGCCGACACCGCCGAGCGCGAGGTTCAGCAAGTGGCAAACCCGGCAACCAAGGCGATTGGCAACGAACGGAATGGCCATCGCAGCGAACGCGGCGAACAGGTTGTACGAGGCGAACAGGACTCCGTTCCAGTCCGCACCGTCGTTGTACGCCGCCGAGGTCACGTCGGTTGTACCAAAGTGGTAGCTCGTTACGGCGGAGGTGCCGTAGATCCACATCGCGAACATGGCGAACCACGAAAAGAACTGCACGACAGCGAGCTGCCGCATGACGCGCGGCATGTGGAACAGGTCGTGCATGATCTCGTAGAAACCGCTTGTTGTATGGCCCGCGTTCTGCAGGGACGACGCAATGACCTGGAAGACGCCAAATGCCGTAATGCCCCCGCCCAGGATGTAGAGTTCCTTGTCCCAGCCGAAATTGGCGATCAGGAGCAACAGGCCGATGCCGACGATGAGCCAGACAGTGCCGCCATTGCGATACTTCGAGGCTGCGCGCAGGGTGGGATCGTCAACGATCTTGCCTTTAACGCGCGCGGCGTCGAATTCGGCGAGCTCCTCGGGCGAGTACTCTCTCGTACGGAAGACCGTCCACGACACGGCGAGCAGGAACGCCGCACCGCCGACGTAGAACGCGATCTTGACCGACTGCGGAATCTCCCCGGGGGGCGCGGTGTTGCTGACGTCGAGCCAGTTCGTCATGACCCAGGGCAGCGCGGAAGCGATGACGGCGCCGACGCCGATGAAGAAGGTCTGCATCGCGAAACCCGAGGTGCGTTGTTTCTCGGGGAGCATGTCGCCGACGAATGCGCGAAACGGTTCCATCGAGACATTGATGCTCGCGTCCATGATCCAGAGCATGCCGGCCGCGAACCACAAATACGGTGAATTCGGCATGATGAACAACGACAGCGACGCGAGTATCGCGCCGATCAGGAAATAAGGCCGGCGTCGGCCGAGACGATTCCAGGTTCGATCCGACATATAGCCGATGATCGGCTGCACGATGAGCCCGGTCAGTGGCGCGGCGACCCAGAGGATCGGGATCTCGTCCACCGCCGCCCCCAGGGTCTGGAAGATGCGGCTGACATTCGCGTTCTGCAGCGCGAACCCCATCTGGATGCCGAGAAAGCCGAAACACATGTTCCAGATTTGCCAGAAACTCAATACGGGCTTTTCTTTCATTCTTCTTCTGCCTTTTCGTGTGGCCTGAACCGGATCGCAGTACCGCCCCCAGCGGCCAGTCTCAGCTCAAGCATGGACTCGGACGTGACAACCCGTCGCTCGATCGCCAGCGCATACGGATTGTCGTCCCAGTGCGCCTCGTCACCGTCGCGGTAAATCTCGGCCAGGTACTCGATGCCATCGTCGAGTATGTCCAACGATACGGTGATCGAGCGCTCCTGTTCGTCGGTGATGCCCCCGAGGTACCAGTCGCTGCCGCCACGCTCCTTGCGCGCAATGACGACATAGTCGCCGATTTCCCCGGCCAGCGCGACGCTTTCCTCCCAATCCGTCGGCACATCGACAACAAAACGAAACGCATCGGGACGTGCCGCGTAGTTCTCGGGCAGGTCCGGCACCATTTGCATCGGGCTGTAGATGACGACGTACAGCGCCAGCTGCTTGGCCAGCGTCGTCTGGACGCGACGCGGATTGCCGTCGCGCTCAGGGTGCAGGTCGAACAGACCTGGCGTGAAGTCCATGGGCCCGGCCAACAGGCGCGTGTGCGCCAGTAACACCGTGTGTTCTGGCGGGTTTGGCGTTTCGCCCCAGATGGCGAACTCCTGGCCGCGCGAACCCTCGCGCGACAACCAGTTCGGGAACGTCCTCCGCAAACCGGTGTCCTTGACGGGTTCGTGGGTCTTGATCGCAATGCGGCGCTCTGCCGCGGCCAGCAGGTTTTGCAGCTGGTGATCGATGTGATACTGGCCGTCATGCCACTCGAGCGTCTCTCGGCCCTGCGGGTCGATGCGACGAAGCTTACCCGCGTCGGCCACATAGCCGGTCTTGACCAGCGGCACACCCGCCGCCTCGAGAACGTCGAAGCCTGCCTCCATCTGCGCCTCATACGATGGCACGTCTCCGTAGGTCTCGTGGTGACCGATGATGAAGATGCCCCGTTCATCTGCGTACCGGGCCACCTCCGCGAGATCGAAATCGTCGTAGGGCTCGAGGTAGTTGAACGGCCCGTGCCAGCCCTTGTTCCAGCCTTCGACCAGGACGCCGGCAAAGCCGTGCTCGGCCGCGAAGTCGATGTAACGCCTGGCGTGCTCGGTCGTTGCTCCGTGGCGCGGGCCCTCCTCCCAGGTCTTGAGACCGAGGTGCATCTCCCACCAGATGCCCGCGTACTTGCCGGTCCGGATCCAGGAAACATCGCCGAGCACGTTGGGCTCGTTGAGATTCAGGGTCAGACTCGAGTTGACAAGGCCATTCGCATCTGCCGCAACCTGGAGGGTTCGCCACGGCGTGCGGAACGGCCGCGAAGTCCTGACGGCAACCCCGTCGGACCAGGCGCGCAGGCTCGTTCGGAAACCGCCATCGCCCGTACGCTCGAGCGCGAACGCGGCATAGTCGATGAGCGCGGCTTCGTGCACCGCGAGGTGCACGCCGCTCGCGGTACGGATCGCGACCGGGGTGTGCGCTCTTCCGATGTCGTCGAGCGCCGTCTCGCGGTACAGGTGTTCGTACCGCACCTTGCCATCGGCAGGCTGCCACCAGGCCGTCGCCGGGCCGACGACGTTGATTTCGGTCCGCTCGGTGAGAATCTCGACATCGCCGGTGCCGCCTATCTCGTAGCGAAATCCGAAACCATCATCGAATACGCGCACGCGAACATTGAAATCGTCGTGGCCGTTGGTGCTCACGAACGTCGCCAGCAGTTCATGGTGATGGTCGCGTACCAGGCGCCGCTCGCCCCAGGGCTGTTCCCAGGTGTCGTCGACGGTAGTGCGCCGCTGTTTGCCGAGGCGATAACGCCCGTCGATCGATCCGCCCTCGGCGAATTCGATGCCGAGCCCTGACCACTCCACCACCGTTACGCCACGATAGCGCACCGTGTACCCCGGCTGACCGTCGCTATCGACGCCGACCCGGACCTCGATACGGCCGTCAGGGGAGTACACGCCCACAACCGGCATACACGCGGTCACGAGAACCGCGAGCAGCGCGGTCGCGAAGACCTTTCGACAGCGGTGGCGGAGCCTGTGACGCATCCGGTCGATTGTACCAATGCATTGATTTTCAAAGACCTTGCTGCAAACGTATTCATGCCCGGAATCGGTGGCAAAACGCTTATATTGGAGCCTCAGACACAGGGGGCATTATGAAAAGAATCCTCGTGCTCGGCGCCGGCCTGATGCTGCTGGTTGCCTGTTCGTCAGATGATGCCGTACCGCCCGCGCGTGACGGTATCGAGCGCGTCGAACCGCCGTTCTGGTGGACCGGTTTCGAACATCGTGAGTTGCAGTTGCTGGTGCGGGCCGGCGGCATTGCCGAATACACGCCGAGTGTCTCGGCACGGGGCATTGCCGTGTCGCGCGTCGAGCGCGGCGACAGCCCGAACTACCTGTTCGTCTACCTCGATGTCGGCGCGTCGGCGAGCTCGGGCACTTTCGACGTCATCTTCGAGAAAGACGATGAGCGCATCGCCGTCGCGTACGAGCTGCGCGAACGCATTCCGGATCACGTGGGCACCTTTGACAGCAGCGACGTGATCTACCTGGTTACGCCCGACCGCTTCGCCAATGGCAACCCGGCGAACGACAGCGTCGACGGCTACGCGGACAAACTCGACCGCGGCGACGACTATGGGCGTCACGGCGGCGACATCGAGGGCATGCGGCAGAACCTCGATTACATCGCGGATATGGGCTTTACCCAGATGTGGATCAATCCGCTGCTCGAGAACGCCATGGACGACGCGTCCTACCATGGCTACGCAACGACGGATTTCTACAAGGTGGACCCGCGCTTTGGCAGCA
>JAAUYD010004603.1_pt1 | contig 17335 bp, 16 predicted proteins | sample 7278101 | NCBI WGS metagenome assembly JAAUYD01 (sample SAMN14350128, study PRJNA611818) | marine sediment metagenome | isolation source: surface marine sediment (0.6m) | place: French Polynesia: Moorea | collected 2018-08 | reverse complement strand
GGGGCGGCCACCGGTGAAGCGGTTGGTCTTTTCTCAGCCAATATGACGCTGGGCTGCTCGGTCATATGGGGGCACACCACGAGCATTAACGGGACAGGAGCCACCGTCACTTATTCCGATATCGAAGGGGGATTTGTCGGCACCGGCAATCTCAACGTCAACCCCCAGTTTGTGTCAGCAGCAAGCGACGATTATCACTTAAGTTTGTCCAGCCCGGTCATCGACCGCTGCATCGCCTTCTCCAATATGAGCAACGACTTTGAAAATGAAGCCCGGCCGATCCTCCACGTCAATCCGGCTACACCCTATGACATGGGGGCTGATGAGTTCACCATCCCTCACGTCGGGATTAACGGGAGCGGCTGCATTTACAACACGCTGGCCGAAGCGCTAACCGTTGCCGTCGATGGGGATGCTTTGCAGGTTGCCTCCGGCACCCACTTTGAAAATGCCGACATCATCGGCAGCAGAACCATCGACATCACGGGCGGTTACGACAGCAGCTGTACAACGGCTGACATCGGAATCACCACCATTGATGCCTCCGCGATCGGCGGCAGCGTGCTCGACGTCGATACGGCGACCGTCAGACTGCACAAGCTCAACCTCACCGGCGGTAATACAGCGCACGGTGGCGGCATCGAGCTGCGCAATGGCGCCCAGGTTTCCCTGGACCAGGTTCGGGTTCACAACAACCATGCCTCCTTTGGCGGTGGCATTTATATCGCTGCAGGCTCTGCGGTGACCCTCACCAACAACTCGGATGTGGATCACAACACAGCGATAAACTTCGGCGGCGGGGTGCGCGTAAACGGCGGGCAGCTTTTTGGCCTCGAAACACTCTCAGATCTTTACAACAACAGCGCGATGGAGGGCGGCGGCATTGCGGCCGCAACGGGTGCACACATTTCGCTGGTAGGGTCTGATATGTATCAGAACCAGGCCACCGGGGCCACCGGCCGTGGTGGGGGCGTTCTGCTGGAAATCGGCAGCACGCTGGAGATGAGCAACGGCGCCTGGATCTACAATCAGAACCTGGCGCATGACGGAGCAGGCATCTACGCTGATTCTAGCATCATCTCCATCAGTGACGGCACGCTGCGGGAAAATATCGCCACCAATAACGGCGGCGCGATTTACCTGACCAGCAACAGCCAGCTCACGGCCATCAACGGGAAAATCGGACAGGATGGAACGTCCCTAGCCAATGAGGCCCAGTATGGAGCCGGGATATTTGCGGTCCAGAGCGCGATTGACTTTCAGGGGCGCATCCGGAACAACGACGCGCTTTCTAGCGGGGGCGGTCTCTATATCGAAGACAGCCAGGTCATCCTTAACAACACCCAGGTCTACAACAACAACGCCGGGCTTGATGGCGGTGGCCTCGCGGCCGTTGACGCGACCGTCACCATTGGCGTTGATGAAACCCGCTGCAACCCGGCCCTGACCGAGTGCAGCCGGTTTGCCGGCAACACGGCCGACAGCGACAGCAACATGACCGGCTATGGTGGCGCGATCTACAGCGAAGACAGCCAGATTGACATTGCGCAGACCTACCTATATGAAAACACTGCCGTGCAGGGTGGCGCAGTCTACCATCAAGGGCCGAACGCCCGTGCTGATATCGTCAACACCCTTGTTTACAGCAATACCACCAGCGAAGCTTATGGCGCTGGGGTGCGCACGAATAACGGCGCTTACATCACAGCGACGCATGTGACCCTGGCCAATAACATGGGCGGGGCGGCATTTTCACCCTCATCATCTTCCGCCTGGGTGAACAACAGCATCGCCTGGGGCAACAGCAACGGTGGTTTTGAGCATACATACGTGTCAACGTCCTGCAATATCGATCAGAGTGGTTTTCAGGGTCTCAATGTCGATCCGCAATTTGTGGCTCCCGGCGTTGGTGAGGATTACCACCTAAGCGACACCTCGCCAGCGATAGACGTTTGCAGCGTAGGTCATGACATCGACCTCGAAGGGGCGTCTCGTCCGGCCGGCATCGGCTATGACATCGGGGCGTATGAGCATGAGGCTGTTGACCGCCATTTGTATTTGCCGGTGATTAAGAAGTAATTTGGCTCCTAGGATATCACTGCGTAAAAACAAACTACGTGCTCGTAGATTGGTCCAATCTTGGAGATTGGACCAATCTGATATCCTGGGGTTGCATCAAGCTAACCGTCCGCCCTTGAACCGGATAGGAGTATGTCGGTCCGGAATACCTAGCGACGGATGGCCAGCGTTCGGCCGGCCTGCGGCGGCCGCGGCAGCTGTTGATGTAAGGCCAGAATTGAGGAGAGATTGGCCTGGGTGACGGCCGGAAACGGCGCGCTTCTTTTTTCTTGCATATCCACATTCATGCACAAACATTCATTGATGGCCGCAAGCTCACCGCTTTCTTTCTCAAACATCTGGTGGATATAGTGAAGGCGTTTGTGATCCACATCGAGCAGCTGGGTGCGGATCACGGCCGTCTGACCGGAAAACATCTCGCGCATGTAATCGACGTTCATTCCCAGCGTAAAAACCGACATTCCCCGCTGCACATAATCCAGGCCAATCCCCAGCGATTCGTAAAACACATCGGTTGCCTGGTCAAACGCCAGCACGTAATAAGCCACATTCATGTGACCGTTGTAATCAAGCCATTCGGGCAAAATTTCAATCTGAAACTCGGGAAGATTTATCATTGACAATTGATTATTGATTATTTTTTCCGCATGACGGCCGGTTGAGCCTCCGGAAGCTGATGAGCCAGCAGCGCCTGTTTGCGCATGATATTCATGAGTTCGGGCACCTTGGGGTGATCGGTTCGGCCGCTGAGATGCCGATACATTGTATGCACGTTGGTCATCATGCGCTCCGGTGAGTTCCAGGAGGAAAACGGCCGCCGGGCAAAATCGTCGCTCAAAACGATGTCGTGCGCCGCATCTTTGGCTGACAATCCAGCGGCAAAACGCTGCGCAACCTCCGCTTTGACGTATTCCCAATACCCCTTCACCTGCTCCACCCCATCTTTATCGGTAATCGGACCGTGGCCGGGCACGATGATATCAACATCCATACCCAGGATGCGGTCGAGGGCCGACAGCCAGTTGTCAACCGGCCCGGCCCACATAACCGGCGTTGAATTGATAAACAGGACGTCGGCGCTAAACAGAATTTTGGCGTCCGGCACGTAGACCATCAAATCACCATGCGTGTGGGCCGGTCCCACTTCGATGAGCTGTACTTCCCGGCCGCCGGCATCCAGCGTTATTTCACCGGAAAACGTGATGGACGGCAGGGTTGGCGTCACCTCCTGAAAATCATAAGGAGCCACCATATTTTGGAACCAATGCCCTACCTGCCCTGCGCCAAACGCCCCCACGGCGCTTAACATGCGCCCGACACGCCCCAGCAGAAGCATCGATCGGGGCTGAACAGAGAGAAGCTCGTCAAAGCTGGCCCGCGAGGTGTAAATGGCGGCCTCGGGCAGCAGCTGATTCCCCCACCAGTGATCCCCATCGGCGTGGGTGTTGACCACGGTTCTGATTGGGGCGTCATGGGTGAGCGGCCGCATCGCTTCGAGCATGGCCCGGGTATATTTCACATCCCACAACGTATCCACCAATAGTGCTTCACCGTCCCCCACAATCAGACCGGCGTTTGACTCTCCCCACGAACCGTTGGGCACCATCCAGGCGTAAACCCGCTGTCCCAGATCATAAAGTCCTTCATCATACCTGGGAACTTCACCGTATCGTGTTTTTTTCGCCCCGGAGGGAGCAATCAGTTGAGGTTTTGACATCATTTTCCTCTAAATTAAACCAACCACAAAAAACACCATAAACACAAATTTTTTTAGAACTTAAAATAGCATTTTAGGTAGATTTCAAATCAATACGGATATGAACCGTCTTTCAAATTAAACCTGTCATCCTGGCCCCCGTCTTCACGGGGGTAAACTACGGCGGGGATCCATCGGTGGCCATCTAATGGATTCCCGCTTTCGCGGGAATGACGACGCAATATGTGGGCTTATTTATCAAAACTCAAAATCGCGTTTAAAATTTAATTCAACCGGCCGGCCGCTGGCTGCCGACTCATACGCCGCCAGGGTGACGGCCAGGGCAAACAACCCGTCTTCACCAGTTACGGCCGGACTGCGCTGCTGACGAATCGCCTCTACAAAGTCAGCAATCATCGCCTCGTTGGCGTCGGAACCCCAGTAGAGCCACTGATTGGCGGCCGGCTCCTGCTGATAAACATTCAGATTTTGATTAAACGCATCAACCACCACCAGCCCTCGCTCAGTCACCAACTCCATCGTCAGGCCGCCCCAGGTGGGGTAGTTGAGCGGCTTGCTCCAGCTGCAGTCAATCGAAGCAAAGGTGCCGTCACCGTATTTGATCATAACCAGTCCGCCGGTTTCTACTTCAACCGTCTCGGCATGCATGATGTGATTGGATTGAGCATAGACGGCAGCCACATCGAGGCCGAACCACCAGTTAAAAACGTCGGCCAGATGCACGATATGGTCCATCAGCGCCCCGCCACCAGCCAGCTCTTTTTCGACAAACCAGTGCCGGTGGGCGATCGGCATCTGCCCCTGATTGGTGGTGTTGAGGCACAAAACCCGGCCGAGATCCCCAGCGGCAAGCCGTGCTTTGACCTGCATCAAGGGGGCACTGAAGCGCATGGGGAAGGCGGTCATTAAGATTACCCCAGCTTCGCGGCAGGAAGAGATCATCGCTCGCGCATCCTCAATCGAAGTGGCCAGCGGCTTTTCGCACAGCACGTGCACCCCGGCCGCGGCCGCCATTTCAACCAGCGGCCGGTGACGGGTATTTTCCGAGCAGACAATCACCCCATCCGGCCGGGCGGCCAGCAGCGCCTCATAACTCTCAAACAGCGGGGCTTCAAACAGGTTGGCAAAATGCTCTCCGCGCGTGCGGTCTTCATCAGCGATGCCCAGCAGTTCGACGCCAGGTAGACCGCGCACGTTTTGAATGTACGCTTCAGCGTGCAGATGGGCAAAGCTCAGGATGCCGATTTTCATGCCTCACCTCCATTGTTTAAATCGACCGGCCGGCCGGTGGCGGCCGATTCAATGGCCGCCAAAGCGATTTTTAACGCGGCCAGGCCGTCGCGAGCGGAGACGGCCGTTGGCGTGCCGTCAGCCAAATGGGCATAAAATGATTTGATTTGGGTGAGGTAGGGGTCTTCGAGTAGCGGACTGCCGGGCAGGGGCACGTCGGGCGCCTCACCCTGGCCTGGCATCTCGTGCAGATAAATGCCCAAAGCTGCATTTTCACCCGAATCGTGGCGCAGCCAGCCGTTTGATCCGGCAATTTCCAGCCGGGTGCGAAAGAGGGGTGGCGGGTACGCCCACGATCCTTCCACATGGGACAAAGCACCGCTTTCGTGGGTCAGGATGGCCAGTCCGTGATCGACGGCCGCTCCGGCATGGCTACTTCCAACGCTTTGCGCGTAAACGGTTTTGACCTCCCCGGCTACCCACCGGGCGTAGTCAAAATCGTGAATCATCAGGTCGAGCATCATGCCCCCCGATTTTTCAAAATCGACAAACCAGTTGTCGGCCGCTTTTTTTGGCTGAAAGGTGCCCCGCTTGAGGCGGATAATGGCCGGCCGGCCGATTTCTCCGGCCGCGATCTGCGCTTGAGCCTGGGCGTACTCGGGAAAAAAGCGCACCACGTGGGCCACCAGCAATTTAACCCCGGCCGCTTCACAGACAGCAATCATTTCTTCCGCCTGAGCCACGGTGCGGGCCAGCGGCTTCTCGCACACGATATCTTTTCCAGCGGCGGCGGCCGCGAGGACCATTTCATAATGCAAATGGGTCGGGGTGCAAATGTCCACAACGTCAACCGCAGGCAACATTGCCGCCAGCGACGGGTAACTCTGGGCTTGATATTGATGGGCTAACTCCTGCACGGATTCAGCGGACTGGCCCACAAAACCGCAGATCTCAGCCGGGGTTTGCTGCCAGGCGGCCGCGTGAGTCCGCCCCATAAAACCGGTTCCAACGATGCCAACGCGCATCTTCACCTCACTTAACCGCTCCGGACGTGATGCCGCGGATCAGCTGTCGGGAAAAAACAATGTAAAGCAGTAAAATTGGAATCATGGCCAGCGTCAGTGACGATAAAACCGCGTTCCAGTCGCTGACAAACTGCCCCAAAAACTGCTGCGCCCCCAGCGTAACCGTTTTGGTCGACTCTCCTGGAGCCAAAATCAGCGGAAACCACAAATCATTCCAGATGGGGATCATCACAAAGACGGTCACGGTGGCGATAGCCGGCCGGACCGACGGCAAAATCAACCCAAAAATGCGATATTCGCTGGCCCCGTCAACCCGGGCGGCCTCTTTCATTTCGCGCGGCACCTGGGACATAAACTGCTGCATGACAAATATCGTCAGCGGCAGCCCCTGGGCCGTGTAGACCAGAATGAGCGCCGTGAGGGTATTGACCAGATCCATGGCCACCACCAGCCGCAAAATACCCACCGTACCGAGGCGGATCGGCACCATGATGCCCAACGCCAGGTAAAGCCCCAGCAACGTATTGCCGGGAAACTTATATTCCGAAAGGGCGTAGGCGGCCATCGTACCCACCAGCAAAATCAAAAAAATCGAGACGATGGTGACGATGAGGCTGTTTGAAAAATACAGCGGAAAACCGGCTCGTTCCCACACCGTCTGATACCCCTCTAAACTGAATGTGTCGATCCATGGTAAGGAGAGCGGCGCGTCAAAAATCGCCTTGCGTGCTTTAAATGAGTTAATGATGACCAGCACAATCGGAAACAGGGCGACAATCCCGTACAAAATCAGCACCAGATGGGGCAGGAATGATTCACTAAAGCGGTGACGAAATTGATTAAACATTGGGTCTATGCATCCTTCAAATTTATTTAATCTTTTTGTCCGCAGATTACGCAGATGGCCGCAGATATTTTCCTGTCATCTGCGAAAATCTGCGGACGATAAATTTAAAAGTCGTAGGTGACAACGCGGCGCTGCCACCCCACAAGATACACCACCACACCGGCCAAAATAATCAGCAGCATCATTGTGGCTACGGTCGCCCCCATCTCTACATTACCCAGCTGCAGCTGCTGCCCAAAAAAGGTGCGGAAGAAGAGGGTGCCCATAATATCGGTCGAAAAATTGGGGCCGGCCATCGCTCCCTTGACGGTGTAAATCAGGTCAAACGCATTAAAATTGCCCACAAACGTCAAGATGCTGACGATCCCCACGGTGGGCAAAATCAAGGGGAATTTAATGCGCCAGAATACTGTCCAGGCGGTCGCCCCATCAACGTAAGCAGCTTCAACCAGCTCATCCGGGATGCCGATGAGAGCCGCATAAAACAGCATCATGGGAATCCCCACAAATTGCCAGACCGAGATTAAGGCCAGGGTAACCAACGCGGTTGACTCCAGCCCCAGCCAGGGCAAAAAGAACTGCTCGAGATTGACCAGAGCCATAAATCCCTCGGCAATTCCCCACAGCGGGCTCAAAATCAGCTGCCAGATAAAGCCGATAATCACCACGGAAAGCATCGTCGGCATAAAAAGCAGGGTGCGGTAGGTTGCTGACCAGCGCAGGGTCCGTCGGGCCAGTAACGCTGCCAGCAGCAGCCCAACTGGATTCTGAACCATCATGTGGATGGCAAAGAAAACGAGATTGTTGCGCAGAGCGCTCCAAAAACGATCGGACCACAGCTCCACCGAGAAAAGCGTTGCGTAATTTTGAAAGCCGATAAACTGCCCGTTTTCATTTGAGAAGAAACTCAAGCGCAGCGAGTCGAGCAGCGGATAAATCATAAACAGGGTGTAAATGATGACCGCCGGGGCTAAAAAGACGACAATGTGGGTGGGAAACGGTTTTCTGGCTTTCATATTGCGTGAATTTCAGACAGGGTTCGGACGTTATAAAGCAAAATATTCACCGCGGAGATCGCCGAGGACGCCGAGAAACTTTTAGAGGACCTCTGCGTGCTTTGCGCCCTCCGCGGTGATTTCTTAAACCTTATGAGAATCTAGGGTGTGTACCACGATTCAAGCCCGTCCTGAATTTGCTGGGCGGCATCTTCCGGCGCGATATCCCCGTTGATGACCTGGGCACTGACGCGCCACAGCTCATTTTCGAGATTGGGTTCACCGCGAGAAAGAATCTGGTAGGAGTTGCGGATCGTCGACTCACACTCACCGCGCCAGTCGACAAATTCCTGAGCGATCGGATCTTCCAGGGAGACGTCAACATCAGCCAGCGGGAAGAAGCCGGGCAGGGAGTTGGCGTAAATTTCGGCAAATTCAGCCGAAGCCACCCAGTTCAAAAATAAGCGACCGGCCTCCTGGTTTTCGCTGCCGGCGTTGAGACCCAAGGCGATATCGGTGTGATCGCTGATGTAACAGGTGTCACCCGCATTTTCGACCGGCGGCCGGAAAGCGCCTAGCGCAAAATCAGCCTGATCATTAAAGAGCGCGATATCCCACGAACCGGCCGGATAGATGGCTGCCTGCCCCAAGGTGAATAGGTTTTGCGAATCGGGATATGTCTGAGCCTGGAAACCGCTGGGCAGATACGGCGCCCACTGCGATAGCTGCTGCCAAACCGCCACGTATTCCGGATCGGTAAATTTCGCTTCACCGCTGATCAGCGCATTGCGGCCGTCCTCCCCGCCCCAGTAGTTGGGGCCGATATTTTGGAACCCCATCGTTGCGGATTCCCACTGATCGGCCGTACCCATATCAAGCGGTGTAATCCCTTCCGCCTGCAGGGCATCGAGCACAGCGTAAAAATCTTCAACCGTCTCGGGTTCAGTCAATTCCAGTTCGGTGAAGATGTCCTGATTATAAATGAAGCCGTGAATCACCGAGGCCATCGGCACGCAAAAAACGTCTGAGCCATCGTCAGTAATCCAGGCGCTTTTGGCGACATCGCCAAAATTGCTCATTCCTTCGAGATCGTTAAGCGAGGTCAGATGACCGGCGTCAAAAAGGGCCAGGGAGGCGTCAAACGGCCGGCAGGTAATCAGGTCCCCGGCCGTGCCCCCTTCAAGCTTGGTGTTCAATGCGCCGTTGTACTCGGCTGGGGCAGTGGGTGCGAAGATCACTTCAATATCGGGGTGCTGTTCATTAAACGCCGGAATGATGACATCTTGCCAGATGGTCAGGTCGTCATTGCGCCAGCTTTCAATCGTCAGCGTCACCATTTCAGCCTCTTCTTCCATCACTTCTTCCATTTCTTCAGTTTCCGCTGTTTCCGTCTCAGCCTCTTCGGCCGGGGCTTCTGCTGGAGAACCGCAGGCCACGATGAGCGCAACCAGGAAGGTCAAAAATAGAATTTTGGCTAAATACTTCATCTTTTTCTCCTTTTCCTTTAAATAGCTGTGATTTCTCTTGTAAATCTACCCTTTCCTGAGCAAGGGTTTTAGGGATGGGGTTTTTAAATAGGTGACGATTTGATCGATATTTTTTCCTCCTTTGACCGGTTTTGGGCGGTCACAATCGCTCCCCAAATTCCCGGATTAAAATCAGCTGGCGCCAGAGAAAGTACGTGCGGCTGCAGCATCATTTTTGCCAGTGGGGAACGGCCCGCCTGCCGTTGCCATTCTTTGAGCAGCGGCTGCAAAAAAAGCGGGCCGGAGCGAGTGACGCCACCCCCCAGGACAATTTGCCCAACATCATAAGCCATCATTAAATTTTGCAGCGCCCGGCCGAGATAGCGGCCAACTTCTTGTACGATCGTCAGCGCTGCAGCATCACCTGCCCCGGCCGCCTGATACACGTCAGCAGCCGACAGCGGCTGTTGATATTCAGCCATTGCGCTTTGAATCCCGCGATCTAAAGCGGCCTGCCCGGCGGACCCGATTGCCGGCCCGGAAACATATGCTTCCAGGCACCCCAAATTGCCGCACGGGCAAATGCGGCCGTTATCGACGATAACCATATGGCCAATTTCTCCGGCCATATCGTTTTGACCGCGATGAACGTGACCATCAAGTAGAATTCCAGCGGAAACCCCGGTACCTATGTTGACATAACAAAAGTTTTTGGTCGATTGGGGATTTAAAAATTGATACGCGCCAACGGCCGCCATGGTCACATCGTTGTCAATCTTGACCGGGCAGCCCAATTGTGCAGAAAGCGCGTTGGCCAGAGCGAATTGACGAATATTGAGGTTCACGGCATGACGGACAATGCCGCTGTGGCGATCAACCTGACCCGGCACGCCCACCCCCACCCCATCGAGGTCGGCCGTTGTACCCTGTGTGGCAGCCAATGCCCGCTGCACGGTGTCGATAATGATTTGAACCAGATGTGCAGGTGACGTTGGTTCAGTGGGGTTTTTTGCCTGGCCAAGCGGCTTATACGCCTGATCCACAATCATCACCTTGATGTGGGTGCCGCCAATATCGATACCAGCCAGATAACGAGTCATTGCTCTAAATCCTGTAAAAATCAAGTAAATTACAATACAAAAAAAATAGCCGCGGATGGCGCAGAATACCCCAGATTTTTACCGCCTAAACAACACCCAGCTCGTGTTTGAGCACCATCGCTGAACTGCCTAGTAAAACAATATCGTTGCCCAATGTTGAAAAATCGAGATGAGTGTCAGCGGCCATTGCCGGATTAACCCGCTGGGCCGCTTTTTGCCGGGCCGCCCGCAGCAAACGGTCTCCAAACCTTATCATACGGCCGGCGATGAGTATGTGGTGAATATTAAATGCGCCGATCAAATTGGCCATCGCCACGCCGAGATAGGAGCCAATCTCCTCAACCATTTTTGTCAGCTGGGGATGTCCATCATCCACAGCCCGAAAGAGGTCTTCCCAATCGGCTGCCGGGTTTTGCAGCAGCTGCTGACCGCGGGCCAGGGTAGCTTTGGTGCTGGCGATCGCTTCCAGACAACCGCGATTGCCGCAGTTACACAACGGGCCGTCTTCAGCGACGACTATATGGCCGATTTCACCTGCTCCAAACCCATCTCCATAAAAAATCTGCCCGTTCAAAACAATTCCGGCGCTAATGCCCTGACCGATTTTGATCACGATTAAATTACTGGGCTCCCCTAACGCGCCAAACGTATATTCAGCCAGGGCGGCCAGGTGACTGTCATTGCCCACAAAGGTGGGCAGCTGGTAGCGCTCGCGCAGCAATCGTTTGAGAGGGAGATCACTCCAGCCAAGATTCAGCGCCTGGTGCACGATGCCATCCAGGGGATTTATCAGTCCGGGCGTTCCGATGCCGATCCCTAAAATCGGGGCACTGGCTTGGGTGAGCAGCTGCTCGACGGCCGCATAAAGAAGCTGCAGGGCCTCCTCATTTTGACGGCCGTCCAAAGGCAAATGAACCAGATGACTTAGCTGGCCACGCAAATTGACCAGCGCACCCCTAAATTCGCGGCTGCCCAGATCGAGGCAAAGTAGGTGGTGCGCATCATCAGCAATTTTTAGCAGCGTGGGCCGCTTGCCACCAGCCGAGGGACCCTGACCATTCTCCACGACAAACTGATCGGCGATGAGTTTGGCCACGATATTTGATACGGTGGGGCGCGTCAGGTGAGTCTCCCGGGCGATATCCGCCCGGCTAATATATTCTCGATTGTAAATCGTTTTTAAGACGAGAGAGGTGTTATGGGTTTTGGTTTTTTGGTGCGTTGCTTTCCGCATCTGGATTTGGAGAGAGAGTTAGTTAAGTCAATTTACAAAGATGATAAACCCGATCCTGGTCATTTGTCAAGTCACGAAAATTCCTGCTGAGGATGTTTTTGGTGCACAAATCTCTACCGTTGAGAAAGCATGAGTATCCGGCTTTGGTCGTTTTGGCCTGTTCATCGTGAAAGCAAGGCAGCAGCTCAGGCAAAAATTAGCACAAACGGTCTAGCTTTGAGATACTTCCCTGCACATTGCCATCACCAACTAACATAAAAGGAGCAAAAGGGATGGCCCATCAAATTGTCAAACATCTGTGGTTTGCGCGAGAGAAGTGGCTGACAGGCTACGAGAATCTTTCAGAAGAAGATGCCCGCAAACGACACGGACAGGCCAACAGCCCGAGCTGGATGGTAGGGCATCTCGCGTTTTTTGAGCAGCTGACCTGGTGCGAGCTGGCCCAGGGGAAAACGCTTGTTGAACGCGTCAAAGCGTGCGGCTTTGGCCAACCGGCCACTACCCCACCGCTGGGTGAAATGTTTGAGGCGTGGCATCGCATCATACCTGTTTGTGATCAATACCTTGCAACTCTAACCGATGCGGATATGATCACCTTTTTAAAATGGCCAAACGGGCGGCCGTTTTGGGACGATATCGGCACGACCATTTTGCGTCACACCTGGCTATCACCTGGGTGAAATGCAGGCTCTGCGCTCGCTGATGTGGCATCAAAATTTAGGGCCGTACATCGGCAATATCTCGCCGTCCGGCCAATACAAATCATAAAGCTCAGGGGAGCGGCCGTCATCTCATATGCATACAAAAGCGCTGCCGTATATTGTCTTGCTCAGCCTCTTTTGGGGCACAAACGTGGTTGCCAGCCGATTTGGCATCGGCGAATTTGATCCATTTTTGTTTATCATGCTGCGTCTGGCGATCGCCACCCTGTTTTTTGTGCCGATTTTGCTGCTCAACCAGGGGCGCATTCCCACTGATCCGGAGCTTTGGCAAAAGGCAACCATTTCCGGGCTTCTGGGAGTAGCCATCCCCATCCCAACCTTTATTTTGTCCCTGCAATATCAGTCCAGCGGGGTGGCCAGCCTCTACGTCACCACCTCACCGGTCATGATTGTCATTGCCGCCCACTATTTTTTACCGGACGAGAAAATGACCCGCTATAAGGCGCTGGGGGTTATTTTGGCGCTCTGCGGGGCGTTGTTTCTGGCGATTCGCGGAGAGAGCGGGCTGGAAGGGGTCGGCCGGGCCAATCCACTTGGCGCGATATTGGTCATGGTTGGATTAATATCCGAGGTCTTTAATACGATGTTTGTCCGGCTGCGCATGCGGGCGTTTGACCCGATGCAGGTGACCGCCATTCGCCTATTTATAGCGGCCGTTGTGGTGCTGGTTGTCACTTTGCTGGTTGGCGATTTTTCACTGGCTGAGGTGACGGGAGCGGGGATCTTCTCGCTGGCTTACGCCGCCCTGATCGGCGCCCTGGGCGGGCAATTCATGGCGTTTTACATTCAGAGACGCTTTGGGGCCACCGCTTTTTCGCTGGTGGCCTTTATGGTACCGGTGGTGGCCACCGGGTTTGGGGCCGCCCTGCTCGGCGAAATTATTACCTGGTCGATGGGGGTGGGCGTGCTGCTAATTGGCAGTGGATTGATCCTAATTAATCGTCAAAAAAAACAGGAATGAAAAGTTACTGATTGTCTTCTATAATTTCTTTTAAAACTTTTTCATGCCCTTAAGTGGTTTACAAAATGTTTCATGAAATAAATGTCCACAGAGCGCGTAGCGCAGAACCGTAGGTTCGCAGATTTTCGCAGATTAGAGAGGGGAATCTGTGAAAATTCGTGTTAATCCGTGGCTTTTTTTAACAATAACCAAAGGGAACCTGTTCAGTTGACGACCCGCAAGCCACATTTGCCATGCAAATCGTATTTAAGCCGTATCCTTTTGGCGCTTCATTCGTTAGTCAAACAAGTGATAGTTGTCACGGACGATCAATCAATCATCAGTAATCTAATCGCGAGAAAAGATGATTGAAACCTAAATGTTTTATTCAAAATCTTGATGTCTGGAGGATCTGCATGGCTGAACCTGAAGAGTCGCTTATTCGGCAAGCGAAAGATGGTAAGCGGGCGGCTCTGGCAAAAATCTACGAGCAGCATTATGACACAATCTACACGTTCATCTACTTCCGTGTCTTAGATGAATCTCTGGCTCAGGACTTAACGGCCGAAGTGTTTGTGCGCATGGTAGCTCACATTCAATCATTTTCATATCGCCAGCAAACCCTATTGGCCTGGCTGTATACCATTGCCCGTAATCTGGTGGTGGATCATTTTCGGGCGAAAGGGAACCAGATATCGCTTCCTCTAAGCGAGGTGCTGGTGGGCCATAGACAAACCCCCGATGACCTGGCACATCTGCGAATAACCCAACAGCAATTAGCACAGGCTATGACCAGTCTAACCAATGAACAGCATCAAGTTATCCTGCTCCGATTTATGGAGGGATATCGTCTGAAGGAGGTGGCCCAACAGCTGGGCAAAAGTGAAGGAGCAATAAAAGCATTGCAACGCAGGGCCTTGGCCACGTTGCGACGCACGCTAGCAAAGGAGTTCAACTATGAAAAGAGATGAACTTGACGACATTTTAGAGGCGTGCTTACGCTATTTGCAAAATGGTGAAAGTTTGGAAAGCTGCCTCGCTCGTTATCCGGAGGCGGCAGAAGATTTACGGCCGCTCCTCCATACGGCGCAGTTGATACAAAGTGTGCCCCATCCGCGAACGTCATCGGCAGCCAAAGAAGCCGGCCTAGCGAAGATGTTGGCTACAATCGATTCAGCTCGTCAGCCTGAAGGATGGGGCAGGATAAGGCAACTCGGGGAGATAACGATGAAAATAACTTTTCGTTTTGCATTAATGCTACTCGTTGGTGTGATTGTTTTGACCTGGTCAGTGTCGTTCTGGCAGCAGGCAGGGCAGCCGGATGAGGTGCCGGAGATCTTGCCCCCGGCAGTGGAAACCCCAATGGCGACAGATACACTCTTACCGCCGCGAGTAAACACGGCCACAGCTTCACCGCTACCCACAGATAAACCTACGACCATGTTCACCTCAACCCCGGTGCCCCAAACCACGCCAACACCGACGTTAACCGTTCCCACACCAACGGTTCCCCTGCCAACCAGCCAGCCGGCGACTGACGATAATCTGCCATTACCGCCACCTGTTGCTCAAAACGACGGGACGACCATAACAGTCGGCCCAGCACGGCCGACGACGATAGATGCCATTGAAATTATTGTGGCCGGTACGGCGCGTTGTAGTGCCGTACCGGCTTACCAATCCTATAAAATTGATGATAATGTGATTCAAATTGAAGGTCGAATGCCCCAGAGTATGGTTTGTGCAGCAGTTGAAACTAGTTGGGAATTTAAACTCACCGTGGACCCTCTGCCGGTGGGCGAATACCGCATTGAATTTTTCGTCACGGATAAGACGAGGGAGTTGTGGGGACGAACCTCCATCACTGTAGCGCCAATGCCGACATCTGGGCCAACAATGACCTGTGATGAAAGGCTTCGAGCTGAAGGACAATACATTATTCTGCTAGACGCAGCCCTGTTTGTTGACGGGACAACTGAAAATGGCGAAACCATATCCCAGGTGGCCGAACGATTGACGACAAAGCACGAGGGCATGTTGGTATTTGTTTGGGAATCGCTTCCTGGTTTTGCCTCCCGGAATTTAAGCCCGGATGCGGCCGATGCCCTGGCGAAAGAGCTTGAGGTTTATTCAGTGGATCCTGACATATGTGTTCAAGCTGGGTTCAGCGACGAGTAACCACATATGAACGGGGTTGGGAATTGAGCACCTTGGTCGGTGACACCAATTATCTGCGCCAGCGACCGAAACAGCCGCTGGGGCGGCTGCGACCTGGCTACGAAGTTGTCGCCCACAACAAGGAGGCCTTAATTGATGTGCCTGTTCGAATATTCACCTAGGATCGTGCCGCTATTTCGTTTTTGAGCCGGTTATGCCGGAAAGAATTCCCCATCGTTGTCGAGCCGACATTTTCTATGAAGCGGATGGCTCGTATCATTTGCTGGGGATATTTGGCCCGGCGCTGACAAAGGAAGCGCGCTGCGTTTCGTCCTGGATCGCGTGGGCGTTCAGGTTAAAAATGTGATGGCCATTGGGGACAACAGCAATGATTTACCGATGATGCGGACGGCCGGTGTGGCGGTAGCGATGGGCAACGGCACGCCGGAGGTGAAAGCGGCGGCCGATATGATCGCCCCCACAAATGATGAAAATGGGGTGTGCTGAGACCATCAAAAACCATATTCATCCGTAGATATACGTTATAGGGCGTCTGTTATTGCCACATTTAGGCATTGACCAGATACGTGGCACGGTCGTGAGGCCAGCAATCGCACGAATCATGTATAAGCGAGGAATTTTCCGGGTTGCTTTGGCAGCTGGACTTCAAACTGAAGTTGTAAATTGGCTCCCTCAAACATTGATACTTGCTGCTCGAATTGTTCATTTGTAAGGAAAAGATGGCCGTCGAATGTCCATTCTTGCTCAAACCACGGGCGGAGGATGTCGAGCAATTTGCGATCCATCGCCTCGGCTAACCGTGACTGCCGAATCCAAAACAGGATTGCGGCTTCATAATGTTCCCATTTTGTTTCGCCAATCGGTGACGTTTTGGCCTTGGCCAGCCAGCGTGCCGTGAGCGGATAGATGTAAATACAGCCGAGACATTCTGTTTCGGCTGCATTCATCACCGTAAAAGTAAACGATACGCGATCGATATGCTCACGTTCGTGTCGCTGTAAATCTTCGAGATTGTCAGCTAACGTAAAGTCATCGGCCGGCCAACTTGATTGTTCCCACTTACGCAGAATTTCTTTGCTTTCCATTACGGCCAAGTAGTCTAGCTCGACATCGGTTGCCAATAATGGCCGAAGCAAAAATTCATTCGTTACAAGCCCATCTGGAATTGTGATATTTTCGTTGCCAAATACCATGTGTTTTGTTTCCTAAAGTGCTGCCAAACTGTTGACATCACCAAATCCGGGGCACAGAAATTGCCGCATGGGCATTCTATTTCATGAATTGTTTCGCTTCAAATTATTATAATCATCTTCTTGCTCGATCTGATACACCATTGTTGTCGAGGCGCCAAAACCCAATAGCCAGCGTAGATATCCAAAGTGCTCTGTGTGCTTAGGTTTAAAACCCTGCCTTTCATACAAACGCCTCGCCCCTTGATTGATGTCAATTACATCTAATCTTATAGCGTCGTACTTATGCTCTCTTGCATAGGCTTTAAGGTTATTTAGCAATTGTGTTCCTACTCCACGCCCACGCATGTGATGACTTACGGCAATCCCGTCCATTAGCAGTTCTGATTTCTTCGATTTTCGTTCATATAAGCTGAAGATCAATGCTGCTCGAACACTGCCAAAAAATCCTAAGTTCTGGTAGAGCTTTTTTCCTGTTATGCCTTTCGTCAACGAGCCTTTTGCCGTATGAAATCCTGCCAAACCGACTAACTTATTGTTCACAGTAGCCGACAAAGCAAAACGTAATTGAAGCGACTCTTCCAGAAGTTTCAATCTTTTTTCTTTGTTTTT
>JAAUYD010009483.1_pt1 | contig 17337 bp, 10 predicted proteins | sample 7278101 | NCBI WGS metagenome assembly JAAUYD01 (sample SAMN14350128, study PRJNA611818) | marine sediment metagenome | isolation source: surface marine sediment (0.6m) | place: French Polynesia: Moorea | collected 2018-08 | reverse complement strand
GACGGCAGCGCGTGAGGCCGAGCAGCCGGAGTCGACGGTTGTTCGGGAGGTGGATGGGCCCGAGACGGCGGCGCGTGGCGCCGAAGAGCCGGAGTCGACCGTTGCGCGTGCAGCGGAGGAACCCGAGACGGCAGCACGTGAGGCCGAGGAGCCGGAGTCGGCGGTGGCTCGTGGCGCGGAGGAGCCGGAGGCGACCGTTGCGCGTGCAGCGGAGGAACCCGAGACCGCAGCACGTGAGGCCGAGGAGCCGGAGTCGACCGTCGCGCGTGCAGCGGAGGAACCCGAGACCGCAGCTCGTGAGACCGAGGAGCCGGAGTCGACGGTTGCTCGCGAGGCGGAGGTGGACGAGCCCGAGACCGCAGCGCGTGAGACCGAGGAGCACGAGTCGACTGCGGGCCGCGAGGCTGAGGAGCCCACCGCCAGCGTGCAGCGTCGAGCATCAGGTGACCCCACCGGTCCAGCGGCGTCGCCGCCCATCGCACACGAGCTGGCAGACGAGGAGGGCAAGGGCGTCCCGCTCGACGATGCGACCCGCGCCACGATGGAACGTCGCTTCGGTGCGGACTTCTCGGCCGTTCGCATCCACGTCGGCAGCAAGGCGAGTGAGCTCAGCCGTCGACTCCGCGCGCACGCATTCACCCTCGGGCGGAACGTCTACTTCAACAGCGGCAAGTACGAACCGGACACGGCCCGCGGTCGGCGCCTGCTCGCACACGAACTGACCCACGTCGTGCAGCAAGGCGCCGCACGTCAGGAACCGGCCTCCTCGATCACCGGCGCGGGCGGCGCATCCTCGACCTCTGCGACGTCTGTGGTCGACGAGCCGCCGCCGACGAGCGGCGCGCCGGGAGGCACGACCCCTGCGCCTCCGACGCCCGTCGCCGGTCCGCAGTCGTCCACCGACGCGGCTGAGGTCGAAGCCGAGCCGGCCGTCTCCGACCGGGTGGTCGATGACGCCGACCAACGGTCCGCACGCAACCGTTCGAGCAGAGGTGGCGGCGCCGCGCGCCAAGGCGAGAAGCCGGGTCGGGACGCCGCCGTTGCGGGCGCCGAACCGTTGCCGGCCGCCGCGGACGTGGCCCCGGCGGGCGAGCCGCTCGGAGTCGTCGGCCGATTCCTGCGCGCATCGACCGCCAAGACGGTCCAGCTCCGCAAGCAGGCGATCGGCCGCCTCGCGCGCAACGAGCGCACCAAGTCGCCGGCGACGACCAAGGTGGCCGAGGCCCAGCAGGCCGTCACCGCGCCCGCCGACGAGGGGGCCTCGCGTGCTCGTGCTCGCCAGGTCGACGTCGTCGAGCAGGCGCCGGCGCCTGAGCCGTCCGAGGCCAAGGCAGCCGCGAAGCTCGACGCCGCGATGCGGCGGGCGGTCCCCAAGAAGGTCGGCGAGATGGACGATTTCAAGCGGGACGGCAGGGGACGCGCGGTCGGCCGGGCGGTGACCGAGGTGGTGGCGGCGGACACCGAGCAGGTGCGCGCCACCTACGAGGCGATCGACAAGCCGCCGAAGGCAGCGCCGCCCGAGCCGGCCGATCCGCTGCCCGAGGTCGAATCGCCGCCCGAGACCGCGACGATCTCGCCCGGCGACGGTGTCGTCGGAGAGGTCCAACCGGAGCACACCGACCTCAGCGAGTTCGAGCGTGAATCGGACGACGTGCTCGCCAAGGAGGGGATCAAGGACGAGCACCTGGAGATGGTGGACGAGGGTGAGCTGGCCGAAGCCCGCGAGGCGCGCAGCTCCATCAAGGCGGACGTCAAGGCAGGGCCGCGAGCCGTCAGTGTCTTCGAGCAGGAGCAGAAGACGAAGGTCGCGAGCGACCTGCGCAAGGAGGAGGCCGGCGCCCGCTCGGCGATGCGCGACCGTCGTCGACGCGGGCTCGAAGGCGCACGCGCCGAACAGCGCGGGACGACCACCAAGCTCGAGCAGCAGCGGAAGGCGGTGACCGACCGCATCAACGAGATCTACCGCTCCGCCAACGAAGCGGTGACGACCAAGCTCCGCGAGCTGAAACGCTCGTCGCTCGCTGTCTTCGACGCTGCGCAGCGCCGAGCGACGAGCATCTTCGAAGACAACGTCGAAACACGCATGAACGTGTTCAAGGCCCGCCGGTACGGCGGTCGCTTCGGTTGGGTGAAGGCGGGCAAGGACTGGCTCCTCGGCATGGACGACCTGCCGGAGGTCAAACGGATCTTCGACACCGAGCGGGAGACGTTCGTTGGGTCGATCGACGCCAGCGTCACGAAGATCACCGCCGACAGCAAGCGCGTCGTGCAGGAGTGCCGGGCCCTCCTGGCCAAGGCGCGAACCGACATCAAGACCTACGTCGACGGGCTCGGCCCGAAGCTGCGGGCCACCGGTGCGGACGCGTTGAAGGACGTGAGCGCCAAGCTCGACGCTCTCGACAAGCAGATCGCCGACGAGGAGAAGCAGCTCCAGGCGACCCTCGCGGCCAAGCAGGAGGCCGCGATCAAGGCGATCGACAAGAAGATCGAGAAGATGAAGGAGGCCATGTCGGGTGCCTTGGCCAAACTGGGCGCGCTCCTGCTCAACGCGATGCTCAAGTTCTTCAAGTGGGCGCTGAAGAAGGCCGGCTACAGCGGCGAGCAGCTGATGGGCATCCTCAACAAGGGCAAGGCCGTCATCACCAAGATCGTCACGGACCCGATCGGCTTCTTCAAGAACATCGGCAAGGCGGTCGGATCCGGCATCAAGTTGTTCGTCAAGAACATCAAGCAGCACCTGATCGGAGGGTTGATCAGCTGGCTGACGGGCGCGATGGCCGACGTGCCGATCAAGCTGCCCACGACGTGGAACCTCAAGGGGATCCTCGACCTCGTCCTCCAGATCCTCGGTCTGACGTGGGACCGCATCCGCAAGAAGCTCGTCAAGCGGGTGGGCGAGCGAGTGGTGCGGATCGCCGAGACCAGCGTCGCCATCGTCAAGCGGCTGATCGTCGAGGGACCGATCGCGCTGTGGGAGATGATCAAGGCCAAGGCCGCCGAGATCAAGCAGAAGGTGATCGAGGGCATCCGCAACTGGGTGATCGTGCAGGTCGTCAAGCAGGCGGTGATCAAGCTCGTCAGCATGCTCAACCCCGTCGGCGCGATCATCCAGGCCATCCTGGCGATCTACAACACGGTGATGTTCTTCATCGAGAACATCAACCGCATCATCGAGTTCGTCAAGACCGTGATCAGCTCGATCGCGGACATCGCGATGGGTCGGATCTCCGCCGCCGCCAAGGCGGTCGAGCGCGCGATGGCGATGACGATCCCGATCATCCTCGCGTTCCTCGCACGGCTCCTCGGCCTGTCCGGGATCGGCAAGGCGGTGATGGGGGTCATCCGCAAGATCCGCCGCCCGATCGACAAGATCGTCGACAAGGTGATCGACCGCGTCGCCAAGGCAGCCAAGAAGCTCGCCGCCAAGGCCAAGAAGGCAGTCGGCAAGGCGAAGAAGGCAGTCGGCAAGGCGAAGCAGGCCGTCAAGCAGGGCGCTGCACGGTTGGTCGCCTTCGTCTTCCCGAAGAAGGGGTTCCGCGCCGAAGAGGAGGAACACACCCTCTCGTTCCGAGGCAAGCTGCCGCGCGCCACGGTGATGGTTGCCAGCGCCACGCCGAAGCCGCTCCTCAGTCGCCTACGAGAGATCGAGGACGACGGCAACCGATCCCAGGTTGCCAAGGCGCGGGGCAACCTCGCCAAGATGGCGAAGCTGCAGGCCGCACTCGACCAAGCCCGGAAGCGGACGGGGATCAGCAAGAGTGCCCGGGAGCGGCTCAAGCGGCGGCTCAAGGACGACCTGCAGAAGGAGCTCAACTCGCTGGCAACGATCCTCGCCAGGATCTTCCCCAGCAACCTCGGTACGAAGGAGAACCCGTATCCGCTCCGCTGGCCGAAGCCGCCGTACAACCGGTACCCGACCATCCTCGTCGGGCCGCGCACGTCGAAACGCATCCCGCAAGCCACCCTCAAGCGTGGCGTCGAGGCCGTCGACAAGCGGCTGAACGCCGCCGAGCGAGATGCGTGGAAACCGAAGACCATCAAGAAGTTCCGACCGGACGGCAGCGCCAAGCTTCCTGGCGACAGTGAGACCCTCGGGATCAAGCCGCCGTACCAGGTTCGGAAGGGTCTGGCGTTCCGGCTACCCAAGAAGGACCCCGGAAAGACACCGGGTGGTGGCGCGATCAACAAGAAGTTCGCACCGTTCGGATACAGCGCCGAGAAGGAAGGGTTCGACGGCGACCACGTGCTGGAGATCCAGGTGGGCGGCAAGGACGCCGTCGAGAACTTGTGGCCACTCGACAGTTCGACGAACCAACGCGCAGGTGGGGAGATCTACAACACCAAGTTCGTCGTCGGATCGCGGACGACAACGATGAACACGCTCAAGAAGCGCGCCGAGCGCAAGGCGGTCTGGCTCCAGATCGTGGAGACGAGGTAGTCGGGAACTCCCCGGACGAATCGCATCCTCCCGTCCGCCTCACGTTGCTCTCGACGTGTCGCGCTGGGTCGGTGGTCTGGTGCCAGCCGCTCACCTCGTGAGCACGGTCCGCAGCCGCCACGTGGCCAGTGCGAACACCACGATCGCGTAGCCGAGCAGGATCCCGAGGAAGGGGGCGATGTCGACGACGCTTCCGTCGAAGGCGACGAGCTCCTCGAAGGACTCGATCGCCCAGGCGTGCGGTGAGATGTGGGCGACCTTCCACAGCGTCTCGTCCATGTACTTGATCGCGTAGAGCGGGATCGTGGCGCCGCCGAGGACGGCCAATCCCATGCCGACCAGCGAGATCCAGCCGGACGCCTGCTCCTGGTTCGCGAAGAACGACCCGAGCAGCATCGCCACGCCGGCGGCGACGAGCGAGAAGGTGAGCAGCGTGAGGAACGCGCCCAGCGGGTCGCCCCAGTCGATCCCGAACAGCGCCGCTCCACCGACCATGATCACCAGCCCCTGCACGAGCCCGATCCCGACCCGGCCGAGCGCCTCGCCGGCGATGATCTGGCTCGTCGTCGTCGGCGTCGAGTACATCCGGCGGGTCAGCCCGAGCCGCCGCGACTCGATGAGTGCGGTGGCCCCCGTCAGCGTCGCGAAGAACGTGAACAGCACGAGCATCGTCTGCCCGGGGATGTCGTACACGGCGAACGACTCGTACGAGAGCGGCTCGCCGGCTTCGGTCACGGAGACCTCGACCGGAGGCATGGTCGCCTGCCACTGCTCCGCCATCGCGAAGGCTTCGTCGAAGCCAGCGACCCCACGCTCGGCGGTGTAGGTGGCGGCGCGGGTCAGGGTTGCCATCTCGGTGATGACGGCCTCGGCTGCGGTCTGGGCCGCACCGAGGTCGGTCGCCGGCGTGACGACGGCCCGGATCTCGGCGGTCGCGCCGGACTCGAGGTCGGCGTGGTAGCCGGCCGCCACGATCAGCCCGGCGTCGAGGCGCCCGCGCTCGACGCGGTCGACCATCGCCGACTCGGTGCCGTACTCGTGGACCGCGATCCCGTCGATGTCGTCCAGCCGGGCGATCATCTCGGAGCTGAGCGCGCTCTCGTCGTGATCGACGACCCCGAGCCGCACGTCGTCGCTACCCTCCTGCATCGCGCCCAGCAGGACGATCAGGAGCACGGGAAGCAGGAGCGCCTCGAAGACGTTCCGGCGGTCGTGCAGGAACCGGCGGAGATTGACGCGTGCGATCGCCAGCAACGTCATGGCTGCAGCCTCCGAGCGAGTCCGGTGATCGCCAGCGCGCCCGTGATCACGCCGATCGCGAGCAGCACGATCGCCGGGAACACGACCGCCGACGCGCTCTCGACGCTGAGATCGGTCATGGCGCGGATGAACCAGGCATGGGGCGAGACGACCTGCAGGCGTTCGATCCACCCACCGGCGAGCGCCAGCGGGAAGAACGCCCCGCCGAGCAGTCCGAGCACTGTTGCGGTGTTGCTGGCGAGGAACTGGGCCTGCTCGTTCGTGCGGGCGAACCCGCCGACGAGCGCCGCGATCCCGGTGGCGGCGATGACGAACGCGACCACCAGCGCGGCGACGGCCATCGGGTCGCCCCACTCGGCGCCGACGGCGTACGAGGTGGCGACGACCAGCACGGTCGCACTCACCAGGCCGGCGATGATCGACGTCAGCATCTTGCCGGCGATGATCGAGCCGCGGGGGAGGGGCGCCGCGAGCAGCCGGCGCATCGTGCCGTCGTCGCGCTCCTGGAGCAGGTTGAGCACGCCGAACTGCACGGTGAAGAACAGGAAGAAGATGGTCATCCCGACGGCGTAGTAGGTGGCTCCGTCGAGGCTGCGCTCGTCGGCGACCTCCTCGACGACCTCGAGTGCCAGCGGCGTCTGCAGGATCTCGAACCCGACCTCACGCCGGTCGACGCCTGCACCGAGGAGATTCTCGAAGGTCGCGGTCGCGACCCGCACCGAGCTCAGGTCGCTGGCGTAGCCCCGAGCCAGCTGGACCGCGAGGCCGGCCTCGGTCGGGCTCAAGCGGTTGCCGATCACCTGCAGCTCGACGGGCCGTTCGGACTGCACGTCGGCGGCGAAGCCCTCCGGGATGACGAAGACGGCGTCGAGCTCGGCGGATCGGTCGGCGAACTGGCCGGGGTCGCCCTCGGCCATCTCGGCCGCCTGGGCGACGGTGGCAACATCGATGACCGAGACCCCTGGGACCGGGCGGACGTGGAAGTCGACGAAGTAGTCGCCGACCGCCTCGTCGTCGAGGTCGACGACCCCGTACCGGGCGCTGAGCTGGTAGGCCTCCTGCTCCGGCGGCTCACCGAACATCAGGCCGAAGAGGAGTGCCAACGCGAGCGGGGCGACGATGGCAGTGATGAAGAACGACCGGTCGCGGGTTCGCTGGCGAAGGTCCTTGAGAGCGATCGTCAGCGCGGCGCGCATCGCTGCTCCCGTTCCTATTCCCGGAGCGCCCGGCCGGTGAGGTGGAGGAACACCATCTCGAGGTCGGCGGTCCGGAGGTCGACGCCGAGCGGCGTCACGCCAGCGTCGCGCACGACCTGGAGCACGGCGGGCAGTCGGTCGGTGGCGTCGTCGACGACGATGTCGATGCCGGTGTCGCTGACGGCCGCCTCCTTGAGGCCGTCGACGCAACCGAGCGCCTCGGCCGCGTCACGGAGCGGACCGGCCGCCCGCAGCTCGATGTGGTCCTGCTCGCCGACGAGGCGGGCGAGCTCGCGCTGGGTGCCTTCGGCCTTGAGCTCCCCGCGGTCGATGATGCCGATCCGGTCGCAGAGCCGCTCGGCTTCCTCCATGTAGTGCGTCGTGTACAACACGGCGAGACCACTGGCGCCGAGCTGCTCGACGCTCTCGAGGATCGCGTTGCGGCTCTGCGGATCGACGCCGACGGTCGGCTCGTCGAGGATCAGCAGGGTCGGCTCGTGCAGCAAGCCGATGCCGATGTTGAGCCGGCGCTTCATGCCGCCGGAGTACTTGTCGGTGCGGTCGTCGGCGCGGTCGGTGAGCTGGATCGTCTCGAGCACGGCGTCGACCCGCGCGTTCAGCTCGGCGCGGCCCATCCCGTAGAGCCGGCCGAAGAAGCGCAGGTTCTCGCGTGCGCTCAGGTCGGGGTAGATCGCGAGATCCTGCGGCACGTAGCCGATGTGTCGCTTGGCGTCGGTCGCCGTCCCGTCCATCGGCAGACCGGCCACCTCGACCTCGCCTGCGTTGCGGTCCAACAGCCCGGCGACGATCGAGATCGTGGTCGTCTTGCCGGCGCCGTTCGGGCCGAGCAGGCCGTAGGTCTCACCCGGCTCGATGCGGAACCCGACATCGTTCACGGCGACGAGCCCGTCGTACTCCTTGCGCAACCCACGGCACGTGAGGACCGGATCACCCCGCTGCTCGACCGTGGTCTCGGAGGTCATGACACTGCCCCCTCACTGCTCGAGGACTGCCTCAATTGTCCTCCCAGCTCACGTGGGTGTCCAGGCTCAGACGTCGTTATCGGACCCGAGGAGCAGGTGCTGGGTCAGCACCTCGTGGCCGCCGGCCTCACGAGTCCGTCAGCTCGTCGTCCCCTCGCTGGTAGTGCTTCATCGGGATCGTCTCGGTATGGAGATGGGCCTTGATCGCATCGACGATGCGGCCGGCGCGTGCGTAGTGCTCGATCATCAAGCGGTTGTACGACCGCACGAACTCGTAGTCCCAGTCCTTCAGCACCTCCAGCTCGCGTCCTGCGGCCTCCATCTCTTGAATGCCCGCTGCGACTTCTCCTTCGAAGAACCGGCAACGCCCGCGTTCGAGTCGGTGCGAGCCTTCGAGGGCGCGTGCATAGATGCTGTCCTGCGTGGTGCCCGTCGGCCACAGGTCCAGAACCTCGAGTGCGAGTTCGGCCTTGCCGACGTATCGCAGGCGGGCGGCCAACTGCAGCAGTCTCAGGTGCCTCCGGAATCTGCGATCGACCGCCAGGGTCTTGCTGAGGTGGGACGGTGCCTCCACATCGCCGAGATCGCGCAACAGGCCGCCGGCGGCGTCGAGGTCGTCTGCAGTGCGTACGGCGTCGAGGTCGTCGGCGAGCCGCACGACGTCGTCGCTGAAGACGGCATGGGCACGCTCAGCGGTCTCGCCGTCCCCGAGGCGAGCGGCGACCCAGGCGACCGCCTCCGCACTCCGCATCCGTAGCGCCCGATGATCGATCGACTCTGAGCGTTGGAAGGCGGCGTCGAGGATGGGACCAGCGCGTTCGAGCCTGCCCTGGTATGCCTTCTCGAGGCCGGTCTCGAGCAGGATGTCTGCCTCGTCGATGGGGCCGAACGTCTTCGCGACCGCCTCGTGGTTGACCTTGGCGTCGGCGAACGCGTCCGTCGGATCGACGTCGAGCCCATGACGCCTCAGGATCGTCGGACGCACGACGAGCCTCGGCTGCAGCTGCGCTTCGTACAGGTTGACGACGTCGTGAGGACCCGAGCGGAAGTAGTCGGGGAACATCTGCTGATCCACCATGGAGTTGTGGATGAATGCACTGAGCCGAAGCTGGTAGTCACGGTCGGTCTCGATGCCTGCCCGACGGAGGAGACTGTGCAGCATCATGGCTTTCTGCAGCTTGTCGAGCGGGGCGATGACCCTGCCGAGCCTGCCCTCGAGGCCGTCGCCGGGGGATGTCGGTCGACTTGCCTCGGGTTCCGTGAACCGGGCGGCCCCCAGCAGCTCGACGAGTGGATTGCCGTCGGTCGCCGCCGCGAGGTCGCCTTCGACGACCACCACGTCCAGCTCGCTCGCCGAGAGCGCGGTCACCGCCTCCGGACGATCACCAGGCAGCACGATCCACCAGGTCCTCTCGGGCCGGCCGTCCAAGAAGGCACGGACGATGTGGAAGTCGTTCCCGCTGTAACCGGCAACGATCACCTCTCGCCCCGCGATCGCCTTCGCCAAGAGCGTGGGGATGGGGGAGAACCCGATGAGTGCGACGTCGTTCGACGCGATCGCAACCCGTTGTGCGATGTCTCCGTGCAACTTCCAAATGGTGCCGGGACCACCGGGCCCCTCGTCCTCGACGTGGACCGTGACGCCCTCCATCCCGGGACACCGCTCGATCAGGGTGTCGAAGTTCGTCGTCACGATGCGCTCGATCAGGCCCAGCTCGAGCAGCTTCGCTGCGGCGCGATGGTTGACGTTCGGCCGATCCGACGCGAGCGCAGTCCGGAAGAGTCCGGGTACCACGTCGGCCGCGTACTCCGCAGTGGCGTTGTAGATCAGTTCTGGTGTTCCGAGGGCGGGAACCGGGTTGCCCGGTAGCTGTTCAGCGTGGCGCTCGAGATCGGGGTCGGCGACCAGGGCCGCCCAGTAGCCGTTGACGAGCTCGCCGGCCAGCGGCAGCCGCGACGGCGGCGCGGCCGAGACGCCCGCGCCGAGAAGAAGCACAGGTGCCCTCGTCGCGCTCGTCGCGCTCGCCGTGAACTCGCCGATGCGCGCTGTCCGTATCACGCTTGCGGAGCGCTACGTGCGCCGTTTGCGCACCGCCGATTCGGCGGTTGCGAGGTTCTTGCGGACCTCGCGCCCGAACTTGGCTTCGGTCTCGGCGTCGAGGCCGGCGACGGCCCGCTTCAGTTGGCGCGCCGCTTCGGCGGCATCGCCCTGCTGCATCGCGATGCGGCCCATGTTGTTGAGCGCCTGGACGACCTCGGACGAGAAGCCCATGTCTGCGCCCAGCTCGCGAGCGCTCTCGTAGCAGTCGACCGCGGGCCCGTACTCCTCGAGGTACATGTGCGCTCCGCCGAGGAATCGATACAGCCCGCACAGCAGCATGGCGAAGGGTGGGCGGCGCTCGTCGTCGGTCTTTGCGAGTACGGCCAGCTGCAGATCGATTGCCTCTTCGAGGTCGACCTTGATGTCTCTCAGCTTGTCGGAGCCGACCGCTCCTCCGCTCGCTTCGTAGGCCGTGAGGACCAGCTCGGCCTGCTGATAGACGGCGATCGCGCTGCCGAAGTCGGGGCCGTCGCTTCTGGCCGCCTTTTCGTTCGGTTTCGGCCGTGTACCCGGCAGCACTTTGGACTTGGCCGTGCGCCGCCAACTCATGTCTTCATCTTAAAGAGCAGCGCTGCAGAACGAAATGGGTGACGCGCCCGATGCGATCGTGGCGACCGGCGTTCCACTGATCGGCGCCGGCTGGGCCGGTTGGGCGACCTGACGCCGCTGCGCCGCAGTCGATGCTGGTCCCATCGTGGTCAGCGTGCAGCCGACCGGCGATCGGGGCGATCCTGGAGCCACATCACGACGGCTCGGACCCGCCGGTCGACTGCCGCTTCCGGCTGCAGGTCGAGCTTGGTGAGGATGTTGCGGACGTGCGTCTCGGCAGTGCGCTGGTTGACGACCAGACGCTCGGCGATCGCCGCATTGGAGTGACCCTCGGCCATCAGCGCGAGCACCTCCCGCTCGCGATCCGACAGGCGGTCGAGCGGTCCGGGTCGGCGGGGGCGCTGCACGAGGCGGGTGACGACCTCGGGATCGATCGCAGTGCCGCCGCCGGCGACTCGGGTGAGGGCGTCGAGGAAGTCCTCGAGCTGCGTGACGCGGTCCTTCAGCAGGTAGCCGACGCCGACCGCCCCTTCGGCGAGGAGGTCGAGTGCGTACCGGGTCTCGATGTGCTGCGACAGCACGAGCACCGCCGCCTCGGGGCGTCGGCGCCGAGCTTCGAGCGCGGCCTCCAGCCCCTCGGTCTGGAACGAGGGCGGCATCCGGACGTCGACGACCAGGACATCAGGCTCCAGCTCCTCGGTCGCCTCTAGCAGTCCGACGGCGTCGGGGAACGTCGCGACGACCTCGATCCCTTCGTCGGTGAGCAGGCGCGACAGACCGTCGCGGATCAGGGCCGAGTCGTCGGCGACGATCACTCGCACGGCAACGTCGCCTCGATGGTCGTGCCGCCGGCGGGGGACTCGATGGAGAACGAACCGCCGGCGGCCTCGACACGGTCTTGCAGCCCTTCGAGCCCGGAGTGCGGCGACAGCTTCGCCCCACCCGCGCCGTCATCGACGACCCGCACGACGGCCTCGCCGTTGCGCCGCGCGATCGACACGTTGACGAGGCGCGCCCCTGCGTGCTTGGCGGCATTGGTCAGTCCTTCGGCGATCACGTAGTAGGCGGTGAGCTCGAGCTGCTCGGGGAGCGGAGAGCCCGACTCGTGGATGTCGACGGGAACCGGCGAACGTTCGGCGAGGGCGTCGACTGCCGCCCGCAACCCTCGGTCGGCGAGGATCGCCGGCGGCGCACCGCGGGACACCGCGCGGAGCTCCGTGATGGCCGCGCGCGTCTCGACCGTGCTGTGTTCGAGCAGCGCGGCAAGCTCGTCGGTGCGGCCCGCCTCGGCGAGCCGGCGGCCCCGCTGCAGCTCCATCCCCAACCCGACCAGACGTTGCTGGGCGCCGTCGTGAAGATCACGTGCGAGCTGCCTGCGTGCGTCGTCGCTGGCCTCGACGATGCGGGCCCGCGAGGCCTCGACCTCCTCGAGCTGTGCGTTGACCTGGGCGTTGAGCCGTTCGACCCGCAGGGCCAGCCCGATCGTCGCAGCGATGGCGCCGACCCGTTCGGCCGCCATCGGGAGCTCGGCGTCGTGCTCGATGGCGCCGAGCAGATCCTCGCCGGATCGGACGAGCGCCAGTGCACGACCGGTGGCCAGGGCGTCGGGATCGACAGTCGTCGCCTGGTCGTCGGCGAGCGCGATGCCGTCCGGCGAGACGAGCACGCGCGCGCTCTCGTCGTCCAGCGCCCGGCGCACGGCGTGGCCGAGGTCGGTGCCGCCCGCACCGACGTCGATCACCAATCCCGCCAGCTCGGGCCGATCCCAGCGGGAGCTGACGTGGCGGAAGACGACGACGGCCGGAACCGCAGCCACGACCGTGAGCACGACACCCTGCAGCGCGCCGGCCGCGAGGCGGCCGCTTCCGATCGTCAGGTCCAGGACGGCGAATCCGGACGCCAAGGCCCACGTCGACGTTGCGCCCGCTGCGACGACGTGTTGGGGACGCCGCCAGTGCCCACCGGCGCGTCCGATGCCGATGTGCACCGACGTCGCGATCGTCATCGCGGCCGTCGCCGCCAGCGCAGCGATCACCAATGCGAGCCGTAGTGCGCGGTCGTCGTCGGTCAGCAGCCCGATGGACGGGTGCCCGATCAGGACCGGGTCGCGAGTGACGACCGCGAGGGCCGCCGCAACCGAGCCTCCACCGGCGAGTGCGAGCGCCCAGCGGGCCCGGCCCTCGGTGAGCCGGCCGACGAGGAGCCAGGTCGCCAGCGCCAGACCGGCCGCCGGTCCGACTCGGCCGATCACGTAGGCCGCCGGTTCGTCGGACAGGACGAGATGGGTCGAGAACGCCGCCAGCGAACCACCCAGCAGCACCCACGACGGTCGCATCGCGCTCCACCGCCAGAGGGCGACGCTGGCAGCGATCGATGCCCACCCGCCGAAGGCGGCGACTGCCATCGCCCAACCCGGCAGGCGACTCCCGGTCTCGAAGTCGTCGATCGACCAGAGCATGAACTCACCAGAGGCATCCACCTGCATCGACACCTTGAGCGGTGCCCCGTTCTCGGCCGCCGCGAGAGCGATCACGACCCGGTCACCGTCGTTCACGAGGTAGCGGACGAACCTCGTCGGCCCGAAGACGTCGAGGAACCCCACCGTCTGCTCCTGCATCAGCTCGATCGTGAAGTCATCACCGAAGGTGTCACTGAAGCGCCGGTCGAGGTCGTCGCTGGTGAACATCCGGTCGCCGGCGAGTAGCTCGAACGTCCACTGCGCCTGCTCGGCGAGCGGTGTCGTCGGGGGGTCGAGCTCCTCGACGCGGAGCAGCTCGGCAGTGGTCAGACCGGTCTGGTCGGGTGCTGCCCAGAAGGCAGCCCAGAGAGCGGCCACGCCGGCAGTGACGCACACGGCGAGCGCCAGCGGGTAGCCGAGCCGCGAAGCCATGTGCCGATCTTCGCGCCGGGCGCGTGGCCTGTCGTCCGTACGTGCACGTAGCGAGGGCCAGGGCGGGCGCGGAGGGAGGTCCCGCGCCAGCCCCGATGTGTCCCGGGCCGAGGAGGAGGAGGTTGGAGACGACCCCGAACGACAAGGAGGAGAACCATGGCAACGAAGACCCGAGCAACCGCATTCGCCACGATCTCGGTGGCAGTCGCGCTGGTCGCCAGCGCCTGCGGTGGTGGCGACGACGACACCGACGACGGCGAGCCGCTCGTCGGCGCCGGCGCGAGCCCCGCCACGACGACCGTGGTGCCGACGGACGATCCGCCACCGTGGACGCAGGCGGCTCCGGCCACGACCGTCGCGCCGCAGACGACGGCGGCTCCGGCCACGACACAGCTGCCCCAGACCACCGACCCGAGCGGACCGAGCCATGACCTCGCTGCGGGGCTGGCCTCGATCGTCGAGACGACGGGCGTGCCCGCCCTCGGTGCGATGGCGATCGACAGTGGCGGCGTGCTCGGCGTGGCCACGGCCGGCGTTCGAGCGCGAGGCGATGACGCACCGGCGACTCCCGACGACCTGTTCCACATCGGCTCGAACACCAAGGCGATGACCGCTGCGCTGGTCGGCCGGTTGGAGGCCAATGGCGCCGGGATCGGCTTCGACACGACCCTGGCCGAGGCGTTCTCGTCGGTCGACGTCGATGCCGGCTATGCCGACGTGACGATCGCCGATCTGCTCGCCCACGCAGGCGGTGCTCCCACCGACGCGCAGTTGCCCCCGGACATCGAAGCGTTCCTCGAGCAGTTCGACGCGGCAGCCGGCCGATTCGAGGTCGCCCGCATGGTCCTCGCTCAGGCACCGGCCAACGAGCCGGGCACGCTGTCGAACTACTCGAACGCCGGCTACGTGATCGTCGGCGCCGCCCTCGAGGCCGCCACCGGAGAGGCCTGGGAGGATCTGATGCGCAGCCAGGTCTTCGAGCCGCTCGAGATGACGTCGTGTGGCTTCGGCGCCCCGGGCACCGAAGCCGACCTGACCCAACCGCGCGGCCACGACGGCGACAGCGGCGAGCCGGTGTTCGACGGGCTCCCTCCCGCCGTCGGCCCGGCCGGCACGGTCCACTGCACGATGTCGGACTGGAGCCGCTTCCTCGGCGAGCTGCTGCGCGGCGCCACCGGCGACAGCGAGTACGTCGATGCGGTGACCGTCGAGCGCCTGTTCGCGCCGGTCGCCCCGGTCGCCGACGCGCCCCATCTCGGCTACGCCCTCGGCTGGATCGTCGTCGACGGCCCCAACGGTCCGGTGGCGCTGCACAACGGCAGCAACACGTACTGGTACAGCGAGGCGTACGTGGTCCCCGACGCCGACCGGGCGGTGCTCGCCGTCAGCAACGAGGCGTCGAGCGGCGAGCTCGCGGTCGCCCAGGCGCTCGAGCTGCTGTCCTCGGAGTTCCCGGGATGAGCACCGCCGACCCGGTGACCGCCTCCGGCGCCACGACCGAGTCCTCCGGCTCGGTCGCGGCGCCGGTCGGTCTCGGCGTGGGTGCCGGATGCCCAGCGTTCGTCGCGGCGACGACGATCGACCGCAGGTGGAAGCGATGACGGTGCTCGCAGCGTTGCCGTGGCCGGTGATGCTGTGCCTGCTCGCAGCGACCTTGCTCGATGGATGACGCCGTCGACCGAGGGCGCTCTGCTCCACGATGGCCGGACTAGGCTCGCAGCGTCCGGCGGCGATGGAGGCGTTGAAGGGGGGTCCCGATGGTCGACGAAGCCCGACAGGTCTACATCTCGTACAAGTGGGGCGGCGAGAGCGAGCGGATCGTCAACGAGCTCGACGCGGATCTCCAGGCCAAGGGCATGGTCGTCGTCCGCGACAAGCGCGACCTCCGCTACACCGGCTCGATCTCGGCGTTCATGGAGGAGATCGGTCGGGGCCGGGCGGTCATCGTGGTGATCTCGGACGAGTACCTGAGGTCGGCCAACTGCATGCGCGAGTTGGTCGAGATCGCCAAGAACGAGGACGTCAGAGACCGGATCTTCCCGGTCATCCTCTCCGATGCGCGGATCTACGAACCCGCGAAGCGCCTGCAGTACGTCGAGTACTGGAAGCAGAAGCACCAAGAGCTGGACGCCGGCATGCAGAAGGTCGGCCAGACCAAACTGCACGGCTTCCGGGAAGAGCTCGATCTGTACGACACCATCCGCGACGAGATCTCGAACCTGACGGCGATTCTCAAGGACATGAACACGCTCACTCCCGAGATGCACAGGAACTCGGACTTCGCGATCCTCTTCACGCATCTCGAGGCGCGCCTCGGAGGCCCTGCCCCGACGATCGCACCACCGGTCGCCGCACCAGCGCCCCCCGCTGCCACGCACGCGGCGTTCAGCCCGCCCAGCTCGGCTCCCGGGGCGCAACCGGTTCCGGCGGCCCAACCGCCTGCGACTGCCGATCACCGAAGCGGACTGGCCGCGGTGCCGACGTGGCTGTGGGTCGTACTCGGAGTGCTCGCCGGCGGGATCCTCCTCGTGGCGGTGGCCGCGGCCGTCGCCGACACGGACGACCCACCGGAGGACCTGCCCCCCGAGGTGAACGAGCAGCCGTTCTCCTACGGCGACGACGCGTTCCTCGACGAGCTCTGGGACGCCTGCGAGTCGGGCGTCTTCGCGGCATGCGACGACCTGTACCTCGAGAGCCCCGTCGGCTCCGACTACGAGTTCTTCGGCGACACCTGCGGCGCCCTCGTCGACCTCAGTGCGGCCGGCGAGTGCGCGGCCAGCTTCGGCCCGTAGCACGCAGCTGTCGGGGCAGCGGCCCGCCCGGGCGCCGATGAGCGGTCGATCGGCGACATGCCGGTGAGCGTGCCGTCGTTCAGCCGCCCGCCTCGTCCGCCGCGCGATGTGAAGCCAACGTCGCTTCGCTGATCCGCTTCAGGTCGCGGTCGGGGAACGCGCTCAGCAACCGCCACGCCACGTCGAGCGTGTCGGCGATCGATCGGCCCCCGGTCTGGTTGACGAACTCCCGCTCGAAGCCATCGGCGAACGCGAGGTAGCGGCGGTCGGCCTCGGTCAGCCCCGCCTCACCGATGATCGCCACCAGCCGGCGCAGGTCGCGGCCCTGCGCATACGCGGCGTAGAGCTGATCGGCCAGCTCGCGATGGTCACCCCGCGTCTTGTCGGCCCCGATCCCCGATGACATCAGCCGGCTGAGGCTGGGCAGGACGTCGATCGGGGGTGAGACCCCACGCCGGTGCAGCTCGCGCGAGAGCACGACCTGACCCTCGGTGATGTAGCCCGACAGATCGGGGATCGGGTGGGTGATGTCGTCGTCGGGCATCGACACGATGACCAGTTGGGTGACCGACCCGGTATGTCCGTGGAGCCGGCCGGCGCGCTCGTAGATCGTCGCCAGGTCGGTGTACATGTACCCCGGGTAACCGCGCCGACCCGGCACCTCTTCGCGAGCCGTGGCCACCTCGCGGAGGGCCTCGCAGTAGTTGGTCATGTCGGTGAGGATCACGAGGACGTGGTAGCCGCGATGGAAGGCGAGGAACTCGGCGGCGGTCAGTGCCAGACGGGGCGTCACCAGGCGCTCGATCGTGGGGTCGTCGGCCAGGTTGACGAAGAGCACCGTCCGGTTGAGCTGGCCGCTGTCCTCGAGGCTGCGACGGAAGAAGCTCATCTCTCGATGGGTGATGCCCATCGCGGCGAACACCACGACGAACGGCTCGTCACCGGCGCCCGGCACCTTCGCCTCCGCGGCGATCTCGGCCGCCAGCTCGCCGGCCGGCAGACCGAAGCCGGAGAAGATCGGCAGCTTCTGACCGCGCAGCAGCGTGTTCAGCCCGTCGATCGCCGAGACGCCCGTCTCCATGTACTCCGACGGGTAGCGGCGGGCGGCCGGGTTGATCGGCAGCCCGT